>Ga0272447_1000846_pt1 | contig 21350 bp, 20 predicted proteins | sample YNPCB0133_FD_194589 | JGI IMG/M metagenome (GOLD analysis project Ga0272447, IMG submission 194589) | Hot spring microbial mat communities from Yellowstone National Park, WY, United States - YNP-CB-013-3 | ecosystem: Environmental > Aquatic > Thermal springs > Hot (42-90C) > Sediment | place... | reverse complement strand
GTTCTTTTTGGCAGAAGCCACACCCATCATCGAGGTGTTGCTGGTGGGCGATGGAAAAAACGAGCCCCAAAAACAAGAAGAATCTTTCGGCCTAACCTTCAAAAAGTAACCATTTTAGAAAAGAATAAAGAAAAGAAAGTCAAACTTTGTGCCAAATGCATCAAAAGAATTAAAAAAGATTTAAAAGAAGGCAAAAAACCTTTTTTGAATTTAGTAACAACCGTTATTCCAAAAAAAGAAAAAGAAACTTTTTCTAAAAAAACTTCTTCAAAAGAAACAAAAAAATAATTAGCTTAATATTTTTCAATTTTTACGAGCTTACCTTGTTTTTCTTCATAAAGTGGTTGGTTTTGGGCAAGGGCGCGTTGGGTAAAGAGAATTCCTTCTAAATGATCAACCTCATGTTGGATAATCACTGCCTCAAAACCAGAAAACCAAGCTTGTTTTTTTTCAAAACTTTCATCATCGGTTTGGTATTCCAAAAGGACTTTTTTTGCCCGTTTAACATTTCCCCAAATTTTTGGCACGGAAAGACAGCCTTCAAGCTTAAGTTTTTTTTCCTTTTTTTTCCTTTTTTCTTCTTTCTCTTCTTCAACTTTTAAAATTTTGGGATTAATAAAAACAGAGATTGGGGAGTTTTTTGTGGGTTTTATGATAAACAAAGAGAGGTTAACTTCCACCTGATTGGCGGCAAGACCGACTCCTTGAGGATTGGTTTGGGCAAGAAGGGTTTCTTTCATTTCTTCGATTAGTTTTTTTATCTTGTTATCGATTTTTTTTACTTCTTTAGTTTTTTGAAATAAAATTGGATTGGGCGCTTGGACGATTTTTAACATAAAGATATTATAAAAACTCAAAACGCAAAAGTCAAAAGTCAAAACCAAGTCAGACTTGATTAACACTAAAACTAATCAAAAATCAAAATTCAAAAAAATAAAATTAATCTAATTAACCTAATTGACCTAATTTCTAATTGATAAGAAAAAAAATTTCATTCTTTACCTTGTAAGTCGGAAGGCGGGGTTTTTTAGAAATCTATAAAATTGTATTGTCAAAATTATATAGATTCCCGCTTTCGCGGGAATGACAAATATTAACAACATTTACACAATGTTTACACTATTTTTACCCCACGTTTACACTAATAACAGATAACCTTTTTTGCTATAATTCTTCTATGAAGCTTTCTCTTTGTGTCCCTGCCTATAACGAAGAAAAAAATATTCATATTCCTTTGTCATCGGCGATTGATTTGGCGGATGAAGTGATTATTATTGATCCAGGTTCAACTGATAAAACTGCCGAAATTGCCCTCTCTTTTGGTAAAAAAGTAAAAATCTATAAAACCTATAATCAAAGAAATTTTTTAATTAATAAAGTTCGCGCCATTGAAAAGGCCAAAGGAGAGTGGATTTTACAACTTGATGCTGATGAGGCATTAAGTGAGGAGTTAAAAAAAGAGATTGTTGATGTTATAAAAATTCAAAATTCAAGTCCCAAATCTCAAAATGAAGTTGTTGGTTATTATATGCCGCGAAAAAACTTTTTTTTAACCCGATTTTTGATGAAAGGTGGAGTTTATCCCGACTATGTGTTGCGGCTTTATAAAAAAGATAAAGCCTCTTTTGATTTAAAAGATCTTCATGAAAATGTTAGAGTTAATGGTAAGGTTGCTTATTTAAAAAATCCTATTCTTCACTATGCCGATCCTAGTTTTTCCCGTTATCTTCTGCGCTTTGATCGCTACACTACCTTTGATGCTGAGGAGCTTTTGAAAAAATATCCCAAAGAAAAATTAACCAAAGTAAAAGAGGCTTTTCTTTTTATCGATTACTTTTTGATAAAACCTTTATTTTGGTTTTTAAAAACTTACATCCGTCATAAAGGATTTTTAGATGGATTTGCCGGTTTTGTTTTTTGTCTTTTTTCTTCAATTCGTTTTTGGGTGATTTTTATAAAGTATAAAACGATAATTGCCAATCAAAAATAAAGGTTTAAATAGAAAACGACTCCGAGGGTTTAAGGCTAAAATTTAGAAAGAGTTTTTCGCTTGTAAAAAATTATTTTTTTGATAACATAAAAATATAGGAGTAAAAAGTCAAATTAAACATTAAAAATTTTTTAAAAACCTATGGATAATCAAAAAAAATCACGCTTTGGCTTGGGGTTATTAATTGGTTCAATTATTGGGGGGTTAACCGCTTTATTTTTTGCCCCAAAATCAGGGAAAGAATTAAGAGAGGATGTTAAGAAAAAAATTAAAGAGTTGGAAAGACTTTTGGCAGAAAAAGAGCTTGATAAAAAAGCAAAAAAAATGATGGAGGAGTTTTCAGAAGAAGCCAACGTTTGGTATGAGAAGGCAAAAACCTGGTTGATTGAGGAACTAGCATCTTTAAAAAAAGAAGTTGAGAATATTAACTGGCAAGACTATCAAAAAGCCGTTGCCAAAATTATCACCCGTTTAAAAAAAGAGGCAAAAAAGGAAGGAAAGGAGATTGAGGTGATAAGGAAAAGGTTGTTAAGAGGCTGGAAAAAAAATGAAAAAATAAGCAAAAATTAATATTTTATTTTTTTAATTTTTTTATGGAAGATTCTATTATAGAACGATCATCGTTACGACCGCGAGAAGTGGGATTAGATGATCCCCGTAGTAGATTCTCATTATCCTTTCCAGATACCGAACATACATTTTCTGGAAGAATCCCAGGATTGGTAATAGGAATAGGAAATCCTGACACAACGCCGCCTATGTTAGTTATGGGTAATACAATCTATTGTCCAACTGGTTTTGGATACGGGGATCAGAAAACTGGTAATGAAACTTATTTTATAAAGGCAGGGAAAGTAGGAAGGGCAAAGCATTTTCCTTTAACTAAAAATGGAAGAGTTGATCAAACTATATCGAGACAACATCTAACAATTGAAAATGAGGAAAACGGACAAATTACTGTTAGAAATATGGGTCAAAATGGCACTTCTGTTGCTGAGGTGTCGATGATTAAAGAAATGGAAGGTGGTATATTTAATCTTAAAAGGGGAGCTGTGGCTTTTGATGCTAATAAAGAAACGAAAATAATTTTGACAGTTGGTCAGAATAATGAAGTTGAGCTTATAATTGGTCCGGATGGAGTAATAATAGGCAATGAAGCTGTGGTTTTTTTAAAAAGAAATCTTTTAAATAAAGTTTTATCTCTTTTAAGAATGAATCCTCAAGAAAATAATCCACAAAGTTTAATTTTAGGTAGAGATGATATAAATTCTGAGGATAAAACTATCTCCCGCCTTCATCTTTCTATAATTTGGGACCCCAAAACAAAAATATATTATCTTTTTGATCACTCAACTAACGGAACAATCGTTGAATTTGCTGAAAGACAAAACCAATCTCAAGAATCACCAGTAAGAGAAGAAGGGAAAGTAGAAAACGTCAGAACTCCTCAGTCGATATTAGAAAGAGTTGGCCATCCAGAGCAACAAATTCCAGATGATCCTAATTCAGTTGGTGGTGACTATTATCTTTTTGGAAGACAAGTTGTTAGTGAGGTTTTTGAGGGGAATAAAGAATATTTATTAAAAAAAGGAGGGGATGCAGCTGTTTTAATGGATACAGCAACTGTGCAAACCGGTGGAGAAACACCAAAAACCACAACTAGGCCATTTGCACAAAAGTTTTTAGAAGAATATTATGGTCAAATTGCTCAGGGTAAAAATCCACAGGAAGCGATGGAAACGGCATACGAAATAACATACCAATATCTAAATTTAGGACAAAGAACAGAGGCAACTTTTACTTTTGTTACTGTAGTTGGTGATACCGCTTACTGTTTATGGGTAGGCAACACCGAAGCGGTAGTGGTAAGAAAGGGAAAAGTTGTTAAGAGACTAGCCAGTAAAGAAGGAATGGTTGACGAAAGTTATTATGATAAGAGCTTAAATATGTGGGTTTCTCCTACTGCGCTGGTTTCGTCTGGACGATATGAAAAAACAGGATTAGTTAAATTATTACCAGGCGATGAGATTTATGTTTATACCGATGGTGTAAAGGAACTAAATCCTAGAGATCCAAAAAAATCATTATTAGGGCAAGACGATGCAGTTATAGTGAAGTTATAATCTTATTTTTTTGCTAAAATTTAAATTTTTTTAAATAAAGGTAAAGAATGAAATTTTTTTTCTTATCAATTAGAAATTAGGTCAATTAGAAAATTTAGGTTAATTTATTTTTCTTGCGTATTTTTCCTTCGAAATCTTTATGATTTTCTCCCTATTTTCATTTTTAAGTGATGGAAGAGGTAAAGTTTTGGCGGGGAAAGGGGAGGAGGTCATCCCGTCAATTGATAATTTTAAGACAATCTCGTGTTTTCCTAAAGAGACTAAATCGTTTTCGGTGTAGATGTTGCCAAATTCTTTGGTTAAAATGGTCGCATCCCGGGCGCCAACCACAAAAGAGATAAGAGTACCAACATTGCCAAAAATCGCTTTGGCGACTTGTTCATCAAGTTGATCAATGTATTGATTGGCCAAAGTCAAAGAAAGCCGATATTTTCGCGCCTCTGATAAAATCTTTATAAAAGAAGTAGTGGCAAAGTTTTGAAACTCATCAACATACAAAAAAAAGTCGCGCCGTTCTTCCTCTTTTTGAAAACTTCGATTCATGGCAGCTAGTTGTATCTGGGTGATAATCATCGCCCCAAGCAAAGCGGCATTATCTTCACCTAGTTTTCCTTGAGAGAGATTTAAAATCAAAATCTTTCCTTCATCCATAATCTGTTGTAAATTAACCGTTGATTTAGCTTTACCGATAATATTTCTTATCATTTTTGAAGTGACAAACTGGCCAACTTTGTTTTGGATAGGGGAGACGGCCTCAGCCTTTAGCCTGTCTGGCATTTTAGCAAACTCTTTTTCCCAAAACGAGCGAAGAATAGGGTCGTTTAATTGACCAACAATTTTCTTTCGGTAATCCTGATGAGCCAAAAGTGATAAAACATCAACCAAAGTGGCATTTTCTATCTCCAAAAGGGTCAAAATAACGTTTCGCAAAATATATTCTAAACGTGGTCCCCAAGAATCTTTATAAAGTTTATAAAAAATTGAAACAATTCCCGATGCTACTAAATCTTTTTGTTGTTTATTTTTTACCTCCAAAACATTTAAAGAAAAAGGCCGCTCCAAATCAAAAGGTTCAAGATAAACCACATCATTGATGCGGCGGTTGGGGATGTAGTCTAAAATAGTTTCTGATAAATCACCATGAGGATCAATGATGCCAAGGCCCCGATTTTTTCTAATATCATCAATGGCCATATTGGCAATTAAAGTTGATTTTCCAGCACCTGTTTTTCCAATGATATAAACATGTTTTCTTCTGTCTTCTGTTTTTATGCCAAAGATAGTTTCTTGATTTTTAAACTCAGTTTTGGCAAAAAAGTTGATGTTTTGTTTTTCTTCAAGGGTTAAATTTTTACTGGCAAATGGTAAGTTTTCCGGCGGTTCACCTTTTAAAGTTTTTCCCCAAGCGATATTTTTTATCCCAGACAAAAGATAACCTGGTGGATGCCAAAGGGTGGCCAACTCTTGAGCGTTTAAAATCTGATCTTGTTTTTCAAAGTAGCGGATTTTTCTTTTTTTGATTTTTTCTAGCAAAAAATCTTTGAAAAAAATTGACTTTTTAAAAGAAAACTGATTGCCCTCACCCAAAGAAAAAGAACCAAAAGTACCGGCCAGATTTAGCAAAAATGGATAAGGGTTTAGGGCTTTATCAGAAGATGAAACTAAAAGTCTAATACCCACTTTTCCGCCTTGAAATGAGGCTTTTTTCATAAGAAGCAGTTTATGGGGATTTTGGGTGTAGCGGCCAGAATTAGCATCATAATGCATTTTCCCAGCTTCAGCTATCACTTGGTCTTGCCAATTGGTAGAAGCTGCTGTTAAAACAATTTGAACAAGATAAGAAAGTTGGGGCGGTTGTTTTGAAAGAAAGCCAATAAGGGATGATAAAGGATCAACCTCCTTAAAGTCCATATATGTTTTTATCGGGTAGTAGTAGCCGGAAGTTAAAACCATTTCGCCAAAAGCAAGGCTTTTATTTTTTAAAACAATCTCCAAAGGGTCAGTGGTTTTTTTGATTTTGATTTGGGGAAAAGATGAGGATAAAAGGCTTTGGACTAAAGTAGTTTTTTCATTTGGACAGGTGAGATAAAAATAAACAGTTTGATTAAGATAGTAGATTTCAAAAGAGTAGGTGGCGGGCCAACCAAAAAGAATTCTTCGCCACAAAGGGATAAATTGATAGGGGGTAAGTGAGGCAAAAATCTGAGTGGCCGCCTCAATGGGCGTCTCATCGTCTTTTGGGTTTCTAATTTGTAAAAATGAAAGAGTAGACATATAAAGATTATAACAAATGTTTTAAAAGATACGAATGATGCGAATTTTTATGCGAATGATACTAATTATGCGAATATGAAAGAGAGATAAATGGAGATTTATGGAGATAAATAGAGATAAATAGAGATTGGGAGAGTAAAAATTAGTGTAAACGTTGTGTAAACATTGTGTAAAAATTGTGTAAATGTTGTTAATATTTGTCATTTCTGCGGAAGCAGGAATCTATATAATCATACTTTTTTATTTTTTACCATCTTCTTAAGATCGAAAAAAGATGGTAAAGAGTTGGATTGATGGTGTTCTAACTTGCAATTTAAAAAGAAAAGAGTATACTTTTTAAAATTTTCAACCAAAAAAAGAGGCGGAGTAGCAGTGGTTTTTGATAAGAAAGATAAATTATGATGATTTTGAAGGACTAAGAAAAAACATTCTTCTTAAGTATTTTCCAAAAATTAAAAACTAACTTGATCCAGCAAAAAAAAGATGTTAGAAATTTATTTTGGATTTTAATTATTTTAATAATAAAAAAGCGCTTTTTAAAAAGATAAAGGAATATTTTGAAAAAAACTCAAAGGCGTATTTGGATCGGTATTTAAAGTAATTTTTTAAAGGAAGATTGGAAAAATTTGTCGAGACTTGATTTATCACGTCTTTTTGGTATTTTCTGTTATTTTTTTAGATTTTTTTTGGTATAATATCATTTAATTTATGAAAACCAACTTTTATCAACCAACTCTTTTTTCCCACCCGCTCCACCTTATAAGGTGGATTTAAGTGGTGGGGGGGTTGATAAAAGTTTGAAGTTTAAGGTTAAAAATTTAAAAATCACCCCCGCCGAAGAGGCGGGTTTTTGGGTTTTATGGGAAAAGAAAAAAATTTTTCAACAGAAATAGAAAGAAAATCTTCCAAACATCCTCCAGGTCAAATATTTTTAGACAGAGTAGCTTTATGTCAAATTCTTTTAGCGTCTAAATTTGGACATCCAAATTGGCTTCCTGATCATATTATTCAAGTTGCTGATTCTAAATTAAAGAAAAATAGTTTAGCAGAAGAAGCATTTTGGTATTTAATCTCTAGTGAAATATATGAAGCTAAACGGCAAGGGTCTCAGACTATTTTAAAGCCAAATAAAATTGATAAGAGAGTAAAAGCCGCCATTGAATTGAGTGGAATTGCGAGTTTTAAGCCATTGATTGATATTTTTTCTCAATTTTCAGATATAATTTCTTCAGTCACTCTTTTGCCTAATACTAGTTTGGGTGTTGTAGATAGACGTAGAGGTACAGGTTTTTATTCTAACAAAATAAATGGCGTTATCATAGAAGTTAATATTCCAGATGGAAGATTGAAGCCTCAAGTTGTTCAATTAGTTAATCAAATGAGATGGCCTTTTGGAAGAGCGATTTCAGTTGTTGGTTTACAAGGAATAGACATTGATTCATTCGTATTGAATTTTGGGGAAGGTGATGATTTAAAGGCCGGTGTTTTAGGAGAAAATGTTAAGTTTGTAGATTTTTATTTTGGTCCTGAAGGCGAAATGTATTTAGTATTTGCAGCTGGGGGAGAAAGAGATTTACCTGAAAATTTTTTTATGGGAACTAAGAAACAATTTGAAAAAAATTTATCAGATTTATTAAAAGACCAAGAAGCTTTACATAAACAAATTAAGCAAGTAATTGCTTCAAGAATTGGTGGAGGAGTGAATCCTGAACAAGTAAGTTTTATACCTTATGTAGGAGTATGTTTTAATCCAGAAAAAGAGAATCTATTGGTATCTGGGGCGTCTTTTTTAAATAGTAGTGGTGGATCTTTATTTTTTAATCAAGGACCAAATAAGCCAGGAATTTTAATTGAGAAAGGAGATTTATTACATCCGGTAGGAATTAAAAAGGGAAATTTAATTACTAAAGTTAGAGCTAAAATTATACCTGAGGGAAAATTTTTAACTCCAGTAAGACAGTTTGGATTGTTATAGTAAATTATTTTAAAAAAATTTTAAATAATTTTTTACCATTTATTTCTGTGATTGAGATTATCCTTTCAACTTTTTTCTTTAACTTTAGTAATTTTTTGGGCGTGGTTTTTATTTTAAATAAGTCTTTCAAATTGCTGAGGAGTAATTTTTATGTCTTCAATAATTGCTCTAAGAAGACCTCGGCCAATGTCTTGGCTGGAATGATAGGGGACAACGGTAGTTCGCCCATCAGGATGTTTAAAAAATATATGAATTCCTTCTTGGCGTATAGGAACAAAACCCAATTTTTTAAGAATTTTAATTAATTTTTTTACTTTTATGATTGGGAGTTTACTCATAAATAAGGGGAGAATTTAACCATAATGTTGGTAATGCCAATAAAACGCGGTTTTTCCGCTTCACTAAAATCAATTGTTTTGCGATACTCTTCATCTTCTTGGGCTACTTTTAGACAAAGTTCGATTGCTTCTTTGATGTTTTTTTCTGCTTCTTCATAGGTTTTTCCTTGTGTATGACATCCGGGTATGGCTGGACACGAGGCGACAAAAAAACCATCTTCATCTTGATTGATAATAACCTTAAAATTAAGATATTTTTCCATATAGATAAATTATAACCCTAGTTAATTTTTTTTCAACTTTAAATTTTAAACAATCTCTTCCCATTTTCCTTAGTTAACTTGATTATTTTTTCCACTTTTTCTCCTTTTATCTCCGCCACTTTTTGGGCGACAAGAATAAGGTTTTTTGGGGTGTTGGGGAATTTGGTTTTTTGATCATTGCGCAAAGGGGTAGGAGTTAAAAAAGGCGAGTCGGTTTCTAAAACTAAAAGGGAAAGGGGGATTTTTTTGACAAACGCTTGTTTTTTTGGGTCATAGGTGACATCACCATCAACACCAATATAAATATGATTTTTTTTGGCAAAATTTAAAAGGTCAAAGTCTGGTTCACAGCAATGGAAAACCATGGGAGTATCAAGTATTAAGTAGTAAGTATTAAGGATTTTTAATAAATCATCTTTGGCTTCGCGATTGTGGATGATGACGGCTTTTTTGTATTTTTTTGCCAAATTTAACTGAGTCAAAAATACCTCTTTTTGTAACGCGATAAACTCTTCATCAATCTTGTAATCCTCATACTTTGTTTTTTGATAAATATGTCTATCAAGGCCAATTTCCCCAACAGCAACAACTTTTGGTTCTATTAGTAAGTTTTCAATTGCTTTAATCATTTTGGTAATTTTTAATTTTTCATTGTCATTTTTATTTTTTATTTTTTCATTTTTAATTTTAAAAACATGATGTGGATGAATTCCAACCGCCGCAAAAATTTCCTCATATTTTTTTGAAATTTCAACCGCTTTTTTTGATGTTTCAACATCAGTTCCTGGTACAACAAATTTTTCCACTCCTTCATTTTTGGCTTCAGAAATCACTTTTTCCAAAATCCCATCAAAAGCAGAAAAATTTAAATGACAATGGGTGTCGAACATAAGAATATTGTAACTTATAACTTATAACTTGTAACTTGTAACGTGAAACGTTAAATATCATTTAAAGATGCAAATGATGCGAATGAGTATGCGAATGATACGAATAATGCGAATATGAAAGAGAGATTAATAGAGATTGATAGAGATAAATAGAGATAAATGGAGATAAGTAAAGATAAGTAGAGATTAATGGAGATTGGGAGAGTGAAAATTAGTGTAAACGTTGTGTAAACATTGTGTAAAAATTGTGTAAATGTTGTTGATATTTGTTATTCCGTCCTTCACAAAAGGCGGGATCTGTATAATTTTCTAATATTATTGTCATTCCTGCGTAAGCAGGAATCTATATAATAAAAATATATGAAACAAAAAATTTTAAACTATACCGTTGTTTTTCAAAAAGAAAAGGAGGGAGGTTATACAGTTTTTGTACCGATGCTTCCGGGATGTGTGTCTTATGGAAAAAATTTAGAGGAAGCAAAAAAGATGATTAAAGATGCCATCAAGCTTTATCTTGAAAGTTTAATCGCTCACAATGAGGAAATTCCTGAAGAGAATGCTTTTTATTCTCAAATAAACATTGATACTTCAAAATTAAAGTTTTCTTATGCCTAAATTATCGGTTTTAAAAACAAAGGAAGTAATAAAAAGATTTGAAAAACTTGGATTTATAATATATAAAAAGTGGAATCAGTCGAGATGACTTTCTTGGTGTTTGATTTTTATAACTATTAAAAATCCAACTCCCATCATCAAAAACCCAAAAAACTCCAAATATTGAGGAAGAAAAACGATGATGATATTAAACTTATTAGTGTTTGATGTTAGAAGTTTGGTATTTGATGGTAATATAAAGCCGTTTGCCCAATTATTAACTATTACATGTTCTTTTATTTCTTTTCCAAAAATAAAAGGAAAAAAGGTATCGAGAATGTTTCTTATCTTACACGTTATATGTTTCACGTTACACGTTTCACTAATATAAGCTTTCCATCCTGGATGATAGGATTGGGAAAGATATAATGTTGCCGGAAATTGGTTTTGGGAAATTTGAAAATTGGATATTTGATATAGAAAATAACCAATTTTTTTCGCTTCAAAATCAACTGTTTGAAAAGTTCTATCTTGGATACGATAGGTTTTAAGATAGAATAAATTTGAGGTTAAAAAGAGAGATTTTAGATTTTGATAAGGGAGAAGATAAACCTCAACTGACTCGATTTGATTTTTTGATTTTAAATTTTGATAACTTTGATTGTGAAAAACAATGCTATAACCTAAACCATATTGATAACTTTCTGGCAAGATAAAATATTCAACATCATCTTTTAGTCTTTCCTCAAGATAAGCATGTTTTTTTGTCTGATCTAAAACATAAAAAAATATCCTTCGGCCGGAAAGATTTTTATTATTAATCTTTAAAAGATAACCGTATTTCTGGGGTAAAAAGGGAAGATTAATACCCAAACAATCAGTATTTTTAAAACAATTTTTGTTAATCGTTATCTCATTTTGGTTAATTTTTTTGATCAAAATTTTATCAAAAAAAACTTTTATACTGTTATTTTCTTTTTGCCAATTTAAATTAGCAGAAAAAGTGGAAAGTGTTTCATTTTCAAAAATAATTGCTTGATATTTAGGTTGAAAGTTGCCAAGATAATAATCTTTTATATCAAAATCAGTTTTTGCTTCAATTATAAAATGATCTTTATCTTCAAAAATTTTCCATTTTTTATTTTTTATCCTATTAGTTGAGGTTAGATCAAGAAAAGGAAAATAGATATCTTTTGTTTTTGATTGGTTTATATAATAATCTCCAAAACGATAAAAAAGCTCATCATTGTCAGTAATTCTAATTTTTGGACCAGCGTTGACAAGATTGGTTTTTACCGCAATAAACTCTTTTGATTGATTTTTATTTATCAGCTGATAAAGACGAAGATAGCGGCTATTTTTTACCAACTTTATTTTTTGACTTTTTTCTAATAAATTTAATATTCTATCGTATTGGATGCCTTTGTATGTACCAGTTATTGGTTTTAAAGATAAATCCAAAATCAAGTAATCAATCTGATATTTTTCTAAAACTTTTTCAAACTTAAGAAGATTTTCCTCAGTAATGGCTTGTTTTATCTCCCAAAAGTAGCTTTCGCTAACATTACTCCAGACATCAAAAGTACGAGAAACTATTGGTTGTTCTATCCCATACCACAAAAACCCTGAGCCATTATACCCCCATTTATTTTGATACCAACCCCAAAAAGTATATTCTGGCAAAAGAGCAATTCTTTTGTTTTTATCTTCGTTTTTAAAATAGTTAATAACATCAAAGTAATCAGAGGGAATTTTTACTTTCATTTCCGAAGAGATAAAAAAACCAAAAAAAGAAGGAAGAGAGTAAAGTAATAGAAAAGTAGCAAGTATTAAGTAGTAAGTATTAAGTATTTTAAAGTTAGCGAAAAATTTTTCTTTTAAAAACAAAATTCCTTGACTGATAAAGTAGCTATACACTAAAGAGTAGGGGATAATGAATTTGGTAAATGGAGAGCGAAAGATTTGATTTAAGAGTTTATTTGTCCGCCAAAGATTATCAAAAAGACTTACAGGCCAAGTATTATTTAAAAAAATAAAAGCCAAAAGAAAAAATGAAGGAATAAAAAGATAATCTTTCTTTTTAAAAGAGTAGTAAATTCCTAAAATCATTAAAATAGCAAAAAAATATTGAAGGAAAAAAAATTTTTTAAAATGATTTTGCCAAGCAAAAAATAATAGATTGTTATTTTTATCAAAAAGATCAAAATAAAATCCCTCAAGGCGCAAAAAATAGGGCAGTGTCCCTTTTTCTTTGTTTTGAAAATAAGTGTCTTCAGTGGCCAGTTGATTAATCTTGGCTTCAAAAACGACACTGCTTGAAGTTTTGACAAAATAAATCTGTGGCAAAAGCCAGAAAGAGTTAACAATAAAAATTAAAATAAAACTAAAAAGAGAATTTTTTATTATTTTTGTTTTAGATTCGTTGATTTTTAAGATTAACCCGATAGTGATTAATCCCAAAATTAAAATATAAACAACAAAAAGTTGTTGGGTATAAAATGAAGGGGTGCCCAAAAGGTTGATTAAAAGAAATAATAACAAATTTTTTTTATGGTTATTCTTGTCATCGTGAACTTGTTTCAGGACCTCTGTTTTTTTTAGTTGAATAACATTCAAAAAGCTCCAAATTCCCCAAGGTAAAAAAGCAAAAAAAGTGGAAAAAGGCTCAAACGGTAAAAAAAACATCTGAACGGTACCAAGATTTAAGATATAAAACAAGGCGCCAAAAAGAGGAATTATATTATTGTCATTCCTTCGAAAGCAGGAATTCATTTTAAATAACTCAAACGCCCCCCATCCTCCCAAAAAAAGCATCAAAAAATGATAAAAATAGCGTATAATATTTTGAGGTAAAATAAAGGAAACAACCCAAAGAAAAATTGCTCTTATTAAATCAGAGGCATGAGCCATCCCAGCCAAAAGACCAAAACTTTGGTACTCCTCCCAGACGCTAAAAATAGCCCGTTTTATTGCTAAAAGGGGATTTAACTCTGTTTGTAAGTTATCCCAGCCCGATAAAAAAGTACCGTTTTTATAGTTGGTAAAAAAAAGAAAGAGAACAGTTAAAAAAAGTATGATTTGATATTTATATCTTGAAAGAAAGCTTCTCATTAAAAAAATTATAACAGACAGAGCTTTTAATCTTCTTAATTTGAATTTATTTTATAACCTCAAGATAAATTTTGGCTACTTTCTCCCAACTTCTTTTTTCCTTCATTATTTTTGAAAATTGAGAAAGTTTTTTGAGGTTTTTTCTTGCCCAAGAAAGTTTTTCTTCTAAACTTTTTTTATTTAAATCAAAAATTAGATTTTCTTTTTTTAAGCCCGTTTCTTTTAAGGCTTGGGCAAAATCAGGACTTTCAAAATATTTTTCAAGCGGACGGGAGAGAAGAAAAGGTTTTTCGAAGGAAAAAGTTAAAGAAAGGGGACCAGATGAAGAGAAGAATTTTTTATAAGGAAAGATTACTAAATCAGAATTTAAAAAATAATGAGGAATTTGTTTTTCCTTAACAAAACCGGTTGCTTTAATATTTTTGACAAAATTTACATAAGATTTATTTTTCATATGATTCGGATTGCCACCACCAGCGATAATTAAATTTCCAAATTTTTGTTCCCAAATATCAGTTAATTCTTTAATTCCTTTGTATGGTGATAAATAACCAAAAAATAAAACTTGAAATTTATTTTTAATAAGGTTGTTTTTTATTTTTGCGGCTTTAAATTTAATTTTTTCAACGGCATGAGGTACAAAAAATATTTTGTTTCTATTTCCTAAAATATCTTTAAAATATTTTTCAAAAACTATTAATTTATCACTTAAAAAAATAAAGGGCAAATATAATAATTTTAATTCATGAACGACTTGATGAATAATTAATATTGTATTTTTTCTAGCAATTTTTAAAATTAAAAGCATTAAAAGAAAATAAATGTTCATTAATAATGATCCAAACATATATACTTCAAAGGAGAATATTATTTTTTTACTTTTAGTTTTAACAAGATATTTAGTTAATTTAATTAGGGAAGAGATAGAATTTCTTTTCCATATCCGATTAACAACAATTCCATTTTCTTCGTATATTTCTTTTTTATCAAAGATCTCTGCCAATACTTCAATATCTGAATTTCTATTGATTTTCTTTAAATTTGTTAATAAATTTTTAGTATAGGAAGCCCCGCCAACAGTTTTTTCTCCATGTATTTTTAGTTTTTCCGGATAGCTTGAGATAAAAATAATTTTATTTTTCATGTTAAGGCTGTTTTTTTATTAAAAGATATAAGAAGATTATAATCATTTATTCGAATTTTTAGGAGGTCTTTTAATGTTTCTGGCAAATCACGAATTAGTTTGACCTTTGTTTTCGGATCATTTTTCCATTTTACCGGTACTTCTTTAATCGATAAATTCATATTTTTCGCTAGATAGAGAACTTCGGCATCATAAGCCCAGCGTTTTATAATAGATTTTTCAAAAATTCTATTTTTAGCAAATTTTGAAAAAGCTTTAAAACCACAGGTAAAGTCGGTTACCCAAGTATTTAAAATAATGTTAGTTAATAGAGTAAATCCTTTTCCTAGAAGCTCACGATATAAAGGTTGATGTTTGATAACGGTTGATTTACCATTTTTTCTTGTTCCAATAATAACATCAATATTATCCCTTATAAAAGGAATAAATTTTTTAAACTCTGAAAGAGGTGTAGACATGTCTACATCAAACATTAAAGTATAGTCAGATTCAGAAGCAAGCATTCCCTTTTTTATTGCATATCCTTTGCCTTGATTAGGTGAATAAGAGATGATTTTTATTTTTGTTTTTAATTTTTTTTCAATGTTTTTTTTATTTTTTAAAATAATTTTTTCGGTTTTGTCTTTTGATCCATCATTAACAAAAATAATTTCTTCAAGTTTTATTCCATTAAAATAAAAGCCCGCTAAAAGGGCATTGATTGTTTTTTTGATTCTTTTTTCCTCGTTGTAAAAAGGAATGACAAAAGATAAAGTTTTCATATTCTTCTGGTAAGAAATTTTTTCTTACCATAAGAATATGCCTTAGGGATAGATAAAGTTGTTTTTTAAAGTCTCTTTTGGAGACTTTTTCGAGCTTTTGGCTCGAACAAGTTATCTTTTATTCCCTAAGGCTTCCCGATAGAAATCGGAAGAAATCCACCTTTTTGAGGTGGAGGGGGTTGGTTTTAACTCTACCAGGCTCCTTGTTTAAACAAGGATTGATATTCAATTGATATTCAATTGTTACGGGCAAGTCGCTGGGCCAACTAGTGCGCCAGATCCATCATACGCTGCCTGAAACCTTACTCTGAAGGGTGGGACTTCGGATAGTCCGAAGTCTCTTTCGTTACGATAAAGCTCGCAGACGTTATGGACAGCGTCGGTAGCTGGATAACCATCAATAAAGCGCCAAGTACCGGCTCGGATGGTGGCGGTTTGAGTCACTCCCAAATGAACAACGACAATGTCGCCAACGACGTCCCACGTGCATACCCATCCCGAAGGACAGATTGCAGTGGTTGTAGCTTGATCTACAGCACGCCAGACCCAAGCACATTTCTCAGTGCCGAGTCTTTGAACGTCCACACCAGTGAGATTTTTGACCTCAGCGGTAGTCGGACATGAGGTCGCGGCGGGCTGCGATGCGGTCGGTTGGACGACGTTCGGAGTTGGTGTCGGCGTGGGCTGCGATGCGGGTGCGGTCGGCGTGGACATCAGCAACGCTAACTGTGTTGCTTGGGCTTGCAGGGTTTCTTGCAGTTGTTGAAACTGCTCCTTTGAAATAGTTTCGTTGCTATTGGACGTTCCACAAGCCGTCAACAAAGCCAGGGTCATGAGAAACATGAGATAAAAAGCCTTACGCATAGTTGTACCTCCTGATAAGAGATTAGATAGATTTTCCTCTCACCTTTCTTTCTCAAGTACCCCTCAGCGGGCCTTGATAAAGTCCAGCTTGACTAAACCTTTCGGTTTAGTTAGTGAGTCGCCCACACGCGTGGACTCGCTGGAAAAAAATTGGATCATCGCCTCCTTTCAAATTAAGATAGGACAAATCGTCCACCCTGGAAAGAAAACATCACTTTTCTTCCCAAAGTGGACGAGTCCTATCTGGCTTTCGCCAAAAGGAGGTGAAGGAGGTTTTAAACACTTCTTCATCCCACGCGCCTTTTTTTGCCTTGTCGCCTTTGCCCTTGACTTGCCCTTTTTAACCCCCTTGAGATTATTTCTCAAAGACTAAGTTAAAAATCAATCCAAGCATTTTGGATTGGGCAGTCTTTGATACTTTAATCTCGATTTTAAGGTGCTTCCCGGCTTTTTGCCCGGGAAGCTTTTTCCCGGGAAAAAGCAAGCGGGAATCTTTTTGATAATGGCTATTGCCATTATCAGCCTATAGTATACCATAAAAAGATAAAAAAGTCAACAATTAAAAGAGTATAACGTGGAACGTATAACGTGAAACATTAAAATTTAAACGTTATAAAAATACGAATGATGCGAATATGAAAGAGAGATAAATGGAGATTTATGGAGATAAATAGAGATAAGTGGAGATAGATAGAGATTAATGGAGATTGGGAGAGTAAAAATTAGTGTAAAAGTTGTGTAAACATTGTGTAAAAATTGTGTAAATGTTGTTAATATTTGTTATTCCTGCGCAAGCAGGAATCTATGCAATAATACTTTAAATACCTTGAAGTTGAATAAATAAGGTAAAATCTTATAGATTCCTGGTCAAAGCCAGGAATGACAGATAAACCTATCTTGTCATTCCCGCAAAAGCGGGAATCCATATAATCACACCTTAAAAGGAGAATAAAATTATATAGATTCCTGATTAAATCAGGAATGACATAGAAATTATGATTAAACCCGCCCTCCGATTCAAAGAGTGAGATTTACATTTTTTCGATTGATTTTTTTCGAAAGTAAAAAGAGAGTTTGAAAGTTTTCATTTACAAACTTGATTGTGAGTGCCGATGTCAAGGAATTCGATTGTATCTTCTTTTATCTTTTCTTTTTTCTCAAAAACGGCCGCTTCTAAACGGTTTAATCTTTCAATTAATTCCTCAAAAACCGATTTGGGAAGAGTAATGGTTTAACTCATATAAATAATTTTAAAATTTTGTCTTTTATTTGTCAAATTTTAGCGAAAAGTTTTTTGAGATTTTTTTCCAAAGGCAGGATGGAGGTAAAGTCAATTTTTAAACTCCTATAGTTTAAAATTTAAAACCATAAAATTTTCTATAGTTATCATCAAAAAAGCCCAAAAAAAATTATCCACAAAGAATAAACAATGACCGTTTTAAAATTAATATCAGATAAATCAGAAGAATTCACCCTCCTATTTATCTGATTTATCCGAATTTTTATAAGATTAATTTTTCTCAGCTAGTTTTTTAATAGATAAACCTAAAGCAGCAGTCAAAACATTCAATCCCAAAATCACCAAACCCATCTCCGGCCCGGCTTTTGGGACAGTTTTTACTCCTAAAACTTGTTTTTCAATACAAAGTTGGGCTGTATCATCATCGTAGGCGACATTGTCTTTTTTTGCCTCAACTTTGTTGACAACACAAAACAATCCTTTATCTTCAGGTAGCAAACTTTGATCAAATACCTGCATTTTTATATAATAAACTTTTTCTTCATCAACACCAAAATCACCGGCATTCCAAGAAATAGTGCGATTATCAGGGTTCCATTTTCCCGGGCCTTCGATTGGCATTAAATATTGGGGGACATAATCGGTTACTTGAACTGCGGTTAGATTTTGGTTTGAGGTGTTTTTGACTTTTACTTTAAACCAAACTTGTTGATTAGGGGAAAAACGGGGATCGGATGGTGATAAATTGTCAACATAAGTTACTGTTTGACTGCCGCCTTTTTCTTGACTGGGTTTACCAACCATTTTATCAATTAAGATAGAGTAGGAAGGAGTTGCCCCGCCATATTGCCCATATTGCCCGTACTGGGCGTAAACGTTAAACTTTAGACGGGAAACGTATAACGCTACTAAAAATAAAACAATAAAAGAAAACAGATATTTTTTCATATGCTGCATATTATACTATAAGACTTTTAAAAAGTCAACTATGGGATAAATTATAACGTATAACGTAAAACGTAGAACGTTTTGATATAATTTTTTAAATGGAGAGAAACAATTTGCTTTTTCAATTAGCAGATAAAATCAGCAAAGAGGGATTTAAAATCAGTTTATTATTAGAGAATAAATTTCAATATTCAATTGGTGATCAATTAAGAAGAAGTAGTCTTTCTATAGTTTTAAATATTGTTGAGGGAGGAGCAAGAATTTCTTTAAAAGAGAAACGTCAGTTTTTAAATATTGCTTTTGGTTCATTAAAAGAAACTAAATATCTTTTGTATTTTATTAATGAACTTTCTTTAATAAAAGACAAAGAGATTTTAAATTTAATCGATAATCTTTTAGTTGATATTAATCATTTAGCCAAGTTAATTTATGGTTTACTTTACAAAAAATAAATTTACGTTACACGTTATATGTTATACGTTTCACTTCTATGAGGCTTAATGCTCTACAACTGCGTCAACTTGAAGAAGAAAGGGCTAGGGGAGTGATAAGAAAAATTAAGCGCAACCCAATTTATTTTATTTTGGAGGATATTTACGATACTTATAATATAGGTGGACTTTTTCGTCTGGCTGATGCTTTGGCGGTTGAGAAGATGTATTTGGTGGGTGAGACTGAGACGCCGCCAAACTCAAGGATTAAAAAAGCATCGATTGGGACTTATAAAGTAGTGCCGTGGGAGTATAAAAAAACAACAAAAGAAGCAATAGAGAGTATAACGTATAACGTAGAACGTGTAACGTATAAAAACAACTATAAAAATAAACAAGATAATAAAAAAACGTTCCACGTTCCACGTTACACGTTACACGTTGTTGCCGTTGAGCAACATAAAAATTCTATTCCTTATACTCAAGCCAATTATCAATTTCCTTTGGCTTTGATTTTTGGTAATGAAAGCTTTGGGATAAAAGAGGAAACTTTAAAATTGGCCCATCAAATCGTTGAAATTCCTATGTATGGAATAAACAAATCTTTAAATGTGATTGTGGCGGCTGGGATTGTTTCTTATTATGCCATTAATTTTTTGACGAATAAATAATTTTTTGGTTATAATTAAATTTTAATTTTAGTAGTTTTGTTTTTGAAGATTATGAAAAAAGAATTAATTTTTGGGTTAATAATGGTTTTGATAGTTGGCGGTGGTTTGTTTTTTGTTTTTAATAAAAAAGAAGAAAAGAAACAAAGAAGAGAGATAAAAAAAGTTGAACAAGAAACACCAAAAAAATCTTCCTTTTCAATGAGCGATGTAGCAAAACACAATAATGAAAATGACTGTTGGATAGTAATTGATGGAAAAGTTTATGATGTGACAAGTTATATAGAAAGTCACCCAGGAGGAAAGGTAATGGCTAATTTTTGTGGTCAAGATGGAAGCTTGGCTTTTGCCACCAAAGGTAAAAACAAACCCCATAGTCCGGCGGCTTATGAGATTTTAAAGACGTTATACATTGGTGATTTAAGTCAATGATCTACAATTTCTCCCGAAAAATTCATCGGCTTTTTATGTTTTTGGTGATTTTTTTGACTTTTATTATGTGGCTTACTGGCCAGGTGATGGAGGAGGGGTGGTCGATCATGACTGATTCTTACGCTCGCAGTCTTCACCGGATAACTAGTAAAGTTTTTACAATATCTTTGGGAATTATGATTTTGACCGGGTTGGTGATGTATTTTTATCCAATCTATCAAAAAATGAAGGCGAAAAAATAAATTCTTCTTTAATAATTTTAATTTTTGAGCCTGGAGCGGGAATCGAACCCGCGCTCTAACCCTTACCAAGGGTTTGTTTTACCACTAAACTATCCAGGCTAGAAGAATATTATACAATAAACAACTAACTTCTAACAACCATCAAAAAATTATAACGTGTAACGTGTAACGTTAAAAATTAAACGTTTATAAAAAAGAGATAAAGGGAGATATATTGAGATAAATAGAGATTGGTTGAGATTGAAAAGTTTAAAAAACCTATTTTAATTTAAACGATCAAATCAATCTAAAATAATTTCTTGTTCCCTAAAAAATGGTCCGATCGCATCAAAAAAAGAGGAAAAGTTTTAATTTTAGGTTGTGGTAAAGATTTAAATTGAAAAGGAAAATTTTTAAAAATTTTAATAAAAATTAAAAAATTAAAAAAATATCCCTCAATTTTTTTATAACTTTTAATTCTTAAATCAATCTAAATTAAATTTTTTCGACTTATGAAAATGAGACGATCGGATCATTTTCATAAGTTTTTTGATTGTTTAAATCTTTTAAACAATATAATAATTTTTTATACAAGAAATAATAAAAAAAAGATAATTTTTTCTTGCTTATAAAATTAGTTTGTTATGAAGGGATAAAAATATAAGAGAATAAAAATAAAAATACCTCTTGACAAATATTATAAGATATGTTATCGTGAAATTAATGGCCAGATTAAAAGTTAAAAACTGAAAAAAATATGAAAAAAAGAGTGTTTAAGATAGAAGAAGAATTACCCAAAGGAATGTGGGCTGGTTAAAGAACAAAAAAGCTCTTAATTTTACCCAAGCGCGGCGGGGTCGGCGACGTGAGGTCAAAGGCTCCGCGCGCTTTTTTTTATAGATAAGTAATTATATCATAAAATTAAAAAAAATGTTAAAATTAAAATTGCTTTCTTTAAATTTTATTATGTTTGGTGTTAGAAGTTAGATGTTAGATTAAACGACTTTTATGCTTCGGCCTTTGGAAAAAAACGAAACGAATAAATTTTTTTATTTGAAAATACTCTTTCTCCTTTTTTTAATT
>Ga0272447_1000844_pt1 | contig 21361 bp, 17 predicted proteins | sample YNPCB0133_FD_194589 | JGI IMG/M metagenome (GOLD analysis project Ga0272447, IMG submission 194589) | Hot spring microbial mat communities from Yellowstone National Park, WY, United States - YNP-CB-013-3 | ecosystem: Environmental > Aquatic > Thermal springs > Hot (42-90C) > Sediment | place... | reverse complement strand
TGCGGGGCCGGTTGGGATCAGCCGGCTTCAGCCGGCTTGGGGAGTGAGCCCGGCCGTTCACGGCCGGGCGATCGTGGAGAGGGCCGCTCGGCTGATCGGCGCTGCGTGTCGGGCGAGACGTGTCGGCCGCGTTGCATTGCCGCGCCGGTGGCGCGCACGGGCGAGGCAGCGCCTCGCCCCTACAGGGGTACGGCGAGGCATCCCCGGTCGGGTATTGGGGTGCGACGGCTGGGTACAACCCCCGCCATGTAGGGGTCAGGCGCTGCCTGCCCGCCGGCCCGCGAGGGCCGGCAACGCATGCCAATGGGTGCCCGGGTGCGGTGATGACCACGGCGGGGGTGGTGGGCAGCGAACGCCCGGGGCTGAAGCCCCGGGCTCAGTCCGCAAGCCCCCTGAAGGGGGCTGGAGGACGTACAGGCGCCCGGGTCGATCGGCTGGGTGCGGGGCCGGTTGGGATCAGCCGGCTTCAGCCGGCTTGGGGAGTGAGCCCGGCCGTTCACGGCCGGGCGATCGTGGAGAGGGCCGCTCGGCTGATCGGCGCTGCGTGTCGGGCGAGACGTGTCGGCTACGTCGAATCGCGGCGCCCGTGGCGCGCACGGGCGAGGCAGCGCCTCGCCCCTACAGGGGTACGGCGATGCATCCCCGGTCGGGCACGTGGGCGCCACGGTGGGGCGACCCCCCATCCTGTCGGGGTCGGGCGGTGCCGGACCCGGCGGCCCCGCGCAACCGTCGTGACCCCTCGTGCGTTAAACACAATGGGTGCAGTCCCAGCGGGGACTGTGTCCGGGGCATCGCCCCGGGCGGGCTGGACGGTCCAGCCCGAACCCTGGTAGACTGCGCCCGGTGCCGGACGGGCAGGCGCACCCGGCCGGTACCTGGACGGAGCGAACGGCGCCCGCGGGGCTGACCCCGCGTGCGTGCCAGGGGAAGGGAACGGGACTGGGAAAGGAGGGGCGCGCCGAGGAAAGGAGAGACGAGCCGCCGCGAGGGCGGCAGAGGCTCGAGCGGGGAGCCGCCCCCGCGCCCGCGGCGAGCGGGCGGAAGAGCGGCGGCCGGCCGGGCGGTCCGGCCGGTGCGGGTGTGTCGTCGACGTGCTGACACGCCGATGACGCGAGGAGGGTGAACTCGTATGGGTAAGCGTCTGGTCAGTCTGCTCACAGCGCTGGCGCTGGCGGTGAGCGCGTTCGCCTCGTTCACGGTCGCGCCGGCTGGGGCGGTGGTCGAGGATCTCGGCAACGAGATCTACTTCCCGTTCCTCCCCAACGGCGAGGAATACGGGAACATGGGCCCGTGGTACAGCACCTTCACCATTCAGAACCCGAACCCTGCCCGGGTTCGGTTGAAGGTGTACAAGGCGAACGGGGATGAGGTGACGACGGTTAACATCGAACCGTTCGCCTCCAAGACTTGGTCGGCCTCGGCGGTTTTCGGGAGCAATCCGGGTGGCGGCATTTACGTCGGAGCGCAGGCAAGTCTCACCCTCACAGCTACAAGAGCTGATGCGCCTGATACTACGGATGTTCTCGATATCCCCGGCTGGTGTAACGTTGTGCAGGTCGACAAGGTCTATCAAGGCGCCACGGTGTACACTCGAGGCACGGACTATACTGTCGCAAGTGTCGTAAGAACCAATGATGCCATAGACTGGGGCCCCACCGGGGCCGGTACTAGGGAGCCTGCTGCTGGCACTGAGTATTCGGTCGATGTGACGTGCGCTCAGCCGCCGATCGCTGGCGTGGCCAAGATCGTCGCTCCGGTCGCGGCGCCGACCGCTCGCACCTCGGCGCAGCAGGAGGCGGTCAGCGGCTACACCGCGCTGCCGCGCGAGGACGTGCGCATCGGTGGGCAGCACAACCTGGTCTTCCCGATCGCGCAGACGAACAACGGCTGGAACTCGGTGCTGCACATCACCAATTTCGACTCCAAGAGCAACTGCAGCGTCACGGTGACGCTCTACCAGTCGCCGTCGGGCTACAGCGACCCGAGCTTCGGGCAGTTCATCCGGCTGTTGGGCCGGGGCGAGACGTGGCACATCGACCTGGCGGACCAGGGGGTGCCGGGAGGCTGGGTCGGCCAGGCCTGGGTCTCGACCGACTGCCACGTGGCGGCGACGGTCGACCGCGTGAAGCCGACGCAGCCGTGGGGTGACCCGGTCAACATGGCGCTGACCAACCAGGCGCTGCCGACCCAGGCGGGTAACACCGTGCAGGCGCTGCCGCTCATCTTCCAGGCCTTCAACGGCTGGAACACCGGGATGTCGATCGCCAACCTGGATCCCTTCGCTCCCGCCAACGTGACGATCACCTACTACAACTCGGCTGGCGTGACGGTCGGGACCGACTCGCGGGTCATCCAGCCGCGGGCGATGGAGTTCGTCTACCGGCCGGCGACGACCGATGTCGGGATCGGCGGGTTCGGGAGTGCGCTGGTGACCTCGACCTCGCCCGTGCTAGTCGCGGTCGACTCGGTCAAGTACACCGGCACCGGTGACGACGTCGGGCAAGCGCTCGGGTACGTGGCGCAGCGCGGCGTGATCGGCGCCGGTCAGCTTTTCATGCCGCTCTTCCAGAAGCAGGGCCAGCTCTCGGGCGGCAACGACAACAGCGGGGTGGCGATCTTCAACGCGGGGAACTTTGCGGGCACCGCGCAGCTGTTCGTGTATGACAGCAGTGGCGCACTGGTCGCGCCGACTCTGGTCTTCCCGGTCGTGGCGAACGTGCCGCCGAAGGGGCAGTTCATCTTCTACGCGCCGAATTATGCCGAGATGCCGGGTGGGTTCCAGGGCTCGATCGTGGTGGCGACTGCGGCGGAGCATCTGGTGGGAGTGTCGAACAACGTCAACTACGACGTGACGTTCGACGGTTCGGCCGCCTTCAATATGCCCTTCATTCAGTTTGCTCTGGTGACAGGGGTTGACAGGGCGGGCACTGCTGCTGCCGGCGACGCGACGCCCGACTTCGACGTCACGGGGAATCTCGGTTTCACCACAGCTGTCGCGATCCCGACGCTCTTCCGGCTGGTCGAGGGCCCGGCATCTCCAGAAGACGTGTCTTTCGCCGATCCAACTACTACCCCCGATACCCAAATTATTGCAGCGCCTGTGCCGGCAGGCTCGGCCACCGTCACGGTGCCCGGCTATTGGCGTGCTGACGTCGCGCCCCCCGGATTCAACAATCCGGTTCGGGTTGAGTGGTACTACGACGTCAACAACAACGGCCTTCTCGACGTGTTCGATATCCTCCTCGACGTTGACGAGTTCAACGTCTCCTGATCCGCGCCGCAGTGGCTAGAATCCGGCGGGGGGCCGGCCAGCCGGCCCCCCTCCCCGTTGCTCATGCACCTCGCTTCCTCGCGGCCTGGAGTCCGCCTCGAACGGGTTCGCGCCGTGTCCTCCGAGTGGACGGGGCGCCGGCGGTCGGCGCCGTCCGCACGCTCGAGGGGAGGTACGCGATGGAGGTTCTGCTGGCCGAACCCACAGTGGCCGATCGCGCCCGCTGGGGGCGCTACCGCGAGTACCTGGCCTTCTGGGAGGGGAAGCAGTGGACCGACCGGCCGCGTCCGGGGGAGACGCGGCTGACGCTCAACTATGCGCGCGCCCTGGTGCGCAAGGTGACCAGCGTCCTCTTCAGTCGCCCGGTGCGCTACAGCGTGCCCGACTCCGCTGCTGCCGAGCGGTATCTGGCGTGCCTGGCGTTGGAGGACGACTGGCCGGGGCTGGACGATGCGGCGGCGCTGGATGCGGCGGTGCTGGGGGACGCGGCTTTCACGGCGGCTTCATCGCCTACGCGCCGAGCTATGCCGAGATGCCGGGCGGGTTCCAGGGCTCAGTCGTCGTGGACGCAGCCGGTCTCGTCGTCGGGGTGTCGAACAACGTCAACTACGACGTGCAGTTCGACGGCTCGGCGGCCTACAACATGCCGGTGGCTGCCACCACCCTATTACAGTTCCAGCAGACGACGGACCGTACAGCGGGTAACAGTGTTGCCGACGGCACGCTCACCGTCTTTCTGCCTGTCCCATTCAGTGTGCCGGTGCTGCTCGAGCTCGCGAACGAGACTCCTGCCAATAGCGTGACGTTCGCTGTCCCGCCGACCGACCAGAACGTGATCGCCGGTTCCACGGATGCGTTCGGCCAGATCCAGCGAAATGTCTTCTTGCTCGCTGGGCCGCCGGCGACCTTCGACGTCAACGTCTACTACGACGTGAACAACAACGGCATTCTCGAAGCCGGCGTGGACGTCCTGATGGCGACCGGCACGTTTACGATCTCGCCGTAATGCGCAGCCTCGATGCCGGCCACGGTCGCGTCGAGCGAGCGCGAGGGGCGGGCCGACCGGCCCGCCCCTTTTTTGTCCTCGGGGGGCGTGGCGAGCGGTCGGGCGCCGGGCGTGCTGCCCAGCGCAGCGGAGACTGCGCCAGCGCCCCCGTGGTGCCAGCCGGTCGCTTGCAGTGCCCCGAACCGGTCGTGGCCGGACGGCTGCCCGAGTGCGGTGTCCGCTTTCGGTTCGCTCGTGCTGTGTCCCTTGATGGAGGGGTCGCGCGGCCGGGGGCCGGTCGCGCGCCGGAGGAAGGGAGGACGGCGGTGAGCATCCCGCGGCTCGAGCCGAGCGCAGCCGACCGCGCCCGCTGGGCGCGCTACCGCGACTACCTGGCCTTTTGGGAGGGGCGGCAGTGGACGGACCGCGCGCGTCCCGGCGAGACGCGCCTGACGCTCAACTACGCGCGCGCCCTGGTGCGCAAGGTGACCAGCGCTCTCTTCTCCCGCCCGGTGCGCTACAGCGTGCCCGAGTCGGCGGCGGCCGAGCGGTACCTGGCGCGCCTGGCACGCGAGGACGACTGGGCCGGGCTGGACGACGCGGCGGCGCTCGATGCCGCCGTGCTGGGGGATGCGGCCTTCAAGGTGACCTGGGATGCCGCCCGGCGCCGGCCGCGCGTCACGCCGATCGATCCCGCGCAGCTAGTCGTGGCCACCCGGCCGGACGACCCGCGCGAGGTGGTGGCGGTGGCCCACGAGTACCGGCTCGAGCCTGCCGCGCTGGAGGCGGTCTTCGGGCTGCGCCTGCCCCGGCTGGGGCCGGAGGGGTGGGTGACGGTGCGCGAGGAGTGGACGGCCGAACGCTACCGGCTGCTCGTCGCCGGGGAGACGGTGCACGACGATGCCAACCCCTACGGCTGGATCCCCTACGTCCTCGTCCCCAACAGCCCGGCGCCCGGTGGCCCCTGGGGGGAGAGCGACCTGGCTGATCTCCTGGACGTCTGCCGGGAGCTGAACCGGCGGCTGACGGTGCTCTCGCGCATCCTGCAGGTCTCCGGCAACCCGATCGTCGTGCTGGAGAACGTGACGGCCAGCGAGGGGATCCGGGCGGAGGAGGGGGCAGTCTGGGAGCTGCCGGAGGGGAGCCGGGCGTACCTCTTGGACATGCTCTCCGGTGGGGGCGTGGCGCTGCACCTGGAGTACGTGCGGCTGCTCTTCCAGGTGCTGCACGACCTGGCCGAGGTGCCGCGCGCCGCCTTCGGCGACCACGGGCGCGACCTCTCCGGTGCGGCGCTGGAGCTGGAGCTGCAGCCGCTGGTGCACAAGGTGGAGCGCAAGCGGCGGAGCTGGGAGCGGGCGCTCCGGCAGCGCGCCCAACGGGTGCTCGACCTGGCCGAGCGGCTGGGGGGCGAGTCGTTCGGCGGCGCGCGCGGGGTGGAGGTCGTCTGGGGGCCGCTCCTGCCGATGGACGAGGAGCGGGCCGCGCGGGTGCAGGTGGCGCTGGTGGCGGCGGGCATCCGCTCGCGCCTGACGGCGGCGCGCGAGCTGGGGTCGCTCGACCCCGAGGCGGAGCTGGCGCGGGTGGCGGCCGAGCGCGCCGCCGGGCTGGGCGGCTGAGCCGCGGGTTGGGCGGGGAGCGCCCGCCACGGCCGACACGGCGGACGCGCCCGACCGCGGTGCGGGAACCCACGACCGGGGACGCACCGCGCCACGTTGTCGGGGCGAGGCGCCGCCTCGCCCGCCCGCGCCGGACGGCGCGGCAGTGCACCGTGGCCGACACGTCTCGCACGATATGCATCGCCGATCAGCCGAGCGGCCCTCTCCACGACCGCCCGGCCGTGAACGGCCGGGCTCAGTCTCCAAGCCGGCTGAAGCCGGCTGATCCAAACGGCGCCGGCACCCAGCCGAGCGACCCGGGCGCCTGGGCGCCCTCCAGCCCCCTTCAGGGGATTGGGGATCGAGCCGGGGCTGAAGGCCCGGGCGCACTGATCGTGATCGTCATGCTCCGGCCAAGAAATGGCCGATCGTGCCTCCAGCGGTGCTGGCTCCTCGTCCGCCCGGCCGTGAACGGCCGGGCTCAGTCCCCGAGCCGGCTGAAGCCGGCTGATCCCAACGGCCGCACCCAGCCGATCGACTCGGGCGGCTGGGCGCCCTCCAGCCCCCTTCAGGGGGCTTGCGGACTGAGCCCGGGGCTTCAGCCCCGGGCGTTCGCTGCCGACCGCCCCGGCAGCGCTGGTCGCGGCACCACCGCACCCTTTGGCGTCGATCTAGCGGCCCTCCCGGGCCGGCGGGTCAGGCACCGCCTGACCCCTACAGGGCGGGCGTGGTGGCACCACCCCGTGATGCACCGCCGCCCAATCGGGGATGGGTCGTCCCACCTTGTCGGGGCGAGGCGCGGCCTCGCCCGCCCGCGCCGGACGGCGCGGCACATGCACCGTGGCCGGCCGCGCGGCCTCGGCCGCTGTGCGTCATCCAGTCCCCCACATGGGGCTCGCGGATTCGGTCCGGGGCGTCGGCCCCGGGGCGCATCGTTCTCGTTCCCAGAAAGGAGGTATCGATGGACGAACCGCTCTTCACCGAAACGCTCGCGGTGGCCGGGGTGCCGGCGGTGGTGCTGGTGCCGCTCCTGGTGGAGGCGGCCAAGCGCGTTGGACTCCCCACCCGCTACGCGCCGCTGGCGACCCTGGTCGCGGCCGGCCTCGTCGCGGCGCTGGCCGAGGCGGCACCGGTGGTGCCGCAGCTCGCGCCGTTCGCCCGCTGGGCGGTGGCCACGCTGCTCTTGGCACTGGGGGCGAGCGGCGCTTACGAGACCGCCCGCTTCCTGCGGCGCGAGCTCTCGACCCAGCGGGGATGACGGGCCGGGCGCTCCTGCGCCGGGTGCTCGCCGACCCGCTCGCCTGCTCGCGCCTGCTCCTGCCCGAGCGCGCGCTGCGCGGCTACCAGGCGGGGCCGGTCGTCGCGGCTGCGGCGATGGTGCTGGCCCGCGCCCGCGGTGACCGCAGCGGGCCGCACGCCCAGCTCTGGCTCTTCAGCCGGCAGTCGGGCAAGGACGAGGCGCTGGCCCAGTTCCTAGCCTGGCTCCTCCTGCGCTTCCACCGCCGGGGCGGCGAGGTGGTGGTGGCGCTCCCCTCCTGGCGGCCGCAAGGGGTGCTGGCCCGCGAGCGGCTGCTGGCGGTGCTGGCTGCACCGCGGCTGGCGGCGCTCCTGGCCGGGCTGGGGCTCGCGCCCGAGGTGGCGGGCGCGCGGGTGGCGCTGGGGCGCGCGGTGGTGCGCTACGCGTCGGCCGGGCCGAGCGCCAATGTGCGGGGGCTGACCGCCTCGCTGCTCCTGGTGGCCAACGAGGCGCAGGACATCGCGCCCGACCGCTGGGACAGCGCCTTCGCGCCGATGGCCGCCTCGACCGGCGCACCGGCGCTCTACCTGGGGACGCCCTGGGGGAGCGACTCGCTCCTCGCCCGCGAGCTGCGGTATCTCACCGCGCTCGAGCGGGAGGACGGGCAGCCGCGGGTCTGGCGGGTACCCTGGACGACAGTGGCAGCGGAACTGCCGGCCTACGGCGACCACGTCCGCGAGCGGATGGCGCAACTGGGGGCCGGGCATCCGTTCGTCCGCACCGAGTATGGCCTGGAGGAGCTGGCTGGGGAGGGTCGGCTCTTCCCGCCGGAGCGGCTGGCGCTGGTGCGCGGCGACCATCCGGCGCTCCTGGCGCCCCGCCCGGGCGAGCGCTACGCGCTCACGGTCGACGTAGCGGGGGAGGACGAGGCGAGCGCTGGGGAGCTGCGCGACGATCCGGGGGCGCGGCGCGACGCGACCGCGCTGACGGTGGTGCGAGTGGTGCCGGGAACGCTGCCGCGCTACGAGGCGGTCTGGCGGGCGCGCTGGGTGGGTGCGCGGCAGGTGCGGCAGCACGAGGCGCTGGTGCAGTTGGCGCGCGCCTGGCGGGCCGAGCGGGTGGTCGTCGACGCGAGCGGCGTGGGGGCAGGTCTGGCGGCCTTCCTCGAGCACGCGCTGGGGGAGCGGGTGCGGCGGGTCGTCTTCTCGCCGCGGGTGAAGTCGGAGCTGGGCTGGGCGTTCGTCGGGCTGGTGGAGAGCGGGCGGTACCGGGACTACGCGGTCGACGCGGCGACGCCGGGGGAACTGGCAGCGCTCGGTGAGGCGTTCCTGGCCGAGCTGGCCAGCCTGCGGTCGGTGGTCGCGCCCGGGCCGGGGCGGCTGCTGCGCTGGTGGGGCGAGCCGCACGACGACCTGGCGGTGAGCGCAGCGCTGAGCGCGCTCCTGGACGAGGAGGACTGGCGGCCGCGCGTCGCGCGCGGTCGCTGAGCGGCGGGACTGGCCGCGCGGCGCGGCGCGGGGCTTGACGGCACCCCTGTCCGCGCGTAGAATACGAACATCTGTGCGGAATTGGTGCTCGGGGAAGGGGCGAAGCGTGAGCGTCGGGCAGGAGCGGCAGCGGGTCGGTGGGGCAGCCAGCGGGGCGGGGACAGCGGCGGGCGCGGGCGGGCTGCCGCTCCGGCTCGATCCGGTGACCGAGGGGTATCTGGACGGGTTGGCGCGGCTGGCCCGGCACGACCCGGCTGCGCGCAACGCGCTCTGGGCGCGGGTGGAGCCCTTTTGCGAGCGGGTGGCGCAACGGTTGGCCAGTCGTCCCTGGGTGCGACTGGCGGAGCTGGACGACGTGCGGCACGAGGGGTTTCTGGTCTTCTGCGGGCTGGTGACCGACTGGCCGGAGCGGGGGAGCTTTGCCGGCTTTCTCTTCGCGCACTATCCCGGGCGGCTAGCGGCGGCGCTGCGGCGCTTCGAGGGGCTGCCGCGTCGCCGCCCGCCTGGACGGCGGGACGCCGCGGCGGGTCGGGCGGCGTCGCCCACCGATCGACGCCCGACCAGCGAGGCCGATGCGGCGGTGGAGGGCGAGCTAGCTGCCTGCGAGCTCCTGGCCGGGCTGGACGAGTCGACGCGCTGCCTGGCGCAGCTCCTGGCTGCCGGGTACGGGGTGGGAGAGGTGGCGCGGGCGCTGGGGATCGATGCGCGCACCGTGCGCCGTCGCCTGGCGCGCCTGCGCCGCCTCGTGGCGTGAGGCACTGCCGCGGTGGGCGGCGCGGCGCCGAGTGCCCCGCTTCTTCCAGGCCTGGGCCGTCCCCGCTGCAGCGGGACGGTGGAGTCTCCCCCGGTCGGCCGAGCAGCCGCTGGCCTGGCAACGCTGGGAGCTCGTGGTGACGCACCGGGAACGGAAGAGCGGCTGCGGGGTGGGCACGGCCCCGTGCTGGCAGGCGCAGGTGGCCGTGCTGCGTGTCCAGTGGCGGGTCTGGGGCTGGAGCCTGGTGGGGCTGGCTGGCGCGCGGCTCTGGGGGCTGGAACGGGCTCCGGTTCCTCCACCGGGACGCTGGTCGGCTGGCCAACACCTGCCGGGGCGGCGCCGGGAGCCGTAGGAGCTGGAGGGATGGCGTCCGCTTCTGACGTGCACCGTGCGCGACTGGGGTGACGACCTGGATCGGCGCGTCGTCTGGGGGAATGCGACGTTGGCGGCACGGCGGGTCTCAGCCTCTCCGCGGACCGTTTCCACCCCTCCCATCGCAGCCGAAAACGCCGAATGACAAGAACGGGAACACCAGTGTTCCCGTTCCTCATCGAAACTGGAAGCGAGGGCTCGAGTAAGACGCCTGACCGGTCGATGATCCTGGAAGGGTCGCTTGACAGGGAGCCGAACCGGCCATTATGGTAGGGCACACCAGCGACGCAAGGGTTGGAGCATTTGGGGGCAGCAGTGCGACTGGAAGTCCGGTTGGAGCCGGAGCGGAGCGGGGTCCTGCCGCTGGGATATCGCGAGGCATTGCAGGCGATGATCTACCGGCACCTGCCGAAGGAGATCGGTCAGCCGCTGCACGACGGGCTGTACTGGCAGGCGGAGCGACCGCTCAAGCTGTTCGTCTTCTCGCAGCTTCACGGCGCGGTCCGGTACCGACCGGGCGAAGGGGTAGAGGTGAGCGGTCCGGTCTGGTTCCGCTTTGCCTCGCCGGACCGGCAGCTCGCGCTGGGATTGGCTGCGGGGCTGCTCCAGTTCGGACGGGCGCGCATCGCCAACCTGGAGTTCGCCGTGCGGGAGATCGCCACGCTGGCGCTCCCCTCGCTCGACGAGCGCGTGGTGGTCCGCACGCTTTCGCCGATCACCGTGTACCGCACGATCGCGATCGATGGGCGCCGCCGGACGCAGTACTACAACCCGCTCAACGAAGAGTTCGCCGAATTGGTGGTGGCCAACTTGCTCCGCAAGGCGCGCGTGCTGGGCTGGTCGGTGCCCGGAGCCGGGGAGGACGGATCAGCGGAGGCCGGTGCGGAGGGTGCGGCCCGCGCTGGGGAGTCGCTGGCAGTGGGCGAGCGTCCGATCCGGATCCGGGCGCTCGGGGTGAACCCGCGGGCCAAGCGGCTGGAGCGCTACAAGGGCACCTGGATCGAGGGGTGGACTGGACGCTTCCTCCTAGAAGGGCCAGCGGACCTTTTGCGGCTGGCGCTGGAGGCGGGCCTCGGCGCCAAGAACAGCCAGGGGTTCGGGTATGTGGAGGAGGTGGATGAGCGCTCACTCAGCCTTTTGAGCCGTCAGGAACAGACGCGAGAGGAGGGAGGCGCGTGAGTCTTCACTGGACAGGGCAACCGTTCGTCGATGCTGGGCTGGCTGCTCTGTTGGCAGCTTCGGGGGCGAGTCAGCTATCGGATGTGACGGCAACGCATCTGGATATTGCTGTCCGCGAACTCGAGAGGATTCTCTTGAGCGATCAAGCCCTCGGCATTGGGCTCGAGAAGTCCTTTGCCAAAGGCACACTCTCACAAGTGTTTCCGAACAGTGAGTTAGTAAATCCTTCGAACTGGAGTAAGGGTCCGGAGGGGGTGCGAGCGAAGTACCGAACCGCGCTGAAGGAGGATCTGGCCCGAGCCAAGGAGGCTCTTCACGCCGAGCGAGGGGATCGCTTGTGTGGCATTTGCGGGGAGCTGCGGCCTTCCGCTGGATTCGTGATGCTGCGACGGGATCGGTTCCCTCTCCTTTCCGGTGCCGTCAATTTCTATCCCGGTTTCCTCTCTGGCGTCGCACTCTGTGGAGTGTGTGCCTTGGCCCTCCGGTTCTCCGTCGCCTCTCTCTTGCGGGTGGGTGAGCGCGGGCGGCTGTGGTTTCTGCACTGCCCCTCGGATATCGTCGCAACGCGCATCGCACAGGAGTATGGTTGGGGCCATTTCCGACGTCTTATCGCCGCGAATCAGCCGCTCGACTTTTACGGTGACTGGCGAACATCCGGGAACAGTGGGGCTATTTTGTGCTTACTCTGTCAGTTGTTACGGAAGTTTGCTAATCAGTTACGTACAATCTATCAACATGGTATCCCGACTGTGGCATATGTGTTTTCAAATGATAATCGAGGCGGCTATGTTGAGGGCATACCTGTTCCCACATCTATTCTGGACTTCTTGCAGAGTCTGTATCTCGAGTCGATCGATGCGTTCGACCAGTTCGAGCGGGAACTCTTGCGAGTCGACACTGGCAGGGACAAGCGTGAGGAGGCTCAGCGTGCCCGTTTCGTCGCCACTATCGCGGATCGCATCATGCGCGCCGAGCCGATCGTGGGTGCTTCCCTCGTCGAGCAGAGGCTCCTTGGCGGGTGGATCGCGCATCGTACCTATTTGCGGGAGGTCAACGGGATGAACGAGGCCGTTCTCGCGCTCTTGGAGCGGACCGGGATCGCGCTCGCCCAGCACGAGCGCGGCAAGAAGCTGATCGGGAAGCTCGAGCGTGCACCAGCTCGCGATGTTCGTGCGGTGCTGCTCGACCTCGTCCGCGAGGGTGTGCTGAGTGGCCGAGAGTTGGCAGCACTGCTGCCGCCCAATGAGCCGACCAGTGCCCAAATCGTACGCGATGTGCTGCTCGCAGTGGTCTACGAATACCAGCGGTGCAATGAAGCAGGAGAGTCTTTCCCGAGGTTAGTAGGGGGCTGGGCAATACCCGAGCCGGACGAGGTCGTTCGCCGACTCGAGCGAATCGCAGCCGACCTCATTAGGACCCTTCCCAACCGGCGGCAATGGATCGCCGATCTCATGACTGCACGCAAGACCGCACAAATCCGAGCCACGTACTTGCGAGCGTTACGGTCGGGAGCCATGTCACTGGTCGACTTCCTGTTTCTCGTACCGCTCGGTGACGTCACGCAAGCGTGGGTGCTGCGGGATTACCTCTTGGCGTTTCTGTTCGAGCTGGGCCGCGAAGCAGTGCCGACCGACATCGAGTTGGTCGAGGGAGAGGAGGGCGCAACCGATGAGGTAAGCGTGCTAGCCGAGTAGTCGAATCGGCAACGAACTACCCCAGCTCACTCGGTAAAGAAGAAGGGATAGTCAGGAAGGGGACTCAGTGCGATGGCAGGACGAGCCACGTATCCAGTGGTGACCGGGACCGTTCTCATCGAAGCGAGTGGGGCCGCGCTCAACAATGCTGGTCAGGATGAGGGACGTCGCACCGATAATGCGATCGTCGTGAAGCAGCTGCAAATCGGTCGCCTGCGCTACCCCTATGTGTCGGGTCAGGCCTGGCGACGCTGGTGGCGGGAAGTCCTCTACACCGATTTCGGCTGGACACCGAGCCCGGTTACCCGCGAGGCCAAGAGCGCGTACACTGAGGGCAACCCGATCGACTACGCCGAAGACGATCTCTTCGGCTACATGGCAGCGCGCAAGCGCGGAAAGGACTCCGATACCTACCGGCGCGTCTCGCCGCTCCGGGCGAGCCTGCTCGTCTCGGTTTTCCCGAACGTCATCGTCAGCGACTTTGGACACTTTTCGCGAAATCTGCCTCCCGGTAGTGACATCATCCCGTTCGAATCAGAAGTCTATTCGACTTACCTGCAGGGAGTTTTCAGTATCGTCCTGAGCGAGGTCGGGCGATTCGCGGTCGGAGCGATGGCCGACATCTCTCCAGAGCTGGCTCAGAAGAACGGTAGCCGCCTTCGCAAGGCTGCGGTCAACCCCAACCAGGCCGAGATCTACGAACTTCCGGTTAGGGATCGTGTCCAGCGCGTATGCGAGGCATTGCAAGCTCTGGCACGGTTACGCGGTGGGGCCCGTCTGGCGCGCAACTTGTCGGATGTCACCCCCGTTGCCGTGATCGTTGGTTTCCTCGATGGAGGGAACGCGCCATTCCAGAATCTGTTCATGAGTGATCCAGTGAATGCGGAGCAAGTGCTGTTGAATCTCGAGCGTTTCCGCTCCGTGTTGAGTGACCACACTGACCGCTTCCTCAAAGTCAATAACGATAAGGCAGTCCTGCTCGGCTTGCGCCCGACCGTTCTGGCCAACGAAAACGAGGTTCGCGAAGTGATCACTCGCAAGGAGCGTCCATTCGATCGAGTCGAGTTGCTCGACTCACCGCGCCGAGCGCTCGAGCGAGCCGCGGAACTGGTCGAGCAGGCCTACGCTTCGATCGGATGACCGTATGCGAGCGAGGAGCGACATGCTCGACGCAGCTATCCGGATCCGCCTCACTGCACTGACCGCCTCGTTCCGGGCACCGAGCTTCGTGGCCTACCAGTTGTCGCTGGCTGTGCCGCCCTTGGCGACGATCTTCGGGTTGCTCTCGGCGGCGCGTGGGCACTGGGTGATGCCGCACGAAGTGCCGTGGCTTGCCTATCGACTGACGTATGCAGCGCGGGCCATGGACTTGGAGGCGATCTACACGGTCGAGCGGAAGGATGCCACCGATACTCCGCGCTTCAAGGAACGGAACATCGTGCAGCGAGAGTTTCTCGTTTCTCCCGAGCTGGACCTTTTTCTCCCTGCTGAGTGGCGCGATCCGTTCCTGCGCCCTCGGTACCAGCTCGTGCTGGGCAGGAGCCAGGATTTGGCGACCGTTATCTCGATCGAGCCAGCATCGCTCGAGCCGGTATCGACTGGTCCGGTGACAGGAGTGTTGCTCCCGGCCGAGGTCGTAGCTCGCAACGGGGTAACGGCAGTTCTCCAAAATCTGCCGGTCGCCTTTACCCCCGATCCCGAGCGTGCGCCGGTGCGGGTCGCGATGTTCGGTCTCATCGATGGGAAGCGTTCCGCGCGTGGTCTGCAGTTCGTCACGATCGAGGATGGGGCGGGCTGGCTCGTGCGCGATCGTGAGTCCGGCGTCGTCGTTCCTCTCTACCGTCAGGAGTGGATCCTGGATGGTCGGTGAACCACTGGCGAAATCGGGTGATCCGCCGATCACGCTCCGGCAACATACGTTGGAGGTCCTAGCTTACGTGGAGCAGGTCATCCCAGCGTACCGCGCGCTCTGGTCGCGCGTACTCGACTCCCGGTCGGTGGACCACCTGGGACGCGCCTTGCCGTTGGCTGCTGCTGCGCATGACCTCGGCAAGGCTGCGCTCGGCTTTCAGCGCTCCCTGCAGGAACGAGGATTCCGTTGGGAGTTTCGGCACGAGGTCCTTTCAGCAGCCCTCTTGCTGGCCTCGGGACACGCCACGGGCGATCCTGGCCAGCTCGCCATCGCGGCGGTGCTGACCCATCACCGTGACTTGACAGAGGAACGCCTGTGGCGCGATTGTGGTGTCCCGCAGCTGCCCCGCCCACAGTTCCTGGAAAAAGCACAGCGCCAGTTCCGCGAGCGAGCAGCCGAGTTGGGGCCGTTTTGGGAGTGGATCGTCCGCTTCTCGCAAGAGGTGGAGGTGTTACGCACTGATGAGTGGCCGTGTTCTCCGCACGACCTCGAGCCACCGGCGGAGTTCCTGCGATCCCTTCAGGAGAGGGCTGATCGACTCCATGCTTTCCGCTCGGCGGAAGGCCTACTTCTCACTCTTAGTCGCGGATGGCTGCTCGCCGCCGATCATGCAGCTAGCGCTGGCATACCACGATTTGTATCGACCATACCGACCGATTGGAGAGCGCGTCATGCCGAGCGACTGGCGCATTCGCGAGCCCAAGGGGATGGCCAGCTCCGCGCCTTCCAGCGGGCGCTCGGCGAGTACGAGGGGAGTGCACTGCTGATCGCGCCGACCGGCGCTGGCAAAACCGATGCCGCGATCCGCTGGATCGCCCGCAACCGGATCGGGGGTGAGCGCATTTTCTACATTCTGCCCTATCAAGCGAGTATCGAGGCAATGGGGCAGACATTGGAGCGCTTATTCGGCCGGGAGACGGTCGGGACACTGCACGCGCGGACACTCGAGGTTGCGTTCCAGCGGTACTTCAGCGGCGACGACTATGAGGAAGCGTACCAAGCTGCCCGCCAGGATGCGGAGTTGAACCGCTTGGTCCACAAGCCAATCAAGGTGACGACCCCGTTCCAGCTCATCAAGTGGCTCTTCGGGCTGCCACGCTTCGAGGTCGGACTCGCGGAGATGGTCGGAGCACTCGTGATCTTCGATGAGATCCATGCCTATGATGCGCACGTGATGGCGCTGATTTTGGAACTCGTGCGTGTCCTGCGCGAACTCGGCGCTCGCTGCCTGTTCATGTCGGCCACTTTCCCAGACTTTTTGCGGCAGTACATCGAAGATGCTTATGCTCAGCCGCTCCGACTGTTTCGCCTCGATCAGCCGCCGGCACACGACACGTGGGCGAAACGGTTCCTCGCTCAGGCTCGCCATCAGGTGGAGTGGACCGCTGATCCACTCGAGGAGTTGGTCGACCTCGTCGTGGAAGCTGCCCAAAACGGCGAGCGGGTGCTCGTCGTCGCCAATCGGGTGCAACAGGCCCAAGCGCTGTACCAGCGGTTGGTCGAACGCGTGCCTGACGGGCTTCAGCTCTTGCATGCACGGCTGACGCGTCGGGATCGCGTCGCGCGCGAACAGCGGATTCTCGCTGCCCTCAGGGGGGAGTCGCCGGAACCTGTTCGTGTACTCGTCGCAACGCAGGTCGTCGAAGTTTCGCTCGACATCAGTTTCGATCGGCTCGTGACCGAAGTGGCACCGGTCGACGATCTTCTCCAACGGTTTGGACGCGTCAATCGGTATTACGAGCACAACTCGCCGCGGCCGATCGTGATCAGCCGCACGTACGGGGATGCACTGTACTACGTGTATGACCGCGAGCGCCTCGAGCGCACGCTGGAGGAAGCTCCGCCACACGGTCACGCGCTCGATGCGTTCGATGCCGAGCAGTGGGTCGAACGAGTCTACCGCGAAGGTTGGACGACGAACGAGGGACGACGCTTCGAGCAAGCGCTCGTGTCCTTTCGCGCGGTCATCGAAGGCCTACGCCCGCTCCAACATGCGGACATGGCATACGAAGACTTCTACCGGCTGTTCCAGGGTGCCGAGGTGCTCCCCTCACCGTTCCAGGAGGAGTACTTGCGCTACCAGATCGAGGGGAAGCACTTGCTTGCCCAGCAACTCTTGGTTCCTGTGCCGTACGGTACATTTTGGAAGCTGCACCGTGCTGGTCGCATCTCGCAACTCAAAGACGGGACACTCGTCGCATCGGTCCAATATGATCCTGACCTTGGGCTCCTTCCTGAGGTCGCTGATCTCGATGCGGTCATCGTGTAGGAGAAGGTTTCCTTATGGACCAGATCGTCACTGGCACCTTGATGTCTTATGTCGGAATCTGCGATCGCAAGATCTGGCTCGCGGGCCATGCGATCGAAGGCTACCGTGACCACGAACTGTTGGCTCTGGGGCGATTGCTGGCTGAGTCGGCCTATCCCCGCGAACGCAAGGAGTTAGCCTTGCCCGGAATGAAAGTCGACGTGCTGCGACGTCGCCCCGCCGATGCCGACGAGGACGAGGCCTTGGTGATCGGGGAGGTCAAGCGTTCGCCGCGTGCCCAGCACGCGCAGCGTCTCCAGCTCGGCTACTATCTCTTGCGTTTGCGCGAGGCTGGACTGCACGTGCGGGGCGAGCTGCGCTACCCGGAACAGCGTCGCGTCGAACCAGTGGAGTTGACTCCCGAACTGGAGCAGGCGGTCCGCAGCGCGATCGCACGCGTCGAGGAACTCCTGGCTCAACCACAACCACCCCCACCGGTCCGCATCGCCGCCTGTACCAACTGCGCTTACTTCGAGTTCTGCTGGGTTTCCGAGGAACCGGCGGCTTCGGGCTCATCACGACGCCAAAACCGCGCGGCAGGTACAGCAGAGGGGAAACGGTGACCAAACCGATCTACGTCTTTTCTTCTGGTCGACTCGCTCGTCATCAGAACACGATCGTCCTGGAGACGGAAGAAGGCAAGCGCTTCTTGCCGGTCGAGCAGGTGAGCGAACTCTACGTCTTCGGCGAGGTCGACTTGAACAAGCGCTTTCTCGAGTTCATTGCCCGCGAGGGAGTGTTGCTCCACTTCTTCAACCGATACGGCTTCTATACGGGAACCTTCTATCCGCGCGAATATCTCTCGAGCGGTGCCTTGATCCTCCGTCAGGTGGAGCATTACCTCGATCAGGCCAAGCGGCTGACACTGGCACGAGCGTTCGTCCATGGCGCCCTGCGCAACATCCGCACTGTCCTCCTCTATTACCGCCGGCGCGGGGTGGATGTGCAGGCAGCTGTCGAGATCATCGAGCGGGCACGCGCTGGGATCGAGGAGGCAGGAACGACCGCCGAACTGATGGCGCTCGAGGGACAGGCACGCGAGGCCTACTACGCAGTCTGGCCAGCCATCATCGAGGCAGAATTTCCTTTTGGTCCGCGGACGCGTCGCCCACCCCGCGACGAAACGAATGCCCTCATCTCTTTCGGCAACAGCTTGCTCTACACCGCGGTGCTCGCTCAGATTTACCAGACACACCTGGATCCCCGTATCGGCTATCTTCACGAAACGAACTTCCGGCGCCACACGCTCAACCTCGATGTCGCCGAAATCTTCAAGCCGGTCCTGGTCGACCGGCTGATCTTCCGCCTCGTCAATCGCGGTCAATTGCAACGCCGGCACTTCGTGACCGGTGCCGAGGGGGTCTTTCTCGACGATGATGGGCGCAAGCTGGTCGTCGAGGCCTGGGAACAAACGCTCCAGGAAACCTACCGGCACCCCTCGCTCAACCGCTCGGTCTCCTACCGGACGACCCTGCGGCTTGAACTCTACAAACTCGAGAAGCATCTCCTGGGTGAGCAAGCTTACGTTCCCTTCGCCCTGCGCGGTTGAACGTTCGCTGCATCCTGCCGAGTATCCTTGAGGGGCAAACGGCAACCAGCGCTGCGGGGGTGGGATGTACGTCATCGTCGCCTACGACGTCGGAGTGGAGCGAGTCGCGCGGGTTCTCAAGATCTGCCGCCGCTACCTGACGTGGGTCCAGAACTCCCTCTTGGAAGGTGAACTCACTCCCGCCCAGCTCCGCCGCTTGCAGCAGGAACTCGAGCGGACCATCGATCGAGAGAACGACAGTGTCCAGTTCTATATCCTGCCCCAGGCATCGGTCGCCAAGCGGGTCACGCTGGGGCTGGTCAAGAACCAACCGTCGCAGGTGATCTAGCTGCCCCGCTCCGCCTCCGCCATGGCGCGGCCGAAGGCGGCCCAGAACGGGTCGACCCGCGGGTGCTCGAGCGGCCGTTCTTTCCCGTCCACCACGAGCGTCAATCCTCGCTCCGGCGGTACCACCTCGCCGACGACGCTCGCCGCGATTCCCTTGGCTCCCAGCGCTGCGAGCAGGGCATCGACCTTGTGCGGACGGACCGTGATGATGAGCGTCCCCTCGCTGATCGCCGCATAGGGATCCATCCCGAAGAGCTGGCAGATCTTGGCCACGTCCTCGCGCAGGATGATCCGCTCCTGCTCGATGCGTAGGCCCACCCCGGAGGCTTCCGCCACTTCCACCAGCCCGCCGTAGACGCCGCACTCGGTGGCGTCGTGCATCGCGGTCACTCCGTCGTCGCGCACCCCGATGCTCACGGCGGTCAGCGCGTCGGCGACCACGCTCATCTGCCAGAACAACTCCTGCGCCCGATCAGCGAACTCGCGCCCATAGGCGGCCGCGATCCGCTCCGGAAAGCTCACGGCAAACAGCCCCGCCGCCTCGATCGCCGCTCCCTTGGTCACCACGACCAGGTCGCCGACACGGGCCATCTTCGGTGTGACGTAGCGATCCGCCGGACCGATGGCCATGACGGCTGCGCCGCCGACCATCGGGTAGTGGCACCCTTCGTAGCGTGCAGTGTGCCCGGCGATGATGGCGATGCCGAGCTCGGCGCAAACTCGGTGCATCGTCGTCCAGAGGATGCTCAGTTCCTCGGCCGTGATCTCGAGCGGCAGGTTGAGGTCGATCGCCAGGAAGGCCGGCGCGAGCCCGCTCGTCGCCGCATCGGAGGCGAGGATGTGGATCGCGAACCAGGCGGCCCGCTCCCAGCCGTAGGCCGGGACCACGAAGACCGGGTCGGTGGTGACGGCCATCACGAGACCGTTACCCAGGTCGACGATCCCGACATCGACGCCATGCTGTGGGGGCACCAGAACTTGCGGCGAGGGAGCGCCGAGATGCGGCAGGATGATCTGGTCGAAGACCTCCCGCGAGATCTTCCCGAGCGTCGGGAGTTCCAGCCCCATGCGATCCTCCTTCCTCGTCGCTCACGATGATAGCGTCCGGCTGCGCGCTGCGACGTGGAGCTCTCGGCAGGCGACGCGCCGCGACCACCGGACCAGCTGGTCCGAGCGACGCTGCGCTCCGGGCGCAGGCTCGCTCGCTGCGTGGGGCGGCGCCGATCGAGCGGATCGGACAGGAAAAGTTTGCTCCCGGGGGAGCGAGTCCCCACGGGAGCGCGAGAGGAGGGAGGGTCAGACAGTGTGCACGGTTGCGCGCTCGGCCAGCTCACAGAACCAGCGGTGGAAGCGGAGATCGTTCGTGAGTTCCGGATGGAAAGCGGTCCCGATGATCGATCCCTGGCGCACCGCGACTGGCTTCCCGTCCGGCAGGCGGGCCAGCACCGCCACGCCCGGACCGATCGCGTCGATGAGCGGTGCGCGGATGAAGACGGCGCGCAGTGGTGGCGGGCCGAGCGGTTCGACGACGAGGTCGCATTCGAAGCTCTCGCGTTGCGATCCGAATGCGTTGCGGCGAACCACGATATCCAACAGACCGAGCAAGGGCTGGTGACGAGCGCGTGTTTCGGCGGTAACCTCCCGCGCCAGCAGGATGAGCCCCGCACACGTTCCCCAGAGCGGCATGCCCCGCTGCGCGAGATCGCGGATCACGCCGAGCAGCTCGGTCCGTTCGAGCAAGCGACCGATCGTGGTGCTTTCCCCTCCTGGGATGATGAGCCCATCGATCCCGGCGAGATCGCGCGGTTGACGCACCTCGTGTGCTGCGATGCCCAGCCGGGCCAGCGCAGTCAAGTGCTCAGCGAAGTCTCCTTGCAGCGCGAGGACGCCGATCGTCACGGCCATCACTGCCTCCTCACCAGCCGCGCGGGGCGAGTCGCTGCTCGGGGGCCAGCGTCGCCAGGTCGATGCCGGGCATCGCCTCACCGAGCCCGCGCGAGACACGGGCCAGCACCTCGGGGTCGCGGTAGTGGGTCACGGCTTCGACGATCGCCTTGGCCCGGGCGAACGGATTCTCCGACTTGAAGATGCCAGAGCCGACGAAGACCCCCTCAGCGCCGAGCTGCATGACGAGGGCAGCATCGGCTGGCGTGGCCACCCCACCGGCGCAGAAGAGCACGACGGGCAATCGTCCCTGCTCAGCGACCTGGCGCACGAGCTCGTAGGGTGCGCCCAGCTCCTTGGCAGCAGTCACCAGTTCTTCGCGCGGCAGCGCGGCCAGGCGCCGGATGCCGTCCAGAATGTCGCGTAGGTGCCGCACCGCCTCGACGATGTTCCCGGTGCCAGCTTCCCCCTTGCTGCGGATCATCGCCGCACCCTCGGCGATCCGTCGGAGGGCTTCGCCGAGATCGCGCGCGCCGCAGACAAAGGGAACCCGAAAGACGTGCTTGTCGATATGGTACCGGTCGTCAGCCGGAGTGAGGACTTCGCTCTCGTCGATGAAATCGACCCCGATCGCCTCCAGGATCTGGGCTTCGACGAAGTGGCCGATCCGCACCTTCGCCATGACCGGAATGGTGACCGCCTCCTTGATGCGGAGGATGCGGTCGGGATCGGCCATCCGGGCCACCCCTCCCTCGCGGCGGATATCGGCCGGTACCCGCTCGAGCGCCATCACGGCGACGGCGCCCG
>Ga0272447_1000843_pt1 | contig 21369 bp, 19 predicted proteins | sample YNPCB0133_FD_194589 | JGI IMG/M metagenome (GOLD analysis project Ga0272447, IMG submission 194589) | Hot spring microbial mat communities from Yellowstone National Park, WY, United States - YNP-CB-013-3 | ecosystem: Environmental > Aquatic > Thermal springs > Hot (42-90C) > Sediment | place... | reverse complement strand
ACGGGAGATGGCACGGAGGATATGCATCCGCTGTTGCTGCGAGCTTTCCATCAACAGCACGCCGACGGTGAATGTCAGCAGGTTCTGCACGAGCAGAACCACTGCAGCCACACTCATATAGCGGTCGCCAAAGGCGAGTAACACGAACGGAATGCCGTAGTTGCCAGCGTTGGTTAACATGGAAGCCAACAAAAGCACTTTACGGTAAGGCTGAAACATGCGGTGCTGGTAGAGCAGCAGAGCAATCAACAACATCAGCGCGCTGTGCGCTAAAACGAAGAGGGCGATATGGCCCATCGTCAGCAGACTGAGGTCTGCCTGCAACATCTTGACAAAGACAAGCGCAGGCACGAAGGCATAGAAATTGATGCGCGTCAGCGTCGAGATGTCCAGCGTGAGGGCGCGTTCTAACAGCGCTCCAATCAGAATGATGAAAAAGATAGGAAAGATAACCTGCCAGAAGATGCCGAAGGCGTTCACGAGCCGCCTCCGGTTATCTCTTTCAGCTTCTGGAAAAAGGCACGCTTATGTTCGTCGTTAATCGACCAGTTGACTGGAACGGTTTGGAAACCGCTGAGATTGGCGAAGTCACGTTCACGGGGTTTCACCGTCCAGTCCATACGGCGGTCTTTATACATACTGCCGTAGCCCTGATGGTAGAAACCCCACGAGGCATACTCGCTCAGGGCGGCTTCGAGGTTATCGAGGTGAACGCTGTCTTCGTTGACCACAATCGGGCGCGGGCGCTTGCGGTAGGCAGCGGACTGACGAATGCGCCGGATTTTATGCCGCAGTTCGTCGGGCATACACTCGTTGCCATGCGGCAGCGTGATGTCTTCCGCTTCCAGCCATGCCTCGGTGGGTATCTGGTCGCCTCCACCGGTGCTACTTCCCACCAACAACCTCCTGCCGCGATAGGTCACGCCTTTGACCATCTCAATCACACGGTGGATATTGCCCGGTTGCAGAACGGGGAAGTTCCACCAGTCGGCGGACTCGTTGGCGACATCGACCAGAATGTTGCGATAGCCGGTGGAGAGCAGCCACTCGGTCGTGCGCACTGCCACCTCATACACGACTTTCTCCGAAACGAAACGGCGGGCGTGCTTGAAATAAAAGTAGTTGACGATGACCACCATCCCCGCCTCGTCGGCAGCCTTCAAAACGCGGAGCAGGCGGTCGAAGTACGGCTGCTTGAACTTGCCCTCTGGGGTGAAAGCAGAATTGACGTAGCGGTCGTACACCTCCGCCGAGTACACCGACCCGCCTCCCTGCAGCCCAACCGTCACCGCCAGAAGTCCGTACGAACGGTATACTGGCAACATCTGACAAAACTCGTCGGTATTGCGGTCGGGGTCCCACTCGCCCGTATCGGGATATGCCCACACCTTGCGTGTCTCTTCGCATTCGTCGTCGAAAATGGCCTGAACCATTCGCGAGTTGAACAGCAAGCCTTCAACGGGCATCCCTTTGTAGGACACCCCCGCGTAAGTGGGACGTCCGTTGATCAAGAAGCGGTTGCCTTCGATGCTGATTTCTGTTTTCACCGCTCGCTCACCTTGACCAGATTCGTCTCAAGTTATTCTATCACCTGCAACATGCATGTCTTCTCAGGAGGTCTGTTGGATGGAAAAGAGGCGCATTGAAATCTATGACACCACCCTGCGCGATGGCTCGCAGGGCGAAGGGGTTAACTTCACGGTCGAAGATAAGTTGAAAATCGCTCAGAGACTGGACGAATTCGGCATGGACTACATCGAAGGCGGTTGGCCCGCCTCCAACCCGAAAGACACCGAGTTCTTTCAGCGGGCGCGCAAACTGCGTCTCTCCCATGCGAAGCTGGCGGCGTTCGGTAGCACCCGCCGCGCCAAGCTCAAAGCGGAAGAGGACGAGAACCTGCAAGCACTCGTTGCCTGTGAGACGCCTGTCGTCACCATTTTCGGCAAGAGCTGGGATATGCACGTCACGCACGCCCTGAAGGTGTCGCTGCAAGCGAATCTGGACATGATTTACGACTCGGTGAAGTTCCTGAAGGAGCGCGTTCCGCAGGTCATCTACGACGCGGAGCACTTTTTCGACGGATACAAACACAACCCGGAGTACGCGATCAAAACGCTGCAAGCCGCTGAAGCGGCGGGCGCCGACCTGCTGGTGCTGTGCGATACCAACGGTGGAACCCTGCCTCATGAAATCGCCCAAATCATGGACGCCGTCAAACCACACGTGCAAACGCCGCTGGGAATCCATACGCACAACGACAGCGAGTGCGCCGTGGCCAACAGCCTAATGGCTGTGTTGCATGGCGCTGCGCATGTGCAGGGCACGATGAACGGCTACGGCGAGCGCACCGGCAACGCCAACCTCTGCTCTATCCTCCCAGCGTTGGTACTGAAGATGGGCTACGAGTGCCTGAAACCCGACTCGCTACAGCACCTCACTGCGCTGTCGGGCTACATCGACGAAGTAGCCAACATGCCGCACAACCACCGGATGCCCTACGTGGGGCGAAGTGCGTTTGCCCATAAGGGGGGTGTACATGTCGACGCGGTGCTGAAACACGAGCGCACCTACGAACACATCCCGCCAGCAGCGGTTGGTAACGAACGACGGATTCTTGTCTCGGAGCTGGCGGGAGGGGCAACAGTCGCCCACCATGCGCAACGGCTGGGCTTGCAGCTGGATAAAAGCACGCCAGAGGTGCGCAGGGTGCTGCACAAAGTGGCGCAGATGGAGAACGAAGGCTATTCGTTCGAGGCGGCGGAGGCGTCCTTTGAGCTGATGCTGTTGCAGCAGACCGGAAGATATCGCAAGCTGTTCGAGCTTAAAGGGTTCCGCGTCATTGTGGAGAAGCGTGGCGACAAAGGCGAAGTGGTTACCGAAGCGACCGTGAAAGTGGCGGTAGACGGGCGCGAGATGCTCACCGTCGCCGAGGGCAACGGGCCCGTACACGCGCTGGACAGCGCGCTGCGTAAGGCGCTACTGGAGTTCTACCCCGAACTGGCGCACATTCGCCTCACCGACTACAAGGTGCGTGTGGTCAACGTGCGCGAAGGTACCGCCGCCAAAGTGCGCGTCATTGTGGAATCGGAAGATGGCGGACAGGTGTGGAGTACCACTGGCGTCTCCACCAATATTATCGAAGCCTCGTGGCACGCCCTAGTGGATAGCATCGAATACGGTCTGCTGATGCTTCGCAGGGAATGAGACGGCTGCTATGCAGGTGGTTTGCTTGAGATGAACCACCAAGGCACAACGGACACGAAGGCATGCTTTGTGACTAGGTGTCTTGGTGGTTCACTTGCAACGCACCGCGTAGGTATCGCACGCTCTGTTCCAGCCAGCGGCGTTCCAAAGCTATCGTCGCCTCAAGGCCCTCTTGCGGGGGCGTCCACAGTTCGATAATGGCGTTCGCCTCAGGATTTGCTGCCCGCACACGACGGACGACCTCACGCACGTCCACACTCCCCTTGCCGACAGGTGTTCCCTCCACGCGGAAGCCAAGCATGTGGCTTTCCCGCCGCGCCCGTACGTCTTTCACATGCAGGTTCAGCACATATGGGCATAGCGCATCCAGTGCCTCGTTTGGTCCCTGAAGGGTTCCCAGTGAGTTGGCGGTGTCGAAGCAGATGCCCGCCCAATCGGTGCCCGCCTCCTCGACGACCTGCCTCAGCACCTGCACAGGAAAGCGGTCGTGGTTCTCTACCGCGATCTTAATCCCCGCGTCGGCAAACAAGGGCTTCAGCCCGCGCAGGTCGTTCACTAGCTGCTCTGGCGACGGGTGATAGGTGGGCGTATCGACCACTACCCGCACAAACGGAGAGCCCATCCGCACTGCCAGCTGCACACAGCGCTGCAGCCGCTCTCGCTCCAGCCCGCGCGTGCCGATTTCCAGAGCAATGCCCCACTCCTGTGCCTGCGCATGTAGCCTGCGCAGCTGTGCTTCTTCCAGCGTCTCCAAAGGCAGGTTGTCGCAATACTGCACGACCTGCACGCCCAGCTCGTGCGCCAGCGCGAGCAGTCCGTCGTGCCCTAACGGCTGTTGCGGTGTCCACTCCCCGATGCCGATGTGCCAGGGAACGGCGTAGCTGCCGATGCCGACTTTCATCTCCCCTGCCCTTGCACGATATACAACACCTGCTCCATCACGCTATCGGGGTCAAACAGCCGTTTCCAATCGGGTTGGATTAGCCGCTGGCGTGCGTATTCGATAATGCGCTTTGCTCCGTCACTGAACTGTGCATCCACCATGCCGAACACGATGGCCAGAGGGATATTGACGTGTCCCATCATGAAATCGCGTGCCGCCTCTTCGGGTACTCCGCGCCGGATGGCCTCATCCAACGCCTCCCGGATAATCGTGCAACAGCAGGCGGTCACTGTTTCCGCCATCGCAGGCTCCAAAATCGCCATCTGCTCGACGGTAATGCGGTGCGCTCGCGACACGGGCGCAAACATATCCCGCGCAACTTCCTCCCCGCGCTGGTAGTCGAGTTCAGAGCCGTGTGCAAGGGCACAGACAATGGGCTGTTTTGCCTTAATCCCCCCGAAGAAATCGCGCCGCGCCTCTGGATCAGGGTCATCGTTCCATAGCGGCGGATGGCAGGGATGCGTCACGAACAACGGCACATCAGGACGGGTGGTTAGCACACCAGCGTAAGCTGCGGCAGGGTCTAGCACCATCATCAGCGTACCAGCGCGCATCTTGGGAACCAGCTCCGCCGATACGCTCCCCAACAGCATGTCGGGGATCGCCAGCACCACCACATCCGCTTGCGCAAGGGCGTCGTCGGCTGAAGTCGGCTCGATTCCCCGCTGACGCAGGTTTTCCAGCCCCCGCTCGCCCGTTTCTACATGGTAAACAGTGTGGCTAGTCTTACGAAGGTTGTCAGTAATGCGGCAGCCCATCTTGCCGCCCGCACCAAACAGCGCAATGCGTGCCATCCTCAAGCCTCCTCTCGGAAGGTAAACGGGGGTATCCCCTCCACCTCTTGCGGAGAAGGGTTCACCTTGTACACCCGTTTTCCCTGCGCCCCGATGAACTCCACTACACGTAGGTCGCCACGCGCGGCGCAGCGTATGGTATGTGCCGAAATGCTCAGGCAATCCCGAAGCACCATGCCCACGGGTGACCCCGTGTTCAGCAGTTGCGACGCGGTGGCTGTAATGAGCCGCTGAAAACCTCCGCTCGCGACGGAAGCCAGCGCAAGCAGTAGATACGCCGCTGCCAACGGGCTATCGGCGCGCGCGTCTGCTCCCGTAAACCGCGACTCAAAGCGCAGCAGCCCCACGCAAAGCCCCGCCCCGCCTGCGAACGAGCGAATCGTTGCGCCGATGTCGGCAAAGCTCTCCGCGTTCTGCAGGATTGACCAAGCGTCGAAGGTGTGTACCTGCGGGCTGGCGGCGGTGGCCAGCCAACGGAACGTGTCCATCGGCGGTCGTGAGCGATTCAGCTCTGCGAAGTTGGCTGATGAGCCGTAGCCTAGCTCCCATCCCAGCGGTTGCCACTTTTCACGCAGCTGCTGAACCACCGCCCCCGCTTCCTCCGACCATCGGTCCGACACCAGCCACAAAACTGAGCCACCGGCTGGCGGTGTAAACGGTCTCAACGGTGCCCAGACGTCCAGCGAGAGGCGCAGGTCAACAGCCATGCCCACCTCGGCAGCGATGGGTATGCTATCGGGCGTGTCCGCAGCGACCCGGCAGACTCCCGCTTCTCTGAGAGCGAACAGAGCCTCTGCAGAAGGCACGTCCAGCCACACCGACAGCGCTGGCATGGTCGCCTCCACTTCGCCTCCAGCAGCCGTTACCGACGGCTCGCCTTCACAGCGGATGCGCACTTCCTGCCTCACTTGCTGACCTGCCTGAAGCGTATAGGGTCTGCCGTCGCCCAAGCAGTGACAGTACGTTTTGAACGACGCATCCGACCAGTTGCGCTGGTCTTCCGTTTCGAAGACCTCACCCTCCAGCGAAATATCTACGGTGACACCGGAAGGGGTTCTATAGCGTAATCCCGCCATCTCCATGAAGGGCTGATGGGGGGCAACCAGCGTGGGAAAAGCGGAACGCTCCTCGCTTCCGTCGACATGACGCACCGTCACTTCGGTTCCACACACCGACAGTGGGTGAAGCAAACACAGTCCGGTGCGGCAGGTCTGGAAGGTTCTCGATGGCGTGCCATCGATACTCATGCGGAAGCCCTCGTTGCCCACTTCCACCTCTGTCTTCCAGCCAAACGGCGCCCCTTGCGCTTGTGACCACCACGAACACCATGTGTCGCCCCAATGCAAGTCAGAGAGTACAACAGGATACGTGCCCCAGTCCGGCGCGCGCACCGCGCTGTAGATGGCGACCGCAAGCCGTTCACTGCCGTATCGCAACTCGCGCACGAAGCCCGTTTCTTCTTCCACCAGAAAAGACCATGCGCCGTATGCGCAGCGGATGTACCTCATGGCACCTCCTTGTTGTCACATGTCGGTTTTCATCTCCGTTGGGGCAATCGCTCTCGCTCGCCCTGCGGGGGAAGCTCGATGGCACCAGTACCGAAAGGTAGTGCCCCGGCAGGTGTTGGCATCATCATGACGGTGCCGCCTGGCAGGATGCGCACCTCCACGTCCTGCGGTAACTTCTGCACAAACTCCAGCCCTACCACCGCACTGTTCTGACGCAACGCCTGCCCGCGCAGGCGAATGGCTTCCGCCGTTCCCTTGGCACGCTCCACCTGTGCCTGCGCCTGAATCTCCGCGATGCGCAGTCGGTACTGCTGCGTGATGACCGCCTGCTGCGCCACCTGCTTAGCGACAATCGCCCGCTCGAAGTCGGGGGACTCGTAGGCGACGTTGCGCAATAGCACTCGCTCCAGCGTAATGCCCTTCTCTTCCAGCTTGGGCTTCAGTTCCGCGTACATCTCATTCTCTACCTGCTGGCGTTTGCCCACGTAGGGCACAATACCCTGCTGGCTGGCGGCGGTGAGGGTTTCTGGTGCGTTGCTGTAAACCTCCATGATTCCATAGCGTGCCACCACCAACCTCACCACATTGCGCGTGGCGGGGCGCACGATGGTGTTTACGTAGTTCGGTCCCACAGTGCGCCATAGGCGGTCAGCTCCCTCGCCGCTGATGCGGAACAAGACGGTCACATCTACCTTCACTCTCAGCCCTTCTCTGGTCTGGCAGGTCATCGCATCGTCGGTACCGGTTGCCTCATCGCGCGCGCTGCTCATGGTGTATTGCTGTGTGCGCACGTTGAACAGTTGTACCGTCTGCCAAGGCAACACCAGACTCCAGCCCTCTTCCAGCTCCCGCTCTTGAATACCGCCCCCAAAAGGGTCAAACTTGACGCCCACGTGCCCGGGCGGAACCTCTACCCACATCCGGCTCAATAAGGAGACTACGACCAGCCCTGCAACCGCACCAGCTATCAACCTGCCGCTTCGGTATCGCTCGGCACGCAGCCCAACGGCGAGCGCAGTAACGGTACACCATATCAGGAACAGAATGGCTTCTCGCATTGTTATCTTCCCCCTGTTCGCGGTGAAACTGGCAGGTAGTTCGGCGGCAAATATAGCGCGCGCACGTTTGGGGCAATCTTCTGCGCCAACTCGTATTGAACCACCTCAGGGTTTTGTCGGAGCGTTTCGCCCCGTCTTTGGATTGCCTCCGCTTCACCCTTTGCCTGTGCCACCATCGTTTGCTTCTCAATCTGCGCCCTGCGCAGATTCTGTTCCTCCGTGCGAATCTGTTGTTCTGCTACCTGTTTCTCGGTGATCGCTTGAGCAAACTCAGGATTAGCGAACTCCACGTTGCGCAACAGCACACTCTCTAAGACAATACCCTTCTCCGCCAGCGACTGGCGCATTGTATCGGTAATCTCCTGCTCTACCTGCTGGCGCTTCGCGCCGTACACATCCACCACCGAGTATTTCGCCACCACCATGCGGATGATGTTGCGGGCATACGGACGCACCAGAACGCGCTGGTATTCCTCTCCGACCTTCTGCCACAGCACATGCGCATCTTTTGGGTCGATGTGGAAAAGCACGGTCACGTCCAGATTTAGACCTAAGCCTTCGTTCGTCTGGCAGTGGATAGAGTCGTCTCCGATGACCGCCCCTTCCGAACGTATCGCGCTCATGGTGTACTCTTGCGTCTGCACGCGCCACAGTTGTGTTTTCCACCACGGCAGGACGAAGTGAAACCCTTCTGGCAATTCGGTCGCTTGCACACCGCCTCGCAGTGGGTCGTACACCGTCGCCACATAGGCGGCGGGCACGGTAAGGAAACAGCGGTTAGCGAACGCGGCGGAAAATACGGTTACCCCGATGCCCAGTATCAAGAGCCCAGGGTAACGCACTACGGTGCGCGGGCGTTCTCTGCTGGTGTCCACTCTGACGCTCAGCAGCAGAAACAACACCGCCACCAGAACTCCGACCAGAAAGCCGAACATGGAGGCACCTCCCTTATCTCAGATAGGTTACGCCCGCATCACAACGAACAAATCCATCGTTGCCGACACCAGTGCGTGGCACACGAAGCCTGGCACAAACGAACGTGCCCGTACAGCAATCCCTCCCAGCACCATCCCCGCCACAAACGAGCCCGCTACCTCGAGAATGGGTTTGCCCACGTGCAGCAGGGTAAACACCAGCGACTGTAGGGCAATCCCCCACCATCCCAGCCATCGCCAGCCGATGCTGGTTAACACGCCGCGAAAGAACAGCTCCCAGCACCAGAGGTAGAAGGTATAAGTCAATTCATGATACAGCAGGGCAGACAAGGCGCCACGCGCTGGGCGATACAGTGGATAGGTCTGCTGAAAATCAGGCTGCGCCGATGCCCACCACAAGAAAGGCAGCATGACCAGGTAACACGTCCCCGCTGCCACCCAACCCCACTGGTTGCCTACACCCCAGTTGTAGGAGTGCAAGATTCCATCGGCCGATACCATCACCATTAGCGGCAGCAGCAACAAGAGACAGTTGACCAGAAGATACTCCTCGTGCGAGCGATAGACACGTGGCACGGATGGGTCTATCCAGCTCCGAAAGGCGTAGGGCTGGTAGTTGTAAGCGCACAAGAGTCCAACCGCGCCCAAACACAGGACGAGCAGCCCGACATCCCATCGTTTTTCAACCATCCCACTGGATTGAGACATCGCTGCTGGATCAAAGTTGCTCATGGGATGCTCTATCGTTGCGCAAATTGCAACAACGCCGCCCGCAATGTCGCCCGTCTTATGGGTTTCGCCAGCACCACATCCACCTCTGGCGGCTTGTCCCCTCGCAGCTGGTCGCCCCAACCGGTTAACAGGATAATTGGTGTAGATGGGGATATCTCCTTCAACTGGCGCGCCAGGCTCAAGCCGTCCAGCTTCGGCATCCCTAAGTCGAGAATGACCACATCGTTACGCTCCAGCTGAAATTGAGCTATTGCTGTTGTGGCATCTGCGACCGCAGTAACGTGGTGTCCATCTGCTTGCAGCAGGTGCATGATTGCGGTTCTCACCGTTTCATCGTCGTCAACGAGTAGAATACGCAGCCGCGACGAAGACACGGTTTGATGTGACTCGCTGACCATTGTTTCGCTCTTCCTGGCGATGGGTAGATAAACAGTAAAAACCGTCCCTTTCCCCACCTCGCTCTCCACCGTAATTTGTCCAGAGTGCCGGGCGATGATTTGGTACGAAACGCTCAGCCCCAATCCGCTTCCGTTTTCACCTTTGGTGGTGAAGAAGGCATCAAAACAGTGCTCCTTTACTTCGGGCGACATACCGACGCCTGTATCGGCAACTTCTACCACCGCCTTCCCGTCTCGTTCCCCCACCCGCAGGGTGATGGTTCCCCCAGCTGGCATGGCGTCGCAGGCGTTGATAACCATGTTGGTAAACACCTCATGCAGTTCGGTCCGGTTCGCCAGCACCACAGGGTCGCTATCCGCGACGAGGTGTACTCGAACCTCCGCGCCACGCCGCGCCGCCATGTCGTGCCAGACGGGTCTGGTGGACTCTTTGACGTCCTCCAACAGGGCACGTAGACGAACCCTTTCTCGGCGGGTGGGTGGCTGCAGCTTGTAGAACCCCTGCATGCGCTTCACAATCGCCGAGGCGTCGTGTGCCAGCTGCGCAATAACTTCCGCCCGCCTCTGTAGTTCCCGGTCATGTTGCAGTGAAGCCTGTAGCAGTTCCGCATTGCCTAAAATGCCCATCAGCAGATTGTTGAAATTGTGCGCTACGCCGCTGGCAATCTCGCCCAGCGAACGCAAACGCATTAGGTGCAGCTGCTGGTGTTCTGCCTGCTTCTGTTCGGTGATGTCCGTCGTAACACCCCGAACAAGCATTCCACCCCCATTCTGATGCTGTAGCGACCAGAGGATGCGACACCAGCGCCACCTGCCCTGCTTGTCACGCAAACGTACTTCCAGCGGCTGAAGAGCACCAGTAACATCTGGATTGATGACCCGCTCAAAGGTCTCCATGTCCTCGGGATGAACCACCGTTCGGTACATGCCCGGGTTTTTCAGCCACTCCTCAGGAGTATATCCCAGCCACTGTTCCACGTATTCGCTGACGAACTCCAGTTTTCGTGTAGCGAGGTTCAGCTCCCAGACGGTAGCGGGCAGGTTCTGCACCAGGTGGCGTAACCGTTCCTCAGCAACCTGTCGCTCGTGCATCAGGCGTACATTGTCCAACGCCAACCCAGCGTATCGCCCGATGGTCAACAACATGGAAACCTCACTATCAGTGATGGGCGCCCTGGTGTCCCTCCGATCCACCGCCAGCACACCCAACACCTGTGAACGTCCCCTGATAGGCACCAAGGCGTTGCTAAAACGCCCGATCTCGTGTCCGAGTACTCGTTTCCATACCTCACGCTCGCGTTGACTCACCTCCTCGAGAGTATCCTGCGCCACGAAGTAGGGTATCCGACCATCTAATACATGACTGAGGCGGGAATCCCCGTCATTCAGACCCTCGTCGACTTTATCCCATCGCACCATACCGCGCTTAATAATCGCCTTTTCTAACAGCCCACTTTGCCGGCGCAGAAAGACGGCAACATGTTTGAAGTCCAAAGTGCAGTTCAGCAGGTCGCACAGGGTGACCAACACCTCTTCTTCACTCTGCACCTCAACGAATCGGCTGCTAAACTGAATGAGCGCTTCGAGCTGCTGCGTGCGCTGTTGTAACAGTTGCTGGGTCTCGACCTCTCGATGAATGTCATATGACACCCCGCGTACCTTCGCGAGATTGCCTTTGTGATCGAACACGGGCACGATTTTGGCTTCAAGCCAGCGCCATTCGCTGCCCTGATCCCCGACGCGCAGGCGAAAACGCCAGCTGCAGGGCTGCTGGGTCTGCGTGAGCTGTTGCCAAATCCTCTGAAACTGCTCAACGTCGTCGGGGTGAACCTGCTGGAAAAAGAGTGCGCTGTCTTTCAAGAACACTTCGGTTTGATAGCCGGTTAACACCCGTGCGTAGTCACTGAGGAAGGTGAACGCCTTCTGACGACGGTCGTATTCCCAAACCACCCCTGGCAGGGTGCCAATCAGGTCAGCAAGCCGTTTCTCAGCCTCTTGCGAACGATGCAGCGCTCCGGTCAGCAGCGTTTGGTCATATAGGAGCAACACAATGATACAATGTGCTTCCACCTGCAGCCGGGCAACATGCACATCGAGATACCTCCGCTGCTGCCCCTCCCCACAGGCAACTCCCGTTAGGCGGATTGCGGGAAGGTTCCGTTGGTATAGCGTTTCGTACGCTTTACGTATGGGCACATAAAGGTCAGGTGCCAAAACGGTGGCAAGGCGAATTCCCACCAGCTCAGCAGGGGATTGGTGCCCGGTGATGTGGGCTGCTGCCGCGTTGGCGTAAACCACAGTGTCATTGTCCACTACCAGTAGTGCGGTCTTCAGATGGTCTAAAAACTCGCTATACTGCACCCATGGTAGAGCCTCGTAACCCGACATTTCTCACACTCCTTCTGCGAGCATACAGGCTAATCTCGCCCCGCGGTAGGCACATCCATCCTATTGTCCGCATCGAATGCTGACAGCAACGGCAGGCACGCGAACGATGCGACACACCCTCCGCACGCCTCATGGCGCCCATCCCAAGCAACGCTGTGTATTAAATATGTCTCATGTCTGTTATTTCACCGCCCACTGTGGAATCGCCTTCATTACCCAGAATGATTTGCGCTCTGACTGTTTCGAGTGTACAATCTCATCAGGAAGAGGGGTGATGATAATGCCGGGAAAGGAGAAGAAAATCACCGTCCCCGCCATTCGGCAGAAGAAGGGTCGCGAGAAGATCGTGGCGGTAACCGCCTATGACTACGCCACCACCCTCTTTGCCGATGCAGCGGGTGTCGATTTGATTCTGGTTGGCGATTCGTTGGGAATGGTGCTGCTAGGTTACCCCACTACCCTACCTGTCACGGTGGAGGAGATGCTACACCACACGAAGGCGTGCGCCCGCGCTAAACCCCGTGCCCTGTTAGTGGCCGATATGCCCTATCTCTCGTATCAGATTACGGTAGAGGACGCCCTCCGGAACGCGGGGCGGTTCATTCAGGAAGGGGGTGCCGAGGCAGTCAAACTGGAGGGCGGTGAGCCAGTCGCGGAAACGATTCATCGGCTGGTCCGCATCGGCATACCAGTATTGGCGCATTTGGGAATGACGCCGCAGTCGGTACACGCCTTCGGGGGGTATCGGGTACAGGGTCGCACTGAGGAGGCAGCAAAACGCCTCATCGAGGATGCCCACATCGTAGAACAGGCTGGTGCATTTGCGGTGGTGCTGGAGCTAGTTCCTGCCTCTGTGGCACAGGAAATCACCGAACAGCTGCACATCCCCACCATCGGCATTGGCGCGGGACCGCACTGTGATGGGCAGATACAGGTGCTGCACGACCTCATCGGATTAGTGCCGGGTGAGCCCTTCAAGCACACCAAACGCTACGCCCATATCGGTGAGACTATCACACGTGCCCTGCAGCAGTATGCGCAGGAAGTACGAGGCGGATACTTCCCAACGGAGGAGCAGGCGTTTTGATGCAGGTAGCGAAGACGGTTCGTGAGGTGAGAGCATGGGTTCGACTCGCCCGTGACGAGGGCAAAAGCATCGGTTTCGTACCTACCATGGGCTATTTCCACGAGGGTCACCTCAGCCTGATGCGTCGTGCCAAAACCGAATGCGATTTGTGCGTGGTGAGTCTCTTTGTGAACCCCACCCAGTTTGGTCCGTCAGAGGATTTCCAACGCTATCCGCGCGACTTTGCCCGCGACGCGGCAATGGCGGAAAGCGTGGGCGTTGACCTTCTCTTCGCCCCCGATGTGGAGGAGATGTATCCTGAAGGCTATCAAACCTACGTGGAGGTCACTGAGGTCACCCGCCGTCTGGAGGGTGCAGCACGCCCCGGACATTTCCGCGGAGTAGCAACCGTATGCACGAAGCTGTTCAACATCGTGCAGGCAGACCGCGCCTACTTTGGCAAGAAAGACTACCAGCAGCTGAAGGTAATCCAGCGCATGGTCAGAGACCTAAATCTCCCCATAGAGATTGTGCCTTGCGAGACCGTGCGGGAGCCAGATGGGCTGGCGATGTCCTCGCGCAACGTCTACCTGAACCCCGACGAACGTCGGGCAGCAGCGGTGTTATACCGCGCCCTATGCGCAGGACGCGACGCTATCCTCGCCGGCGAACGCGATGCCAAAAAGGTGCAGGTGCTGGTGGAGCAGGTCATCGCTACCGAACCTCTGGTCAAAACCGAGTACGTGGATGTGGCGGATGCAGAGACGCTGGAACCTCTGACCGACCTACGCGACGAGGTTGTCATCTCTCTCGCGGCGCGCGTGGGAGCAGCGCGGCTGATAGACAACGTCACGGTGACCGTTCCAGACTGATTGTGCTGACAACTGGATGATCCCAAAACGCTGACAACCCTTTTTATTGCGTTTGGGCTGGCGATGGACGCGGTTGCCGTCTCTATCTCCAGCGGGTTGAAGTTCATGTAGCCAGCACATGCAACCATGACGCTAGAATTGCGTCTTTCATTATGGGGAAAACCAAAGGGAGAACACTGGTGGCAAATCGCTCCGAGCGAGATGTGGAAGATACACTTTGGTTGCGGAGCTGTGCCCAAGGTAATTCCGATGCGCTGCGGTTGCTCATGGAGAGGCACGGCGGCGGCGTGTTGCGTTTCATTGAGCGGATAGTGGGCAACCGCAGCGAGGCGGAAGAGCTGCTGACCGAAGTGTTCTTGAAGGTGTGGCAGCACGCGGCTAACTTCGGGCACAAAGGTTTGGTACGCAACTGGATATACACCATCGCGGCGAACCTGGCACGGGACGCGCTGCGTCGCCGTAAAGTGCGGGAGCCCATCGCAGCCGAGTCGCTGGACGTGCTGGGACAAGAGGCAGACCCCGCTGGCGTAGACCCGTTGCGCGAGACGCTGGGGCGAGAGCGGCGCGAGCTGCTCCAAAAGGGTATCTCCCAGCTCCACCCCACGGATAGGATGCTGGTGGAGCTGTATCATTTTCAGGAACACTCGCTGGAGGAGATCGAGCGCATCACAGGTATCCCGCGCAATGTAGCCAAATCGCGCCTGTTTCGCGCGAGACGCAAGCTACGAGACATTCTAATCTCAGAAGGCTTCGAGGCGCCCTACCATGAGATGTCAGAAGGTACAGGTCAATCTGGCGGAGTATCTCCGGGGCAGCTGTGCACCTCGTCTGAGACAAGCTATCGAGCAGCACCTCAGTCGGTGTGCAGTATGCCAGAACATGCTTGAGCAAGAGCGCTGGCTGCTGCAGTGCCTGCACAGCGAGCCTGCCGAGCTTCCTGCAGGGGCATGGGAGCGCGTACACGCCCGTCTGCATGAGCCAGCGCGGGTCAAGGACCGATTTGCCTTGTGGTTGTGGTGGAACCGGTACGGTATCGCTCAAGCACGTTGGGTAGCTGCTGCCGCAATGGTGTTGCTGGCGATATTGGTTTGGATACCGACGCTGCTATCCCCGCGCCAGGAGGTCGAAGCCCTTTCTGGCTACGCGCAAGTGGTGTCCTTTGCGCAATCGTCGATGGTAGACGACCCGCTCAATGAAAACACGCAGATAATCCTTAGTGGCTGGGCGGATTAGCAATGTTGGAGGGAGATGGAAAATGGCTTTCTGGCGAATAGGCTGCACGGCTGCACTGGCAGCGCTTCTTGCCATAGCGGCGACGAAGGCGCCATCACAGGCGCAACCCTCTGCGCCATACTACCCGCGCGGCATGGGTGGACAGCCACCTCTGGCTCCCGCCTTCGACCGAGAGGCACTGTTCAGTAGACTGAACCTTACACCTCAGCAGCGCACGCAACTCATCAACCTGATGAACGAAACACAGGAAAAAATACGCCAGCTGCTCACCAAACTGCATGAACAGCGAATGCAGCTGTTGCAGTTGTACCAGCAGTATCAGTTCGAGGAGAGAACGGCACAACGTCTCATCCAGAATATCAACCAAACACAGGCCGACCTGCTTAAAGTGCATCACGAAAACCAGAAGCAGCTGCGCCGCATTCTGGAGCGCGAGCAGTTTGAACAGTGGAACCAGTGGTGGAAAGAGCGTATGTTCTTTGCCCCGCCCAAAGGGGAGTGGGAACGTCGCAAACGAGGAGGCAAGCTGGGCTAACCGATGCTCTGGTTGCTGGCTCTGCCAGGCGCGCTGTTATTTTTCTGGTGGATATTGCTGGCAGTAGCAGCAGTGCGTCCCCCGCGCGCTCCCTTGCTTCTGACCCCTTTTGACCTGCAGGTTCCTTACGCCTCCGTATCTTTCTGCTCGCGTGACGGCACGCCTTTGGCAGGATGGTGGTTATCGAACCCGCAGGCGCGAGGGGTGGCAGTACTGTGTCATGGCTACGTGGCGAACCGGTGCGAAGTGCTTGGCGTGGCGTTGGAACTGCACCGGATGGGGTTTAGCTGCTTGCTGTTCGACTTCCGAGCGCATGGTGAAAGCGGTGGACGCACCACCACCATCGGCGTGCGCGAGGTGCAAGACGCACTGGGGGCGGTTGACTTCGCAGCCCAATTTGGTCTGCCCATCCTGCTTTTTGGCTCTTCCATGGGGGGTGCAGTGGCAATTATGACGGCGGCACGCGACGAGCGGGTCGGTGCGCTGATTACCGACAGTGCCTATGCGCGGCTACGCTGGGCGGCGGATACCTGGTGGGAAGCGGGTTTTGGCAAGGTGCTGGGCTGGCTGTGCCGACCAGTCAAGTATCTTGCTGTGCTGTTCACAGGCACGCGGCTTTCAGACGCCGAGCCCGTCCGTGAGATCGGCAAAATCGCACCGCGCCCCCTGCTGCTCATCCACGGCGACCGTGACCACCTCGTACCCGTTGAACACGCGTATGCCCTCTACCAAGCGGCGGGGGAGCCTCGCGCCCTGTGGATTGCCAGCGGCAGCGGACATGTGCAGGCACGGGTCGACCAGCCAGAGAAATACTATGCCCAGATAGCTGAGTTCGTCGGAAAATGGATGGAGGGACTACATGGCCGTGAGCCAATCGACATCCGACCCGGCGAAATCACGCCATCGTGACCAATGGCTGCATCACCCCCTTGTGGGAGACCCTTCTTGGGACAGTTTCCAGCGCGAGCCGGGCAACCCCGTATATATTGGCAAAGAGCCTTATCTGTGGCCCGTGAACGGTTTTCTGTGGCCTGTATCCGCGCGGCTACTAGCTAATCATTGGCAACCGGCGCGTATGGGCGGGCAGCCTGCCAGGCGCTGCGGGCAGGCTGGAGCTGCTGGCGGAACCGCGCACAGCTCTTGAGCTTACACGCTTTGAAGTGTCCGGAGACATTGAGCCGTCCACCGAGTGCCTGGCTTGCCACAGAAGCGCTAGCTGGGGCGACATCCGCGCCAGAGGAAGGGAAGCCTGTGCAAGACGAGCGCTTCCGCTTCGGCACAGGCTTTGTCAGTGCCCCCCATGCACGAGCGAAATGGAACTTTTGGGGACGCGGCTTCGCCTTTATGCGCCTTGCGCGCCCCACTACGGCAAGTGCCACGTATTGGTTGATAACAGAGACTGCCTCAGCGTCGAACTGTATGGGCGTATCGAGGAACCCTCTTCGATCGTGGTAGAACAACGTTTGCCCGCTGGCTTTCATGCTGTAGTGATTCGTCCTGCACAAGGTGTCATTGCCTGCGACTGCCTAGAGGTACTGGTTTGACAGAAAACAGTGTAAAAAGGTATAATTTAGCCGAAGATACGTCGTAGTAACATCGCCACACCCCGTTGGCGTATCTAATATTACGGGAAGGCTCTCGGATGAGGAGGTGAGGGAGGTACATGAACACCCTGAAGGTTGGCGTTCTGCTGGTTGCGCTTACCGCTCTGTTTATCTTCTTGGGCGACGCGATTGGTGGTCCTGGCGGAGCGATGGTTGCCTTCGCGCTGGCGCTGGTCATGAACGTCGTCAGCTACTGGTTCAGCGACAAGATTGTGCTGAAGATGTATGGGGCTCAAGAGTTGTCGCCGGCGGAGGCTCCTGAGCTGTATCGGATGACTGAGCGACTGGCGGAGCGCGCCGGTATCCCGATGCCGCGCTTGTACGTCGTGCCCGGTCCGCAACCGAACGCCTTCGCCACAGGGCGCAATCCAGCCAACTCTGCCGTGGCGGTCACGGAGGGGTTGCTGAGCCTACTCGACCGTGAAGAGGTGGAGGGAGTTATCGCTCATGAGATAGCCCATATCAAGCACCGAGACACACTCACGATGACCGTTGTGGCGACCATTGCAGGCGCAGTGATGCTGCTGGCGGACATGGCGCGTTGGGCGATGATTTTCGGCGGTGCGCGCAGTGATGACCAAGAGGGCAGTAACCCGTTGGTGTTTCTACTGTTGATGATTGTCGCACCCATCGCAGCGATGCTCATCCAGCTAGCCATCTCGCGGGCGCGTGAGTATGAAGCAGATGCAACGGGCGCAAGGTTGGCTGGTAGCCCAGATGGGTTAATTAACGCGCTGCGCAAGTTGGAACAGGCGTCGCGCATGATTCCGATGGAGGCATCGCCCTCAACGGCGCACCTGTTTATCGTGAACCCGTTGCGCGGCATGGGCGGTGCAATCATGAGCCTGTTCATGACTCACCCACCGATTGAGGAGCGCATCCGCCGCCTACAGCGAATGCGGGGTAGCGAGTGGTACCTTGCGCACTAAAGGTACAGTCAACCCCAGGCGTGAGCCGTGGGTATAACCAGTTACTGAAGATGTGCAGGTCTGTAAAGACCATTGTGGTCACCGTTGGTTGCCCACGGCTCGCACGGTGAAGTCACTTTACCTGACTCCCAAGCTCCCTTGCTTATCTGCGACAGTTGTGCTATAATAGCAGCGTGCGGAGAGTTGGCTGAGTGGTCGAAAGCGGCCGCCTGCTAAGCGGTTGTAGGGGCATTTAAAGCCTCTACCCCGGGTTCGAATCCCGGACTCTCCGCCATTTTCTCATCTGCACGCCCCTCTGTGCTGACCTCTCCGCAGTGGTGGGTTAGTGTCCCAGTTATCTTAAGCGGCACAATGCAGCAGGCATGAAAAATGGCTCCCCGGGCAGGACTCGAACCTGCGACCTAGTGGTTAACAGCCACCCGCTCTGCCGACTGAGCTACCGGGGAACCTCGTTTAAGAATCTACCAGAACTTCCCGTGTTTGTCAAGGGGGTAAAGCAAGCATCAGCCCCTTCCCCGCTGCCAACGGTCGTAAAACACCGCCACAATCACCATCGCGCCAATCAGCACCTGCTGCCATTCCACCTCGACGTTCATTAGATTGCAACCATTGCGGATGATTGCCATTAGGAACGCCCCCAGCAATGTGCCAATGATGCTTCCCTGCCCCCCCATCAGGCTAGTACCACCGATAACCGCTGCAGCGATGGCATCTAACTCCCAACCTCTGCCCGCTGTGGGTTGCGCCACTGTCGCTCGGCTCGACTGTAGCACCCCTGCCAATCCCGCACACAGCCCACACAGCACGAAGTAAAGGCTCTGATAGCGCACGAGGGATACTCCCGACAGACGCGCGGCTTCCGCATTTCCACCAATGGCATAGCAGTAACGCCCCAAGCGAGTGTAACTAAGCAGTAGGTGAAAGGCTACCGCGACCAAAAGCAACACGTATAGTGACCACTCCTTCCCCAATCGCTCGAAGCCAGGCGCGATGCCAGTTAGCGACACGCCGCCGCTGATTAACAATGCCGCACCGCTCGCCATCCCCAACATCCCGAGTGTGACTACAAAGGCAGGCATCCTCAGGCGTGTAGTTACCAGCCCGTTGAATAGCCCACACAACGCGCCTGTCGCTAGGCCGACCAGCACGCCCTGCCACGCCGTCGCGCCGTTCTCCATCGCATACACCGCCGTGACCCCGCTGAGCGCTAACACCGCTCCCACAGAAAGGTCGATTCCCCCAGAGATAATCACTACTGTCTCACCAATCGCCAGGATCGCCACCGCCACGGTTTGTATCGCCACGGTGCGCAGGTTGCTGTAAGTGAGAAAAGCGGGCGTCTGGGTACTCAGAAACAACCCCAGCAGCAGCAAGAAGGATAGCGGCGCCAGCACCTGGCGGGCGGAGGTAGGCAGTTTCTTCCACAGGAACAGTTTTCGGGGGTTCATCTCAGTCCAGATAGTAGCGCACGTTGGTAATCACCACATCGCGCACGTTGCCCAGTGCAAGTTTAATCAGAAAGGCCGAGTTATTATGCAGCGCGCGCTCCCACCACTTGGTCACCACGAACTCGGGCAGCACGACGGTGATCAGATGGCGAGGGTGGTCCTGCCGCACTTGCCGAACATACTCCACTAGCGGCCCGATGAGCGAGCGGTAAGGCGACTCGATAATCACCAGCGGCATATCTCCCCCCCATTGCTCCCAACGTTCTTTCAGGCGTTGCGTATCGGCAGGGTTAATCTCGATATGCACGGCGCGGTAGTCTTTAGAGATTTCACGGGCGTATTCTAAGGCAGGCACTACCCCGCGATGCACATCAGGCACCAACACCAACACCGTATGCGGGGGCGGGGGCTGCGGTTCATATCCGATAAGGGTTAAGCGGGCACGCACCTTCTGGTAGTGCCGATTGACTTGTGTGAACAACCAAATAATTACTGGTATGACCACAACAACGACCCAAGCGCCATGTGGACCCTTCTCCACGATGATCACCAGCAGCACAATGCCTGTTGCCACTGCACCAATCCCGTTTACCAGTGCCTTCCAGCGCCATCCGGTCCCTCTCTGCTGCAACCAGTGCTTGACCATGCCTGCCTGAGATAGGGTAAACGCTGTGAAAACCCCTACTGCATACAGCGGGATCAACCGGTCTACGCTTCCACCAAACGCAACTACTAAAATCGACACGAAGACCGCTAACAGGATGATCCCATTGGAGAATACTAGCCGGTCGCCGAGGTTCGCCAACTGGCGAGGCATGTATCCATGACGCGCAAGAATCGAGCTCAAGCGGGGGAAGTCGGCGTATGCAGTGTTTGCAGCAAGCACCAAGATAATAGTAGTCGCCAAGAGCACCACGCCACGCAGCAATGGGTCATCGTGGAACACCGCCCTTGCCACCATAGAAATCACCGACTCTGCATGGACGTCGCCTTTTCCGTGCCCTGTATACACAATCCCATAATGCTGCGAAATGTAAGACACACCGAGAAAGATTGTACTCAGGATGATGCCCATCGCAATCAGCGTATGCGCCGCGTTTTTGCCTTCCGGAGGACGAAACGCCTGCACGCCATCAGCAACAGCCTCGATTCCCGTCATCGCAGCACAGCCAGAGGCAAACGCGCGCAGAATCACCGTCAAGGTAATAGCATGAGATGCCTGCTGCATTGCTGGGTCGGAGTGAGTATGCATCCGCGGATAGTAACCAAACAACGGCCCTAGCACGCCCACGGCAATCATCCCCAGCATGGTAATCACGAAAAAGTAAGTGGGAAAGGCAAACAGCATACCGCTCTCTTTGGCACCGCGCAGGTTTGCCAGCGTAAGCAACCATATCGCGATAAGCGACAGTGTAACCTGGTAGGGAGCTAGCTGTGTGAAGTAGGAGGTAATCTGTTGCACGCCAGCCGTGATGCTTACTGCCACGGTCAATACGTAGTCGGTCAGTATCGCCGCCGCTGCTAGCAGCCCCCAGCGCACGCCAAGGTTCTCGCGAGACACAATGTAGGTTCCGCCCCCTTTCGGATAGGCATGAACCGTTTGCGTGTAGGAAAATACGACAATCCACAACAGGACAACGATAGCCAGTGAGATCGGCACAGTCAATTGGAGAGCATGAGGACCTGCTATCATCAGGTTCAACAAGATAGCCTGTGTGGCGT
>Ga0272447_1000840_pt1 | contig 21394 bp, 17 predicted proteins | sample YNPCB0133_FD_194589 | JGI IMG/M metagenome (GOLD analysis project Ga0272447, IMG submission 194589) | Hot spring microbial mat communities from Yellowstone National Park, WY, United States - YNP-CB-013-3 | ecosystem: Environmental > Aquatic > Thermal springs > Hot (42-90C) > Sediment | place... | reverse complement strand
CCGTTTCCGGATGAAGGAGGGAGATCCGCCCCGGATCGACCCGACGAGTGAGGAAATCATCCTCACCTTTGTGGGCGGGGGACACAACGGCGGGGATCTGCACTTTGGTCCGGATGGGATGTTGTATATTTCCACAGGCGACGCAGCGGGGCCGAATCCCCCGGATCCGCTGAACACCGGCCAGGATTGTTCCGACTTGCTCTCCTCGATCTTGCGGATCGATGTCGATCGGCAGGAAGGCGGGCGGCGCTATGCCATCCCGAAGGACAACCCCTTTGTGGGCCAGGCGGGAATCCGCGGGGAAATTTGGGCCTACGGTTTCCGCAATCCCTGGCGGATGAGCTTCGACCGCAAAACTGGCGAGCTGTGGGTCGGGGATGTCGGCTGGGAATTGTGGGAGATGGTGCACAAGGTGGAGAAAGGGGGGAACTACGGGTGGAGCATTGTGGAAGGCCGGCAACCGATCAAGCCGGAACAGAAGGTGGGTCCGACGCCGATCCGTCCGCCGCTGATTGAGTTGCCCCACACCATCGCGGCGAGTGTGACCGGCGGTTACGTTTACCGCGGTACGAAATTCCCGGAGCTGGAAGGGGCGTACATCTTCGGCGATTGGGAGACGCGGCGGATCTGGGCCGCCCGTTTAGGTGCCGACGGCCGGGTCCGTGAGATGCCCGAGTTGGTCAAGCCGTCGGTTCGCGTGGTGGCTTTCGGGGAGGATGCCGACGGGGAATTGTACTTTCTGGATTACGACACCGGCTATCTCTACACTCTGGAGCGCAACTCGGGGGAAGCCGCCAACGCGCAATTCCCAACGACTCTGAGCGCCACCGGTCTGTTCACCAACGTGCGTGAGTATCAATTGGCCCCCGGTGTGCTTTCCTTTGCTCCCAATGCACGCCAATGGCTGGACGGAGCCGAAGCCCAATGGCACATCGCTTTGCCCGGACTGAGTGCCGTCACCCAGTTCGACAAACCGCGTCCTCTGCCGGGCCAGGTGCACTGGCATTATTTCCACTTGCAGTTTCCCCGCGATGCGGTGCTGGTCAAGACGATCCGTATCCAGACGGAACACGGCCCACGACGGCTCGAAACGCAAATCCTGCACTACGACGGGGAGGACTGGCATGGGTACAGCTACTGGTGGCGGGAGGATCAGAGCGACGCCGATTTAGTGCCGGCCGACGGGATGGAAAAGGTGCTGGTGGTCCCGGATCCGCTGGTGCTGGGGGGGCGGAGGCAGTGGGTCTGGCAGGTGCCCAGCCGGGCCCAATGCCTAGGGTGCCACAATGTCTGGGCGGAGTTTACGTTGGCGTTCAACCGGGCCCAGCTCAACGGCCCCGGGCATGACCCCACCGTGTTCTCGGGGTCGAATCAGTGGCTAGCCCTGCAGCAGGCTGGGGTGGTTCGTCGTGTGGATGAGCAGGATCGGCCGTTGCCCCCCGCCGACGAAGCCACGGCCCAGCGCTGGCCGGCTCTGGTTGATCCTTATGACCCACGCTATCCGTTGGATCGGCGGGCCCGCAGTTACCTCCACGTCAACTGTGCCCATTGCCACCGCTTCGGCGGAGGGGGCGGGCAAGTGGTGCTGGAACTGGACATCACCCAGCCGCTGGAGAAGACGGGAATTTACGACGTGCAGCCGCGACAGGGGGACTTCGGCTTGCCTCAAGCCCGCCTCATCGCCCCTGGGGATCCCGGACGGAGTGTCCTGCTTTACCGTGTGGCCAAGTTCGGGCACGGTCGCATGCCGCACCGTGGCTCGGACTGGCCCGACCGTGCCGGCATCGAACTGCTCTGCGACTGGATCTGCAGTCTGGGACGACAACCCCTCTGGAAGGCTGACCGGAACTGGCACGACCTGGACGCCAAACTCCGCCGCTTTCCGGATGCCCTACGGCTCTTACGCGGATCGCACACGCCCCAGCAGTGGCACCAGTTGATCAGCTCCGCCCAACGGCTCGAACCAGGGCCCCTGCGTGACCTCTTTGAAGGATATTTCCCGCCCGACCCCGCGGGACGCAAACTCGGAGCCCACCCCAAACCGCACACCATCCTAGCCCTGCGAGGGGACCCGCTCCGCGGTCGGCAACTGTTCCACCAGGCCGAACTCAAATGCCTCAACTGCCACAAACACAACGGCCAGGGGAATGACCTCGGACCGGAACTGACCCACATCGGCCGACAACGCAGTCGCACCGAATTGCTCGAAAGCCTCCTGGAACCCTCCCGGGTCGTGGAACCTCGTTACGCGGTTTACCTGGTCCGTACCCACGACGAGCGGCAACTGACCGGCTTGCTGATTCAACGCAACGCCCAAGGGATCGTATTGCGTGACGCCGACAACAAAGAACACCGCCTCTCCAACGACGAGATCGCCAGCATCACCCCGTCCCGCTTGTCCTTGATGCCGGACGGCTTATTAGCCAACCTGACCCCCCAGCAGGCTGCTGACCTGCTCGAATTTCTGGTCCAGTCTCGATAATTCCGTCGTGCAACCTCCCATTCCATCATGCGGCCTTCCTGCGGACAGTGGAGTCGGTGCCGTCTGCCCGGACCCTGCCTTGAGAAGGGAAGTGCTATCGTCCACTCGGGACCTGTGTGTGCGGGCATTGCGGTCCGTGGAATGTCGTCGGTGCAGTTCGTGGATCTATATTCAACTACAACGAGTGCCGGAGGGTCGGGATAATGACTCACCGTCTGCTGGTAGCCACTGTGCTGGCTGCGGGTATTCTCGGCTTGACCATCAGGCAGACTATTCCCCGTAGCTTTCTCCTGTATGCCCAGGAGAAAAGCGTCAAACCGGGGATCAACGACGCCTTCAAGAACCCCGACATCAACAAGTATTTGAAAACCTTCGAAGGAGAAAGCCGGGAGATTTACCAGCAGCGGCACAAAATTGTCGCGGCCTGTGCCCTTCGTCCTGGGATGGTGGTGGCTGATGTCGGGGCTGGCACCGGACTGTTCACCCGCTTGTTTGCTCAGCAGGTTGGCCCCGAAGGCAAAGTATTTGCCGTGGATATCTCCGAAAAATTCCTGGAACACATCGACCAGACGTGCCGCCAGGCGGGACTGACCAACGTTGTTACTGTGCGAGGTAGTGACGTTTCGCCTAACCTGCCGCCGGAAAGTATCGACCTGGCTTTTATCTGTGATACCTATCACCACTTCGAGTATCCTTTCCGCATGATGACTGCCCTTCATCAAGCCTTGAAGCCGCAAGGTCGGGTGGTCCTCATCGATTTCCACCGCATTCCCGGGAAAAGCTCGGAGTGGGTGTTGGGGCATGTGCGAGCAGGACAGGAAGTCTTTGAGAAGGAAATCCTCTCCTGCGGCTTCCGCAAGGTGCGTGAAGAGAAGGAACTAGGTTTGAAAGAGAACTATTGCGTCATCTTCGAGAAGGCAGTTCCGGAGCGGGACAGGCCGTCGGTGCCCGACAAGTGAAGCAAGAGGTGTGCAAAGCGACCAGGCTCGTCAGGTTCAGGCAAGTGAGACAGCGTAGGGACAGGATTGGGATGTTCGCCGTCTTGGTGGGAGAGTTTGGGCCTTGATCTGGTGGTCTGGGAGGTGTGGTCCGAGGTGTGTGGGAACGGGGGTGTGGGTGCCCTAGCGGAACCAGCGGACGGCCTGTACGACCTGTTCCCAAGCTTCGTCCCACCAGGTGGGTTCTGGAGCGAGGGTCACGCCGGTCTGCACCAGTTCCTGCCATACCTGCGGTTCCGGGGGTAAATCCCGACCGGTCAACCGGACCAGTCCTTCGTGCGTGCGATGGATCAAAGCGGTATCGGTGGAATGCGTATTCTGTTGGAGCACGCGGACTAGTGCATCCACCGCTTCAGGTTGTCGGCAGCGGGCTAGGGCACGGATGGCAGCCAGACGGACATCCCGTTCCTCAGCTCCCGGCACAGATTGGTCCGGATAGGCTCCGGCAACGGTGGCCAGGAATCGGACGGCCTCCACGCTGGGGGTCTGTCCCAACGCCTCCAGGGCTTGACAACGGATCGCATTGCTCCATTCAGGAGGGAAGCCACGGGGACCGTGGAGCAGCAACGATTCCGTCCCAACGCGGGTCGGTCGCCGTCCTGCACTGCTGACGCCGGTCGCCTTCGGGTCCGGGGAAAGAATCGCAGCCGCGGATATGGAGCCCTCTGGATATCCATCGGCTTGCTGGTAGGCAGCGATGAGGAGCCCGACGGTACGGGGATCACGTAGGCGGCCCAAAGCCTGGATGGCCGATAGCCGTACCCAAGGACTGGTCTCCCGTGTAGCATCCTGTTCCACCATCTGCCACAACTGGGCCTGTTGCTCCGGAGCACATTGCTGGAACCGTTCCGCACGCAGACGTTGCCACGCTGCCGCACGCTCATCTCCACTGCGCGGGGGATCGGCTAAGAGGACGACGACAGGGTCCTCCGGTTGAATCAACTGCCGCAAAGTGGTGAATGGGGCTTCTCGAAAGCGTTGGCTGGTCAACGCATCCCAGGTGTGGGCACAGCCAACGTTCAGCAATGGCCAGATTCCGACAACGAACAGGACACTTCCGCGTGGCACCGTCCCCCTCCCCGATGTTCTTAACCGGTACCTCAAACGCTGCCGATCCGCGCTGGGGACTCTCACTCCTGCCCCACTGCGTCATAACCGGGAGTAGAACGGATGACAAGCCGAGTTGCACGCCGCCTCGGGATCGATCAGCAGAGGAGCACTTGAGGCACTAGAAGTAATTTTGGTCGATCGGTGGATGCGTGTTCCGGGATCAGAGATAGGCACTCCCGCTCATGAGACGAGTACCGCCTCGCCCCTAAAGGAAGCGGCGGAATCCGGCGTCCGTTGGGTGGGAAAGCGGTTCCTACGGGCGGTGGCACCGACGAGCACAGCTGTGTCAGCGTGGCTTACGGGGTGCTACGGAGAGGACTTCCGTCTTGCTGAGTTGTGTGGTATTCGGGCCGTTGCTATGCTCGCCACTGGCTTCCGCAGCGACCGCCGCCAGCACATCGGTCGATTGTTCCTGGACAATCCGGGCGTGAATTTCCTCGCGGTTCACACGCACATGGGCTGGAGCTTCAATCCCCAGCTTGACCCGGCCGGGCCCTAAGTTGACCACCGTAACCTTAATGTCATCCCCGATGACGATGGATTCACCTTGACGGCGGGTGAGCACGAGCATAGAAGTGTCCCTCCTGGAGCTAATGGTGTCGCTGCGGGAGTGAAGGATCGGCAGGGCAGGTTGCGACACACAAATCCTACCTTATTGTACGTTTCACTCCCACTCCTCTTCCCAAAAAATCTAGATTTTTTCTCAAGTTCGGGCGACCTCCATTACTCCTCCTCTATTAGCAAATGCGGTGCCAAATCGTCCATTCCGCCCATATTACCGGCAGCACGCCGTGGGGTAACCTGTCAAAAAGGTAACCTGTCAAAGATCGGCTCCCCAACCACAAATCATCAAACCGATGCTCATCATCCCACTCCATGAACCTTTTCCCGCCATACTTTTTATACTTTGATTGCGGAAGAAAGCGCCTAACCGCAAAAAAGAGACAGGAAGCGTCCTCCTCGGTAGGAACTGTCCTGTCAGCTGGAACCAGCTCGTCGGGAGGAGATAACAACCCGATTCAAAGGTTAGGACCCATTCTATTCTGTGTCTGTAACCAGTTGGGTCGTTGTGTGTCCATGTTCGGGCCATTAGCCCTTCGGTAACTGTTCATCTTGGACCAGCAGTCGGGAAGGAGTCTTGCTGATCGACCCTTTGGGGATTGGGGAGGAAGACCCTCTGGCAACTGGAGGAGGGGTTCCTTACAAATGACGGCGTTGCCAGTGGCTCTGTCATGGAGGGATGGGCTAGCACTGTCATGGAGTAATGGGCCAACACTGCAGAGATCACCCAGACACGCCGGTCCGGGGTGTGGTCCTCTTGCACTTGCTTGGACCGGGTGGTGAGGATCGATGAGGTAAACTCAGGCTTAGGTATTGCTGATGGGGTGGTGCTGGTCCAACTTGAGCTGCGGAAAGAAAGCGAGGAGGGTAAGGTGCGACTGATTGTGCAAAAGTTCGGGGGTTCGAGTCTGCGGGATGCGGAGTCGGTCTTGGCGGCAGCACGGAAAGCGATCCGGGCCAAGCACGCGGGCTATCAAGTCATTCTGGTGGTCTCGGCTCAGGGGACGACCACCGACGATTTGATTGCCAAGGCTGCGGAGATCACGGCGACTCCTTCCCCCCGTGAGATGGACGTGTTGCTGGCCACGGGTGAGCAAGTGTCTATTGCCTTGACGGCGATGGCGATCCAGGAGTTGGGAGAGCAGGCCATCAGTTTCACCGGTCCGCAGGTACGGATCATTACCGATAACAACCACCGGAAGGCTCGGATCCGATCGATCGACATTCGGCGTCTGCAAGCAGCACTGAATGCGGGTCAGATTGTGGTGCTAGCCGGTTTCCAAGGCATGACGGAAGATGGGGACATAACCACGCTGGGTCGAGGAGGAAGCGACACGACCGCTGTGGCAGTGGCGGCGGCGATGAAACTGGCCGGCTACGACGTGACCTGCGAAATCTACACGGATGTGGATGGCGTTTACACCAGCGATCCCCGTCTGGTGCCGGATGCCCGCAAAATGGACGCGATCAGTTACGACGAAATGCTGGAAATGGCCAGTATGGGAGCGGGGGTGATGCACTCCCGTTCCATCGAGTTTGCCAAGAAATACGATGTGCCGCTGATGGTCCGCAACGCTCGCTCCGATGCGCTGGGGACGTGGATTCTGCCGGAAGCTCCCTGGATGAGCGAATTCCCGGTGTGTGGTGCGGCTCTCGCAGCGGACGAGTCCCGCCTGGTCCTGGAAAGTGTGCCGGATCGACCCGGGGTATCCCATCGCATCTTTTCCGCCCTGGCCGATGCTCATATCGCCGTGGATATGATCGCTCAGAGCGTGGGACGTGCCGGACGGGCCACCATTGGCTTTACGGTGCTCAATAGTGAACTGGAACGCACCCGGAAAGTCCTGGCTCCTCTCGTGACCGAGATGGGAGCGACCCTGCTGGAAAGTGGACGGGTCAGCAAGGTATCCGTTGTCGGGGCCGGCATGCGTACCCTCTCCGGCGTAGCCGAACGGATGTTCTCCGCACTGGCCCAGGCGGGAATCAATATCCAGATGATCACCACGGGGGATATCAAAATCAGTGTCCTGGTGGAGGAGAATGCCACTGCCGAGGAGTGGGGATCAGACAGCGGTGTGGAGCCGACGAAGAAAGCTCACCTGGAGGCACGCAAGGCGATCGTCGGCCGACGGGCTTTACGTGCGGTGCATGATGCGTTTGGCCTGGCTCTGCCGCGTAAAGGAGCGGGCGTCCCGGCAGAATCCGCCGACAACGGCTATCGCTTGCGACCGCAACCCACGGTAGTGCATTCGGAAGCTGACCGTGAAGCCGCCATCGCCCGCCTGGTGGGTATGGAGGATGTCCTGGTCAGCGGCGTTTACCTCAATACCGAGCAATGTCGCTTGACCATCCACGACCTGCCGGATCGACCCGGCAATTGTGCCCGGGTGTTCACCGCCATCGCTCAGGCCGGTATTCTCGTGGACATGATTGTTCAGAATATCGTCGCTCCGGGTCGCGCGGAACTCTCCTTCACGGTGCCCCGCCGAGACTACCAGCACGCCCTGCGGTGCACTCAAGAGGTACTCCACCACGTCGATCCTTCCTGCCGCGTGGTGGGTGATGCGGACATCGCCGTGCTGTATGTCACCGGTGTGGGTATGCGCACCCATACGGGTGTAGCCCGCACCATGTTCGGTGCCTTGGCTGCACGCCAGATCAACATCCACATGATCAATACCAGCGAAGTGTGTGTTGCGGTTGTCGTGGATCAAGAGCGGGGCTTGGAAGCCCTCGAATGCCTCCGAGACGCTTTCCACCTTTCGTGATTTCCACTCAATCGCGATTTCCACTGCTAAGCCTGCCCGCGAAGCCGCGTGGGCCACTTTGCTCTCTTGTGCGGAAACTCACGCTGCCGGGAGAACCACACCACCAGCAGCGCTCCGGAGCAAGAACCATCCTTTCAAGCCGCTTGACGAAGATGGGACGAGCGGGGTTGGTGTTTCCAGCGGCGGTGTACCCAGAAATACTGCTCCGGATGGCGACGGATCAGGCGTTCCAAGGCGGCGGTGTACCGTTGCGTGATCTGCCCAATCGGATCCGTGTGGCCGGCATATTCGCGGGGTTCGATCACATCCTCGATTTCCACGGCGTAGCAGATCTCCTGGTTGGCTGGTGTGGCGGAAGCAAAGCGACCCTGGTGACGAGGAATTCGGGGCACACCGAGGACGACGATGAGGGCATCAAACTCCAGCGCCATCAGGGCCACGGCCTTATGAGTACTGGCAGGCCGGCCGAAAAAGGGCACAAACACGCCCCGCGGCCCCGCGTCCTGATCGGCGAGGGTGGCCACCTTGCCACCGGAAGCCATCACCGCGGTCAAACGCTCGAAATCATCCTTCTTCGCAATCAGCGTCTGACCGGACGATTGCCGCAAACGTCGCACCAGCCGCTCCAAATACGGATTGTCCAGGACCCGAGCGATGGCGTAGGTGTGAAATCCGAGAAGGGCCGGCACGTAACCCCCGACTTCCCAATTCCCGAAATGTCCGGTGACCAAGAGCACCGGTCGCGCATCCAGAAGCACTTCCGGCAACTGCTGGGCTCGCTGAATGTCCAGGTAGCTCCGCCAGTTGTGCAGATGCAGTTTGCGGGAGAGAAGCACACTTTCCACAACGGCGCGTACGAAATGGCGATACATTCCGATGACCACGGCTTGCCGTCGCTGGGGAGGCCAGTCGGGAAACGCCGCCGCAACGTTGGCTTGGGCGACCTTCCGACGAGAGGGCACAGCACAATAGAGCAGCCAGGCGATGCCCTCCGCCGCCGCCAGCGCCATCCATACGGGCAGGGCCTGAACCAGGCACACCACCAGTCGCACCATGGCATAAACCGCCCAATCGATGCTCTGACGCCTGCGACGGGCCACGGCACTCTCCTTTCTTGGTCCTGTTTCCTATCCTCAAGCCTTACCCTTGCTCCTCTCTTTTGGGAGGCTGTTCTCTCCTTGCCCCTCTCTTTGGGAGGCTGTTCTCTCCTCACAGGCCGGGAAGTCGTCGTTACTGGCACCAAAGGTCTCCGCCGGTGCCCAACTTCGTGAAGTTGCTTTTCTCCTCGGTAGTGTGGAAGGCCTCTTCGCTCTTCACAGGCCCGTTGCCTCACGTAGAGAAACAATTTTTACTTTTCTTCGTGCGTTGCCTTCATGTGTTACCACAGCCTAGCTTCCGAAGTGGATGTCCACAATCCCAAACAAACCTGACCTGCCTAAACAAACCCGACCCGCACTGGCCTGCCCCACGTCTCCTAGTTCCTCAAGTCGGACAGTATGTATTTTTATGTACATATGTGATAATAAAAACACAATGCCTGAAAGTGGGATTCTTCGCTTTTATTAGATTTCGTCAAAATATCTCCCCAAACGATAAACGGATGCTGGACGTTGCGTTACTAGTAAATGGCAGCTGAAAAAGACCACTCACTTCTCGTAAAATGTGAAAATTATTCAGTTTATGGCGAATTTGCGGGTTGCATCAGTTGGTCATAACTGAAAAAATTGTCGGAACAGGAATTTTTTTCTGGACAGTCAAAGATTTTCTGGCAAAATTGAATTCGGTTCAGGCTGTCTGAACCTGTGAGACATTTCGGTTTTCCCCCTCAACCGAAAGGAGTTGTGTATGGGTCTGCGTTTTCGTCCCGTCCTGACGGAGCTGGAGTCCCGCGCGAACCCCAGTGACAGTCCGTGGCCACCCACTGAGAATCCGTGGCCGCCATGTCCTATCGACGTTCCTATCGAACTGGAGCTTTGGCTGATGCTTCCCAACGGTGAACCCTTGGTGACTATTCCGGATATCATAGAGGACCAATGGGATGATATTCATGATTTAAATGAGATCTATCTTCTTCCCGACGGTACACCCTTTTCGTTTCCACCCAATTTTCCATTCAAACCCCCACCATCAACTGGACAGAATTGACGATAATGGAACCTATCGGGCTGTGATTTGAGTGCAAGAGCATTTCTCTCCTAGCTGAAAGTACTGCACCCCACAAATTGAAAGCGCTGAACAACACAAGTTGTTGAAGTTCGCCATACCCCAGGGAAATCCTGGCAGAATTACTGCTTGTCTAATTGATCGGATATGGAGGTCCATTCTGGTGGAAGAGGGATTTGGCGGAGTTGATCAAGCTCCGATAACGGGGGTGACTGCGAAGCACATGGAAGTGTTTGTTGCTTTCCACCAGATCGACTCGTCGAAAACCAGCGTAGAAAGCCTTTTCCAGCAGGTCAATGGCGGTGTTTGCATCAGCAGGATATTTCTCCGCAAACTGGGCATAAATGCCAGCTATGCGGATTAATATGAGCACATCCTGGGATAGACTCATTGCCTTTTGGGCGGCCTGGTAGGCCTCCTCGCGGAGTCCTAGCTGCGCCAGAACCATGGCGTGGGTCACCCATCCCATAACGTAATCCGGACGCTTGGTGACCAGTCGGCGGGAGGCTTCCAGGGCCTCATCCCATTGTCCCAGCGGCCCGCTGAGCACCATGACCTGATTGTATAAGGCGGCAGAGGATTGGGGATCCATTTGTTCAGCAGCATAGAATTCGTACAAGGCTGCTGTGGGACGGATTTTCATCAGTTCCAGTCCCCGAGCCACATGGTCCCCCGCGGATTTGGGCTTGAGGGTGAACGCGGTGTCGAGATCGGCATCCGCTCCGGGTTCATTACCCCGCGACTTGCGAATCCAGGAGCGGTAGATGTGAGTTTGTATGTCAGGTCCACCCAGGCGGAGGGCTTGATCCAGGTCCTCCTCAGCCTCGTCGTATTTGCGTAGCCGCCAGCGGATGATCCCTCGGGCGCGGTAGTAGAGTGGTTCATCCGGAGTCATATGGATAGCTTGCGTATATTCCCGTTCGGCCAAGACCCGTTGCAATTTCTGGGCGTGGATGGTACCGCGGAAGAAAAGAGGGCGGGAATCATGGGGCAGGAGGACCGATGCCATATCGTAGCGGTCCAGGGCGTTGTCGAATTGGCCCAGTTGATGGCGACAGAAGGCGATCCAGAAATGCACCAGGCCGTCGCTGGGGCGTTGCGCGACCAGCGGTTCCAGGTGAGCGAGGGCCTGGGTGAAACGACTGGCCAGGATATCGCTGGCCGCCTCGAGGTAATGATCCCGGAATCGGACCGGCGGGGTGGGCGGAGGCAGACCAGTAGTGGGAAGGCCCAGAACTTCGCTCATTTCTCGAGCCTGCCGGATCAGCAAAGGCGGTATCGCCTCGGCTGGGTACAGGTCTTGGGCCTGCCGGTTCAATTCCAGTAATTCCGCTGCCGCCTGACGTTGAATATCGGGGGGTCGCCAACGGTCCAGTTCCCATCGGCTTTGGACGACCAGGAGGAGCAAGTCAGCCAAGGCAGCGGCTAACTCTTGTTGTTCTTCCGGAGGCAGACGTTGAAAGTCAGACCGTTCCTGCCACTGGGAATCATAGGGCAGACCGTACTCACGGAGAATATCGAAGGCATGGCGGTATCCCTGTTCTTGCCAGCTGTATTCGCCTCGCACCAGAAGTTCGATGTGGGCTGATTGGATGCGGGGAATCAGGGCGTGATACTTCGCCCGTGCGGCAGCCACGGCTTGGCTTTCCAAGTAATGGTAGGTGAAGCCGGCGGTAAGAGCGGTCAGGAGTAGACAGGCAGAGACAGTCAGGCGACGTAATAATCGTGGATTGCGCCGGCGCCACTTCTGGAAGCGCTCCCGCAGGGACGGTTCCGGGGCATGCAGGAGGGGCAGATCGGCCAGGTGGCGGTCGATGTCGGCCTTCAGTTCCGCGGCGGATTGGTAGCGCTCGGCTGGGTCGGGCGCCAGCAACTTTCGCACGATGGATTCCACGGCAGGGGTGACTGCCGCATTGAGCTGACGCAGGGAGGGGAGTGCGGTGCGACGGGCAGCGATGAGTTCATCCAGTTCTGCCAGGCCATGGGGACTGGCGGGGAAGGGGACCTCGCCCGTCAGCATTTCCCAGGCCATGACTCCCAAGGCGTATAGGTCCGTGCGGGCGTCGATCTGTCCCCGGCCTCGGCTTTGCAAGTCCTCCAGTTGCTCAATCGCCATATAGGCGATCGTGCCGCCGATCAACTCGCGATCCTGTTCCTGGGCGTCGAAGGCGAGATTGAAATCGAACAGCATCGGCTCGCCCGTTTCCGCCAGGAGGACGTTGGCTGGCTTGATATCCAGGTGCAAAATGCCCCGTTCGTGGGCGTGTTGCAACCCCGCGGCCAGCTGGCTGAGCAACCGGAACACAGCCTGAGGATTGCCGAGGAAGGTATCCGGACTAGCTGGGGTAGCGGCCGACGTGGTGTTGGTGGTGGGCGTCGTGGTTGGAGAACTTGGGGCGATAGCGCTGGTCCGGTGACTGTTCCAGCGGGTCGATAGTCCACGGCGGAGCAAGCTCCAGCGACTACTGGAAGGAGCCGTTTCCAGGGATCGTTGCAGGCGGTACTCTCGCAGCAGGTCGGCGATCGTCCGCCGCCCCAGAAACGGCATGCAGATGATCTGCAAAGGCGGAGCGTTATGAACGGAGTAAACCGGCACGACGTTGGTGTGCTGTAGGCGGGCCAGGCGTTCGGCCTCGCGGGTTGGTCGGCGAGAGATTTTTACCACGACCGGCCGCCCCGCTAACGCCTTCTGGCGAGCCAGAAAAACGCGGGCAAATGCTCCCTGGCCTAACTCCTCCACCAACTCGAAACCATAGAAGGTGTCTCCAGGCCGCAATTCCAGGGTGGCATCTTGGGGGGCGGCATCCTCGGCAGTCCGAGCTGAAGCGCGAGGCGAAGACGATCCCAAGGCCAGCCGACGCGACGGAGGCGGAGGTGTCAGGTCGGCACTGCTCGAGGTGCTCAAGACATCAATCAGGGGGACTTGGGAGAGCACCGCTGTGCGGGGTAGCTCCCCTTCCGGTGGCAGATCCCGGATACAACCGAACCGATATCTCGTCGAGGACGGGAGGCTATCCACCGCTCCAACCTCGTCAGCTAGGACCACCAGCGGTAATGCCTCCTCCGTGAGGAATCACCTGAGCAGCAGGGAAGCACAGGCCGGACATCGTCGGATACTTACCGCCTGAGTGCGTGATTCTTCCCCTGACTTTGAGATTATTCTGAGGCTCAGCATCCTTATCAACACGCCAGGTCACTTACTATATCCTTATCCGCTTTATGGCAGGATATGAGGATGTGTAAATCCCGCTTCCGGAAAAAAATCGAAAAGAAGTCGTTTTCTTTCTGCCAGGTGCAAAATATTGCGCTGCGGGTAAACTCTAGCAATCGTCGGAGACAGGAAGGATGAACAAGAGGAGGGGAAGTGAACGCTCAGGAAGCCGCTTTTCCTCGACGAAAAGCCGGTTTCCCGGAGATACGTGTGTGCAGTGCTCCTGTGCTGTCCTCCGGATGTACCCTAAAGGGGTGGTGATTGAGGTGACCTGATTGAGGTGACCGATGCGTTGCGCCCATCGATTTAGGGTCGACGACAGAAGCACGGAATCCCTTTGCTTTGGGGAGTCGATCGGTACAAGGTGGCAAAGTCCCGGGAACCCCCTCGGCTCTTCCTGGACAGCTTCACCGTCCGCCTCTTGATTTCCTCAGAGCAGAATCCCTGTGACGGAATGGAAATGATGGAAATGCTTTTCTCCATCCATGCGGCGGAACGGAAATGCTTTTCTGCGGGATAGTTTTCGTTAGTATGTTACCACGGTGGGCAGGAGGCAGGGTGATTCTGAGGAAAGCTTTGGCCAGGTGGCGTCGAATGAGGAGAATGGGGTCATGCGACCGGATGAGCGGAAGGCGAATCAACTCCGCCCGATCAGCTTCAAACGGAAGTTCACACGCAATGTCGCCGGTTCTGTCCTGGTGAAGATGGGTCGTACCACGGTCCTGTGCACCTGTTGTGTGGATAGTCGGGTTCCGGAGTTTCTGGAAGGGCAGAACAAAGGTTGGCTGACGGCGGAATATGGCATGCTTCCCAGTTCGACAGTGACCCGCAAACCGCGGGACCGAGGTGGCAAAGTGGACGGACGCACGATGGAAATTCAACGTCTGATTGGGCGGAGTTTGCGGGCTGTGGTGAACCTGGAGGCTCTCGGACCACGTACCTTGTGGATCGATTGTGATGTGCTCGAAGCGGACGGAGGAACACGGACCGCCTCCATCAATGGGGCATTCGTCGCTGTGGTGGATGCTCTGCATGCTCTGCGCAAGGAACTGCCCCAACCCCTGGATCGGATCCTGCAGGACAGCGTGGCAGCCGTCAGCGTGGGAATCGTCGAGGGAGAGGAACGCCTGGACCTGGACTACGAAGAGGATAGCAGTGCGGAAGTGGACTTGAACCTGGTGATGACGGGCCAGGGCCGGTTTGTGGAAGTGCAGGGTACCGGTGAGGAGGCGACCTTCACCCGCGAGCAACTGGACAAGTTGATCCAGTTGGGTCAAGCAGGCATTCGGGCCATCACAGCGGAGCAGAAAAAAGCCTTGGGTGCGCTTTGGCCCTGGAAATGAAATCGCCGGCGCAGTAGGGTGGGGGATCGGGGTGCGGGCGTTCCCCCGGAGTGGGCCTGGCGTGGGGTTTCGGCACAGGTGAGGGTTCGAGGGTACGTCTTGTGCAGGAGAGAGACAGCCGGTGCAGGAGAGAGACAGCCGGAAAGGGGGAGCCATGAAGCGAACCGAGGCGTTGGAGCGCATCCTAGAGAGCGGGGTGGTGGCGGTGGTGCGGTTTCATGATCCGGAGCCGCTGGTTGAGGCATTGTCGGCTCTGGCCGAGGGCGGCATCACTGTGGCGGAGGTAACATTGACGGTTCCTCACGCTTTGGAAGTCATTCGCACAGCTCGGCAGCGCTTGGGAGAGCGAGTGCTGTTGGGGGCTGGTACGGTCTTGGACCCGGAAGCAGCAGGGGCAGCCTTACTGGCGGGAGCGGAATTCATCGTGGCTCCCACGGTCAACGTCGAGGTGATCCGTTTGTGCCGACGCTATGACAAAGTCGTGATGCCGGGTGCCTTTACCCCTACGGAAATCCTGACAGCGTGGGAGGCCGGCGCGGATATCGTCAAGGTCTTTCCCGCTCATGTGCTGGGACCAGAGTTTTGCCGGGCCTTGCGGGGTCCATTCCCTCATATTCGCCTGATGCCGACCGGCGGTGTGGACCTCCGCACGCTAGGAGACTACCTTGCCGCCGGTGCAGCCTGTGTGGGAGTGGGTAGCCAGCTTCTGGAACCTGCTGTGTTGGCCATGCGGCAATGGGACCGTTTGACGGCCTTGGCTCGTCAGTATGTGCACGCGGTGCAACACGCCCGCCAACGTCCCCGTGGCTGAACCTTTCCCGCTCTGCCACGGCATGGGAATAGGGTGCCCCGCATCTTCCTGGGGGAAGCTCTTTAGCAATCTCCTGTCGTTTCGGATAGGGTTCCATGAGGGAAGGTGTGTTCCCCGGCGGCAGAGATTTCATGGTGTTCCCGTACACGCAGATGCCTCGTGCCAAAGTGCAGATTCCTCGTACATAGGGTGGAAGAAAATGGCGGAAGTGGTCACGTTTGGCGAAGCGATGGTACGGTTGTCACCACCGCAGTTTCAGCGGATCGAACAGGCCCGCAGTTTCGATGTGGAAATCGGCGGGGCGGAGTTGAATACGGCGGTGGGTCTGGCCCGTCTGGGGCATACCGTGGCGTGGGTGTCCGCCTTGCCGCTCAATCCCCTGGGTCGCTTGATCGCCCAGCGGGTACGGCAAGCCGGGGTGGAGGATCGCTGGATCCGCTTCACAGAGGAAGGGCGTTGCGGTTTGTATTTTCTGGAATTCGGGGCCGCTCCTCGTGCCAGTGCGCTCTTTTATGATCGCAAGGACTCGGCTTTCTCCCGTCTGACACCAGGGCAGTTCGACTGGGAACGCATCTTCGCTGGCGCCCGTTGGTTCCATGTCAGCGGCATCAGCGCCGCTTTGAGCGACGGCACGGCTGGGGTGGTGGCTGAGGCCTTGCAAGCGGCTCGCCAGGCCCGGCTGCAGATCAGTTTCGACTTGAATTACCGAGCCAAACTTTGGGATCGGGACCAGGCGGCTCGTGTGCTCGGTTCCCTGATCCCTCTCTGCCATGTCTTGCTGGCCAGCGAGGCGGACGCAGAGTTCCTCTTCGGCATACGGGGTGAAAGTTTTGCCGCGGTGGCATCGGCCTTGCAGCAACGCTTTGGTATCACGACTGTCATCGCTAGTCGCAGGGAAGGTGATCGGGTCTGGCAGCAACGTCTGGCGGTTGTGGGAGCCCAGGGAGAACACGGGGAACAATCGAACTGGTACGACGTGGAAATCGTGGACCGTTTGGGAGCTGGGGACGCGATGGCTGCCGGTGTCATTCATGGCTTATTGGCGGGTAGTCTGCAGAAGGCCGTCCAATATGGGGCGGCGATGGCTGCCCTCAAACACACCATCGTAGGCGATTTGCCCTGGATTGATCCCGACGATGTCGAAGCGGTCCTGCGTGGCGAAGGTGTCCGGCTACGGCGATAGTACGGCAATCCTGTAAGGTGATAGACTGAGCGGAGCCGGTCAATCCGATAGAACATCTGCTGCCTTGCGCAGGGGAGGGAGTTGCCATGGAGGTAGCACCATCTCTCACACGCGCCCAGGTGCGGGAGCTGGATCGCCGAGCCATCGAGGAATTCGGCGTGCCCGGTCTGGTACTGATGGAGAATGCCGGCCGGGGCTGTGCGGAATGGCTTCGACAGTTGAACCCGCAACGGCTTCCGACCCTGGTGGTCTGTGGACCCGGAAATAATGGCGGGGATGGTTTCGTCATCGCCCGGCATTTGGACAATCACGGTTGGCCGGTGAGCGTCTGGCTTTATGGGGATGCCAGTCGTTTGCCACCGGATGCGGCCATCAATTTTGCGATCATCCAGAAGTGCGGCCTGTTGAATCCACCACCTCAACACTTCCGGGGATGGATCGTGGATGCCCTGTTCGGGACTGGCCTGACCCGACCTTTGGGACCACCGTATGATACCCTCATTGCCGCACTGAATGCTTCCGGCAATCCCATCTTCTCTGTGGATATTCCCTCGGGATTGGATTGTGACACGGGTGAGCCTTTGGGACCGACCGTACGGGCTCAGTACACTGCCACCTTTGTGGCCCGCAAGCGTGGTTTTGATAACCCTGCAGCCGCTAACTGGACCGGTTCGGTGCGGGTTATTGATATTGGCGCTCCCCGACGGTTGATCGCAGAATACTGCCCAGGAACTTCCGAACCGAAACCATCGTAAACCAGAAATGGGCTGTAACCTTCTCGCAAGGTCCGACCTTTTCCTTCCCAAGTTTTTGCTACGGCTATGGACGCCCTGGCCTTTCTCCAACGCAAAACGGTTCCCAAGCACACCTTCTACGTGCTTAGCGGTGAGGAGGATTTTCTCAAGCGCCGGGTGCGTGAGAAATTGCTCTCGGCGTTGTTGACTCCCGAGGAGTTGGACCTGGCTCCCGTAGTCCTGAGCGGAGATCAGCTCGACTATTCCACACTGTGCAACGAACTGGACACCTTGCCCTTTCTGACGAGCTGTCGTGTGGTGGTTGTCGAAAACGCCGATTCTTTCATCACGGCGCATCGTTCAGCACTGGAACAACTGGCAGCGCATCCGCCCAGAATCAACGTGCTCATTGTGGAAGTCAAAACCTTTCCGGAAACTACACGCCTGGCCAAGGCCTTACCGGACACGGCCAGAGTTCTCTGCAAAGCTCCGGCGAGTTATCGGCTGCCCGCCTGGTGCATCGAGTGGGCTGAGCACCGCTACGGCAAAAAGCTGGCCCCTGAGGCGGCGGAATTGCTGGTCGATCAAGCCGGTTCCACCTTGGGAGTTCTGGATCAGGAACTGGCCAAAGTTGCTACGGCAGTGGGTTCAGCCGAGAGGATCCGTGTGGAAGATGTTCAGCGGTATGTCTGTCGCAGTCGCGCCGCGGATGTCTTTCGCATCCTCGAAGCGATCGGTGCAGGCAATTCCACCGAAGCTCTGAGTATCCTCGAAGAATTATTCACGGAGGGAGAAGATCCGCTGGCGATTCTGGCTCCGTTATCCGCTCAGTTACGTAAACTGGCGGCCGTGGCTCGTCATGTGGCTGCGGGCAAATCCCTCGCCGCTGCTATGGATGCTGCTGGAATTCCCTCCTGGCCCAAGGCCCGGCAGAATGCCGAGCAACAATTGCGGCATCTAGGGCGTCGGCGGCTGGATCGAATGGTGAACTGGCTTGCCGAACTCAATGCTGGCCTCAAAGGGGGTGATCCGCTCCCGGAGCGAGTCCAATTGGAACGCTTCATCGTCCAGCTGGCCCGTCCCCGCAACTAGAAGCGCCAGGCCGATTCATTCACCGTCGGCCCCCACTGAGGAAGGGATTGTAGCGTCCGCCTGGACGATCATTGCGGTCGCTGCTACCGTTGCGAGGTGAGTTGCTACCTGACGAGTCATCGGGTAACGAGCCAGGCAGGCGAACGGTCAGGGTAGATTCCTGCGGGGAAGTTGAGTTGGAGCGGAAACCACCGCCAGGAGGTCCACCTCCACGTCCACCACGACCGCTGCCGAAACCGCCACCGCTGGCCACCGACGGCGCTGTGCCTTCCATGATCGCACTCATGCGAGCTTCCTCATCCTTGAGGCGGCGATAACGCAGCAGTTCATCGGCTGTCAGCAAACCATCCCGATCCAAGTCCATTTCCAGGAACTCTTCCAGAGCCTTGCCAGCTTTGATCCACTCGTAGAGGGACACCTGGCCATCCTTATTGATGTCATCACTATCAAACCAATCCGGCAATCCACTGGGGAGTTTACCGTAACGAAGGGCGACGGGTTTGGTCTCTTCTTGAGACGGGCGGCTGTCGCGATTGCGGTTGCGGTAGTCCTGCGAGTTGTTGGAGTTATCGCTGCCGGAGGAACCGCTCGCCCAAGGAGAAGAGTTGCCACCGAAGCCGCTCCAGCCACTACCTCGATCCCCGCCAGAGTCGCGTCGGTCTCCACTGCTACGGTCTCCCCAAGGAGGCGGACCTCCACCAAATCCCCCGCCACCGGGGCCCGTCATTCCCATCCCCGCGGACATCCGTTGCATGTTCCGTTGGCTTAAGCTGAGGAACTGCTCCTTGGTCATGATGCCGCTTTCGGGGAGCGGTTCGGTCCCGAATCGTTCCGCCATCATCCGATTCATGCGACGAATGGGTTCCGGCAACTTGCTGAGGTCGATGGTATCCCCCGTGCTGCCGGTTTGCTGTTTGAGCACTTCCCAGATACGTTCCGGGTCCATTCCCCGCATCATCATTCCGCCAGGAGGACCACCGAAGCCGCCAGGAGGACCACCGAAGCCGCCAGGAGGACCACCGCCAAAGCCGCCAGGAGGACCACCGAAGCCGCCAGGAGGACCGCCACCGCCATCAGTGCCGCTCATCGTAGTGGAGGTAGGACCGGCGCCGGGTGGTGTCGGAAAACTGGTTGGGCCACTCCAGGGTGGAGAGGGACCACCAAAACCACTCCCAGGACCGCCACCGAAACTTTCCCGCGGACCTCCACTGAAGGGGCTGGGTTGGTAACCGCCACTGGACGAGGGGAAGCCACTCCCTGAGGGAAAACTGTTGCCTGAGGAGCCTCGGTCAAAACCAAACCCTTTTTTGCCCTTCCACTCTCCAAATCCGCCACCGGATGGAAATCCGCCACTGGATTGGAATCCCCCGCCAGGTTGGAATCCCCCGCCAGATGGGAATCCCCCACCGGGTTGGAATCCCCCGCCAGGTTGGAATCCGCCGCCTTTTTCCCAGCGTCCCTTCTTTCCGCCCGGGAATTGGAATTGCGCCGGGGCGTCAGAGCAGATGAGTGTGGCCCCCGTTGCCAGAGCGAAGATAAAGAATGCGCTGATCCACCGCATGGCGACTTCCCCGGCCGAAACAGTATGGAAAGGTTCTCCTATCTTGGATGATAACGGACCCAGGGTGGAATTGTCACGTCCTCGTTGCCCAAGTCTCATTCCATTCTCAGAATTAGGCGCTGATTTTGTGGCCATTTGTTTACAGGTGATACTCGGACCCTGCGGAATGCGGGGTGAGTACCGTTGGGACACTGCCAGGGAATCTCCCGTGGCTGCATCAACGGGGGGTAAAATATCCTATTGGAGGCGGGCAGGCGGTCAGAAGTCAGGTGGTCCCTTGGGAGGGTCGAGGGTTCACTGATCTCCTCGGTGCCGACCTCTCACGTCGGTTCGAATCCGATACTTCGCCTCGGCCGCTCTTCGCTCGCCTCCACCTGCTTCCACACTGGTGGGGCCAGTAAGGGATCAGACCGGGACAGGGAATCAAACTGGGATAAGGGACCAGACTAGGACAAGGGCAGGATGAGGCGATCGGCGGGGGCTGGAGGTCGTCTTCCAGGGTTGCCGAACGCAAAGATTCTCGTGCAAATGGAAGTTCCAAGCTTGTCCGATTTTGATGGATCCCAGCCTGTCGGATTTTGATGGAGACGGAGAATAGGCCGGAAATAGACAGAATCTGAGTCAGTACCCGGAACAAGACAGGTGGTGGGGGTGGTTACGCAAAGAATCGAAGTGAGTTGCGGAAGTTGGAGGCGGAAGTTGGAGGCGGAAGTTGGAGGCGGAAGATGGACAAGGAGATCATCATCAAGGATACCCATCGAGGCTTGAAATACGTGGACGGTGTTCTGACGGAAGTGTTGTCGGCGGGGCGATATCGTTTGCCGCGGAAGCGAATCTGGGAACGTCTGCCGGGCCGCCGTTTGTGGGAGCGGCTGTTTGGTCGTTCACCGATTTTCGAGATTGAACTGGTGGATATGCGTCAACGAGATTTGACGATCAAGGGTCAGGAGATTCTTACTGCGGATAAAGTGGCCATCCGGGTGAGCATTCTGGTACAGTTTGCTGTGATTGATCCCAAGGCTGCTATCCACAAGGTGGCGAATTACGAGGAGCGGCTCTACAGCGATGTCCAACTGGCAGCACGACGCAGTCTGGCTACCATGACGCTGGAAGAGATTCTGACCAACCGTAATCGTCTGAGCGAGGATATCCTGAGGCAAAGCCATCAAGGGCCGCCGGAGGTCAAGTCCAGTTCGATTTGCTCCCCGGCACGGAAGGGGATTTTTTGCGTGAGCGATTCTCGCTGGCCATTGCGGATATATTCCACCCGGAGCAGGTAGGCGTACTCCTGTCCCATGGGCAAAGGTGGAGTGCGGAAGCGACGAACGGTCTGGGAACTGGAAGGCAGGGGCTGATCGTTGACATAGAGTGTTGCTC
>Ga0272447_1000839_pt1 | contig 21412 bp, 17 predicted proteins | sample YNPCB0133_FD_194589 | JGI IMG/M metagenome (GOLD analysis project Ga0272447, IMG submission 194589) | Hot spring microbial mat communities from Yellowstone National Park, WY, United States - YNP-CB-013-3 | ecosystem: Environmental > Aquatic > Thermal springs > Hot (42-90C) > Sediment | place... | reverse complement strand
CGGGTACGGTTTCGACAGTACCTATGAGGGCTTGAAACTCCAGGCAGTGCTCAACGTCCTCCTCCCCATCATCGTTTCGACAGTACCTATGAGGGCTTGAAACTTCGACGCGGAGCTCGACCGGATTCGCAGGATCCTCGTTTCGACAGTACCTATGAGGGCTTGAAACTATCTATCACTGGTATGTCCTTGATAGGCTCTCACGTTTCGACAGTACCTATGAGGGCTTGAAACTGGGAGTATGTTCTTTTCGAGCGCGATCCGAAAGGGTTTCGACAGTACCTATGAGGGCTTGAAACGCTGGCGAGATCAAGGTAACGGGGTGCGGAGTCAAGTGTTTCGACAGTACCTATGAGGGCTTGAAACTTTGTTCTAGTCAGCGCATGCGAACTCCTGTACTGGTTTCGACAGTACCTATGAGGGCTTGAAACGACGCCCCCTATGTGGAGCCCGAGGAAGTGGCCGACTGTTTCGACAGTACCTATGAGGGCTTGAAACTACTCATCGAGCACGACTTCGTGCAATCGCTCCCAAGCCGTTTCGACAGTACCTATGAGGGCTTGAAACTGTGAGCGTCAGCGCCACTCCTGTCAGCGAGTGGTTGTTTCGACAGTACCTATGAGGGCTTGAAACATTGTCACTGCTGCGGAGTGTAGCACACTCGTCGGGTTTCGACAGTACCTATGAGGGCTTGAAACCTTCCCGGCCGGATCGCTGACCCGGGTTTACAGCCCGTTTCGACAGTACCTATGAGGGCTTGAAACGCTTCTTTTTTGCTCGCAGGCGCGCTTGACTCCTAGTTTCGACAGTACCTATGAGGGCTTGAAACACCTGCCTTTTGTTCAGCGACACTCAAGCAAACCTGTTTCGACAGTACCTATGAGGGCTTGAAACCTTCGAGTGCGGGTACCACTCGAGCGACTCGTCCGGTTTCGACAGTACCTATGAGGGCTTGAAACACGAGTGACTGTTTTCCAGTCGACGACAACGGATGACGTTTCGACAGTACCTATGAGGGCTTGAAACATGCGAACGCGTGTTCGCACGAGCGATCGTTCAGAGTTTCGACAGTACCTATGAGGGCTTGAAACTCGCCCTCTTTTTCGAGGGCGACGGCAACGGCGACGGGTTTCGACAGTACCTATGAGGGCTTGAAACTTGATTGCTGCTCTCGAGGCACAAAAACAGAACCGGGTTTCGACAGTACCTATGAGGGCTTGAAACTCTCGACCGCATCGGTGTCATCCAGCACGTGCCGTGTTTCGACAGTACCTATGAGGGCTTGAAACTAACTGCAGGCTCGACGGAGCTCGTCACGGACGCGTTTCGACAGTACCTATGAGGGCTTGAAACACGCTCGCAGTATACCACATCGCTGCACGTTGTGTCAAGTTTCGACAGTACCTATGAGGGCTTGAAACCATGGCATTGGGTCACCTCGTCGAGGATGTCACTCCGTTTCGACAGTACCTATGAGGGCTTGAAACGAGGACGGTGTGGCCGCAGCACCAGGTCGAAGAGGTTTCGACAGTACCTATGAGGGCTTGAAACGCAAGTGGTCGGTAGGGTAGGAAAGGGAGGTTAGGGAGTTTCGACAGTACCTATGAGGGCTTGAAACCTGGCGAGCCACCATTCTTGACCGACAGCGGTAGTAGTTTCGACAGTACCTATGAGGGCTTGAAACGCGGTATGCCAGCGGTGGTGTGGCCAACGCGGTGGGTTTCGACAGTACCTATGAGGGCTTGAAACGCTCTTACCCTACGTCTTGTAGTATACGACAGCAGGTTTCGACAGTACCTATGAGGGCTTGAAACTCAGCGCCCTGCTCGCGCGATCGGCATCGCCGAAGGTTTCGACAGTACCTATGAGGGCTTGAAACGTCATAGTGGCGGGACAGAGAGTCGCGAGCGGCCTCGGTTTCGACAGTACCTATGAGGGCTTGAAACTAGTATACCATCACGACCAATCGCGTGTCAAGACTGTTTCGACAGTACCTATGAGGGCTTGAAACCGAGGACGCAATCGTCGTCCTCGAGCGCCCTACGGGTTTCGACAGTACCTATGAGGGCTTGAAACTAGGAAAAGGGAGGTACACGATGCGGTGCAATTCTCGTTTCGACAGTACCTATGAGGGCTTGAAACCTGTCAAGGGCTCTCGCGGGCGGTTCCGCATCGATCGTTTCGACAGTACCTATGAGGGCTTGAAACTCGAGGTCGGCGAACGGACCTGGCGGTGGTGGCGGGTTTCGACAGTACCTATGAGGGCTTGAAACGCAGAGGTTGGCACCCCAGGCACCCCCAACAGCAGGTTTCGACAGTACCTATGAGGGCTTGAAACGCGGTTCTCGCGCTGCATCCTCTGGCGGAACGACTGCGTTTCGACAGTACCTATGAGGGCTTGAAACGAACCGGACCCAGAACCGGCTCCGGCACCGCAGGCTGGTTTCGACAGTACCTATGAGGGCTTGAAACATGCGGGCGTCGTAGCGTCGCCCGCGCTCGGCGATCGTTTCGACAGTACCTATGAGGGCTTGAAACATCAGGCGTGGCGGGGTCGCGTACTCGAGGCGCCCCGTTTCGACAGTACCTATGAGGGCTTGAAACTAGTGTTCGCGGAGTCGGTGAAGGTCGGGTCGACCGTTTCGACAGTACCTATGAGGGCTTGAAACCTGGCACGAGCTCGATGACCGCGAGTGGCTCGCGCTCGGTTTCGACAGTACCTATGAGGGCTTGAAACTCGTCTCCGGGAGCACGTCTCCGGCGTGTGGCCGCGTTTCGACAGTACCTATGAGGGCTTGAAACCGATCGCCCTCCTGCTACGGGAGTACGCGGAGTTTCGTTTCGACAGTACCTATGAGGGCTTGAAACTGTCGTGCGGCGAAGTGAAAGGGGGTTCGGTATGAGTTTCGACAGTACCTATGAGGGCTTGAAACGCAGGACACGCAGAGCACGGACATCGCACAGATACGTTTCGACAGTACCTATGAGGGCTTGAAACCTTCATACACTCCAGGTTGGTCGACCTCGAAAACAGTTTCGACAGTACCTATGAGGGCTTGAAACTTCGCTCAGCCACCCGCGCAACAGTGCCGCTCGGCGTTTCGACAGTACCTATGAGGGCTTGAAACTCAAAATGAGAAGAACGAAAGGCGAGCGGACATCCGTTTCGACAGTACCTATGAGGGCTTGAAACGATACACCTTGAACTTCGCCATCGTGGACGTCGGGCCGAAGGTTTCGACAGTACCTATGAGGGCTTGAAACCAAGCTGCGTGAGCTCGAGCGCGAGCTCAGACAACGGTTTCGACAGTACCTATGAGGGCTTGAAACGTCACATGCCAGCCACATGCCAGCACGATGCCAGGGTTTCGACAGTACCTATGAGGGCTTGAAACGCGGGTACACATAGACGTGATCGGTGTCCATCCCGAGTTTCGACAGTACCTATGAGGGCTTGAAACAGGCATGGCGGATCGCGAACCCGTCGTTCGGCGTGTTTCGACAGTACCTATGAGGGCTTGAAACCTGAGCGAGAAGCCGGTGGTGTTCCGGGTAGAGCGGTTTCGACAGTACCTATGAGGGCTTGAAACGCGGCACGAACGCGCATGCTGAACAATCGGTAGGCGTTTCGACAGTACCTATGGGGGCTTGAAACCTTCTTCATGTTGGCCCCCCTTTCCTATTCTGCGAGAGGTTTCGACAGTACCTATGAGGGCTTGAAACGTGCGCCGCACGGGCAGAAAAACGGCGAGAACAGGGGTTTCGACAGTACCTATGAGGGCTTGAAACAGCAACCACGCGTCGGAATATCCGCGCGCGGTTGCAGTTTCGACAGTACCTATGAGGGCTTGAAACGAGTTCATGGAATTCGGGAGGCGGCTGGGCGAGACGGGTTTCGACAGTACCTATGAGGGCTTGAAACGAACTCCCACCAGCGCGCGGTGGACGGCGCGATCTCGTTTCGACAGTACCTATGAGGGCTTGAAACCTTGCGAGAACGTGATGCCGAGCTGCAGCCGCGCCCGGTTTCGACAGTACCTATGAGGGCTTGAAACGCGGTGTCGGCGCAGTCCTGTCTGCGGGTCAACGGCGGTTTCGACAGTACCTATGAGGGCTTGAAACTGCCTCGTCAAGCGCCGCGCGGTGCTCGGGAGTGCCTGGTTTCGACAGTACCTATGAGGGCTTGAAACCGCAGATGATGGGTCAGGGGGGGGGCATTCAAGGGGGTTTCGACAGTACCTATGAGGGCTTGAAACCACGTCGAGCCTGAAGACGTGGTGGAGTTCCTCGGGTTTCGACAGTACCTATGAGGGCTTGAAACCGGCTCAAGGGTACCTGTCCAGTGCTGGACAGGTAGTTTCGACAGTACCTATGAGGGCTTGAAACTTGATGCGCTATCCGGTTCAGAAACCTGCTATGACGTTTCGACAGTACCTATGAGGGCTTGAAACGGCGAGTCGCCCGCGATCGACACGGGAACACTCGCGTTTCGACAGTACCTATGAGGGCTTGAAACGCGTCCGGGGACACTCCCCGGGCGTCGGTTGACCAGTTTCGACAGTACCTATGAGGGCTTGAAACGCGGCACGAACGCGCGTGCTGAACAATCGGTAGGCGTTTCGACAGTACCTATGAGGGCTTGAAACGAACCCTGGTCAACGTACCCTCGCTCCCGTGCCTCGGTTTCGACAGTACCTATGAGGGCTTGAAACTTCGGTTGGCATGTGGCTGGCATGTGGCTGGCACGGTTTCGACAGTACCTATGAGGGCTTGAAACGCATTCGTTCTAAAGCGGAAGCAGCTGGCTGCACCCTGTTTCGACAGTACCTATGAGGGCTTGAAACCTTCGAGTGGGGGCGCCACTCAAGCGACTCGTCCGACGTTTCGACAGTACCTATGAGGGCTTGAAACACGGGCCAGTGGCTGGCGACGGTGGTGGCGGACGGCCGGTTTCGACAGTACCTATGAGGGCTTGAAACTTGTGGTAGAATCGTTGCCGGATGGAAGGAGGGTACGTTTCGACAGTACCTATGAGGGCTTGAAACACCAGAACAAGCGTACGTACCGCACGATCCGCACTCGTTTCGACAGTACCTATGAGGGCTTGAAACTGGGGTGTCGTGTTGTGGAGCATGATAGATACGAGGTTTCGACAGTACCTATGAGGGCTTGAAACACGATCGGGGGCAGAGTCGACACGAGGACTTGACGCGTTTCGACAGTACCTATGAGGGCTTGAAACCATAGATCACCAGCTCCATCGCACAACCCTCCTTGTTTCGACAGTACCTATGAGGGCTTGAAACATGGGTCTCGCAGTGGAGCGGTTCATGGACTGCCCGGTTTCGACAGTACCTATGAGGGCTTGAAACGCGAGGGTCTCTCCGAGGAGGCGGGCGGCCTCGTCGGTTTCGACAGTACCTATGAGGGCTTGAAACAGATGCACGTTCGCGATCGGAACGTCAGTGCGCTCGTTTCGACAGTACCTATGAGGGCTTGAAACTCCAGCTCGAAGGGTGCGCCGAACAACTTGAAATAGGTTTCGACAGTACCTATGAGGGCTTGAAACCTCCAGTAGCCCACGCGCCTCCTCCACCCGGTCACGTTTCGACAGTACCTATGAGGGCTTGAAACAGGTAGGTAGCGACATGCCAGCTGTATGCCAAACGAGTTTCGACAGTACCTATGAGGGCTTGAAACTAGGAAAAGGGAGGTACACGATGCGGTGCAATTCTCAGGTTTCGACAGTACCTATGAGGGCTTGAAACATCGATCCGCCGCCTGGCGATGACCGCGCGCGGGCGTTTCGACAGTACCTATGAGGGCTTGAAACGCGGGCTGTTGACCTCTTCTGGCGAGCTCACGAGGCCGTTTCGACAGTACCTATGAGGGCTTGAAACGTGAGCAGCGTGACGGTGAGGGGGTGACATGAGCAGTTTCGACAGTACCTATGAGGGCTTGAAACGTGGAGGAGGCGCTGGTCGAGCGCGTCGCGCTCGCGTTTCGACAGTACCTATGAGGGCTTGAAACGCCCATAGGGGCCGAAAAGCGTCTTGTTCAGGCGATGTTTCGACAGTACCTATGAGGGCTTGAAACTTATAGCACAGCGCTGCACTCCGCGTCAAGTCCTCGTGTTTCGACAGTACCTATGAGGGCTTGAAACGCGACGAGGAGGTCGCCATCATCGCACTCGCGCTCGTTTCGACAGTACCTATGAGGGCTTGAAACGCGTTCTTCATGATGGTGTGGGTGGCATCGGAAGCGAGTTTCGACAGTACCTATGAGGGCTTGAAACTACATGGAGCGGTACCGTCGTGCACGAGCGGTGCGGGTTTCGACAGTACCTATGAGGGCTTGAAACCCCGCGAGCACCCTTTCCCTTACCGACACTGCCATTAGTTTCGACAGTACCTATGAGGGCTTGAAACTGCTTCGACGCGCTGATTCACCTTCCTCACCGCGAGTTTCGACAGTACCTATGAGGGCTTGAAACATGCGAACGCGTGTTCGCACGAACGATTGTTCAGAAGTTTCGACAGTACCTATGAGGGCTTGAAACTTGCGGCAGCGCTTGCGATGGACGCCAAGGCCGATAGTTTCGACAGTACCTATGAGGGCTTGAAACTTCGCAGTCCATGTCGTTGGGCGCGGACGGCAGGCGTTTCGACAGTACCTATGAGGGCTTGAAACCTGTGGAACAGTCCGGTCGTCCGCAGACGGTCGACGGTTTCGACAGTACCTATGAGGGCTTGAAACTCCGACAAACCGCTGCTCTGCTACGAAGACTGGGACGTTTCGACAGTACCTATGAGGGCTTGAAACCTGAACCAGCGATACCCGCCCGTCACGTCCACGGGCGTTTCGACAGTACCTATGAGGGCTTGAAACAGGTCGCCGAGGAAGAGCTGCCGCTAGAAGAACTTCGTTTCGACAGTACCTATGAGGGCTTGAAACGCTTCTTTTTTGCTCGAGGGTAGCAGCCACTGACACGCGTTTCGACAGTACCTATGAGGGCTTGAAACTCGCGCTCTACGCGACGGTGGGTCGGCCGGCACTCCTCGTTTCGACAGTACCTATGAGGGCTTGAAACGTGGTCGTGTACCACCGGCCAGCGACGAAACACGCTGTTTCGACAGTACCTATGAGGGCTTGAAACTTCGAGACACCAGAGCAGCAGCGCGTGATCCTCGCGGTTTCGACAGTACCTATGAGGGCTTGAAACGCGTTTGTTTTGGTATGCGACATTGTCGTGGAAGAAAGTTTCGACAGTACCTATGAGGGCTTGAAACTGTGTCAAGTCCTCTTGTCAGCGTTGCGTTTCCCAGTTTGTTTCGACAGTACCTATGAGGGCTTGAAACTGTCAAGTGTCTCGCGCATCGATTCTGCCTCCGATGTTTCGACAGTACCTATGAGGGCTTGAAACCGTTGTACTGATCGATGAGGAAATCACAGAGCTCGTGTTTCGACAGTACCTATGAGGGCTTGAAACTGCGAACGCTCGTTCAAGTGTGGTGGACATCCACGCGTTTCGACAGTACCTATGAGGGCTTGAAACTCGAAGTAGACTGCCCCCTCGTGCTTTTGCCTCCCAGTTTCGACAGTACCTATGAGGGCTTGAAACATCGATAGAGAACGAGCGCGATCGTCATGCGCGCGGTTTCGACAGTACCTATGAGGGCTTGAAACTGGTCAGGGAGCGGCTCTGTCAGGTACCACGCCCCGTTTCGACAGTACCTATGAGGGCTTGAAACGCGGCTGGTCAGACAGCGACTGGCAGTTGCTGTCGGATGTTTCGACAGTACCTATGAGGGCTTGAAACGCGTGACGACAAGGCGTTCGTTGCGCAGCTGCGCGAGGTTTCGACAGTACCTATGAGGGCTTGAAACGATTTATCGGGACGTTCGAGGGGATGCAGATCTACGTGGTTTCGACAGTACCTATGAGGGCTTGAAACGATCCAGCACCTTGCGAGCCAGCAGCAACACGTTCGTTTCGACAGTACCTATGAGGGCTTGAAACTTGGTACTCACTCGCCTCCACTGGCGAGCTGCCCGTTTCGACAGTACCTATGAGGGCTTGAAACGTCTATGCAACGGCTCATCGCCCCACTGTCGCGCAGTTTCGACAGTACCTATGAGGGCTTGAAACCTGGTCTAGGCGCGTTACAGGCCGGTTTCGCTCTTGTTTCGACAGTACCTATGAGGGCTTGAAACATACCTACTGGATCGACGTGGCGTTGGAATGTCTCCGTTTCGACAGTACCTATGAGGGCTTGAAACCCCCATTTCGGTCACATCATATTGTACACCGAGATCATGTTTCGACAGTACCTATGAGGGCTTGAAACCCGTACGTGCCGCGGAAGCTGCGACCCGAAATCGTTGTTTCGACAGTACCTATGAGGGCTTGAAACCTCGAGCCCTCGTACCCTGTCCCGACCCAGTTTTGGGTTTCGACAGTACCTATGAGGGCTTGAAACCGTGTTCGCATCGGGCGACACGAACGAGTGTTTTAGGTTTCGACAGTACCTATGAGGGCTTGAAACTCGACGTGACGTAGTCGAGCGCGGTTTCCAGGGTAGCGTTTCGACAGTACCTATGAGGGCTTGAAACTGGTTTCGGCACCCGGTCAGCGGTCAGGTCTTCGAAGGTTTCGACAGTACCTATGAGGGCTTGAAACATCCAACGAGGGACAACGGTTCACTGTCATCCCACGTTTCGACAGTACCTATGAGGGCTTGAAACGGTTGAAGAAAGAGCACTGGACTACCTCTCCTCACGTTTCGACAGTACCTATGAGGGCTTGAAACGACGTCAAGCCCCCTCGCCCGACCATTCTCGATCCGCGTTTCGACAGTACCTATGAGGGCTTGAAACTCGGTCGTAGCGCTCGAGAAACTTGTCGAGCACGACGGTTTCGACAGTACCTATGAGGGCTTGAAACGCCACGACTTTAGACCAGAACAGTTCGTGTCTAAAAGCGTTTCGACAGTACCTATGAGGGCTTGAAACCTTCTGTGCCATCGTGAACCTCCCTTTCCTGACTTGTTTCGACAGTACCTATGAGGGCTTGAAACCTGATCACCCTTGACAGGTTGTATGACTCTGTGGTGTTTCGACAGTACCTATGAGGGCTTGAAACCATATAAGCAATGAGGTTGCAAAAGCATTGCGGAGGGTTTCGACAGTACCTATGAGGGCTTGAAACTGGAACGCCCCGCTGACCCGCGCGCGGACGACTTGCCAGTTTCGACAGTACCTATGAGGGCTTGAAACGTGTACGTCACTGGTCGCGCCTACGACGTCTACGCTGGTTTCGACAGTACCTATGAGGGCTTGAAACCTCCTTCTCGACGTTGTCCTCCAGCACTTCGTCCGGTTTCGACAGTACCTATGAGGGCTTGAAACGCAGAAACCCAGCAGCGGCCGATCGCATGTTACAGAGTTTCGACAGTACCTATGAGGGCTTGAAACTGGGAGTACGTTCTTTTCGAGCGCGATCCGAAAGGGGGTTTCGACAGTACCTATGAGGGCTTGAAACAACACGAGTTCGCACAGACTGACTAGAGCAACCGGTTTCGACAGTACCTATGAGGGCTTGAAACACGAGCTCGGGTTTTTCCCTGAGCGCTGCTGAACAGGTTTCGACAGTACCTATGAGGGCTTGAAACTGCTCGCTGCTGTGTCAGAGCGGCGGCAGCGGCGGATGTTTCGACAGTACCTATGAGGGCTTGAAACACGGGCACGTCGTCGGTGCGGTGGGCCGACCAAATGGGTTTCGACAGTACCTATGAGGGCTTGAAACTCATATCCCGTGTCAAGCCTCTCGCCGACCATTCTCGGTTTCGACAGTACCTATGAGGGCTTGAAACGGGTCGTGGATACTCTGACTCATGGCTCGTCTCCCGTTTCGACAGTACCTATGAGGGCTTGAAACGCAGAAACCCAGCAGCGGCCGATCGCATGTTACAGGTTTCGACAGTACCTATGAGGGCTTGAAACTCGAATGGCGTTGTGATGGCATCACTTACCGTCTCGTGTTTCGACAGTACCTATGAGGGCTTGAAACCTGGTCGCGGTAGAACGAGCGCCGCCCGAGTAGGGAGTTTCGACAGTACCTATGAGGGCTTGAAACCGTTGTACTGATCGATGAGGAAATCACAGAGCTCGTGTTTCGACAGTACCTATGAGGGCTTGAAACTCACCTCCCTTTTTCTTTTGCCTCCTCACCAAGGAGGTTTCGACAGTACCTATGAGGGCTTGAAACGGGCACGCAATGCGATCGTTTGTTCGAGTCAGGCGGGTTTCGACAGTACCTATGAGGGCTTGAAACAGCGAACACCTCGTCTGCTACCAGCGTAAGACAGGGTTTCGACAGTACCTATGAGGGCTTGAAACAGCAAATCTTTGATTACTGGACACGAGACACAAAAAGAGGTTTCGACAGTACCTATGAGGGCTTGAAACCGCTTCCTCCCAGTACACCTCCGCGGCGGCGAGGTGTTTCGACAGTACCTATGAGGGCTTGAAACAACCCTGTGATCGTAATCGGTACGGCGACACAGTGTGTTTCGACAGTACCTATGAGGGCTTGAAACGGTAGAAGAGGCGCGGGGGCTACTGGAGCGGTGTCTGTTTCGACAGTACCTATGAGGGCTTGAAACGCTTTTTCTTTTGCCTCGATCGGTTGGTAGGTCGCAGGTTTCGACAGTACCTATGAGGGCTTGAAACTCCGATTCCCAATTATCGGCAAGTCAATCATGGCCGGCGTTTCGACAGTACCTATGAGGGCTTGAAACTCCGCCCCGCCTCGTCCGCGGCCCCGCGCAGGATCGCGAGTTTCGACAGTACCTATGAGGGCTTGAAACTGGCTCGCATGTCGGCGCAACAGAGCTCATCGACTACGCGTTTCGACAGTACCTATGAGGGCTTGAAACCTGTCGCGGCGCCGGCCGCGGAAGGTCGACGAGGCGTTTCGACAGTACCTATGAGGGCTTGAAACTCCTGGCGGTGGCACTAGCGACGTCGGACGAACCAGAGTTTCGACAGTACCTATGAGGGCTTGAAACCTGGCTGTGCGGAGTCGCCGTGGGTGTCTGGCTTGGTTTCGACAGTACCTATGAGGGCTTGAAACAGGCGTATGACCGGTCGCGGCTCGGAGGCGCCGTCGTTTCGACAGTACCTATGAGGGCTTGAAACGCGGTACACGACCACCGGCCAGCGACGAAACACGCTAGTTTCGACAGTACCTATGAGGGCTTGAAACCCATTCAGCCCTAAACCATAAACCCCGCATAAAAATCGTTTCGACAGTACCTATGAGGGCTTGAAACGTGTCATGACAAACAGTAGGTAGCGACATGCCAGGTTTCGACAGTACCTATGAGGGCTTGAAACTACGTTTTCCTTTACGACCTAACCGTGTGGCAAGGCGTTTCGACAGTACCTATGAGGGCTTGAAACTACCGAAACGTCGCAATAGCTAGACGAGCCAACTTCGTTTCGACAGTACCTATGAGGGCTTGAAACGAAGAGCGCAAGATCCTGGAGGGGGCGCTCGACCTGGTTTCGACAGTACCTATGAGGGCTTGAAACAAATGGGGTGGTGCCGAGGGGGATGACCATGGTGTTGTTTCGACAGTACCTATGAGGGCTTGAAACTCAGGATATTGCCCGAGCCTGCGATTATTGGCTCGAGTTTCGACAGTACCTATGAGGGCTTGAAACTGTCGTGCGGCGAAGTGAAAGGGGGTTCGGTATGATCGTTTCGACAGTACCTATGAGGGCTTGAAACCTCGATGCATTGGCATGCAGTGCCCTGTTCCTCCTGTGTTTCGACAGTACCTATGAGGGCTTGAAACTGTACACGAGTCAGAAGGTTGCGAAAGCGATCGAGGTTTCGACAGTACCTATGAGGGCTTGAAACGATGCTCCGCATGAGCGCGCTGCGCGCCGCGGCGGGTTTCGACAGTACCTATGAGGGCTTGAAACTAGACGTAGAGGGCCTTCACGCCAGTAGCAAAGTCGTTTCGACAGTACCTATGAGGGCTTGAAACTGTGTCAAGTCCTCTCGTCAGCGTTGCGTTTCCCAGTTTGTTTCGACAGTACCTATGAGGGCTTGAAACAAACGTTGCCTGGCATGCTGGCAGCTGCCCTAGTATCGTTTCGACAGTACCTATGAGGGCTTGAAACAAGGTGTTGGTGACAGCCAAGGCCACGCGGTACGGCGTTTCGACAGTACCTATGAGGGCTTGAAACCTGGTCGTGGGGGTGCAATGTTGCACGTCGCGCTTCGTTTCGACAGTACCTATGAGGGCTTGAAACTGATGTTTCCACCCCTTGACGCGCAGTACGTGGTTGGTTTCGACAGTACCTATGAGGGCTTGAAACTGCGAGGGGGAGGGGTGGAGCTAAAGAAAAACGGGTTTCGACAGTACCTATGAGGGCTTGAAACATCAATAGGCCCCCTACCCGGCCGACAACGGATGCGTTTCGACAGTACCTATGAGGGCTTGAAACAGCGAACACCTCGTCTGCTACCAGCGTAAGACAGGAGTTTCGACAGTACCTATGAGGGCTTGAAACGTGGTGAAGCGGTCGTTCGGTGAGGTCGACGGCCTGGTTTCGACAGTACCTATGAGGGCTTGAAACGTTCGCGAGGCAACCAGTCGAGCCACTCCACGAGTCGCGGTTTCGACAGTACCTATGAGGGCTTGAAACGTGCTCGCGTCCGCTCCGCGAGCACCCTTCCCTTGTCCGTTTCGACAGTACCTATGAGGGCTTGAAACTGTGCTGTTGGAGTACGCCATCGACGGGGGTCGCACGGTTTCGACAGTACCTATGAGGGCTTGAAACGCTGATGCGAACGGGTGCGCGAACGTAGTGCTCACTCGTTTCGACAGTACCTATGAGGGCTTGAAACGGACGCTGAGTTACTGGTGCACGATTTGCTGCCCGCGTTTCGACAGTACCTATGAGGGCTTGAAACTGGGGGGGGGCATGCCAACGGGGTGCTGGGGTGCATGGTTTCGACAGTACCTATGAGGGCTTGAAACACGGCAGGCGACTATGCATCGACCGCAGCAAGATAGTTTCGACAGTACCTATGAGGGCTTGAAACCTGCCTATCAGTCGGCAGGTGCGCGCGAGATCGGGTTTCGACAGTACCTATGAGGGCTTGAAACGCGTCAACTCAGCGCCAACCTGGCGCGCGGCCCACACGGTTTCGACAGTACCTATGAGGGCTTGAAACTTCTCGTCACTCGCCAATCCTCTCGACACCCATAGTAGTTTCGACAGTACCTATGAGGGCTTGAAACCATATAAGCAATGAGGTTGCAAAAGCATTGCGGAGGAGTTTCGACAGTACCTATGAGGGCTTGAAACGCGTGACGACAAGGCGTTCGTTGCGCAGCTGCGCGGTTTCGACAGTACCTATGAGGGCTTGAAACGCGATCTCGGGCTCTGCATATCGTTGCATGAACTGCACGAGTTTCGACAGTACCTATGAGGGCTTGAAACGAGCCACTGCAGTCGCCGCTCTGCCAGACGATCAAGTTTCGACAGTACCTATGAGGGCTTGAAACTGTCCACCTCATCAATGATCTCCTGTCGTGAGTGATGTTTCGACAGTACCTATGAGGGCTTGAAACGAACAGTTCGTGTCTAAAAGCTTGTGCGCGGCGAGAAAGTTTCGACAGTACCTATGAGGGCTTGAAACGCTCGAGCTCGGTGGGCGCGCCACGCAGCTCGGCGGTTTCGACAGTACCTATGAGGGCTTGAAACAAGCTGAACGAGACCTCTCGTGCCCGCCCGAGCGGGTTTCGACAGTACCTATGAGGGCTTGAAACTTGCCTGAGGGGGCGGTGATCGATGAGGGCAAAGTCGTTTCGACAGTACCTATGAGGGCTTGAAACATCGTTTGCGCGTCGTCGCCGGCATCGAGCGCGGTCGTTTCGACAGTACCTATGAGGGCTTGAAACGCGGTCATCACGGGCCTGCAGGGCGATAGCGAGCGCGGTTTCGACAGTACCTATGAGGGCTTGAAACGATGCGGTATCAGGTCGTGTACAGCGTTCGACGTCGTTTCGACAGTACCTATGAGGGCTTGAAACTGTACGTGGTTGGCGAGGACGAGTACTGGGAGCCGTGTTTCGACAGTACCTATGAGGGCTTGAAACTTGGTTGTGTGGGGGCGAGCCCGCGCTCGACATCCTAGTTTCGACAGTACCTATGAGGGCTTGAAACTGTCGTTCATGCCGGCACGAGCAGAAACTCGTGCTCGTTTCGACAGTACCTATGAGGGCTTGAAACGGCAGCAGCGGTAACACCATCGCCGCGATTGAGAAGGTTTCGACAGTACCTATGAGGGCTTGAAACCTCGACCGGCACGGTCACCCGCTGCGCGAACCAGGCACGTTTCGACAGTACCTATGAGGGCTTGAAACATCACGGTCGAAGGCGGGGTTGCGGTCGTGGTGATGTTTCGACAGTACCTATGAGGGCTTGAAACGCGTCCTGCGAGCTGTGCGGGGCCGAGCTCGACGAGTTTCGACAGTACCTATGAGGGCTTGAAACTGGCTCGCATGTCGGCGCAACAGAGCTCATCGACTAGTTTCGACAGTACCTATGAGGGCTTGAAACGGTTCGTGGTATAATGTGGTTGTCGCGTCCGCAGAGTTTCGACAGTACCTATGAGGGCTTGAAACACTGGAACGCCTGTTCGGGTCGCGGCTGAACGGCAAGCGTTTCGACAGTACCTATGAGGGCTTGAAACACTCACCGAGTAAGTCGCAATACTCAGCTACAGTCCAAGTTTCGACAGTACCTATGAGGGCTTGAAACCTTTAGAGCGCTCACCTCGCTCGCGGAAGATCCACGAGCTGGTTTCGACAGTACCTATGAGGGCTTGAAACTGCTGCTGCTAGCCTGGGCAACGATCGTCGAAGCGGTTTCGACAGTACCTATGAGGGCTTGAAACTGCTGCTGCTAGCCTGGGCAACGATCGTCGAAGCGCGTTTCGACAGTACCTATGAGGGCTTGAAACTTCGTTCTAGTCCTGTAGCGCGAACGAGCGTTCGGACTGTTTCGACAGTACCTATGAGGGCTTGAAACCTTTGATGGACTCGACCAGCAAGTCAACCTCGTCCTGTTTCGACAGTACCTATGAGGGCTTGAAACAACGAACTGATGGAGCAGACTTCTCTTAGGCAGGACGTTTCGACAGTACCTATGAGGGCTTGAAACTTCCCAGCACGGCTCAGGTTGGCGCGACACCCGTCGTTTCGACAGTACCTATGAGGGCTTGAAACCTCATCGCGCGCCGCCCCACGGGGAGGAAGGAGGAACGTTTCGACAGTACCTATGAGGGCTTGAAACCAACAAATAGGCGATTTGCTGCTCGACGGTACGCACCTCGTTTCGACAGTACCTATGAGGGCTTGAAACTGGAGCACCGGCAAGGGACAGCTGGACCACGTGTGGGTTTCGACAGTACCTATGAGGGCTTGAAACAACGGCAAGCAGGTAGGCGGGCGGCAAGCTTGACAAGTTTCGACAGTACCTATGAGGGCTTGAAACCCGGGCGGCCTCGGACGGTGACACATAGTCTTTCAGTTTCGACAGTACCTATGAGGGCTTGAAACCTGTGAAGGCGGCGATGGCTAAGCTTGCCCGGTTGGTTTCGACAGTACCTATGAGGGCTTGAAACGCCTGTGCGGGATGAGGCCAACGCCTCGGATCTTTTCGTTTCGACAGTACCTATGAGGGCTTGAAACGCTGATGCGAACGAGTGCGCGAACGTAGTGCTCACTCGTTTCGACAGTACCTATGAGGGCTTGAAACAACGAGCTGCCGGGCAGCAGCGGTAACACCATCGCGTTTCGACAGTACCTATGAGGGCTTGAAACCGGACGGCAGGCGCGGCATGGGTTCAACGCGATGGTGTTTCGACAGTACCTATGAGGGCTTGAAACCGATCACCCGCTCGACCTCGCTGACGGGTATGAGCGTTTCGACAGTACCTATGAGGGCTTGAAACTTTGGAATGGGCGCTCGCTCTGATGGACGAGGCGCCGTTTCGACAGTACCTATGAGGGCTTGAAACGCGAACGCCCATCTGCCCCCAGCATAAGCCCAGCAGGTTTCGACAGTACCTATGAGGGCTTGAAACACGCAAGGATCCAGACAGCACACATGCCAGATTAGGTTTCGACAGTACCTATGAGGGCTTGAAACCTGGTATGTCCAAAAAGGGTCGCTCACTGCCGAGACCGTTTCGACAGTACCTATGAGGGCTTGAAACTGGCAGTTAACGGCCGGCAGTCACTGGTCGCGACAGTTTCGACAGTACCTATGAGGGCTTGAAACTTCACGCTGGCAGTGTCGCGGGTTGCACTAGGGTTGTTTCGACAGTACCTATGAGGGCTTGAAACGGTCGTTCTTCGCATGGGAGAAGAGCATCGCGGACCGTTTCGACAGTACCTATGAGGGCTTGAAACGGTCGTTCTTCGCATGGGAGAAGAGCATCGCGGACGTTTCGACAGTACCTATGAGGGCTTGAAACGCACCGGTCGCGATCCGGCACAGTGCGTCGGAGAGGTTTCGACAGTACCTATGAGGGCTTGAAACCAGCCGTCTCGTTCGCTATGCGACACGACGTTTGGGCGTTTCGACAGTACCTATGAGGGCTTGAAACGCGAGCGCGCTCAGGGCGTCGCTGAGCGCCTGGTGGTTTCGACAGTACCTATGAGGGCTTGAAACGAACGGCGGTGGGCGGGGGCGCTCCCCCCGCCGCCGCGTTTCGACAGTACCTATGAGGGCTTGAAACATATACTACTGGTGGACAGCCCGATACGTTTCAGGTTTCGACAGTACCTATGAGGGCTTGAAACTGGCATGCCGTCGTCGTGCCGTCGCACCATCACCGTGTTTCGACAGTACCTATGAGGGCTTGAAACTCATTGGCGGCCGGCTCGATGACCTCATCCACAGGTTTCGACAGTACCTATGAGGGCTTGAAACATGATCACGTATGCCAGTGCGATCGAGAAGGTCGAGACGTTTCGACAGTACCTATGAGGGCTTGAAACAAGCTCGATGAGCGCGATATCGCGCGCATGACGATCGTTTCGACAGTACCTATGAGGGCTTGAAACGATCGTGAGCTGTGCGCGCCTATCGTGCACATGTTGTTTCGACAGTACCTATGAGGGCTTGAAACGCGAGATCGTCGCGGAGGCGCGCGAGTACGTGACCTGTTTCGACAGTACCTATGAGGGCTTGAAACCCAGCACGACAGCGCCGCAAGGGCCGTGCGCGCGACGAGTTTCGACAGTACCTATGAGGGCTTGAAACTCGGACACAGCGGGTATGTCGATGGAGAGGACGCGGTTGTTTCGACAGTACCTATGAGGGCTTGAAACTCGGACACAGCGGGTATGTCGATGGAGAGGACGCGGGTTTCGACAGTACCTATGAGGGCTTGAAACACCGGCGAGGAGCTGCGTGCGCGGCACGCCGCGCTCGTTTCGACAGTACCTATGAGGGCTTGAAACTTTCCCAGCCACTTCGCCATGGAGCTCGCAAGACAGGTTTCGACAGTACCTATGAGGGCTTGAAACTCCTGCACTCCTCGTACGCCAGTCCGCTCAGCCATGTTTCGACAGTACCTATGAGGGCTTGAAACGGGTAGCCGTGTCAGACATGGCGAGGGCGACGGCGGTTTCGACAGTACCTATGAGGGCTTGAAACTTGTGTTTCCGGCTGAGCAGCACATTTCGCTGGTGGTTTCGACAGTACCTATGAGGGCTTGAAACATCGCATGTTACAGAACTGAACTTCGGTTGGCAGAAGTTTCGACAGTACCTATGAGGGCTTGAAACGTGGGTCTCAGTCTGCAAGCCAAACAGGATCCGCTCGTTTCGACAGTACCTATGAGGGCTTGAAACATAACCTGTCGCTTATGGCTCGTGCAGGGGCGCGGGGTTTCGACAGTACCTATGAGGGCTTGAAACTCAGGCTAGAGCGGGAGTTCCTCGAGTTCTCCCTCGTCGTTTCGACAGTACCTATGAGGGCTTGAAACCTATGTGTTTCACGTTTTCCCCCTGCTCGAGAGGGCGTTTCGACAGTACCTATGAGGGCTTGAAACTACCCTGGAGCGTGGACTGAGACGCACGAGGTTGGGTTTCGACAGTACCTATGAGGGCTTGAAACACAGTGCGAACCTGCATACTGAACGAGCGGTAGGCGTGTTTCGACAGTACCTATGAGGGCTTGAAACCGACCTCGCATACACCCTTGCGAGTCCTGATATGTCGTTTCGACAGTACCTATGAGGGCTTGAAACAACGACGTTCGCCTCTCACTGCGACGTTGGGACTCTGAGTTTCGACAGTACCTATGAGGGCTTGAAACTGGCTAGAGAAGCCGTTCCGCGGACGTGGTGAACCGGTTTCGACAGTACCTATGAGGGCTTGAAACTTCCCACGTGTTGTCGTCGAACATTAAATGCACCTTGTTTCGACAGTACCTATGAGGGCTTGAAACGCAACCTGACTGCCGAGGAAGCGCGCACGCGGCTGGAAGTTTCGACAGTACCTATGAGGGCTTGAAACCCGGTATGCGTACGAGTTGGTCTGCCATCACAGATCCTCGTTTCGACAGTACCTATGAGGGCTTGAAACTCGGGCACGTGGCGGACGAGACGCGCCCGCATGTTCAGTTTCGACAGTACCTATGAGGGCTTGAAACTGAAGCGCGCCCTCGCGGAGCCACCTCCGCACCGTGGTTTCGACAGTACCTATGAGGGCTTGAAACCGGATCTTTTCTGTCTCGGCTGCCCCACGTCCCGCGTTTCGACAGTACCTATGAGGGCTTGAAACTTTGTTCATCGTCACTCAAGCAAGTCTCTGGTTGCTGGTTTCGACAGTACCTATGAGGGCTTGAAACTTGCCGAGGAACGGCACCTCAGCGACTTGCGCGAGCTGTTTCGACAGTACCTATGAGGGCTTGAAACCCTCGAGGTGCGGGAGACGGATGAGCGGCGAGCCGTCAAGCGTTTCGACAGTACCTATGAGGGCTTGAAACGTGGTGTTCCGGGTGGAGCGCCAGCGCGGCATGGGGTTTCGACAGTACCTATGAGGGCTTGAAACGTGTAACCCGGTATGCGCGGGATGTCTGTCCAGTAGGTTTCGACAGTACCTATGAGGGCTTGAAACGATCGCCGACTCGGGGTTTACAGTCCCGGGTCGGCGGTTTCGACAGTACCTATGAGGGCTTGAAACGCGTCTCGGCGTCCATGGTGGCGTAGCCGAGCGCGTTTCGACAGTACCTATGAGGGCTTGAAACACGAGGAGGCGCTTGAGCGACTCGCGGAGTGGCTCAGGTTTCGACAGTACCTATGAGGGCTTGAAACGCAGTCACTGGTCGCGACACTATCGAGGATGCTCGAGTTTCGACAGTACCTATGAGGGCTTGAAACTAGATCAGCGATTTAAATCCTCTATTCCCCCTGCCTTGAGTTTCGACAGTACCTATGAGGGCTTGAAACGTAGGTGTACCGATCCGGCCGAGCCGGATCGAGGACAGTTTCGACAGTACCTATGAGGGCTTGAAACTGCGGAGGAATCGGTCAAACGGCGCCACCGCATCGCCGTTTCGACAGTACCTATGAGGGCTTGAAACCTTGCTTGCTCGGTCGGCGACGATCGGGGGCAGGACGTTTCGACAGTACCTATGAGGGCTTGAAACGTCGTGTATTATACGAACAGGAAAGGAGGAAGAACAAGTTTCGACAGTACCTATGAGGGCTTGAAACCCTATCTCCATTTCCCCTTGCAGGATAGCATACGAGCGTTTCGACAGTACCTATGAGGGCTTGAAACACACCTGAAGTATACCACAGGCCCGTACTGCGTGTCGTTTCGACAGTACCTATGAGGGCTTGAAACTGGTATCGTGTTGGCATGTGGCTGACATGAGGCTAGTTTCGACAGTACCTATGAGGGCTTGAAACGTATTCGGATACTAGTGACGCACCAGAAACGGCTCAGTTTCGACAGTACCTATGAGGGCTTGAAACACGATCGTGCCGCTCCTCGCCACCTTCGCTGGTGGTTTCGACAGTACCTATGAGGGCTTGAAACGCCCCGCTTCAGGTCGATCAGTACCCTTCTCCTTGTTTCGACAGTACCTATGAGGGCTTGAAACCCTCAGTGTTCGCACCGAGCGAACATCTCGTCTGGTTTCGACAGTACCTATGAGGGCTTGAAACTTTGTAATTGGCGATGGGGGCTCGCTCGGCGAGCTAGTTTCGACAGTACCTATGAGGGCTTGAAACCCAGCACACCCACCTCATCGTCAGAGACGAAAGTGTAGTTTCGACAGTACCTATGAGGGCTTGAAACTTTAGCTGAAGAACTACGCAACCGCCTGCTCGAGCGTTTCGACAGTACCTATGAGGGCTTGAAACCTCGCTTGTCTGGCAGGGCGTGGCGATGCGGCCGATTGTTTCGACAGTACCTATGAGGGCTTGAAACGCGGTCGAACTCGTCGAGGACCTGTCGCTCTACCCGGTTTCGACAGTACCTATGAGGGCTTGAAACTACGAACGGGAGCTTTTGAACCTCGCCTTCCGCGTTTCGACAGTACCTATGAGGGCTTGAAACCCAGACAGCGAGACAATATGTCTCACCCTTCGCTCTGTTTCGACAGTACCTATGAGGGCTTGAAACGCGCTCCCGCCGCGGCCGGCGCTGCCGAGCCGGAACGTTTCGACAGTACCTATGAGGGCTTGAAACTCGTAACCGCGCTCGATGCGTGACATGCGCCTGCGGTTTCGACAGTACCTATGAGGGCTTGAAACGACGACGATCGGTAACGGGTCGATCCAGATCGCGACGGGTTTCGACAGTACCTATGAGGGCTTGAAACGTCCGAGAGGCGTCGAAACGTCAGCGATACCGGGAAGTTTCGACAGTACCTATGAGGGCTTGAAACTGGTGTTGGTTCCCGCGTACGAGGTGCGGCCACCGGTTTCGACAGTACCTATGAGGGCTTGAAACAATACTGGGGGTGGTTCACAGGCGCCTCAGAAGCCAACGGTTTCGACAGTACCTATGAGGGCTTGAAACTTACCTGAGAGGGCGGTGATCGATGGGGGCAAAGTCGGTTTCGACAGTACCTATGAGGGCTTGAAACGACGGCGAGATCAAGGTGATGGGGTGAGGAGTCAAGTTGTTTCGACAGTACCTATGAGGGCTTGAAACCGCGCTCCAACTCCAGGAGGCGTTGCGACCGTACGAAGTTTCGACAGTACCTATGAGGGCTTGAAACGGAGTCAGGGGGCCAGGTTCCAGGCCCTAGAGCCCAGTTTCGGCAGTACGTGTGAGGGCTTAAAACGCTCGGCCCCAGGG
>Ga0272447_1000838_pt1 | contig 21425 bp, 22 predicted proteins | sample YNPCB0133_FD_194589 | JGI IMG/M metagenome (GOLD analysis project Ga0272447, IMG submission 194589) | Hot spring microbial mat communities from Yellowstone National Park, WY, United States - YNP-CB-013-3 | ecosystem: Environmental > Aquatic > Thermal springs > Hot (42-90C) > Sediment | place... | reverse complement strand
AAGGCGCGCCAGACTGCCTGTCTGTCCAACATGAAACAACTGGCGACGGCGATGGCGATGTACGCGCAGGACTATGACGAGAGGACCATCCTGTTGTGGTGGTTTCCGCAGCCAGACGGCTCTGCCATCCATTGGGTGCAACGCATCTACCCGTACGTGAAAAACAACGGTGTGTTTCTGTGCCCCAGCGCACCCCGCGTCAATCCGACAGACATGACTCGCACCGACAACGGTGCAGCCGGTCCCGCTTACGCGGGCAACTGGCATGTGGGATGGGGCGTATCGCTTGCAGCCTATGAGCGTGTGGCTGATGCCATCGTCATCGGCGAGACTGGCGTTAACGACTGGTTCGGCAACGGCAGCCTCATTCGTGCGGCATCGACCATGAATCCTTGGCACCATAGGGACATCGGTGGTGGGTTCCCAGACTGGGCTTCGGTGCGCTGCCAGCAGCGGTATGACGCTTTCCACCCGTACGCTGCCTCGCGAGGGCAGTCGGGTTTTGCCATCCACTGGCGCCACGCGAACGGCGCGAACTTTGTCTTCGCTGATGGACACGCCAAATGGATTAGGCAACCAGGGCTGAAGCCTGAAAACTTCTATCCAGGTAATCCTCCCAACTACGCATACGAAGACCCTGCAAACTGCTCGACTCTATAGCGCCCATTTACTGCAGCTGGTCAGTAGGACTATCCTCCTGACCTTTTTATCGATCCCTTCTGCTCTGCAAACAATGCTGGTTGACAACGCTTTCGGTCATGTCCTTAATACCTGTATGAACATCTTGGCTCTGTACGAAAACCTCAAAGCGGCAGTGGAAGCGGAAATCACAGCCCAGCAAGCGGACAAGGCACACCTCAAAAGCCTGCGTGCCGTCTGGGCAGAGCGAACGTGCCAGATGGACGAAGAGAGGGCTGTGTACCGCTTCGAGACCGCTAAGCAGGTCCATCCGTCTCTGGAAGACGCCCCTGTAGTGGTAGATACAGGCGAAGTGGAAGTATCAGGCGAGGTCATCTTTGCGCTGGGATATGAGGTACACGTGGTTACCGCTGACCTCGGCGAGTCGCTGGGTGCGTGCCAGCTGTTGATTGACCTCACCTTCATCTTGGAACGGCTCCATCAGCTTCTGGAGGAGCAAATTCAGTCTCCGCGCCACTTCGAGATAGCCACGGCGGAAGCAGTGCTGGGGCTTCGCCGCCTAGCGGAGGTGTCGGCAAACGCCGAAGTCTGTCATCTCCTGCGCTGTATGCAGCAGGATGCCCCTACTCACGAGCGACCGAACCCCGAGCAACGCGCCGCGATTAATCTGTCCGCCCATGCTCCTGTGCTGTTTATATGGGGTCCTCCTGGCACAGGCAAAACTACTCCGCTGGCGTGGATTGCCGAGGTGTGCGTGCGGCGAGGCGAGAGCGTGTTACTCGTCTCCAATACCAATGTAGCGGTAGACCGCGCCCTGACCAAACTGCTAGATGCGGTGGGTAGCGACGCTGAGTGGGCACGCAGGATTGCACAGGGGGCGGTATTACGTCTGGGTGTCTCCGAACTGCCTCCATTGCAACCGCTGCTGCTGAGCAGTCATCTGGAGCCTCACAGAACGCCAGACGCGCCTGACGACAGCCAGCGCAGAGGCGAACACAGCTCCCAGCACGAGAGACGACGCCTGATAGAAAAGGCGCAACTGATTGCCTGCACACTGGCGAAAGCTGCCACCGACCCCTACCTGCGTGAGAGACGGTTCGACGTGCTGCTAATAGACGAAGGGAGCATGGCGCCTTTGCCTTATGTCGCAGCCCTTTCCGCGCTGTGTCGGAAGCGGGTGGTTATCGGTGGCGATTTCCGCCAGCTGCCGCCTATCAGCGTGGCGCAGGAGGATGATGTGGCGCGGTTGCTGAACACCGACATTTTCCAACAAGCGGGCATCGTCACGCCAGATGGGAGCGTCCAGCACCGTTGGAATCTGGTGTCTCTGGCGGAACAGTGGCGCATGCGAACCCCTATCTGCGAGCTGGTCAACAAGCCGATGTATGAAGGGATGCTTCGCACTCCGGAGCACCTCCACAGCAGTGCCAAGGATTGCCTCTACCTTGTGGATACCGCCCCCCCTACGAGCCTGTTCCGACCGCACCAGTGGGTATTCACACTTCAACGTGGCGAGTGCGCTGGTATGCGTGGGCTTGACTCAGCGTCTGCTGAGTGAAAATCCCTTTGCGCGCATTGGCATCGTGACTCCATACAACGCACAGGCATCGTTAATACACGCCATGCTGCTAGATTGCGACCTTGCGCACGAGGTGCGTGTGGCTACCGTGCACCGATTTCAGGGCGAGGGAAGGCAGGTTATCCTTTTCGATTGTGTAGACGCCCCGCCTTTCGGGTGGGTAGGGCATTTCCTACGTGGCAGCAGCCCCGCCGAGGAGAGCACTCGCTTGTTGAATGTGGCGGTGACGCGGGCACAGCAGCAGCTTTATCTGGTGGGTGACGCCGGGTATCTGGAGCGCAAACTGCCTCCGCAGGCTTTGCTACGGTATATCTTGCAGAGCATCCGCTCTGGGGGAACGGTGCTAGATGGTTCACGTTTTGCAGGCGTAGCCATGGATAACAATCGCCTGTGGCGATGGGTGGGTGAAACCGATTTTGCCCAGATGCTTTAGCAAGACCTGCGTGAAGCTATTCGGGGAAAGGGAGCCGTTACGGTAATGGAACCGCTGTTGCACCGCGATGATGGAGAAACGCTGGCAGGCTTGTTGCTGAACCTGTTGCGAGCGGGCGTGGATGTAACCATTCTGCACGCTGAAGAGGTAGACCTGCACGAGCGCGCCGTGCATTTGCGTAGGTCTGGAGCGCGGCTCACTGCTCTGCGCCTGCCACAGGGGAGGCAGGGGTTTCAGGACTGGTGTGTTTTCATCAGCAGGCAGGCAGTCTGGTGGGGCAGTGTGGTGATGCCCTATCGGGGTGCGGCGTTCATAAGAGTGGCTTCTCGGGCGACCATGAACGAGCTGCAGTTTCTGCGCCGCCCGCGTGCCGGGGTATAGGTTTTGACAACGGCGTCAACTGAGGTTATAATAAAGGTGTGAGTGCGCCCCCGTAGCTCAGTGGATAGAGCGCCGGCCTCCGGAGCCGGGTGCGGAGGTTCGATTCCTCTCGGGGGCGCCATTTTGTTGCTACTAGCTTCCGCTGCAGGCGCTTTTCAGTTATAATCTTAGTGACGCAATTCAGCAGAAAGGGGTCTGTTCATGGCACGTTCGGATGGGCGCGGCTCGCAGGAGCTGCGTCCCCTGCGTTTGACGCGGGGGGTGATGAAATACGCGGAGGGTTCTTGCCTGATTGAAGCTGGAGACACCCGAGTGATTTGCACCGCCTCAGTAGAAGACCGGGTGCCACCGTTTTTGAAAGGTACTGGGACGGGATGGGTAACCGCTGAATATGGGATGCTGCCTCGTTCCTGCCGCCAGCGCACGCCGCGCGAGATTACCAAAGGGACACCTGGTGGACGCACAATGGAGATACAACGCCTTATCGGACGGGCGTTACGCTCTGTCGTGCAGCTGGAAAGCCTAGGTGAGCTCACAATTACTATCGACTGTGACGTGTTACAGGCGGACGGAGGCACACGTACCGCGTCCATCACTGGCGGCTTTGTAGCGTTGGTGGAGGCACTCCATTGGATGCGTCAGAAAGGCATCCTTAAGCACATGCCTATTACCGATATCGTCGCTGCTGTGAGCGTCGGCGTAGTCGGTGGCGCAGATTTGCTGGACCTCTGCTACGACGAAGACTATCAGGCTTCTGTCGACATGAACGTCGTCATGACGGGCAAGGGGAAGTTCGTCGAGGTACAAGGAACGGCAGAAGGTTTGCCGTTCGGAAGGGACCGACTAAGTAAGTTGCTGGATTTAGCACAACTCGGCTTGCAGCAGATATTCCAGATACAACGTGAGGCGTTGAAGGACATTCTGTAAATGACACGTGAACTGGTCATTGCTACCAACAATCCCAAGAAGTTTCGGGAAATGCATGCTTTACTGCAGGTTCTGGAGGCAGAAGGTATCCTCATCAAGTCGCTGCGCGATTTTCCTCCTTATCCGGAACCTGACGAGGACAGCGATGACTACATCGTGAACGCGCTCACCAAAGCGCGCGTTGCTGTTGCCCAAACCGGCCGAGTGTGTATCGCCGATGACAGTGGGCTAGAGGTAGATTATTTAGGAGGCAAGCCTGGGGTTCACTCCAAACGATTTGCCGGGCTGGAAACCCCGTGGGACGTGAAAATTGCGAAGTTGCTCGAGCTGCTCCAAGGAGTGCCTCAGGAGCAGCGTGGGGCACGCTTCAATTCGGTGGTGGCTATAAGCACGCCGTGGGAAGCCGAGTACACCCTGCGCGACACCTGCCGAGGTTGGATTTATTGGGAACCCCGAGGCACGCACGGTTTCGGCTACGACCCGGTGTTCTACTTGCCTGAGCTTGGTTGCACAATGGCAGAATTGCCGATGGAGCGCAAGAACCAGATTAGCCACCGAGCGAAGACTCTATCGGCAGCGATACCCCTTCTGGGATGGATGTTCGGTGTGGGGTAAAATGCTGTATAGGGGATAAACATGAATCATGAACATACAAGACTTGCATGACCTGATACGGCTTTTGGAGGAGCATCCCGACTGGCGTGCAGAGTTACGGCGGATTCTGTTAACCCGCGAGCTGTTGGAATTGCCAGAGCTTGTCCGTGAGATAGCCGCGATACAACGCCAGCACTCCGAATTACTGGCACACCACGCGCGTGAGATCAAAGCACTGCGCGCGCTGGTAGCACAGCTCGTCGAGGCGCAGCGTCGCACGGAGCAGCGGGTAGAGGAGTTGGCGGAGGCGCAGCGTCGCACGGAGGAACAGGTAGCAGCCCTCCGTACCGACACTGAATCGCGCTTTCAAGACCTTGTAGAGCAGATCCGCCGCCTGAGTATGACCGTAGACCGCCTCGTGGATTGGCAACGGGGTGAAGCAGGTCGGCGCGAAGGCGAACTGTATGAGCAGCATACCCTACGACGTGCCCCAAACCTCTTCTTCGGGGGCGAGGGCGGAAACGCGAGCGAGTTTAGTGTGCGGCGTCGTATCACGATGTGGCTCAAGCCATATTATGACCAACAACAGGTTCCAGAGCCACTTGCAGACCCGCTGCTTGCCGATATCATCTGGTGGAAGGGAGACGAGGTCGTCGTCGCCGAGGTATCGCATAAAGTGAACGGGCAAGACGTGCGGCGTGCCCGTCTGCGGGCAAACACGTTGCTTGCGGTCGGCATTCAGGCTATCCCTGTTGTCATTGGTGAAGAGTGGGCAACCCCTGAATCGCAGGCGCTAGCCCAGGAAGAGGGGGTAGAATGGATGGTGGGTAGCGGAGTCTCGCAAGGCTTCTTACGCTTCCGACGTCTTCGCGCCGAGTCAACATCTGAAGCAACCTGATGGAACCTGCTGGTCGCAAACGGTGTCAGAAATAGCGGGGACGGGTTGCAGGCAGAACCGCCTTGTGCTATACTGAAACTGTCCCCACAACATTCGGCAGCAGGGTGGTGCGTTGTCTGTCGTTGAGACGGTCTTCAAACCGTTACTCCATACGCTTCAGGGACTGGATGTCGCGTCCACGCTGGTGATGCTGGCAGATATCCTGGCGGTAGCGTACCTGCTGTATCGCCTCATCCTCCTCGCAAAGGGTACCCGCGCGTGGCAAATTATGTCCGGTCTTTTTTTGTTCTTCTTGCTCATGTATGTCAGCGGCAAATTAGGGTTGACCACACTGAACTGGTTGATGCGCCAGGTGCTACCGTTGGGTCCGGTGGCACTGGTTATCCTGTTTTACCCCGAGCTGCGTCATGCATTGGAGGAGATGGGAAGGCTCGGTTTCTGGGGGCAGAGCATCAACCCCATCGGACGTGAGAATCTAAGTGGCGTCGTAAATGAAGTGGTGCGTGCCGCGATGGATATGGCGCGCCAAAGAGTTGGCGCGCTCATCGTCTTTGAACCGTATCCTTCTTTGGACTATTATGTTTCGCCAGGCGTACCCATCGACGCGAAGGTGAGTGCCCGTCTACTGACCTCCCTGTTCTACCCAGGTAATCCCCTACACGACGGCGCTGTGGTCATCTGGAATGACCGCATCATCGCAGCGGGTTGCACTCTTCCGCTGACGGAGAATCCAATGGTAGACCAAAACGTGCATATGCGACACAAGGCAGCGATAGCTGCCTCGGAACGGGGGGCAGTGGCGCTGGTCGTTTCCGAAGAAACGGGAATCATCTCGGTTGCCTTTTCGGGAAGGTTGCAGCGCGGTTTTCGTGAAGATGCGCTACGCGAGCGTCTGATGAGCTTGCTTACTGCTCAGCCGCCTAAACAGGCGCTGGAAAGCCTGCGCCAAACCATGCGTTGGCGCCCCACATGGGGTTTCAGTCGGCGCCAGCCGAGTGGGCAGTCCTCTGCCCGAACGGAAAAGAGGTAGGCGAGGATGTGGCGGTTGCTGCGCGAAAATATTCCCGAAAAACTGATGGCGCTGAGTAGCGCGTTGCTCATCTGGCTCTATGTGAATGCCGAGCGCAATCCCACCATCACCCAGAGATTCACGGTCGACGTGGAGGTGCGTAACCTGCAAAACGGTTATGAAGCACCAACACTGAACCCGCCGCAAGTTACTGTCGTGCTTACTGGCTTGCGCAGTGACGTGGAGCAAATCACCCCACGCGGTATCCGCGCGATGGTGGACGTATCCGGCTTGGGCGAGGGAAGGCAGCGACTACCCGTCAAGCTCAATCTCACGAGTGAGTGGCTGCGAGATGTACAAATAGAAGTGATTCCTCCCGCTGTACAGGTAACACTGACTAGGCGAATCAGCAGAGAGTTCAAGGTGCAGTGTCTGTTTGTAAACGCTCCGCCAGAAGGCTATATCTATCTGGCTCCCGTTGTCTTCCCAGAGACCGCCGTGGTTTCCGGAGCAAGGGAGCGGGTGCAGCAAGTGCAGCGACTCATTGTCAATGCGGTGCCCAGAAAGGTCGGCGATGAAGTCGAGGATGATTTACCCATCGTGGCGGTGGACCAGGAAAATCGACCAGTCGACGGTGTCACCATCCGACCGTCGCACGTTCGTGTGGTGTTGAAACTCGCGCCGATAACGTTAACCAAAACGGTGCTAGTGACACCCGTCTGGAAGGGCAAGCCTGATCCCAGCGTTGCCATCGAATCCATCGTCATCGAGCCGCGGACAGTGGTGATTTCGGGCAAGCCCGAGGTGCTGGCGCAGGTGCATAACGTGGAGACTGAGCCAATCGACATCGACAACATCACTGCCGATTTCAGTCGGGAAGTATCCCTTCGAAGTGTGGAGGGGGCGCAAACCAGTACGAGCAGCGTGCGGGTGGCTATACGCGTACGCCGCCTGCCGGAGCGTGCGCCGTCGCCGTAGGGCATGATGCGCGTCTTGCACCTGCTTCGCCCTGCTAGTGGAGGCATGTTGCGTTTCCTCCAGCAAGCGCTTCCGCGACTGGAGCACCACGGCATTGAATGCACGGTCGCTTGTCCAGTGTCGATGCGCTCTCTGTTGCCATCGCTGACTATAATTCCTTGGGAGATTAGGGACCGTCCGCGTTTGTTAACAGACCTTCGGTGCGCTATTCAGGTCAGCAAATGGCGGCATCGGTTTGATGTTATTCATGCGCACGGGCTGCGTGCCGCTGGTGTGCTAGCACTAATGCCACCAGAGCAATGGCTCTTCAGTCTGCACAATCTTCCTCCAGAATACCTGGCGCCTCCCACCCGTTGGTTGATACGGCGTGCGGTACGTTCCGCGAGACAGGTGCTTAGCGTTTCCATGGCGGTACAACGTGCATGGCTCCGCCATTTTCCCGACTCGGAAGCGAAGTGCGTGGTCATTCCTGGAGGGGTAGACGTCGAGAGCGCCACGCAGGTTTCCGAAGAGTCTCGAGCAGCCCGCAGCCGTTGGCGTTTACCGGCGCACGCCCCTGTCGCCCTCTGCGTAGCGAGGTTGATGGAGGACAAGGGGGTGGATGTGCTACTGGACGCGCTGAAGTACGCTCCCCTCTGGTTTGCGGTTATTGTCGGCGAGGGACCGCTAAGGTTAAGGTTACAGCAGCTGGCGATTGCATCAGGCGTTTGGGAGCGCGTGCGCTTCACGGGCTACCTCGAGTCATTGGCACCTGCATGGGCAGTTTGCGACGTGGCAGTGGTACCGTCGCGACGCGAGGGACTTGGGCTCTTCGCGTTGGAAGCGATGGCGGCGGGCAAACCGGTTATCGCCTCCCGCGCGGGCGGGTTGGCGGAGATTGTGCAACACGGGCAAAATGGCTGGTTGGTGCCTCCGGATGACCCTGTCGCTCTCGCGCAGGTGTTGCAGCAGGCGCACGCACAGCGCGCCGTTTGGCGCGAGATGGGTGAGCGAGGCAGGCAGTATGTGCTTGAGCACTACACGTGGGAGCATACCGTGCAGCGATTGCTAGAGTGCTATCGGCGATTGGTCAGGACGTAATGAGTGACCAGCAGCGCCGCGATGGTTTTGGCATCGCGGATTTCACCCTGAAGTACCAACTCCACCGCACGATGCAACGGGATCGGCACAACCTCAACGGTCTCATCGTCTTCTACCCGCTGCGCCGTCTTTTGCAACTTGCCGGCCAGAAACACATGCAGTATCTCTTGGGAGTAACCGGGAGCTAAGTACTGGCTGAACAACGGACGCAATTCGCCTGCGCGGTAGCCTGTCTCTTCTTCTAACTCGCGAGCGGCGCAGACTTCCGGAGGCTCGTGTGGCTCCAAAGTACCTGCGGGTACTTCCAGCAGCACCTCATTTACCGCGAGCCGAAACTGCTTAATCATGAGCACCGTGTCGTCGTCGAGTAAGGGCACGATAGCCACGGCGCCGCGATGTTCCACCACTTCACGCCGTGAAGTTCTTCCGTTCGGCAGACGCACCGTGTCTACCCGTAGATTGACCACTCGCCCTTCATAAACCCGTTGAGAATCGATAACCTTTTCCTGCACTTTCTTCTCCTACCTGTTTCAAGGTTTCGGGTGTGGTGGCCAATTCTGCCGCGTGCGCGCCAGCCGCAGCGGCGGCGAGGAAGTACTCACGGTCTTCCAGCATGGAACGTCCCATAGTTGTCACATGGATGTGGCTTCTACGAAGCACTTCGAGCCCAGCCGAGCCGTCCAGCACGCGTATCAAATGCCGTGCCGCGATACCATGTTCCTCTAGTTGTCCCAGCACCTCCCACAGCTGAGGTGGGTTTAGTGCTGGAACGGGCACATGACAACGGCTCAGCGCCACTTTGCTCAATACGGTTAGCGTGTGGTGGCTGACACGATAGTGTCGGGGGCGAGGGTCGGCAAAGCTAAGGCGCAAGCAGGCAATCGGAATACCTTCCAGAGAGGAAACTGCGTTTAGAGCGATACCCTGATCGATGCCAGAAAAGCCAAAGGCAGTCGCTGTGCCCGTGTTGCCAACCCCCTGCGCCACGATAGCCGCGTCCGCACCTAGAACGTGCTTAGCGGCAAGCAACCCGCTGTACACGTTTACCGCCTCGAGGTCGCCGCCATACGCCTGACCAACGGTAACCACACCGTGCAGCAAGCCTGCTTCGCTGAGCAAGGGCACCAGTCGGCTGACGCCGAGCGCGAGGGACGCAGAGTCGGTCATCACGTAAACCACCCTGCATTTTCCCCCAGTGTAGTGATGAATTGCCGCGGCAACGGTGGCAATCTGACTATGCAGTCCACAACAAACCACAGGCATCCTGTGCAACGAGTTAGCCGACTGCATTACCTCGTGATGCGGTGAGGCGGGTTCTTCAACAGCGAGCACCGTGTGTTGCAGGGGCGTGTAGCGCAGGCGCACGATATGCCCGTCCATCGGTGTCGGCTCTAGGGGACGGGTGAGGTTGTGGATCACAAAATCGTAGCCCCCCGAGCCAAGGTCCAATTCAGTCGCCGTGGTGTTGATGACCACAGCGTCCCCGACGTCCGCCACGCCCGTCAAGTTGATATGGTTGAGCGCAAGGCGCACCTCGTCGCCACTTTGCACTACCAGCTCCTGCACACCGGCGCGCGTCTGCCCGACTTCGGTGACTGTGCCAATCGCTTTGGAAATCACGGTGTTCTTGCCCCCTCTCTTCACCAGAGAGGCTTCCTATTATAACATGTCTGCACGACTTTGATAAAGGGGTTGCAGCAAAAAGGCAGAAGACATTTTTGCGGGACTACCCCTTCGGGGCGTATAATCCCCGTACAGGCTCGGCGGAAGGAACTACCAGTAACTGCCCGCGAACTTCGAGCAGCAGGTTGCCCTGTGGGTCTATTCCTTGCGCTACGCCTATCTCTCCAGACGGCAGACGGTAACGATGTCCAGCCGTAGCGTCTGCCTGCTGCCAATCTGCCAGCACTTTGGAGAAACCCTCTCTTCTCCAAACCTGCACCCAATTATCAACAGAACGCAGTAACTGCTGAGCAAGCGGCTCTATAGGTAGCCTTCGCCCCGTTTCTAGGTACACCGACGTAGCAGTAGCTTGTATCTCTTGGGGGAAGTCGCTCTGCAGCAGGTTCACGCCGACGCCTGCCAATGCCCACATCTGTTGACGAGCATCTGCAGCGGTTTCTATAAGTATGCCTGCCAGCTTGCGTCCTTCGACCAGCACGTCGTTGCTCCATTTGAACTGCACGGCGAGCTCCGCCTGCGCGAGAAGGGTGTCCCGCACTGCGAGCGCCAGCACAAAAGCCAGCTCGTGCGCCTTTTCGCTCTCCGCGCCGCGCAAGGGAAGTAGTATGGTCATCAGCAGACTTTCCCCTGGCGCGCTAAGCCACCGGTTGCCCCAGCGCCCGCGCCCAGCGGTCTGGTGCTCTGCCACCACCGCTCGGATTTGTACAGGCGGGGACTGCAGAACCTCACGTGCCAAATCCTGCGTAGACGGCACTGTTCCGCAATACACTATTAACCCGAGTTCACTCATGATATAGTAATTCGCGCCATGCGCGGACTACCCTGCATGGGGAGAAAGGTAGGTATAATGTATTTGCGCCAAATCGTAAGACCAGGGGTAAGAATATGCAGTTTGTGGAGCAATTGAAGTTTAACGAGCAAGGACTGATTCCCGCCATTGTGCAGGACGCCGAGAACGGCGAAGTATTGATGATGGCGTGGATGAATCGAGAAGCGTTGCTACGAACGATTGAGACCGGCAAAGCGACCTACTGGAGCCGCTCGCGGCAGAAGTTTTGGGTAAAGGGAGAAACTTCAGGGCACTTTCAAGAGGTACAGCGTATATACGTTGACTGCGACTCCGACGTGGTGTTGTTGCAGGTGAAGCAGACAGGCGCAGCCTGCCACACAGGCACGCGCAGCTGCTTCTTCCGAGAGGTAGATGTAGCAAGTGGCGAGCTTCGCATTGTGTCGGAGCCGATAGTCAATGCGGACGAGGTGTATTCGCGTTGACCACGACAGGGGTCTCGCAGGGAGAAGCCTACGTCTGCACCGGGGCATGGCTAGTTCTCCTGATAGGATGCACCGTTCTTTCCGCGTCGTCTGCCGAACCCATCGCGCAGCGAGTTTGGAAACGGTATGCGAATGCAAGTAGTTTACAGATTCGTGCCGTGTCCCGCTTCAAGGAGCTCTCCTTAGAAGCCAATCCCAGCGTTTACGACAACGTTGACCCCGCACAGTGGCGGCAAGTCGAGCAGGAGGTACAGCGACTGGCAGGTCAGGAAATACACACTGAGCTGGCAGTCATGCGTCCGAATCGGCTGTTCATTGAGGAGCGCTCCGCTTTTGGCTGGTTCCGAAGTGTATGTGATGGAAGAGTGTGGCAGGTGCAGCAGCAGGGCGGTCGGGTAAACAGGCTCGCTGCCCCACGCACCCTGCAACAGATGTCAGAAGCACGCTACCATCGCTGGCTCGGGCTCGAACGGACGGAAAACACCGATGTGCTGCGTCAGCTAGCTTTGGGAGCGCCCCAACTGAAACAAAAAATGCTGAGCGCGAAGGAGCAGCCAGCACAAAGGGCAAACCTGAAGTTGTTGACTTGGTCTGAACCGGTGAGTTACGAGGGGTTGAAAGGACAGGGCACCGTTACCTGCCTCGTGGACATCTCAACCGCTCTCATCCGATGGGTGGAGTATCGCTACCATGTCGCGCTCGACAGGGAAGTCTGGATGAATGTTGTCATCGTGCAACAATGGGACAATAGTCGAATCTCAAGACCACCTCCTTCTAGCCGTTTTCGACTTGAAAAGGTGAGGGGAGCGACAACGCGATGAACAATTTCTGGAGGCTGTTGGGCTATCTGAAGCCATACCGTTGGCGCGTGATCGCAGCAGTCCTGCTCATGGGGCTGATTACCCTGAGTGCGGTTCCTATGCCTCTGCTTTTCCAATACGTGATTGACGACGTCTTCCCGAGTAAGAACTGGGGCGCGTTAACGTGGGTCTTTTGGGCGGTCATCGGTATCCATGTGTTGCGCGGGATCGTCTCGTTCACCCTCAACTATCTTATCACTTGGCTGGGGCAGCGGGTGGTGTTTGACCTCCGTTTCCAAAGCTATCGACACCTCAACCGCCTGTCGTTGAGCTATTACGACCAGCGCCAAACGGGCAAGATTATGGCACGCCTGACCGGCGACATCGACGTCATTCAATATATGATTACTGGCGGTTTTGTTACACTCATTACCGATATTGTCACACTTGTAGCCGTCACTGGAGTTATCTTTTGGAAAGAGTGGCGTCTGGCGCTGCTGACGCTGGTGCTAGTGCCCATCTATGTCATTGTATACAAACTGTATCTGAAGTACATTCGTGACCTGAGCGTTCAGCTGCGGGAGAAATGGGATGCCATGCTTGGAACCCTGCAGGAGAAAATCGCTGGCATCAGCGTGGTGAAGGCGTTCGTGCGCGAAGACGACGAGACTGAACGCTTCATGCAGACAGTGAAAGAGAACTTTATGCTGGGCATGAAACAGGTTCACCTGAACCGTCAATTGGGACTGTTCGCTGGTCTGGCGCGGGCGGTGGGAACCGCCGCGGTGTGGTATTACGGAAGCCTACTGGTGCTGGGCAGGCAGCTGCAGGTGGGTGAATTGCTAGCGTTCACTTTCTACATGGGCTATCTGTATGACCCAGCCGTGCGCGTGGTAGATTTCAACATCACCCTGCAGTGGGCTGGTGCCGCTATTGACCGTGTGTTCGAAGTGTTAGACACTCGCCCCGATATTCAGGAATCGCCAAACGCCATTCCACTGGCAAACATGCGCGGAGAAATCGAGTTCCGCAACGTCAGTTTTGGCTATCGTCCCGACAAAGTCGTGCTGAAGAACGTGAACCTGCATATCCGTCCGGGAGAAGTCGTCGCATTGGTTGGTCCAAGCGGGGCAGGGAAGAGTACGTTGGTTAACTTGGTTGCCCGATTTTACGACGTAACCGAAGGACAAGTGTTGATAGACGGGATAGACGTGCGGGACATCAAACTGGAGTCAATACGACGAAATGTGGGCATGGTGATGCAGGAGTCCTTGCTCTTCTCGGTCACGATCAAGGAGAACATCGCTTACGGCAGGCATGATGCGACCGAAGAAGAGATCATCCGCGCCGCGAAGCAGGCAGACCTACACGATTTCATCATGAGCCTACCCGACGCCTACGATACGAAAATCGGGGAAGACGGGATCAAGCTTTCCGTAGGACAGAAGCAGCGGCTATCGATTGCCCGCGCTATTCTCACTGACCCCAAGATATTGATACTGGATGACGCCACGAGCGCGCTGGATAGTCAGACAGAGGCAAACGTGCAGCAGGCGTTAGAACACGTGATGCAGGGACGCACTAGTATCGTGATTGCTCACCGCCTGTCTACGGTGGTAAATGCCGATAAAATCGTGGTGCTGGATAAAGGCGAAGTTGTGGACATCGGCACGCACGAGGAGCTGGTGAACAAGCCAGGGGTCTACCGAACCTTATACGAGGAGCAGTTCAAGTCCGCAGCCGATTTGCTACTGGTCGAGTAGATTTTGTATAGGTATTCGGAAAGCGGCTCTTCCCACCAAAACGAACTCTCTTGCCGGGGCAGGAGACCTTGCGCTGACGGGTTTTGTGTTCTTTGCTGCCCGCGACCGTCAGGCGATGGGGCAGCCATTGAGATGGGTGTACGGACACCTTCAAAACGAGGTTGACATTGGCTTCCCGATATGCGATAATACCGTTGACAACGCAGGCGAAAGGAGTGGGCTGCAGCGAATGCTCAAGCGATTTTTCCGATACATTCGTGCGCTGTTTGCGAGCCTACTAGGGCAGATAGAGAACCCAGAGGTGATACTGGAGCAGGCTCGAGAAGAGATGCGAGAGAACCTGCTTCGGAACAAGGAACGAGCAGTGCAGGCGATTACGGAGCGCAATCGGCTGCGTGCGGAGGTAGAGAAGCTAGAACGAGCCTGCTTAGACCTCGAGCGGCGGGCGGAAATGGCGTTGCGGAAGGGTGACCGGGAGTTGGCGAAGCAGTTCCTAATGGAGAAAGCCTCCTACCAGCGTTCGTTAGAATCGGTACGGCAGGCCCTTGCGCAGGCGGACCAAGTCGTAGAGCAGGTAAAGGTTGCTATTAAGCGCGATGAGGAGCGCGTGCGCCAAAAGACGGCAGAAATCCTTGCCCAGAAAGCGCGATGGAAGAGCGCACAGATACAGAACTCTATCAACAAGGCGCTCGAAGGGATGTCGCTCGACGACGTGTCGCGAGACTTAGAGCGCGTGGAGGACAAGATTAGCCGCGCGGAGGCGGAAGCTCAAGCGCGGGCAGAGATGGCGCGGGAGAGCGTGACGGGACGGCTCGCCGAACTGGAAGATTACGCGGCAAGTCAAGCCGCTGAGGAAGAATTGGCAAAGTTGGAGGCGCGACTGGGGTTAGGTCCTGCAGTTAGCGAGACGCAACAGGTTCAGGCGGAAACTAGTGAGGTAGACAAGGAGCTTCAGGAACTGGAAGCGCGGGTCAAGGGAGACAGCTCCGCGCCGACGTCAGGCTCATGAGTGTCAGGTACTGGATGCTGTTGTTGGTCGGCTGCGTGGTAGTCGTAGGGACGAGCCGTGCTGAGCCGCTATACGAGTTCGGTTTCACCATTCGCGCGCGGATGAGAGTGGACAGTGAGCGCAACGTGAATTTGTTACTTTACTCGCATTTCGGAGAGTATTCGGAGGCACACCTCGCCCTTTACGGGGAGAACCGGTTCAGTTTGTACTTCGCACAAAAATTGCAGAACTTTGACAAACCCGCAGACCCAGACGAGGTAGAGCAGGCGTTTGTTCGGTATGAGGGGCAGGGCTGGCGCGTACAGGTAGGGAAGATGTGGATGCCGTTCGGTCAAGCGTTGGGGGAACGTGAGCTTGCCAGGGGTGTTCTTCTTTCCGTGCCGATTTGGCGCGACAATGCGCTCGATGTTGCCATCGCCGACAACGGTAGTCGACGGCAGCGTGGCGTGTTTTGTCGCTACGGTTCGCGAACGTTGGGCGCATCCGTCGCAGTAGGTAAAAACCTTGCGCTGAGCAAAACCGCCTTCCGATTCATTCGCGGTGAGGATTATGCGCCACAATTAGCCACTGGCTATGGGATGCTGTTAGGGTTTGATGTGCGGCAAATCGCGGGTGTTACCCTGTGGCAGTTAGAGGGTATCGTGGCAAGGCATGGTCAGGGCATGCCCGATACGGAGTTTCTGGTAGTGCAAGCCTCACTACGTCTACCTGCTGGGCTGAACCCAGTGGTGCGTGCAGAAGCCAACCGTCAAGCGCGGGAAGTGCGCTGGCTGGTCTCGATACAGCAGAATGTGGGTGGGGGCTTTGTGCTTTATCCGCAGGTGGTGTTTCGACGCTCGGATTTCGAGCAGACGAATGTCGAAGTAAGGGCCACTTTCTGATGGGCATATCACGGCGCATTCAACGTATTCTGAAAGGGTACGTGAAAACCGCACGGGAGCGGCTAGACGAGTTGGAAGCGGAGTTGAACGCCCGGCGGGAGCTGGCAGAATACTTAGAGCCAGGTAGCGGCGCCAGCACGGACCTGCCGTCTAGTAAGCCAGTAACGGCTCGTGACGCCGTGTCATCTGTGCGTCCGACGCCACCACCATCGCCGCAGGGGACTCCCGCAGCGAGCGCGTCGCAGATGTCTGCCGAGCTGCTATCACACTTTCGCCTACTGGGTATTCCTCCTACCGCAGACCTCCGTCAGGCGCAAGAGGCGTATAAGCACCTCACAGCGCGAGCCGACCCACGCCGTTTCCCAGAAGGCTCAGAGGAGCGGCAGCGAGCGGAGCAGATACTTCAGCGTATACAACAGGCATACGATGCCGTGAGGCAACACTTAGACCCGACAAGCGCGCGCTTTGACCGCCTCGAGCTGTGAGGAAACCGCGTGATAAAACATAATGTTTCTTATCGGACATCAGTTCTCCGCATTTCAAATGCTGCATGAAGCGGGGTTCAACGCATCAAAGCAGCTCGAGACGGCAGTTTCGGGCAGCATCGTTACTACGCATACGGCGTTCTTGCGTCTAAAGGCGCCCGGCTGCCTAGTTCATTTTCAATGCGATTTACGATGTCTTGTGAACGTTCGATCAGCCGTTGCACCTCACTGATTTCGCCTTGCGCTCGCTCTTGGCGCAAAGCTAGGTATGCTGCCACTCCGACGCCCACCAAAGTCGCGATAGCCAGCCCCAGCCACAGCCCGAGACGGCTCTTGCCCATCGCCCTCCTCGCTTTCCAGTCACAGCTCGTAACGTTTTTCGCCGCTGGTCTCTTTAGATTTGAAAATGCGCTTCACGAAGGAGATGAGTTCCATCGGGTTGAACGGCTTGGTAAGGTATAGGTCTGCCCCCGATTGCCACCCGCGGAACACATCGGCATCCTGGGCTTTCGCGGTGAGCATGATAACTGGTAATTCGCGTGTCTCTGGGTTCTTGCGCAGTGTCTGTAGCACCTCGAAGCCGTCCATGTAGGGCATCATCACGTCCAGCACCACTAAGTCTGGTTTCTCGGAGGCCACCTTTTCCAGCGCATCCTTCCCGTCGGCGGCAGTAACCACGTCGTATCCATGCCGTTCTAGGTTGACCTGCACTAAGCGACGAATATGCGGCTCGTCGTCCACCGCGAGAATCTTGTACTTGCGTTCCATTTGTTACGCCTTTCCTCCTCTATCCTCCCATTAGGCTGGTGCGCCCACGTGTTCATTCCTTAATCATGCTATCATAGCTGTCGGTAGATTGTCAACAGATTTGCATAGTATACATATGCATACTATACCGAATGTTTAGCGCGAGCCACCTGATGCAGTGCGTCAAGGTGTTTCTGTCTACACTCTGTCAGCGTCGGGTGCCATGACGTTTGTAGGAAGCCCAGTAAATGCTCTCGGGGTATGGTTTGGATACAGAACTGTACAGTACGCTCGAAATTCATATCGTTCGACCAGTTGCTGCCGGTCGGTGTCTGCTCAAAGCCGTGTTGCGCTAGTACGATATACGTGCGTACCGCGACCTCTTGCGGATCAAACTCGTCGCCGTAGTACCAGTTGCTTTGCAACACCGACCGCGGCATATTTTGCAGAAAAGCATCCGGGTGACGCCAGTAGTAATCCGACCATATCCATGCTCGCACGCCATGTCGTTCTACCTGTTCTACCAGAAAGCGAAGATCTTGCCACCAGAGTTCGTGCTGCCGAACCACTGCATAAGCGTAGTGGCGCTGATCCTCCCATGTCTCTTCATCCATACCTAGATGGAAGAAGCGAGGCTGTTCGAACAGGTCGATTACCTCCTCGATTAGGTCTCGGCACACAGCATAATAACGCGCCGTGGAGACACACCGGGAATACTCGCCCAACCAGGCATCATGTGCGGTGGAGAAATTGAGTTTGGGAACAGGCTCCAGCCCTCTTTCTCGGAGGCGTTTCAGTTCTTCCTTCAGCTTGGTAGCACTCCATGCACCCTGCACGGCGATCTCGGGATGAGAACGATACTGCACTCCATCACCAAGGTCTATAACCACCACATTTACTCCCGCACGCGGCATCTCATCCAGCAGCTCGTTCCACAATCCTTCGTCAAAACGCAGGGTGGGCTGGTAAATACCATAGCCTTCCCACTCTGGTGCCTTACGGTCGCACCACATATTGAAGCTCAGGTGCACCAGATAAGCCCAAATGGTGCTTTGATTGCTCACCGATAACGCCTTCTCCTCCACCTGCAAATCCTCGCTTATGGCTTCGCCACAGGTGCGTGCTTCTCCTGCTGATGCAGGAACAAAGCGCCACTTCGCGGAATTACTAAAGCGGTTAAGTAATCCGTTTGGACGGTTAAGGAGGTTCGCCTTGGGTAGAGGAAGCTATCTTGCACCCCTGCTGCTCGTAGCAGTGGTGAGTTGCTACGCTAAGCCCCCTGCTCCATCTCTGCCTGCCCGAACTGGGCTGATATGGGTGTGGTGGGAGGGTGAAAAACCTTCCGCGACCAACTTTCCCGAAAGTCACCCCTTCGAACCCGCTAATCCGCAGGAAGCCAGCGTGCTGTCTGAAGGCAAGTGGATTGGTGCAAACGGAAACTACGGTGGCAAAACGCTATTTCTGGAATACGAAGTGAAGGTGCCGCAGAGCGGCAACTACTTCTTCTTCGCCCGCAAGTTCTGGAAGCACGGTCCCTTCCGCTGGCGATTCGGCGACCAGGAGTGGCAAATCTGCGGGCGCGACATATCCCTTTTAGACCAGGCACCGTTGCGGTTGTTCGTGGAGGCAAACTGGGTATGCCTCGGGCAGGTTCGGCTGACAGCCGGTATCCACCGGTTGCGCATCGAGGTGCTGCAAAACGAGGGCGCAGTCTGCTTTGACGCTTTCCTGCTCGCCAACCGCTACATCATCCCACGCGGTAAACTGAAGCCAAACGAAAGGTACAATCTGGCGATGGACGGATGGTTTGCCTTTGAGCCTGCACCAGACGACTTCCGACCGTCTCCCATCGACTTGCGCTTCTTGAACGAGAAAGTCGCGGGCGAGAACGGCTGGATTGTGGTCAAGAACGGACGGTTCCTGCACAGCAAGACTGGCAAGCCCGTGCGCTTCTGGGCGGTCAACGTCGGTCCCGATATCGTCCGCATGGACAGGGCTTCGGTCGATTATCTCGCCCGTCATCTGGCGAAGTATGGCGTCAATATGGTGCGGATACATGGAGGCATCTGGCAGGAGAACGACTACACGAAGGTAGATACACAGTATCTGGACAAATGCTTCTATTTCATCGCGGCGATGAAGCGACAGGGCATCTACGTCACGCTCTCCATCTACTTCCCATTGTGGTTGCGCTTCACGCCGCAGGACGGCTACGGGGACTACAATAACCAACATCCTTTCGCCATGCCGTTCTTCAACAAACGCTTTCAGGAAATCTACAAAAGCTGGTGGCGCGAACTGATGACCACTCGTAACCCCTACACAGGCGTCGCCCTCAAAGACGACCCTGCGGTGGCAATGGCGGAGTTAATGAACGAAGACTCCTACTTCTTCTGGACGTTCACGCCCTACCAGAACATCCCCGCTCAGCAGATGGAGATATTGGAGAAGGAGTTCGGCAACTGGTTGAAGGCCAAATACGGGTCGCTGGGCGCAGCGTTTGCGACGTGGGGCGGCGACCGCATTCGCGGCGACGATGAAGCGGCGGGACGCGCTGGTTTTATGAGTTTGTGGGATATGTTCAATCAGCGCAATAAGCGCGCGCAGGACACCGCTGAGTTCCTCGCCAAGCACCAGCGCGGCTGGTTCGACGACATGCGCGACTACCTCAAGAAGGAGCTGGGCTATAAGGGGCTCGTGCAGGCGTCCAACTGGATTACCGCCAATGCGCAGATACTCGGTCCACTGGACAAATGGAGCAACGCCGGCTGCGACTACATGGATCGACACGGCTACTTTGGCGGTCCGCACGAAGGCGAACGGGCTGGATGGTCTCTCAACGTCGGTGACCTGTATGATGATGCCTGCGCCCTCACCGAGGTGGCGAAAGGTTCGCTGCCGCTGATGGATGTGATTTACGATGGTCTACCGTCCATTATCAGTGAGGTGAACTGGACTCCACCCAACCGCTTCCGAGCCGACTTCCCGTTCTTGTTCGCCACTTACGGCGTGTTACAGGGCACGGATGGCGTCTACTTCTTCGCTATCTCCGGTCCTTGGTGGCAACAGGTACTGAGCAAATTCGCCATCCAGACGCCGGTGGTTATGGGACAGTTTCCCGCAGACGCCCTCGTATTTCGGCTCGGGCTGGTGCAGGAAGGCCCCGTGGTGGTGGAGGCAAACCTGAAGATGGCAGACCTCTTCGCCCTGAAGGGCGCACCTGTCTCTCAGGCGGTAAATCTCGACGAACTCCGGGCGAAAGATATCCCCGCCGGGCAAACCGCCCAGGTCCAGCAGCTGGAGGCGATAGACCCCCTCGCCCATCTGGTGGGCAAGGTGCAAATGAACTTCATGGAGCAGGATACGCCGTCCCGTATCGCAGACCTTTCGCGCTACATCGACCGCAACAAAGGCGTTGTACGCAGCGCCACGGGCGAGCTGGCGTGGGATTATCAGCGCGGACTGGTCACGGTAAACGCGCCGAAGGCACAGGGAGTGTGCGGCTTCCTGCAGAAAGCAGGCACCGTGAACCTGCGCGACGTTAGCATCAGCACACAGATGGAGTATGGCACCGTGTTGCTGGTGCCGCTGGATGGGCAACCTTTGCGCACTTCGCGGAAGATGCTCCTGCAGGTGATGAGCGAAGATACCAACTACGGCTGGAGCGCACCGGGCACCGGCAAGAGAGCCATCCAGAGCCTCGGCACCGCGCCGATTAATGTCCGGCGGTTCGCAGGCACAGTTACTCTCAACCGTCCCGACGCTGGCAAGCTGAAAGTAACTCCTCTGGATGCAAACGGGTATCCGACAGGCAAAGCGTCGACGGGCGGCAAAATCACGCTGCAACCCACGGTGATGTACTACCTCATTGAACGATAGCCTGTGAATCGGCTATAATACGGGCGGAGGTGAGCCGCATGGCAACACTGGTGCAAGCGACCTCCGCCCGTCCTCTGCCCGAAGGAAAAATCTCCTACGAGCAGTTCCTGGAGTGGTTGGATGAGGACACCTGGGCGGAATGGGTAGATGGAGAGGTTGTTCTCATGAGTCCGATTAGCGATGAACATCAAGCAGTAGTGAACTATCTCACGACGCTACTCCTCTTTCACACGCTCGAGACCCGTGCTGGCAGAGTACTTACCGAGCCTTTCCAGATGAAGAGCGGTCCCAACCTGCCCGGTCGTTCACCAGACATTCTCTTCGTCTCCGCCGAGCGACAACATCTCATCCAACGGCACTTCCTGAACGGACCTGCCGACTTGGTGGT
>Ga0272447_1000835_pt1 | contig 21455 bp, 15 predicted proteins | sample YNPCB0133_FD_194589 | JGI IMG/M metagenome (GOLD analysis project Ga0272447, IMG submission 194589) | Hot spring microbial mat communities from Yellowstone National Park, WY, United States - YNP-CB-013-3 | ecosystem: Environmental > Aquatic > Thermal springs > Hot (42-90C) > Sediment | place... | reverse complement strand
TTCACTACCAGCCTCTCGCCGCCGACCCCGCGCTCGTGCCTGAATGGCGGCAACGCAAATCCCCTTATGGTCCTGTTCAGGTCTGGGATACAGAGAGCTGGATTGCGAACTCCGAAGACCGCGTGGCGGCGGTGATTGCCTCGATGCGGGCGCAGGGACAACAGCGCACGGCGGGAATCTATTACGGGAATGTCTATACCCCTCAGGTGCTACAGGACAATCCCCGTGTGGGTATCACGCAGGTATGGTCTACCGCCGCTGCCGTGGCGGCGTGTCAGAAGTTCATCGGGCAGCGCGCCTTTCGTGAAATCCTGTTCAAGAACGGATTGCCCTGGATTTTCGTTTTCGATGGTCTGCGCGGCAGAGATGACGGCACGGTGGTGGTCGTGGGCGATCTGCGCCTGACGTACGACTCGAATGCGTTGCTGTTCCGCAATGTGCTTGGGCTCAGCAACCGGCAGCAGGTCAAACGTCTGCAGGAGCAGCTCGCCACGCTTCCCCCCAGTGCCAGAGAAGAGCGCAACATTATCAAGCAAGCCATCGCGCGCGAGATGGTGCTGAAAGATGCGCAGCTAGTGCTGGAAAACCCACAGGGGGAGTTCGTGACGTTCGACTACTATGGCAACCCGCTACCACAAACGGGCAATCGCCTCGTCATCCCATTGAACGGCTATGGCTACTACCTTCGTACGACCGGCAAACCGGGTTCCTTCGAGCGGCTATTAACCGGTTTGCGTCGCGCTCGCATCACAGGCATCGAACCCGTCGAAATCGTGCTGCGGGATTTTCTCACACCACTCCACCGGCGACCTGCCCTGAGAATCACGGTGACGAACGTGCTGAACCGTCCGGTTCAAGGGCGGCTTTCCGTGCAGATCGAGAACGTGGAGCTGGAACGCCAACAGGTTGACCTGTCTCTGAAACCGCACGAGACTCGCCACATTCGCCTGCGCGTCCCGTCCGGAAAGGAAAGCCCGTTGAATCTTTATCCGTGCACGGTGCACTTCGACGCGCAGCGAGATGGCACTGCCGAGCATCGCGAAACCCTGCGCGTGAACGTGGTGGCAAGACGGCGCATCGCGGTGGACGGCGACCTTCAGGATTGGCAGGGAGTGTTACCGCAGGTTTTGCAGGGCGAGGGCATTGCGCCCAGCGCGACAGAGCAGGCATACTTGCCCTTTAAGCCCTTCGCAAAAGACATCATGGAAGGTAGCGCGATGCTGTATTTTGCCTGCGACGAACGGTACTTCTATCTTGCCGCGAAGGTCGCAGATAGCACTCCTTATGAGGGAAACGTGCGCTTCGAGACTCGCGACGATGACGCCTACTTCTACCCAAAGGTGTGCTACGAAGTGATTGCCGACCCCAACCAGCCCGACAAGAAAATACGCGGTGAGCTGGTGTGGCCCGATGGCATCCGCCGCTTCTCCTATCGCAAAGAGCCAGACCTTCCCTCCAGCAACGGCACCGACAACATCCAGATTGCCTTCAACGTCCTGCCGATGGAGCGCAAACCCCTGCTGTCGCATCCGCCAGGCACTATGCCCCGCTTCATGGTGTATGCCGACACCGACTATGAGTTCGCTCTGAATCCCGTGGCACCGCGCTACGGAGGCGGCACGGAAATCTGGTGTCTGCAGCGCCCGGGTATGACGCGCAAACACTTCTACCCGCGGCAACCCAGAGCGCCTGAAGACGGGGGAGCAGTCAAAGAGGGAAAGCTGGTCGTCTGGCGTGACGAGACCACCCGGTATGTTGAAGCATCCATCCCCTGGTCGCAGATGCCCGAAGTGCGGGAGAAACTGCTGGCGGGACAGCCTGTGAAAATCTCCGTCCGGGTCAATCATAATGTGGGTGAGGCGATGGAACTGGCGGCTGGTCGCAGTGTGTCCAAGGTAAACTTCTGGGCGTTTCACAACGACTGGGCGACACACTGGGCAAACGAGGTGGAGTTCGCCCTCGAGCCCGCGCACGAGGCTACCACAAGGTCATTAGTGCCTTAATGCTGGTTTAATGGGGGCGGTGTATGATGCAGAAATGCGGCGCACTTCCAGGGCACGTAGCGCGTTTTGACTTCCGTTTTGATTTGGTAGAGGTGCAGGGTGCGCTGGTTCCAAAGCCTGTTAGCGTGACCTCTTTGGGAATGGCTCTGGCTGCTGAACTGTTGGGTTTTCGCTGCGTTCGCCGTCGGTAAGAGCCTCCGAATGCCTTGTCCTTGCCCCGCTTCTGGTTGCGGGGGATTTTTCTTCTTGAAACCGTATATAATGGTGGCACAGATGCTTGTTCAGGAGGTATGCATATGCGAACGGTAGCCATCTTTCGGCGCGAACTGCGCCTGCACGATAACCCCTTACTGCAGGACGCCGAACGCGGCGAGTTCATCCCCGTCTTCTTTCTGGACGAATACAACCAGCAAGAGCACGGCGATAACCTCCGTGCCCTGTTTTTCCATGCCCTGCGGCAGCTGCAAAGCAATCTCAGGGCGGTCGGCGGGCGACTTTATATCCTACCTTTAGCGGAGCAAGAGCGGTTTTTCGATATCGTACGCCCCGACGAGGTACGCCTGTGTGAGGATGTGGAACCCCACTCACGCCAGCGCGACAGGCAACTCATCGACCTGCTGAACAGCAAAGGTATTCGCGTGCGGCTACTCCGCGATAGCCTGCTATCGCCAGTACCCGACACCACCTATCCCACCTTTACTCAGTTCTACAAAAAGCACTTTGTGGAGCATGTGCGCCCGTTGCCGACAATACCCGCACCTAAAGCAATCAACACGCCGTCATTTGACCTGCCAGTGGTTGCCATCCCCGAGCCGGAGAGCGAAGCGGCACGGCGGTGGTTCGCCACGGAAGAGGAGGTTCAGCGTCGCTGGCAAGCTTTTGTGCGCGATGGACTAGCGCAGTATGAGCAGCGGCGCAACCTCCCATCCCAGGAGGGTACCTCGCGCATGAGTCCCTACGTACGGTGTGGCATGATTTCGCTGCGACAAATGCTGCGCGACGCTTGGGGCGTCAGCGAGCAGTTCGTGAAGGAGCTGGCGTGGCGTGATTTCTATTCGCACATCCTGTATCACCATCCCGAAACGGTCAACATGGAGCTCCGTCCCGAATGGCGCGGCTTCCCCTGGCGCCACGACGAAACGCAGTTCGAGCGATGGGCGCAGGGGCGTACGGGCATCCCACTGGTGGACGCAGGTATGCGCCAACTGCTGTGCGAAGGGTGGATCCACAACCGCACGCGCATGGTCGTGGCGAACTACCTGACCAAGCACTTGCTCATCGATTGGCGGTGGGGTGAACGGTGGCTGTATCTGCATCTGACGGATGCCGACTTAGCAATGAACGTAGGCAACTGGCAATGGGCGGCAGGTTGCGGGGCAGACGCGCTGCCATACTACCGCATTTTCAATCCGGTGCTGCAGGCGCAAAAGTTTGACGAGCATGGCGACTACATCCGTCAGTATGTTCCCGAACTGCGTGCAGCGACGCCCGAACAACTGAGCCAAATCGGTCAACTGCATCATCTTTTCCCGAACTACCCTGCGCCACTGGTCACCCCTGAGGAAGGGCGACGGCGTTTCTTGGAGGTGGCACAACAATTTTTTGAAGACCAACGATAAGCGACCCACTTGCTACTTTTCCAGCTGAATGTGGAACAATCCCGTTAGAAAGCGAGCGGCTCCGTTCCTGCGGCAAACGGCTTGTCATCGCACTCGCTGCTTCCGTCTGGAGATATCACCCGTTGCCTTGCTGCAGGGATGGACGGCTACTTGAGCAAGCCCATCAAACTGGAGGCGTTGCGTGAGATGTTGGAAAAGTGGCAGAATGTGTCTGACTCAGACATTACAATAAATAATACGCTGCTTGACCGCGCCCACCTTGAGGAAATCGCGGGCGGCGACGAAGAGTTCATCCGCGAAATCTTGCAAGAGTTCTTGAATACAACCCCTCACCTACTGCAACAGCTGCAACAAGCGGTGCAAGAGGGCAATCATGAGTTGCTCAGGCATACGGCGCACACGCTGAAGGGCAGCGCACGGGCAATAGGCGCACACACCTTCGCAGAGACCGCCTTCGGCTTGGAGCAGGCAGGCAAGGAAGGACGCAGCCACGAAGTCGGAGATACGCTGCAAAATCTGCTTGCCGAGTGGCAACGGCTCGAACGATACATCGAGCAGCAACTGCAGTGTATTGCCGCTTAGTCCGGTGCCCCTCTCTCCGACAGCGGACTTTTTTGCAGGGAGGGGTACCTGACACCTCCTATACAACCTTTACACCAGCCCCTTCCAGAGGATATAATGCTTTTAGAAACCTCCAAAGGAAGTAGCCGATGAATCGACGACTACCCGAGTGGTTGACCATACGCGCCCCGCGACCTGGGCAGATACAGGAAGTGGATAGCCTCATCAAGGGGCTTCAGCTGCACACGGTATGTGAGAGCGCGCGCTGCCCGAACCTGACCGAGTGCTGGAGCAAGCGCACATCTACCTTTATGATTCTGGGCGATGTCTGCACCCGCGCGTGCGGCTTCTGCGCGATTAAAACCGGGCGTGGCGAGCAGGTGGACTTGCTGGAGCCGCGGCGTGTGGCAGTGGCTGCTAGGCATCTCGGGCTGAAACATGTGGTCATCACCTCCGTCGCCCGGGACGACCTAGCAGACGGGGGAGCGGGACAGTTCGCTGCTACCATCCGCGCCGTGCGCCATGAAATCCCAGGCGCCATTGTGGAAGTACTCACTCCCGATTTCAAGGGCATTCGCTGGTGCATTAAACGGGTGGTCGACGCCCAACCCGACATCTATAATCACAACGTAGAGACCGTCGAGCGTCTGCAGCAGCTTGTGCGTCCACAGGCGAAATACTGGCGATCCATCGATCTGTTATACTATGTGAAGCGCACCAATCCGAACATCTACACCAAGTCGGGGTTGATGGTGGGGCTGGGGGAGACCCGAGAGGAAGTGATTCAGACAATGCGTGACCTACGCGACGCCGGGGTCGACTGCCTCACCATCGGGCAATACCTGCGTCCGACCATGAGACACCTGCCTGTGGTCGAGTATGTGCATCCAGAAGTGTTTGCAGAGTATCGGCAGGTAGGTGAAGAGATGGGCTTCCTGTTCGTTGCCGCTGCCCCCTTTGTGCGCAGCTCTTACAATGCGGAGGCGTTCTCACGCAAGGTGATGGCAGAGCGGCTGGCGCAGTTGCAGGGGAGTGTTGACGGGCATTGACCCCGCACCGCTATCCGCGATACATTGGCTGGCTGGTGGTCGCTGCTCCACTCACATGTATCACTGGGCTGTGCATCTCGTATCTGTGGCAGACAGCGTCCACTTTCCAGCATCAGGCGATGGAAGCAGGTATCGCCTGGGCGCAGACCGAGTGGAAGACGCCCATACTAGTGGGCGGAATATCCGTGAACCTGCGCCGAGGCGAGGTGGTGGCACAAAACGTTTTTCTGGGCGACCCCTACTCTCCTCGCCGGCCACTCGTGGCAGCGCAAGAGGTGCGCGTAAGGCGTCTGTTCTCGCGGCAACCAGACATTCAGGTTGTTCACCCAGTGGCGCATGTGGTACGACTTCCCGATGGACGCTGGAACTTCTCCGCGTTGTTGCCAAAGCGACGCCCAGCAGCGCAGCGATTTTGGACCTTGCATATCGCCGATGGTACGCTTCATTTCGAGGACCACAAAGCGCGTCCCACTTTGAAAACCACTTTACGAGGGGTCTCTGGAGAGGTACGTACCGCGGCAGACGTCAGCGGTTTCCGCTTCTCTCACCGCGCCGCCGAGCCGCCCTTCCGGGCAACCGTCAACGGCTGGTGGCACAATCGGCAGCTGCGTCTGCGCGTAGATGCCGCCGACGTGCCTGTTTCGAAACTCCTTGCCTACACAAAGCAGGCATCGCGGTATGCAGGGGATGCACGCGCCACGGGCACTGTCTGGGTGTATACCGACCCGCAACGAACCGTCCACTACTTCGGCTCTGCACGAGTGGAAGCCACGCAGGCGCAGTGGAGACTAACGCGGGGGGTGGTAACGCTACGCCAGCTGCGGGGTGAAGGCAGCTTCCAAACGGGCATCGCCACTTGGCAGGCGCAGGGAAAGGTAGGCAGCGGACAAATACGCGCTTCGGGCACAGTGCAATGGCAACCACAGAGCTTGCTGGACGTTTGGGTGGATGCACGGCAGATATCGCCGCGGGAGTTACAACCGTGGCTGCGCCAAACCGCGCCGAAAGTCGTTCTGCACACACCGGTTTCAGCCCAACTGCGCGTGCAAGGGCTTCTTTCGCAGCCATACATTCAGGGAGAGGTGCAGGCAGGCAGTCTCACCGTTGACGGATTAAATGTACAGGATTTTCTCGCAAAGGGTAGACTAAATGCCCAGGCTGTTACCCTTCCCGCTGTAAACTTCAAGGTAGGAGGCGGTACCGTTCGGGGAGGGGCGGTAGCGTGGAAGCAAGGAAAGGAGTGGCAGATCGCTGCACGCTGGCGGGCGCAGGGGGTGAACCTCGCCCGATTGCGTCCGCACTTGCCACAGGGTTTACGAGGCATCGTGTCTGCCGAAGGGCTAACCTTCGGCACTTTGCGCCAGCCGAGTGTGTTCGCCCATTTGCAGGGATACCGCTTGTCGTCGCATCAGTGGCGTTTCGAACGCGCACAAGCGCGAGTGCGCTGGACATCTGGGGGAACTCTGTGCATCGACGGGGCAGTGCTGGAAGACGCGACTGGATTTGGTACCGTCTCTGGGCAGATAGACTTGTCGCGCCAGCGGCTTGCGCTGCGAGTACGTGCCGATGAGGTGCTGTTGTCGCCATGGCTGCAGCGGCTCCTTCCGCAACGGGAAGAGATGACTGAGCTGCCCAACGCATGGGTATACGGGCGGGGACAGGTGGAAGGCACATTCCGCTCGCCAGTGTTCCGCGGGGTGGTAGAAGCCACCGACCTGAAGTGGCGTCGGTGGTCAGCGGATTATCTGGTGGCTCGGATAGAAGCCTCTCCGCGGGCAGTGCGTGTGGAAGGAGGCATACTGCGTCGCCCGCCGATGGAGGTGATATGGCAAGGTGAGATTACGGAACCGTTGCAGGCAGGCAAGGCACGAATAGCACTGGATGGTGTAGCCAACCACGTCGACCTGCAAGAACTGCTGACTGCGTTTCGCGAGCGCGCCGAAGAGCGGATCCCCCTCTCGGTTGAAGGGATGGGGCGGGTCTTCTTCCACATGGCGGGTCGTCTCCAATCTCCAGCCGCTGACATCACATGGAACATTCCTGCCGTCCAGATTGAGAACTGGAACCTTACCTCCGTCAACGGGGCGCTGCGTTACGAGGCGGGTGCAATGAAGCTGCAATCCCTCTTGGCGAAGCTCGGGGAGGGCACGCTGAGCGTGGCAGGTGAGCGTAACAGTCAGGGCCAGGTGTCCTTCCGTGTGGTGGGAGAAAACCTACCGCTTGCGCAAGTGCGCCGCTTGCTGCCGGAAAACGCTCCTCCGGATATTCATGGCACATTCGCCTTGCGTGGAGAGGTGTCTGGTAGCGACCAGGAACCACAGTTTCGCGGAGAGTTACAAGCCAAAGACATTTGGTGGGACGTGCTACAGGTGAATGAGGGCTACGCGGAGCTTGTTTACCAGAAAGAGGAGCTGCTTGCACAAAATGTGCGCCTTGCCACTCCCGAGGGGGAGGTCGCTCTGCGCCTCCTGCGTGTAAGCGCACCGCCACGCCGCGTGGAAGCAGAGGGCACAGTCTCGCTTGCCTCACTGGAGCCGTTCACCCAGCGCGTGATGGACAGTGGGTGGCTGCGGGCGCACGCTCCTCGTTTGGGGGAGGTGTTGCGCGAACTGGGGCGGGTATCTGGTTCCGCCGTGATACCCTTCCGCCTATGGGGTGACAGCACAAACCTTGCCGCCGCTGCCTCCGTACACCTCAGGGACATCGAGCTGGATGGACGCATGTTCGGTTCGCTACAGGCGGAGATTCATCGCCATGCCGATGGCTCCTGGCAACTGCCGCGCGCCGATTTGACAAATGGAGAACATCGGGTCATGGCTTTGGGGGTCTACCATCCCGACGGAGACCTGCGCCTCAGTGCAGACGTCTATAACTTCGACCTGTCATGGTTCCAGCGGTGGATACCTCAGGCGGTCGACCTGCGCGGTCGACTCGAGATGGCAACGTTGGAGATGACCGGGAAAAGCCGGGACCCCGACCTCGTGCTAACGGTATCGCTCAAAGAGGCTCAGGTAGGGGCAGTGCGCGCGGAACGGGTGTTGAGTAGTAAAGTTCAACTTTCGCAAGGAAAGTTAGATATTTCTGAGATCGTGCTGGCGCAGCAAGAGGGACAGGTACGCCTTTGGGGCACGTTACCTTTCCGCTGGGAACCGTTCGGCATACCCGACAACGAACCCATAGACGTTCACGTGGAAGCGGCTCCCCAACCGTTACGCACCCTATTGGCCTTTCTGCCCGCTGTAAAGGTCACGCAAGCCGAAGGTGGGTGGTCGCTAAAGGCCAGGCTGGCAGGTACTCGAGCGACGCCGCAGCTCTTTGGGCAGATGCAGCTGAACGCCAACACGCTCCGGGCGGCTCCGCTGACCACAGGATTGCGCGATGTGCGCGCGTCGCTGGAGCTGAGCAACAGCACCGTTCGCCTTTCGGAGTTCTCAGCGGTGGGTGACACCCCGCGTGGAGGGCGCATCGTCGGCTCTGGTGTGGTGCAGTTCGGTGGGCAACAACCAGAGCGCATCGACGCCAGCGTGAAGCTCGAGCGTTTCTGGTTGGCGGAAAGGAACTTGTCGGGGCTGTATGGCGAACAGATACGCACCTTTCTAGATGGTGAGCTTCGCCTCAGCGGCAGCGCGAACAGCCCACTGATTTCGGGAACGGTTACCGCCAGCGGTGGACTGTTTGCCTTACCAGCCAGCTTTCCCGCTCGGACCGTGCCGCCTCGCCCCTCGACGTTCAATCCACGCTTCGACAATTTGGTACTTAGAGTAGGGGCAGGCATGTGGCTAAGCGGCCCGCGTTTGTCCACACAGGCTTCTGGGGATATCGTGCTGAGCGGAACGTTCCAAGAGCCTGAAGTACACGGGCTGCTTGGACTAGAGCGTGGCTATGTGTACTTCCCTACGGCACGATTTCGGCTGGAGCCGGGTGGCACGATAGCGCTGGACTACCCTGTGCCCGGCGACAACCCCTTCCGGGTGAGCGTCAACATGCAGGCAACCACCAGCCTAAGCATGGTTGCGCCTGCTGGCGGCGTGCGTCGCTACGGGATAACCGTACAGGTCAATGGCTCCATCACCGCTCCAGAAGGTCTCAGAACCGAGTTCCGCTCCGACCCGCCGGAGCTGTCCGCCCAGCAGATTGCGCGCGCACTGGGTATTGGCACACTGGAGGAACTGCTTAGCGGACGCAATCTCGAGCAGCTGCTGCAGCGGGAGGCGGTCAACCTGTTTACTTCCGCCTATGTGCCACAGCTGTTCTTGCCGTTGGAACGTGGCATTGAAGAGGCATTGCAGCTGCGTGAGTTCCGCATCGAATACGGCAGGTACGAACCGGTCACGGTGACTTTGGTGAAACGGTTGTGGGGCGGTTTCAGTCTGAGTTACTGGCGAACGGTCTCCACGCAGCAGGACCGTTATCTCTTAAAGATACTGTATGAGTTGCCAGAATGGACGCGGCTATCGCGTCGCCTAATGCTGAGCTTTTCAGTGGATGATCAGCAGGTGCAACGCTGGGGCATAGAAGGAAGTTTCCGTTTCTGAAGTGAAAGACTACAGCAGCGAGGGCGGCGCGCAGGTTCAGAAACTCATCCGCGAGAGAGCCATGACACTGGGTTACGATAAAGAGGAGCGCCGTCGTCGGTTCGCAGAGGTCGTGGATGCGTATTACGCCCGAATCTATAACCTGTTCTGCCATATTGTGTCGGATACCCATCTCGCAGCCGACCTGACGCAGGACACGTTTGTGAAGGCATACGAGGCGTTCGGGCGATTTCGCGGGGAAGCCAGCGTCTATACGTGGCTGTATCGGATTGCAATCAACGAATATCGCTCGTACTTGCGGCGGCTCCGACGCGAGCAGGAGTTTGTAAGCCGCTCGCTCGATGAGCCGTTAGAGGGGGAGGAGGAGAGTCTGTTAACGCAGCTGCCAGACCCGTCGCCATCAGCGCTACAGATATTGGAAAAGGAGGAGCTCATCCACCGGGTGCAGCAAGCGGTACATTCCCTGCCGCCGCGTTATCGCGCGTTCGCTGTGCTGCGGGACCTGGAGGGGATGAGCTACGAGCAGATAGCCGCGGTGACGGGCTTGCCATTAGATACCGTCAAAACGCGCATCGCGCGAGCGAGGGCACTGCTGCGTCGCAAGCTGGAGCCATACTACAGAGGTTGAGGGCTTCGAAGAAGGAGGGAATACCGGTCTGACCATGAAGGTATTGAGTATTGCAGTTTGCTTCATCCTGTGGGCAACAGGGGTGGCTGCCCACGCGCAGCGCATTGCCGAAATTGTGATTCGCGGCAACATCAACGTGCCGCAAGAAGCCATACTGGCCAAAATCTCCGCCAAACCGGGCATGGATTTCGACCAGTCTCTTCTCGTAAAAGACCGTGCCGCGCTGCGCGACATGGGTTTCTTCAGTGATGTCATCCCGCGCACGGAAAACACCCCACAGGGTATCCGCATCATCTATGAGGTGCAGGAGTACCCGCGCATTAGCCAGATTCGCATCACTGGCAACACCGTCTTCTCCACAGAACAGATACTACAGGCTATGCGTACGCAGCCAGGCAGGTTGCTTAACCATAACGACCTGGCTGCAGACATCGAAGCGATTACCCGTCTGTATATGCAGAAGGGTTACCTGGTCAACGTCGACCCCGATACCGTGGGCCCTGCCCGAGAAGACCCCACTATCCTAAACCTGCCGCTACGCGAGGTCACCGTAGAGGCGGTGAAGGTGAGCGGTCTGCGCAAGACGCGCGAGCGAGTGGTGCTGCGCGAGATGCGCTACACCCGCCCTGGGGCACTGTACAACCTTGAACAGGTCCAACGCGACCTTCAGCGTGTGTACAACACTGAGCTGTTTGAGGACATCAGCTACAGAGCAGAAATCGGTTCCGACCTGAGCAAGGTCATTCTGACAGTCAACGTGGTGGAGAGACGCACGGGCTTGTTCTCCATCGGCGCGGCGTACAATAACCGACAGCAACTGGTGGGCTTCTTAGAGATGTACGAGACCAACTTTCGCGGAATGGGGCAGACGCTGGGGGTGCGCTTGGAACGTGGTGGCCCCGCCAATGCGAATAACTACGAGATTAACTTCGCTGAGCCGTGGCTGGATAGGCGCAACACCTCACTGACGCTGAGCATCTTCGATAAGACGCTCTACCGCTTCAGTCGGGGGCTGTTTACCGCCGACCCAGGCACCATTGGCAGCGACGACCGCTACGATGAACGACGCCGGGGCGGTATTGTCACGATTAGCCGTCCTCTATCCGACACAACACGCGCCTATCTGGGCTTGCGCACCGAGTCCGTACGCACCAATAACCCGTCGGTCTTACCGACTGAGGTTTTCATCAAGCAGGACGGCACAGTTAGCGCAGTATCCCTTCGTCTGACTCGCAACACGCGGGACGTGGACTTCGACCCGGCTTCGGGCGGATTTGACTCCGTTTCCTTTGAAACCGCTGTCGCCGACCTGAAAGATGTTGGCACTGCCATCGCGGGCGGCTTTGTGGGTAGGGCGAACTTCAACAAGGTGTCCATAGACCTGCGGCGGTACTTCTCGCCACAGGGACGTCGGCGCACGCTTGCCGAAAAGCGCCACGTATTCGCCCTGCGCCTGTATGCGGGAACCGCCTTTGGCAAGCTGCCCTTCTTCGAGCAGTTCTTCTTAGGCGGTGCCGAGAGCCTGCGCGGCTATCCCGAAGACCGGTTCTGGGGCGATAACGTGGCGCTGCTGAGCGTGGAATATCGCGCTCCGCTGGCACAGAACTTGGTGGGTGTGGTGTTCGTGGACGCGGGCGACGCGTGGGGAGGACGTTACGGCACGATTAACAACTTCACGCAGCATTCCACCTTCAAGCCGCAGGTGGGAGCGGGCATCGGCATCCGCGTGCGTACCCCCATCGGACCGCTGCGACTGGACTACGGCTTCGGAAGCGAAGGCGCACGCACCCACTTCAGCATCGGCAACATTTTCTGAGGTACTATCTGACAAGAACTCAAGGAGGAACACGGAATGAGACGAACCTTTCGCTGGCTGATAGCCGTCACCAGCATCGCCATCCTGAGCGCAGGTGCTTGGGCACAGGGCGCTAGCGCGTTTGGGATGGTGGACTTGAAGCGCGTGGTCGACGAATACGACCAACGCAAGACGTTAGAATCCCAGTTGCAACAACTGAGAGACCAGATGCGCGCCAAGCTGCAATGGCGTGCGAACAACCTCTTACTCGAAGAGGCAGAGATTAGTGAGTATGAAAACCTGGCAAGTATCACCAACCCGACCCAGGAGCAGAGGCAGCGGATGCAACAGCTGGAGCAGAAGTCCCGACAGCTGAACGAGGAGCTTTCGCAACTGCGCCAGAAAAACCCACCTACCGAGCAAGAGGCACAGCGCATTAACCAACTCACCGCTATCGAGAACCGCAACCGAGAGCTGCTGATTCAGCTACAAGACCAGTTCGAACAGCAGCTCAATGCCCGCCGCGATGAGATGATTAACCAGATGTTACAAGACATCCGTAAAGCGGTAGCTGCTGTCGCGCAGGAGAAGAAGCTGCTAGTGGTCTTCGATAGCACACAGGTACTGTATGCTGCGAACGACATCACCAACGATGTCATCAGGCGCCTCAACAGGAAGTAGGCTGAATGCATTCTGGGCACTGGTCGCGGTTGCCGCCAGCTTGACTGGATGCGCGCGCCCACCCGAGAACAGGGTAGTCAGCGTCAACTGGCAGGCGCTGTTGGTTTACCACCCGCTTTGGGAAGCGCAGATGCCCGCCAATGCATCTCGCACCCTGCCTGCGATGCAGCCTTCTCCTGCTGTGGCGGCATTTTCGTTGCCCCCAACGACCTTCCAGCCGCTGCAAACGCCTGATACCGAGCGTCGGCGTCAGCGCATGATGCAAGCTGCTGAACAGCAACGGCACGCGCTTACCATTCGCCTGCAGCAGATGGAGGCTCGACTGTTGCGTGAGGAGCTAGCTCAGTTGGAAGCCGAGCAACAATCGGAACTCGACCTAGCGCGGCAAGAGGTGCTTCGTCAGGTGGAACAAGAGGTGGAGCAGGCACTGAGCCAACACGAGCAACCGCAAGCGGAAGCCGAAATCAAAAGGCAGGTGATCCAGAGGCTGTTACGCATTCGACCAGACCAGCGCGACGCGCTGAGCGCGCATCTGCAACAGGTGGAGGCAACACAGCAACAGCTCTCCGTGCAGCTGCAGCGTAGGCTGGCACAAATTGAACAAAACGCCGCCGTGCGCCTGCGCGAGCGTACCGAAAGCATCCAGCGGCAGTACGACCTCAGGCGCGAGCAACTACTTGAACGCAGCGCAAAACGCCTGCAAGCTGAGCAGCTGCGTGCCATCTTGCAAACGCGTGCCTTTGCCGATGCGGAGAAGATGCAGACCTTTCCCCCAGTTACCCACAAGGTACCCGCCGATGCGCTGCGCCAGATGCAGCAGTCCCCACCAGTGCCCGTGATACGTGGCGAAGACCTTCGGTTTCTTGTCGAACAGGATGTGAAGCAGTGGGTGGAGGCGATATGCCGCAAACATCGCTGGATACCAGTGTGGCAGGCACAGACAGGCATACCAGATGTCACGGCACAAATCGCCCAAGAGATGCGAGGAAACCTTCCATGAGTTTCACACTGCAAACGCTAGCACAAGAAATCCACGCCGACCTGGAAGGCGATGCCGACATCCCCATCACTGGAGTGTCTTCCATTGAGTTCGCGCAAGCTGGAGATGTCGTGTTCGCAGAGTCGCCCCACTACCTGCGCCTAGCGGAACGCTGTCCTGCATCAGCGGTCATCGTGTGGCGCGACGCGCCTTCCATCGGCAAACCGCTGCTGCGCGTCGACTCACCCAGACAGGCGTTCCTGAAAACACTAGAGCTGTTTGCTCCTCCCGCGCACCATCCAGAGGGCATCGACCTGAACGCCGTCATCTCTCTAGATGCCGACATCGGGGAGGATGTTTCTATCGGGGCGGGATGTGTGGTGGAGGCAGGCGCGTGCATTGGGCAAGGAAGCGTGCTGTATCCGCTCTGTTACATCGGGCGGAACGTGCGAATCGGGGAGCGATGTATCCTCTATCCACAAGTAACGGTGATGCATGACGTTCGGTTAGGGAATCGGGTGATAGTGCATTCGGGGACGGTGATTGGGGCGGATGGCTTCGGTTTCGTGACAGTAGAGGGCATTCACCGCAAAGTGCCGCACATTGGCACCGTAGAGATTGGTGATGACGTGGAGATTGGCGCCAATGTGTGTATCGACCGTGCCAAGACAGGCGTGACGCGCATCGGCGCAGGTACCAAGATCGACAATCTAGTACACATCGCCCACAACGTGCAAATCGGGGAGAACTGCCTACTAGTGGCACAGGTGGGCATCGCAGGTAGTTCGCAGTTGGGAAGACACGTGGTTCTAGCAGGACAGGTGGGCGTCGCAGACCATGTGCGTATCGGAGATGGAGCGGTGGTGCTGGCGCAGTCGGGCGTATCTGGCAACCTGCGTGGCGGGCAGCGCTACTTCGGCTATCCCGCCCGGCAACACGCGAAGCAACTGCGCCTGATGGCGTATGTCAGTCGGTTGCCAGAGCTGTTTGAACGGGTGCAGGCTCTCGAGCGCACGTTGGGTTCACGCACGGAGGAAACCGATGAGTAAACAGTGTACGCTTCGTGAGGCGGTATATGTGGAGGGCGTCGGTGTACACACTGGTAAACCCGCCCGGGTGACGGTGAAGCCCGCGGACGCCAACACAGGCATTGTCTTTCTGGCTGGACAACATCGCATCCCCGCACTGGCGGAGTATGTGGTCTCCACAGACCGCTGCACGACGCTGGGTGTCGACGGCATCCGCGTGATGACAGTGGAGCATCTGCTCTCCGCGCTAGCAGGAACAGGGATAGATAACGCGCAGATTGAGATAGAAGGGGAGGAGATACCGGTTCTGGATGGCAGTGCAAAGCCATGGGTGGAACGGTTCCAACAAGCGGGGTTAAGCGAGCTACCTGCGGAGCGCACGCGCGTTCGTCTCAGCCGTCCAGTATCGGTGATGGCGGGCGATCGGGGCATCTGGGCGATGCCGCACCCAGAACGGCTGCTTATCACGACAGTCCACTACAGCCATAGCCTGGTGGGCACGCAGGTAGCGTGGTTTCATTTGGATAAAATGGACTACTTGGAGGAGATAGCACCTGCGCGCACCTTTGGCTTCTGGGAGGAAGTGGAGGCACTTTTGGCGAGGGGGAAAGCGTTGGGAGGTAGCCTGCAAAACGCGCTGGTCATCTTCCCTGACCGCTACAGCACACCCCTTCGGTTCCCAGACGAGGTGTTGCGGCATAAGGTATTAGACCTTATCGGCGATTTGACGCTGGTCGGCGCGCAGGTGGAAGCGTTGTTCGTGGCAGTCAAACCCAGTCACACGCTAAACACCGCTTTTGCGCTAGCACTACGACAGACCATACAGGGGGTGTGAGAATGATAGGTCCAAACGGCGTTCTGGATGTAGAAGCGGTGCGCGAGATATTACCGCATCGCTACCCGTTGCTGCTGGTAGACCGCATACTAGAGTTGGAACCCGGCAAACGGGCAGTGGGATTGAAAAACGTCACCATTAACGAAGAGTTCTTCAACGGGCACTTTCCAGGGCAAGCCATTATGCCCGGCGTGCTGGTATTGGAGGCGATGGCTCAGGTGGGCGGTGTGCTAATGTTATCGCTACCAGAGCATCGCCACAAATTAGCTTACATTGGTGGTATCGATAAGGTGCGTCTGCGCAAGCCAGTGGTGCCAGGCGATACGCTTATCACGGAGGTAGAGGTGCTTCGCTTCCGCGGCAGCACAGGCAAAGTGCGCGTGGTCGGGCGCGTGAATGGCCAAGTGGTGGCGGAAGCAGAGCTGATTTTCGCGCTTGTAGAGCGCCGCAAGAACGGAAACCGTGCGCAGCAACTGCTGACCAACTCTACCAACGACGAAGGAAACAATCAGTGATGGGCATACATACAATGGCACATTCCAAGATTCACCCGACGGCGATTATCCACCCGACAGCGGAACTGGCTCCAGACGTAGAGATAGGTCCTTACAGCATTGTCGGTCCTCATGTTTTTATCGGCGAGGGCACCATCCTAGAGTCGCATGTCGTCGTGGAGCGCTGGACAACCATTGGCGCATATTGTCACATTTTCCACAGCGCGATTCTGGGCGGTCCGCCTCAGGATACGAAGTTCAAGGGGGAACGCAGCTACCTGCGCATCGGGGACCGTAACGTAATCCGCGAGTTCGTTACCATCCACCGTGCCACTGGCGAAGAGGAAGCCACCATCATCGGTAACGACAACATGATTATGGGCTACGTGCATATTGGACATAACTGCAAACTGGGAAACGGTATCATCATTGCCAACCAGGCGGGCATCAGCGGGCATGTTATCGTGGAAGACCATGTGGTCTTCGGCGGGATGGTAGGAGTTCACCAGTACACCCGTATCGGTAAACTGGCGATGCTGGGTGGCATGTCCAAGGTGGTGCAGGACGTGCCGCCCTTCATGATGGTGGATGGACGCCCAGCGGAAGTCCTCGACCTGAACATCATCGGTTTGCGTCGGCACGGTATTCCGCCTGCCGTGCGGGCAGGGCTGCGTCAGGCATACAAGTTGTTGTATCGCTCGAAGCTCAACATGTCGCAAGCCATCGAAGCCATCGAGGAAGAGGTGGAACCCAGCCCCGAGCGAGACTACCTTTTGGACTTCCTGCGCAGTATTCGGAAAGGTTTTGGGGGGCGTGCGAACGATCCCCGCGGGATGCGGTGAGCACACCATCGATATCTATCGTCTGTGTGGCAGGCGAAGCCAGCGGCGACGCCAGCGGTGCTGCCCTGGTGCAAGCGGTACGCAAGTGCCTGCCCCATGCCCGATTTTGGGGTATCGGTGGGCGCCTCATGGCGGCAGCGGGCGTGCAGCTGCTCTACGACAGTAGCCAATGGGGAGCGGTGGGCGTGGTCGAAGCGCTGCGTGTGGCACCTGCGCTGTGGCTAGCGCAGCAACATTTAAAGCGTCGGATGGCGCAGGAACGACCAGACCTGTTAGTGCTGGTCGATTTCGGGGCATTCAACGTGCCGCTGGCGAAATGGGCGAAGCGGCAGGGCATCGCAGTGTTTTATTATTTTCCTCCAGGCTCCTGGCGAAAAACTGTTCCGCGACGCAATGACCTGCCGTACTGTACCGATTGTATCGTCACGCCGTTTCCCTGGTCCGCCGAACTGTTGCGTCAGGCAGGCGCAAACGCACATTTTGTGGGACATCCCCTTCTGGATCGGGTGCGCCCGACGCTGTGCCTGAATGAGTTTTGCGAGCGGTTGCAACTGCCGCCAGACGGGTTGCGCATCGGCTTGCTACCAGGCAGCCGCCGACAGGAAGTGCGTGCGCTGTTACCCACCATGCGCCAGGCTGCTGAATTGCTTCATCGCGAGCAACCCAACGTGCAGTTCATCGTCGCGCTTGCACCTTCCGTGAACCAGCAGGAAGTGCAGCAGATTTTTGCCCATTCACCGATTCGCTGGCGCGTGGCAACCAGTATCACGTACGATGTCATGGCACACTGTCATTTGCTTTGGTGTTGCTCGGGTACAGCCACTTTAGAAGCAGCTATCCTCGCAACTCCGATGATTATCCTGTATCGTGGCTCTCGACTAATGGAGATCGAATATCGCCTCCGCCGACGTGCGCTGAAACTAACCTTTATCGGCTTGCCCAACTTGATTGCCGAGCGAGCTGTCTGCCCAGAGCTTATCCAGTGGGATGCTACACCGCAGAACCTGTTGACGCTGACGCGCGACCACCTGCCGGGCACTGAGAAACACCGCCTGCAACGAGATGCCTTGTTGCAGGTAAAATCTGTATTGGGCACGCCCGGAGCGACGGAACGCGCGGCACAACTGCTGATGGAGTGCGTGAAAGAGCGTCATGTCCACACAAGACGATAAGCAACTTCAACGGCGGCTCTGGCGAGACCTCAAGCCGCACCTGAAATACATCTTGCTTGGCGTGATTTGCGCGGGTGCTGCGCAGGCTATTACCCTGCGAATCTTTGCCCTAGTGCGCGACGTGGTCAACGCTGCTCAGCATCCAGATGGCATCAGTGAGCTGAACCGAGTGAGCCTCTTCGTGATTGGGGCGTTCCTTGTCAAGTTCGCCTTCTCCTATGGGCAAACCTACTACCTTGCGCTGGCGGTCAATCGCTTCACGATGCGTCTGCGCGAACGAGTTTACGAACATTTACAAAGCCTTTCGCTGTCGTACTTCACGCACCGCCGAACCGGTGCGCTAATGTCTGTGCTGACCAACGACATCAACGCTATCTCCAGCGGCGGAACCCTCCTGAAGGATATGGTAGCGGCGCCCATTGGACTCATCGGCGGTGTGGTGTGGCTGTTTGTCATCTCGTGGAAGCTAACGCTGATTGCCATGATGGGATTGCCCCTGATGGCATTCATCATCCGCGCCATCGGCAAGCGCATGAGACATATCGGGCGACAAACTCAACTGCGTCTGGAAGACGTGACGGCGGTGATGCAGGAAACCATCGCCGCGGTGCGCACCATTAAGTCCTTCGCGACCGAGCCAATGGAGTTCCAGCGCTTCAAAGAGCGCAACTACCGCTCCTACCGCGCGATGATGGATGGTGTGCGCACCAGTGCTGCGCTGCGTCCACTGATTGAGCTCATCGGGGCGGGGGGCATTGCCTTCGTGCTGTGGTACGGCGGACACCTGATAGTGCGCGGTGAGCTGGACATCGGTGGACTGGGCAGTTTCTTACTAACACTGAACCTCGTGGCACAAAGTATGCAGACCCTGGGTAGCATCAACGTCACCCGCCAGCAGGTGTTGGCGGCAGCGGAAAGAGTATACCACGATGTGTTGGATATCCGCCCCGAAGTGCAAGAGCTGCCCAACGCCAAGCCAATGCCGCCCATTCAGGGACACGTGCAGTTCGAGCATGTTTGCTTCGCATACCATCGGGGCGGGCGCACAGTGCTTCAGGACATCACCTTCGAAATCAAACCCGGATCGGTGGTGGCAGTGGTGGGGCATAGTGGGGCAGGCAAAAGCACATTAGCCGACCTCATCCCCCGCTTCTATGACCCGACAGCAGGGCGGGTGCTGATCGACGGCACGGACATCCGCACGGTGCAAATCGCCTCGTTACGCAGACAGATAGGTATCGTGCCGCAGGAGACGCTGCTGTTTGCAGGCACCATCCGCGACAACATCGCGTACGCCATGCCCGACGCAACCGACGAGCAGGTCATCGCGGCAGCGAAGGCGGCACACGCCCACGAGTTCATTCAGCGGCTAGAAAAAGGCTACGAGACGCTAGTAGGTGAACGGGGGGTGCGCCTCTCTGGCGGCGAGCGACAGCGCATTGCTATCGCTCGAGCCATCCTGAAGAACCCGCGCATTCTCATCCTCGACGAAGCTACCTCCTCGCTGGACGCCGCTTCGGAGGCTATCGTCCAGCAGGCGTTGGAAGAGCTAATGCGCGGACGCACCACACTGATTATCGCTCATCGCCTCAGCACTGTCGTCCATGCCGACGAGATACTGGTGCTGGAACACGGGCGTATCGTCGAGCGGGGCACTCATGCCGAACTGCTGGCGAAAAACGGGGTGTATGCCCGGCTCTTCCGTAAACAGATGGGCGAACGGCGCACGCAGGATCTGGTGAAGCAAGTTGAGCAAGCAGGCTAAACAGTCAAACTGGTGGCAGCAGCTGCGTCCGCGACTGCTGGCGTTTCTGGTGTGGGGGCTGGCACGCGCCATCGGCATGACCCTGCGCGTGAAGGTGATGAACTTCGAGCAGGTGTTGCAGCGGGTGAGGGAAGGCAAAGGCGCAGTGTTGGTCACCTGGCATGGGCGCAGCTTCATCCCTGCCAACGTGTTCAAAGGTAGGGGCTTCTGGGCGATTATCTCCCTCTCGCGCGACGGCGAGGTGCAGAACCATATCTTCCGCCGGTTCGGGTTCCGCATCATACGAGGCTCTACTGGGCGCGGCGGGGTTCGTGCTGCCCTAGAGGCGGCGCGTCGGGTGGCGGAAGGGGGGATTCTAACGTTCACCCCCGACGGCCCGCGCGGTCCCAACCGACAGGTACAGCCGGGTGCGTTGTTTATCGCCCAGAAGGCAGGATGTCCCATCATCCCAGCTGGTGTGGCTGCCTATCCGTGCAAACTGCTGCCAACATGGGACAGGTATATGATCCCGCTGCCGTTTGCGCGTGGTGTATTTATCTTCGGAGAGCCTATTGAAGTGCCCAACGGCATCAGCGAAGAGCAGTTCGAGCAGTTACGCTGCAAAGTGGAGGACGCCATCAACACGCTGGAAGCACGGGCGGAGCAGATGGTGCAGGCAAAGCGAGGGTAACGAGCGTGGCTCTAGTGCTTTACAACCTGCTCTTGGTGCTAACCGCTCCGCTGTGGTTGGCGTATCTCGGTTGGCGCATCGTAGTGCGCGGCAAGTCACGTGAAGGGTGGAGCCACCGTCTGGGCGGCTTGCCGAAGCCCCCAACTGGACGACGAGTGCTGTGGGTTCACGCGGTGTCGGTTGGGGAGGTGATAGCTGCCCTACCCCTGCTTCAGGTGTTGCGCGAGCGTTTCCCAAAGCACCACCTTCTGCTGACCACGCTGACGCCCACAGGCAACGCCACCGCCCGACAACAACTTGGCAAACTGGTGGACGCGGTGGGATACTTGCCTATCGACCTGCCCCTTGCGGTCGGGCGAGCGTTGCGCCGCACGAGACCCGATGCGCTGATTGTGATGGAGACCGAGCTGTGGCCAAATCTGCTGACGATGGCATATCGTCAAGGGGTGCGCACTCTCATCGCCAACGCCCGCCTCTCCGACCGAAGCCTGCCCTCGTATCGGCGGTTTCGGTGGTTCTTCACGCAGGTGCTGCGGTGCGTGGACGCGGTGTGTGCGCAGTCGGAGGAAGATGCAAGGCGGTTCTGCGCCATCGGCGCACCGCCCGACCGGGTACATGTATTGGGCAACACCAAGTTCGATCAGGCCGCGGTGAGCGCACAGGAGGTAGACGCCGATGCCCTCCGTCGTGATTTGGGGTTACCGCCGGGTGCGCCCGTGCTGGTGATTGGAAGCAGCCGCGCCCCCGAAGAGGAGCAGACCATCGCCCAAGCGTATCAGCGGTTGCGAGAACGGTTTCC
>Ga0272447_1000834_pt1 | contig 21471 bp, 28 predicted proteins | sample YNPCB0133_FD_194589 | JGI IMG/M metagenome (GOLD analysis project Ga0272447, IMG submission 194589) | Hot spring microbial mat communities from Yellowstone National Park, WY, United States - YNP-CB-013-3 | ecosystem: Environmental > Aquatic > Thermal springs > Hot (42-90C) > Sediment | place... | reverse complement strand
GGGGGGGGGGGGGGCGGCGCCCCCCCCCCCCCCCCCAACCCCTCTCCCCTCCCCGCGCCGCGCAGCGGCAGCGGGGAGGGGGCTGGGGGGAGGCGAATAAAAAGTGTCAGGTAGCCAGTCCTAAGTATATCACCTTTGCCCGGAACGGCAAACTGCCTCCCGATGTTCGGCTCGGCCGTGACGATAGGTGTGTCCCAGAATTGTCGGGGTCCAGGGCATAAACGGCCCGGCTGAGATTGCACAGGGCTCTGGAAGCGCCCTCTCTCCCCACCTGTAGCCTTTCAGGAATCCGGGTTGCATTGGGGGAGAGGGGCGCTTTGGCGTCCTGCCTTTGCCTGAGATGGGCTGGGCGACGGCACTGCCGTCGCCCGGCTATGCGGGATGGCGAACAGCCAGACCTGACAAAATGGGGACATGTGACAATCGTCACCTTGACAAGGGGAAGAAAGGGAGTATATTATATGCAACTCATTGCATATAATGGCCCTGTGGACGACGAACTCTACGAATCGGCCATCCGACTGTTCTCCCTTCTGGCCCATCCGGCGCGCCTGCGGATTCTGGATATGCTGCGACGCGGTGAGGCCTGTGTCTGTCATCTGCAGGCGACGCTGGGGGCCCCCCAACCGTACGTCTCCCAGCAGTTGCGGGTGCTGCGGGAGGCCGGCCTCATTTCCCAGCGTCGGGAGGGACTCTATATCTACTACTGGCTGGCCGATCCGCAGGTGGAGCGGCTGCTCGCAGAGGTCCTGGGACCGATGGAGGAAATCTCGCCGTTCCCGGAGTGTACATGCCCCCGATGCCAGAAGACCTCTCTGGCTGAACCCATTTTCCTGGTGGAGGTAAACTGATATGACCGAACCGCGCGAGGGCCAGGAGCCCCCCGTCCAGTGCGCCTGCGTCAAGGACCCGTTCGCTCTGCTCCCGCCGGAGATGCGGCCGCGCCAGCAGAAAAAGAGCAGCCTGCGACAGGTCACGTGTCCCGGCTGTGGACTGGTCTTCTGGACCAACCGGGCGACGGACTACTGTATGGAGTGCGAGAAGAAAGTTCTCACCGCAGCGAGCGCAAAGGGCGCAGAGACTTAATTTTGTAACTATCCAGGCCTCCTCACCCCTCCCCCGCCGCCTGCGGCGGCGCCCCCTCCCCTCTCCTGAACTTCGTTCAGGAGAGGGGAGGGGGTAGCGGCGAAGCCGCTGGGGGTGGGGTGAGGCCGAACAGTTACTTAATTTTTAATTTCACACAAGGAGATAGAATGACGGATCCGTACGATCTTGCCATTCTGGGAGGAGGGCCCGGCGGGTACGTGGCCGCGCTGCGGGCCGCCCAACTGGGGATGCGCGTCGCGCTGGTGGAGGGGGCGCGCGTCGGCGGGACCTGCCTCAACGTCGGGTGCATCCCGACGAAGGCGCTGGTCACCGCCACCGAACTGCTCACCCGCGCCCGCCGCGCCGCCGAGTACGGCATCCGCATCCCTCAGGCCGAGCCCGACCTGGAGGGGATAATGGCCTACCAGCGGGCCGCCGTGGAGCGGCTGGTGGGCGGCGTGGAGCAACTGCTGAAGGAAGGCAAGGTGACGGTGGTCCGGGGCCGGGGCCGCCTGGTCCGCCCCGACGCCCTCTCCGTCACCGACGGGGCCGGGGGGACGACGGAGGTGACCGCCCGCCACATCATCCTGGCCTCCGGCTCGGTGACGGCCCGCCCGCCCATCCCCGGCCTGGACCTGCCCGGCATGGTCACCAGCACGGAGGCGCTGGACGTCTCCACCGTTCCGGCCCACCTGATTGTCATCGGCGGCGGGGTCATCGGGCTGGAGTTCGCCTGCATCTACCAGGCGCTGGGCAGCCGGGTGACCGTCCTGGAGATGATGCCGGACCTGCTCCCCGGCGCGGCCGACGAGGCCATCGCCAAACGGCTGGGGGTGCTCCTGCGGCGGCGGGGAATGGACATCCGCACCGGGGCGACGGTCCAGGGTGTAGAGGAGACGGAGGCCGGCCTGCGGGTGCGGTTCTCCACTTCCAGAGGCGAGGAGGCCGTGGAGGGCGACCGTGTCCTGCTGGCGACGGGCCGCTGGCCCAACACCGCCGACCTGGGGCTGGAGGAGGTGGGAATCCGGATGAACCGGCGCGCGATCGCGGTGGACGAGTACCTGCGCACCAGCGTCCCCAACGTCTGGGCCATCGGCGACGCCGTGGGCGGGATGATGCTGGCCCATAAGGCCATGGTGGACGGGCGGGTGGCGGTGGAGAACATCGCCGGGCAGAAGCGGGCGGTGGACTACCGTTCCGTCCCCTGGGCCATTTTCACCTCGCCGGAGGTGGCGGGGGTCGGGCTGACGGAGGCGCAGGCCCGCCAGCAGGGTGCCGACGTCCGCGTGCTTCAGTTCCCCTTCTCCGCCAATCCCCGCGCCCAGATTCTGGGGGAGACGGAGGGGCTGGTGCGCATCGTCTGCGAGGCCGGGAGCGGGCGAGTGCTGGGGGTCCACATGATGGGCCCGCACGTCACCGAACTGATCGCCGAGGGGGCGCTGGCCGTGCAGACGGGCGCCACCGCCGACGACCTGGCCTGGACCACCCACGCGCACCCGACGCTGACGGAGGCCGTCCTGGAGGCCGCGCTGGGCTTCCGGGGCGCGACCATCCATTATCATCGGAAAACGTGAAACGTAAAACGTGAAACGTAAAAAGTGAAACGTAAAAAGTGAAACGTGAGGAGGCAAGATGACGGAGTTCTTGGAACTCACGGTGGATAAGTTCACCTTTCGCTTCGCCACCGACCGGTACTATCATCCGGAGGGGGTGTGGGCCCTGCCGGAGGGGGAGGGGCGGGTGCGCATCGGCCTCTCCGACTTCGCCCAGCAGTCCGGCGGCGACGTCGCCTTCGCCGAGGTGAAGCCCGTGGGGACCGCCGTGGCCTTCGGCGACGAGGTCGCGTCCATTGAGACGATGAAGACGGACATCGTCGTCCCGGCGCCGGTCGGCGGGACGGTGGTGGAGGTCAACCCGGCGCTGGAGATGAGCCCCGAGGCCATCAACGAGGACCCCTACGGGGAGGGCTGGCTGGCGGTCATCGCCGCCACCGACTGGGAGGCCGACCGGGCCCGCCTGCTGGACGCCCAGGCCTACCTGGAGCGGGTGCGGGAGGTCGCCGAGGAGGAGATGAGGAAGCGATGAGCCCGAACCGTCGTGTCGTGATTGTTCCGTGCAGCGGCATCGGGAAGACCTTCGGGACGGTGAGCCGGGAGGCCGCGTATACCGTGGTGGAGGACCTCCGCCCCGATACGACGGAACTGGTCGCCCTCTCCCTGCTGGTGCTGGGGGACGAGGAGGCACGGGCGGCGGTGGCGGGGCACCCCACCGTCACCATTGACGGATGCCGCCTGGCCTGCGCGACCAAAATGGTCCAGGAGAGCGGCCTGCCCGTGGCCCGTTCGTTCACCGTTCTGGACGCCTTCCGGAAACACCGGGACCTGAAGCCGGAGGGGATTTCGTCCCTCAACCCGGAGGGGCAGAAACTGGCCCGGGTCCTGGCGGAGGAGGTCGCGGAGGCGGTGGAAGAACTCGGGAAGAGTGAAACGTGAAACGTGAAACGTAAAACGTGAAGCGTGAGGTGGAGGGGACGATGCCGATTTTGCCGAAAAAGAAGGTGGGAATTGTGGCCTGTTCCGGCGAGGAGATGCCGGAGGGGACGGTTTCCCGGGTGGCGGCGCTGAAGGTGCTGGAGCAACTGCGCCCGAACGACACGGTGACCATCTGCCTGCCCCTCTTCCTGGCAGGCGGGGAGGGGGACCGGGCCTTCGCCCGCTTCTATCCGACGGTCGCCATAGACGGCTGCGAGAAGCGGTGCGCGGCGCGGGCGACGGAGATGTACTCCGGCAAACCTGCCGCCAGCATCGTCGTGACCGACGTGGTGAGCGGGAACGGCCTGGGGCCTATCCGGGGCTCCCGGACGTTGAACGAGGCCGGGATGCAGGCCGCCGACATGGTCGCCCAGGAGGTGGCCCATCTGGTAGACGGACTCCTGGGCCGGACGGGGCGGGAGGCAGAAGAGGCCGCTGTGGAGGAGGCGACCGCAGAGGTTTCAGAGGACGAGGAGGCGGCCATTTCCCTCTGCTCCTGCGGCTCCGGCATCCCGGTGCAGAAGGTGGCGGTGAACGGGCGGGTGGTCACCCTCATCGCGCTGCCGGCCATCTTTGAGCAGTTCTACCAGAGCGGCAAGCGGCCCGGCGACGGGACGACGCGGGAGTTGCTGGAAGTCACCCGCATCTACAACCCCATCCCGCCAGAGGAGGAGGCCGCCTACGCCCAGGCCCTGACGCGGGAGTACGAGAAGTACTGCCGCAAACAAGCCGTGTAGGGCAACTGCGAGCAGTTTCTTGTAGGGCAACTGCGAGCAGTTGCCCTACATAGGAGGAGTTATGAGTCGCACGGCCACATACTACACCATCGTCACCTGGAAGGGAGAGCACTGGGGGCATGTTGTGATGGGCAACGGGCCGGAGATGGACTTCTCCGCCCCGCCCGATGCCCACGGCCATCCCGGCGTGCTGACGCCGGAGGACGCCTTCGTCGCCGCCGTCAACACCTGCATCATGATGATGTTCATCTGGGCCGTGGAGCGGTTCAAACTGGACCTGGTCTCCTACGAATGCCGCGCCGAAGGGACCAAGTTGATAGAACTGGACCGGACGGAATTTTTCACCCACGTCCATCTTTGGCCGAAGATTGTGGTGCGGGCGGGGGGTGAGGACCCGGCGGCTGTGGAGAAGCGGGTGCGTCGGGCGCTGGAGGGGGCCCGCAAGTACAGTCTGGTCGCCAATTCCATCAAGTCGGAGGTCATCATAGAGCCGACGATTGTGGTGGAATGACCAATGACAAATGACCAATGACGGAGGAGGAAGAATGCCGTTGCACATCAAGGTTTTGGGGCCGGGTTGTGAGGCCTGCGACTGGGTGGAGCAGCAGGCCATCGCCGCGCTGGAGGTGCTGGCCGAGGAGAACCCCGACCTGGAGGCCACCATCCAGCACATTACGGATTACGCCGAGATCACCAAATATCCGATTCTCTTCACCCCTGGCCTGGTGGTCAACGAGAAACTGGTCTGCGCCGGCCGCATCCCGAGGGTGGAGGAAGTGGTCGCCTGGCTGCGGCAGGCGCTGGACGGGACCGGGGGAGCATAGGGGGCAGTCCCCCTGGATTCGCATAGACCCGCTGCGACTTCCTGCCGGTACGTCGTACGTCGGGTAACCCGAACATCTGCATCCCATTCAATCTCAACAGGAGGTACAGAACAATGACCGAAGTCACCACTGTTCGTGAGCGGGCCATTGCCCGCTGTCCCGGAGTGGCCCAGCGGCTCTCGCTGCTGGACCGGTATCTGACGCTGTGGATTTTCCTGGCGATGGCCGTCGGCGTGGGGCTGGGATACCTCTTCCCGGCCGCGGTCCAGTCCTTCAACCAGGCCGTCTCCGTCGGGACGACCAACATCCCCATCGCCATCGGCCTGATCCTGATGATGTACCCGCCGCTGACAAAGGTCCACTACGAGGAACTGGGGGACGTCTTCCGCAACTGGCGGGTCCTGGGCCTTTCCCTGATTCAAAACTGGGTCATTGGGCCCATCCTGATGTTTGTGCTGGCCATCGTCTTCCTGCGGAACTATCCGGAGTACATGGCCGGCCTGATCCTCATCGGCCTGGCCCGCTGCATCGCCATGGTCATCGTCTGGAACGAACTGGCTCAGGGCGATACGGAATACGCGGCGGGGCTGGTAGCCTTCAACAGCCTCTTCCAGGTCTTCTTTTACAGCGTCTACGCCTATGTCTTCATCACCGTCCTGCCCACCTGGTTTGGCCTGAAGGGGGCAACGGTCCACTTGACGATTGGTGAGATCGCCAAATCCGTCTTCATCTACTTGGGGATTCCCTTCATCGCCGGTTTCCTCACGCGGCTGGTGCTGATTCGCCTGCGGGGGAAGGAGTGGTACGAGACGAAATTCGTGCCGCGCATCAGCCCCCTCACTCTGGCCGCGCTCCTGTTCACGATCGTGGTGATGTTCAGCCTGAAGGGGAACCTCATCGTGACGTTGCCGCTGGACGTGGTGCGCATTGCCATCCCGCTGGTCTGCTACTTCGTGCTGATGTTCCTGGTCAGTTTCTGGATGGGACACCGCATCGGCGCGACCAATCCTCAGACGACGACCCTCGCCTTCACCGCGGCCAGCAACAACTTTGAACTGGCCATCGCAGTGGCGGTGGCGGTCTTCGGGATTCAGTCCGGGCAGGCCTTCGCGGCCGTCATCGGCCCACTGATTGAGGTGCCGGTGATGATCGGGCTGGTGAACGTGGCCTTCGCGCTGGGACGGCGGCTGTTCGGCGCCCAGTCGGAGGCTGCGATGGCGTAGCAAAAGAGGTGACAGTCACCTTTGAGGTGACTGTCACCTCATCTTTACGGGGGTGGGGTGTTCCGCCGGGTACTCTTCCCGACCGACTTTTCGGCCTACGCGACGGCCGTAATGGACTGCCTGCCGGAGTGGAAGGCGGCGGGAATGCAGGAGGTGCTGTTGCTGGGCGTCATCCGGCCGGCGGAGATTCCGCTGGGCGGCTCGCTGGATCGGGACGTCCTGGAGAAGATGCGGTGGGGTGCCCGGCAGCGGCTTCACCTGGCCTGGCAGGCACTGGAGGGGCAGGGGCTGGTGGTGCGCACCCGCCTGGAGGTCGGACCACCGGCCCCCACCATCGTCCGCGTGGCCGAAGAGGAGGGGGTGGACCTCATTGCGATGGGCGCGCAGGGAAAGAGTTTGGTGCAGGAACTGCTCCTGGGGAGCGTGGCCCACGAGGTGGCCCGGCGGGCGCCGGTGCCGGTGCTCATTGAAAAGTTTGACGTAGTGCGCCAGTTGGGGCATGTGGAATGTCGCCGCCGCTGCGCCCGCACGTTCCAGCGGATTCTTCATCCTACCGACTTCTCCGAGTGCGCGGATGCCGCCTTCAACGTGGTCAAGCGGCTGCGGGCCGCCGGGACCGAAGAGGTCATCCTGCTCCACGTCCAGGACGAGCGGGCCATGCGCCACCGTCCGCCGGAGCAACTGGCGGAGTTTGACCGGATAGACACCGAACGGCTGGAGGAGATGAAGCGGGCGCTGGTCCTCTACGGCATCCCGCAGGTCCGGGTGATGCTGCGCCACGGCATCCCGTTCGTGGAGACGCTGCGGGTCGCTGAGGAGGAGGACGTCTGTCTGATTGTGCTGGGCACCAAAGGCCGCAGCGCGGTGGCGGAGATGCTGACCGGCAGCACCTTTGAGAACGTCATCCGCCAGAGCCGCAGGCCGGTGCTGGTGGTCCGGGGGACTCAGTGCCGATAGGGCAGGCTGTCCGCCCAGTCGTGTGAACATTCATGTAGCACAGGCCGCCAGGCCTGCATGCAGGCTAAAGCCTGCGCTACGGGTTCGTCGTAGCGCAGGCCGCCAGGCCGGTTGACGCGGGCAAACTCTCCTAAAGGAGACCGATGAAGTGCCATCCAGGGTGCCGCTGTCTGTGCTGTCGGGGGCGCGGGCCGGGCCGCAAGCGGCCGCCTCCTTGCGTCGCAATTCGCTGACCCTTTGGTTCATCCACTCATCCCAGGCTAAGGAGGCAAGGACAAATGACCGCGCAGAAAGTCCCGTGGTATCGGACGCAAATCGTCACCCTGGTGTTGCTGGCCATCGTGGCCATCGTCGTCATCTGGGCCGCGCTGGCCGGGTATCACGCGAAAGGCGAGCCGGCCATCGGCGTCGGACGGGGAATCATCCTGCTGGTGGTGGGCTTCTTCGCCGGTCTCCTGGGCGGCCTCATCGGCACCGGCGGCTGCAGCGTGATGCTCCCCATCATCCACTTCTGGATGGGCTTCCCGGCCTCGCTGGCGGTGGGCACCACTCTCTTCGCCGTCATCTTCACCGCCACCTCGGGCGCGTGGGGGCATCTGGTGCGGCGCAACCTGGACCGGCAGGCAACCCTCTGGCTGGGGGGTGGAGGCATCCTGGGCGTGCTCTTGGGCTCCTGGCTCTTCACCTTCCTGGCCCAACATCAGGCACTGCTGGGGCTGGTCCTGGGCCTGCTCTTCCTCTGGCCCGCCATCCGCATGATCTGGGAGGGCATCCAGGGCTTCACCGGCAAGGGACCGGCGAAGAAAGAGGGCAATGAGATTCCCGGCAACGGCTGGTGGATGGCCCTCTTCGGCTTCATCGTGGGCATCGCCACCGGCATCGCCGGGCTGGGCGGCGGCTACGCGCTGGTGCCCGGCCTCATCTACCTCTTCTCCGCCCCCGTCTACATCACGATGGGCACCTCGCTGGCGGTGATGGTCCCGCTGGCGCTGGTGGGCGGGCTGATCAAAGTGGCCCAGGGCTTTGTGGCACTGGTGGCGGGCGGCATTCTGGGCGGCGGGACGATTATCGGCGCCCAGGTCGGTGCGTCCATCATCAAGCGCCTGAAGCCCCACACCCTCAAATTCATCTTCGGCATCTATTTCCTCTACGTCGCTCTCAAGTTTGTCCTGGGCTACTTTGGGATTCGCATCTGGTAAGTTTCAGAGGTGGCGGGAGGCAATGCCTTCGGCCACCCCCAATATTTCAGAGAATGACCGAAGCCATTCACGTCACTGGTCTCACCAAAATCTACCCTGCAACGGGAGGACGTCCGCCGGTGCGCGCCGTGGACGGGATTGATTTCACCGTCCACGAAGGCGAGGTCTTCGGTTTCCTGGGGCCCAACGGCGCCGGCAAAACGACGACCATCCGCATGCTCACCGGCCTGGCGCGCCCCACGGCCGGCCACGCCCGCGTGCTGGGCTTTGACTTGGCGACGGAGGTGACCCGCATCAAGAAGCACATCGGCGTCGTTCCCGAGACTTCCAACCTGTACGACGAACTCTCGGCCTTTGACAATCTGGTCTTCAGCATGCAGTTGTACGGCGTGCCGCGCGCCGAACGCAAGCGGCGTGCCGAAGAACTGCTGGCCCGCTTCGGCCTGAGCGAGAAGCGGGACGTCCCCTTCGCCCAACTCTCGCGCGGGATGAAGCGCGCCCTGACCATCGCCGCCGCGCTGGCGCATCGCCCATCTCTCCTTTTCCTGGACGAACCCACCACCGGCCTGGACGTGATGAGCGCGCGCCACCTGCGGGGGATGATTGCCGACCTGCGCCGGGAGGGCGTGACCGTCTTCCTGACGACCCATTACCTGGAAGAGGCCGAACGGCTGTGCGACCGCATCGCCATCATCGTCCGGGGGCACATCGTGGCGCTGGATACCGTGGACGGGCTGAAGGCGCAGGCGTCGGGCCGCCCGACGGTGGAGATCACGGTGGCGGGGGAGGAGGGCCGCACCGAGACGCTGCGCCTGGAAGGCGACGACGTGGAAGCGACCCTGCGTAAGGCACTGGCACAGGCCGGGGGCCGGCAAGTGCTCGCCGTCAACACACTCCGCCCGACGCTGGAGGACGTGTTCGTCCGGTTGACCGGCCTGAGCGCCGAGGTCATGCTGGTAGAGAAGGGGAGAGGAGGCGGCAATGCTCGCGGATGACCTGCGCGGAATGGGGTACATCGCCCTGAAGGACCTGCGGGCCTATTACTTCAAGCCGCCCAACATCAGTTGGGGCATCCTCTTCCCCTTCGCCTTCGTCCTGGCCTTTGCCATCCGCAATCCGGGCGAACTGCGGGAATTGGTGCCCGGCCTGCTGGCATTGACGCTGCTGTTCGGCACCAGTTCTATGGAGGCAATCGTCATCGTCTTTGAGCAACGCATCGGCGCGATGGAACGGTTGATGCTGGCTCCGATACGGCTGCCAGCGCTCCTGGCCGGGAAACTGTTGGGCGGAATGGCCTTCGGCCTGGCGGTGACGCTGGTGGTGCTGGTCATCTCGCTGCTCGTCTTCGGCACCATCCCTGCCAACTGGCCGCTGCTCATCCTGGCGCTGCTGCTTGCGGCGGCGGCCTTCTCGGCGCTGGGAGCGTTCGTCTCCGTTGCCGTGCGCGAGGTGTTTGAGGCGCAGACGCTGGCCAATTTCATCCGCTTCCCGATGATGTTCCTGGGCGGCGTGTTCGTGCCCCTGGCCGCTATGCCCGGCTGGCTGCAGGTCGTGGCGCGGCTCCTTCCGCTGACCTACGCCGTTGAAGCCCTGCAGGCCGCGTTCGCGGGCCCTTCGTGGAGCACGGCCGGGCTGGACCTGGGGGCGCTGGCGGCGTTCGCGGCAGTTCTGTTCGGGCTGGCCATGCGCACCCTGGCCCGACGCGTGGACTGAACAACGATGAAAAAAGGCCTGACCATTATCCTGACCGACGAAGAACTCCTGGACCTCTGCCGCATCATCCTGGACCGGGATGCGGAGGGCGCGCTGGCGTTCCTGGACCGGCATCTCAGGAAGCCGGCCCACCAGGCACTGGAGGGCGGCTGAAAAGTGCTCATTGACGTGCCCGGTGCGGGCATCACGGAGATACGCGGCAACCTCTTCGGGTCCCGATAGGGAGCGGATGAGCGGCGAGGTCCTGCTTTCCAGTTCTGAAGGAGACATCTTTCTGGAGGGAGATTCGTTGACATGCAACCCATTGTGGATGTGGAACTGGCGATTCGGGAGTTGGTGGAGGCCCTGCGAAAGACGCCGGAGTTTCGTTCTCTGTGGGAGGCGGCGCGGGCCATCAACCACGACGGGGAGGTCCAGGACCTGCTCCAGCAGATTCGTGCTCACCAATCCGCGCTCCAGTGGGGGCGGGGGGACGGGGCAGAGCACCTGCGGGCCCTGCGGCAGTTGCAGGCCCAACTGGATACCTACCCTTCGGTTCAGGCCTACCGGGCCGCCGAGCAGGCCGTGCGCGCCCTCTTCCAGGAAGTGGACGCCGCGATCAGCCGGGTGGTGGGGGTGGATTTCGCTGCCAATGCCCGGCGCAGTTGCTGTGGATGAGGGAGGCCGATGATGCCGTTATCGGAGGAGTTGCAGAGGGCATGTGAGGCGCTGGGGCGCACCCTGGCCGAAAGCCGTCCCGTGCGGGAGTACCTGGAGGCCCAGGCCCGCCTGGAGGCCGACCCGGAAGCCCGGGCCCTGGAGGAGGAATTTCGGCAGTTGTACCAGGACCTGCTGACCCGTCAGCAGGCCGGGGAGGAACTGCCGCGGGAAGAGGTGGACCGGTTTTACCGGCTACGGAACCAGGTGGAGGTGCACCCCCTGATTGTGGAGCGGGACGTTGCCCTGGGCGAACTGAAGCAGTACTTTGCGGACGTCGCGTTTCAACTGAGCGCGCTGCTGGGGGCGGATTACACCGTGCTGGCCCGCCGCGCCTGATCAGGGCATTTTCGTCCTCACCCCACCCCCAGCGGCTTCGCCGCCGCAGGCCTCGGCCCGAAGGGCCTTCGGCCCGAGGGCGGTGGGGGAGGGGTGAGGAAATATGGCTGGCAGATTTTCCGATATGCTCTCAGGGCGGGCCCGGCGTATCCTCGGGGGCGACGTGGTCAAAGGGGTTCTCGGTGGGGAGGCCTTCGGCCTGCGCCGCGGCCAGCAGCGTCGCGTCCCCGCTGACGAAGGTCAGAGGAAGCCCGAGGGCCGCCAGGATGCTGGCGTACCGCAGGGCGACGGCCAACTGGACGGCGTCGTAGGCCTTCAGGGGGTGGTGACGCGTCAGGGCAGCGGCGGCGAAGAAATCATCCTGAGTCGTCCGGATCAACTGGTAGCGCCAGTGGACATCGTCCATAAACTGGTCAAACGCCCCGTCCCAGGCCTTTCGGCGAATCCGCCCAGTCCGGTACAATACAGCGAAGGCTGCAGTGACTTCGGCCACGCTGACCTCCGCGATGAACACTGCCTGAATGGGGCGACTGCCATCGCTTCCGATGTCCAGCAAACTCCGGACCCACGCGCTGCCCGGTTCACGGACGTAGACTTTGACCAGCGCACTGGCATCAAAATAGTAGAGATTTGCGTTCACCGACGATTCTCTATGATGATGTCGCTGGCCATCGGACCGGGAGGAAGATGGTCCAACTCCCACTGGATGGCTTGCTTTTCCTCTTCCGACAGCGACCGCCAGCGCTGCGCGTGGACTTCGGCCATCGGCGGAGGGGCGGAGATCAGCCCCTGGGCCCGCAGCCAGGCCAGGAGACGCTGGGGGTCCGGCGGGATGCCCGGCGTCGGCGGTGGAATTTCCGGCTCCTCGCCCGCCAGTTGCCGGACTCGCTGCTCCAGCCGGTCCAGCCGGGTCCGAATATTTATCAGTTCCAGTTCAACCCTTTGCATCCGACACCTCTATCGCTACCAGCGGTTCTCTATGATAATGTCGCTGGCCATCGGGCCTGGAGGCAGGTGGTCCAACTCCCGCTGGATGGCTTCTTTCACCTCTTCCGGCAGAGCGTCCCACTCTGCGGCCAGCCGCCGCTCCTCAGGGGTGGGCTCCCGGATCAGCCCCTGGGCCCGCAGCCAGGCCAGGACATACCGGGGGTCTGGCGGCATGCCTGGCGTCGGCGGTGGGATTTCCGGCTCCTCGCCCGCCAGTTGCCGGACCCGCTGCTCCAGCCGGTCCAGCCGGGTCCGAATTTCCAGCAGTTCCCGTTCTACCGCTTCCATATTCCTGTCCCCTGTGCTATTATACCCTCACCCTCTATCCGATGCAAGGAGGAGTTATGCTGATAGAAAAGTATGACCTGGAGGTCTTCACGCCGCCCTGCGAGCCGGGGGCGGAGCGCTTCAGCGCGAACGCCCACCTGCCCAACGACATCCGGGAGGTCTTCCCGTACCTCAACGCCACCCTGCGCGGCGCGGTCTACGAACCGGCGGTCCCCTCGGTGAGTTGGCGCAAGGCCGGCCACTACGTCGTCTTCCAGCCCAACCAGATTGGCGTCAGCAACGTGGAGGACCGGGAGGCGGCGATCAAGGAAATAGAGGGAATCATCGCCCTGGTCAACCGTACCTGGGAGCGGCGGGACCAGATTGAGCCCAACTACGAGACCCGCCGCCGTCCCACCGGCCTGGAAGTCTACAAACTCCTGCCGCGCACCAACTGCAAGGCCTGCGGCGAGGCTTCCTGCTTCGCCTTCGCCAACAAGTTGGCCGCCGGGCAGGTCCGGCTGGAGGCCTGCACGCCGCTCTTTGAGGACCCGCAGTACGCGCCGCAGCAGGAGGAACTGGCCGCGCTGATAGACGTGGACCTGCCCGCCATTGGCTCCAAACGGTAGGGAGGAGCAACGGGATGACCCGACGCGTGGCGTTCCCGCCTCTGGGTTTCCTCAGCCGGGTGGCTGAGGCCTATCTCCACGCGCTGGGGGTGGAGACGGTCACCCCGCCGCCCACGTCCCGCCGCACCCTGGACATCGGCGTGCAGGGCTCGCCGGAGATGATCTGCATCCCCTGCAAACTCCTCTTCGGCAACTACGTGGAGGCGGCGGAGCGGGGCGCCACCGACATCGTCATGCTGGGCGGGCCCGGCACCTGCCGCCTGGGCTACTCCGTCGCCCAGCAGGCCCGCCGTCTCCAGGAGTGGGGGTTCGCGGTGCGCGTCCACACGCTGGACCTCTACCACGTCCACCGGGACATCTTCCGCCTGACCCGCACCTTTGCCGACGGGCGTCCGGCCACCGAACTGGTGGAGCCGATCCGTTTCCTGCTGGCGCTGCTGGACCTGACCGACGCGCTGGAGACAGGCGTGCTGGTGGCGCGGCCGCGGGAGCGGGAACGGGGCGCGGCGGACCGGGCCTATGCCGCAGCCTGGGAGCGCATCGCCGCGCTGCGCACCCGCGAGGAACTGGAAGAGCAGCGGGACGACATCCTGGGCCTGCTGAACGCGGTGGACCTGGACGAAGACCGTCCGGTCCTGCGCATCGGCCTGGTGGGCGACGTTTACACCATTCTGACCCCCTTCCTCAACCACAACCTGGAGGTGCAGTTGGGGCGGATGGGGGTGGAGGTCCGCCGCTGGTTCCGCTACACGGGCCGCGTCAGCCTGCCCCTGCCCGATTTCCTGCGGATGGACCGGGGCGGACGGGCCCGGCGGGCCGGGAGCCGCTACCTGAAGCGAGATGTGGGCGGGTTCGCCCGCTCCACCGTCGCGGAGGCCGCGCTGATGGCCGAGGGGGAGGTGGACGGCCTGATCCACGTGGCCCCCTTCAATTGCACGCCGGAGACCGTGGCCCAGAGCGCGCTGGTCGCCCTGCAGCGGGAACGGGGCGTGCCCGTCCTCAGCCTCTCCTTTGACGAGCAGACCGGCGCGGCGGGCGTGATGACCCGCCTGGAGGCCTTCGTGGACATGCTCTGGTCGGCCCGCCGACGGCAGAGGTGAGCGATGCGCATCGGGGTCCCCAGAACCCTCTCCTTCTACCGGTTCCACCCGGCCTGGGCGGCCTTCTTTGACCGCCTGGGCGTGGAACTGGTCGTCTCTCCGCCGACGAACCAGGCCACGCTGGAGGCGGGACTGCGCTACGCTGTGGCGGAGACCTGTCTCCCGATGAAGTTGTTCTACGGCCACGTCCGGGCGCTGGTCGGGCAGGTGGACCAGTTGCTGGTGCCCTCTATCCAGCGCCTGGCCCCCGGCTCCACCAACTGCGCCCGGCAGATCGGCCTGCCCGACCTCTTGCGGGCCACGATGCCGGACCTGCCACCGCTGGTCGCGCCGGACATAGACCTGGGCCAGGAGGCCCGCGCGTTGCTGTCGCTGGTGCTGGAGGCTGGGGCACCCTTCAGCCGCAATCCCCTGACCCTGCGCGACGCGGTGACGGCGGCCTGGGACGCCTACCGCGCCGCCCGTCAGGCGATGCAGGAGGGCCGCCTGACCCCCGCCGACTTTGACCGTCCGGGGAAGGCTCCGCCCTGGCCCCCCGACGGCATCCCGGTGGCCGTCGTCGGGCACCCCTACAACCTGTACGACCCGTTCATCAACCACCAACTGCTGGTCCGGCTGGCCCGCCTGGGGGTGAACCCGCTGACCCCGGAGCGGCTGGGCCCCCAGCCGGGAGCGGACTACTGGGCCTTTGAGCACGAACTGGTCGGCGCGGCCCGCCTGGCGCTGGAGCGGGGCGTGCGGGGCGTCATCGCCGTGGTCGCTTTCGGCTGCGGGCCGGACGCGGTCCTGGTGGACGAGGTCCGGCAGTTGTGCCGGGAGGCGGGCGTCCCGATGATGGTCCTGGTGCTGGACGAGCACAGCGGTGAGGCCGGTCTGGTCACCCGATTGGAAGCGTTCGTGGACATGCTGCGCTGGAGGAAGGCCGATGGATGAGGTGTTCCTGGGCGTTGACGTGGGTTCGGTGACGACCAAGTTCGCAGCCGTGGACCCCCAGGGGAACCTGGTCGCCTCGGACTATCTCCGCACCGCCGGACAGCCTGTCCAGGCGGTCCGGGAGGGGCTGAGCCGGATGGCGACTCTGCTCCCCTCGCGGGTCCGCGTCCTGGGGGTGGGCACCACCGGGAGTGGCCGCCAACTGGCGGGGGCCATTGTCGGCGCGGACGTGGTCAAAAACGAGATTACGGCCCACGCGGTGGCGGCCCTGCACTTCGTCCCCGATGTCCGCACGGTCATAGACATCGGCGGGCAGGACTCCAAACTGATTCTGCTCCGGGACGGCGTCGTGGTGGATTTCGCGATGAACTCCGTCTGCGCGGCCGGGACGGGGTCGTTTCTGGAGCAGCAGGCGTACCGGCTGGGCATCCCCGTTGAGGAACTGGGGCGGCGGGCCCTGCGGTCGTCCAACCCGGTGCGCATCGCCGGCCGCTGCACCGTCTTCGCCGAGTCGGATATGATCCACAAGCAGCAGATGGGCTTCCCGGTGGACGACATCCTCTACGGCCTCTGTCAGGCGCTGGTGCGGAACTATCTGAACAACCTGGCCCTGGGGAAGACGATAGAGCCACCGGTGGTCTTCCAGGGCGGGGTGGCGGCCAATGCCGGGGTGGTGCGGGCCTTCCGGGAGGCCCTGGGGACGGAGATTCTCGTCCCGCCGCACCACGAGGTGATGGGAGCCCTGGGTGCGGCGCTGCTGGCGCGGGAGTGGAGCGACGGCCGGCCCAGCCAGTTCCGGGGCTTTGACGTCGTCCACGCCGATGTGCAGACGACCTCGTTTGAGTGCCGCGCCTGTCCCAACCTGTGCGAGATCGCGCAGATTCGGATGGACGGGCGGGTGGTGGCCCGCTGGGGCGGGCGCTGTGACCGCTGGGAGGTGCTCTGATGAACGTCCGGATTCCCTCAACCTGGCTGCAGGACTTCATCCGTCAGCGGGGCGGCGTGCTGAACATCGCCCGCCGCCTCGTCTGCCTGGATTGATGAATCTTCTTTGAGGGCTCATCCGGTCGGATGGGCGAACCCGAAAACCCCGACGACTTCGTCCGCTTCACCGCCGACGACCTGACCGTCTACGTTTCCCGCAAACTGCTGGAAATGTTGAAGCCGGGAGCGAAGGAGATGATTTTCTACGTGGACGGGTATGGGAGGTTCGTGCTGGAGTTTGAGGAGCCGTGGGGGGTGAAACGTGAAACGTGAAGCGTGAAACGTGAAACGTGAAACGTGAAACGTGAAACGTAAAACGTGAAACGTAAAACGTGAAACGTGAAAAGTGAGGGGAGATGAAGGTGAAGGTGGATGCGGAAGGGCGCGTGGTGTTGCCGGAGGGGCTGCGGCGCCGCTGGGGGCTGGAGGCCGGAGGGGAACTGCTGGTGGAGGGGACGGAGACGGGCATCGTCCTCTTCCCGCTCCGCCCCGACGTCCGCAAGGTCTATCTGGAAGTGACCACCCGCTGCAACCTGGCCTGTCGGACCTGCGTCCGCAACGTCTGGGGGGAGCCGCTGGCCGATATGACCGACGCGACCTTCGGGCGGGTGTTAGAGGGGATGCGGGAACTGCCCGACCTGCGGGAGGTCCTCTTCGGCGGGTACGGGGAGCCCTTCGCCCACCCCCGCTTTCTGGACTACCTGGCGGCGGTGAAGGGCCTGGGGGTCCGGGTGACCGTCAGCACCAACGGCACGTTGCTGGATGAGGAACGGGCGCGGGCGCTGGTGGACATCGGGGCGGATGTCCTGAGCGTCTCCGTGGACGGGGCCCGTCCGGAGGTCTTCGCCGACGTCCGGCGGGGTGCCGACCTGCGGACTGTGGTGGAGAACGTGGAGGCCCTGAACCGCATCAAACGGGAACAGGGCCAGACGCTCCCGCGGATTCAGTTGGAGTTCGTCGCCCTGAGGCGGAACATGGACGACCTGCCCGCGCTTTCGGACCTGGCCCGTCGGCTGGAGGCTAACCGGGTCCTGGTCACCCACGTCCTGCCCCACACCCCGGAGATGGCCGCCGATGCTCTGTACGGGCGGGACGAGACGCCGTCGTTTCCCCTTCCCCCCGGCTGGGCGCTGAACGTGGGCGGCTGGCTCCTCTGGGGGATTGTGGAACTGCCCCGGATGAACTGGGGGGCCGAGCGGCGCTGCCGCTTTGTCGCCGGGAAGGCGCTGGTGGTGGGGTGGGACGGCGGGGTCAGCCCCTGCTACGCCCTCTCCCACACGTACCCCTACTACATCTTCGGCCGCCGCAAGAACGTGACCCGCTACGTCCTGGGCAACGTTCACCAGCAGAGTCTGGCGGACATCTGGACCTCGGACGAATACGTCCGCTTCCGGGCCGAGGTGCGGGGCTTCCACTTCCCCTCGTGCGTGGACTGTCCACTCCGGGATACCTGCGACATCGCCGAATCCAACGATGGCTGCTGGGGGTGGTGCCCGTCCTGCGCCGATTGCCTCTGGGCGCAGGACATCGTGCGGTGCCCGTAAAGAGCCAGTTGCATTTTTCCCCATTCTGGGGTTTAATTGGAATGGGCCACGAATTTCACGAATTGACACGAATTTTTATTTTCATTCGTGACTTCACGGCAAAAACTCACCGCAGAGACGCCGAGAGCGCAGAGTTCTATATATAGCCTCTGCGTACTCTGCGTCTCGGCGGTGAAATGACCTTTTTGGAGGAAGAGATGGCCACTGTGGGCATTCTGACCGACACCACCGCCAGCATTCCCCGGCCGCTGGCGGAGGAACTGGGCATAGAACTGGTGCCCTACTATGTCCATCGCGGCCTGGAGACGTTGCGGGACGAGGTGGATATAGACACCGACACGCTGGCCCGGTACCTGGAGCGGGCAGACACCCTGCCGACGACGTCCAACCCCAGCCCGGGGGACTATCTGAGCGGGCTGCAACGGCTGGCGAAGCGGACGCGCGAAATCGTCGCGCTGACGATGACCTCTAAGGGGAGCGGGGCGTTTCAGTCCTGCCGGGCGGCGGTGGAAATCATCAAAGAACGGTTGCCCCAGTTACAGGTGGAGGTCGTGGACACCCTGCAGGTGGCGATGGCGCACGGCTGGGCCGCCATAGAGGCCGCGCGCGCGGCCCTGGCCGGGCAGAGTCTGCGGGACGTCGTGGAGCGGGCGCGCGAGGTGGCCCGCCGGGCGATGATGATTCAGACCGCCGACACCCTCCGCTACCTGCACATGGGCGGTCGCATCGGGCGGGCGCAGCACCTGGTGGGGACGCTTCTGAACATCAAGCCGCTCATCGGGATGGAGGACGGCGTGATTGTCGCCCTGGGGACGGCCCGCAGCCTCTCCCGGGCCTACGCCCGAATGGTGGAACTGATGGAGGAAAAAGTGGGGAAGGGGGCACGCATCAAGGTAGCCTTCACCCACGTGGCGGCGCTGGACCGGATGCGGCAACTGCAGGAGCGGGTGCTGGAACACTTTGAGTGCATTGAGGTCATCGTCACCAATCTCTCCCCGGCCCTGGCCGTCCACTCCGGCCCGGGAACCGTGGGGGTCTGTTTCTTCCCGACCGGGCAGGCAAAGCGATAATGGATGGATTTTGCAGCGGCCTCCGGCCGCTGCAAAATCCATCCATTTCCTCTACTCCCGCTCCTGCTCCCGCTCCCGTTTGGCGGCCTCTATGATGGGCTGCGCCAGGTGGGGCGGGACCTCCTCGTAGTGGTCAAACTCCATCCAGAACAGCCCCCGCCCCTGGGTCATGCTGCGCAGTTCGGTGGCGTACCGCTGCATCTCCGCCAGCGGGACCAGGGCAGTGATGATGCTCTTTCCTCCCTGCTGCTCCATCCCCAATACGCGGGCCCGCTTGGTGTTCAGGTGGCCCATCACGTCGCCCGTGAACTCCTCCGGAACGGTGATGACCGCCTTGTAGATGGGCTCCAGGAGCACGGGCCCGGCACCCAGCATCACCTTCTTGAACGCCTCCCGTCCGGCAATCTGGAAGGCGATGTCTTTGGAGTCCACCGGGTGCTCCTTGCCATCGTAGACGACCGCTTTCACGTCTACGACGGGGTACCCGGCGATGACGCCGCTCTCCAGCACCTGCTTGATGCCCTTTTCAATGGACGGCTGGAAGGAAGAGGAGATGGCGCCGCCGAAGACCTCCCATCCGTACTCAAAGCCGGTCCCGCGCGGCAGCGGCTCCAGGCGCATGTGGACCTCGGCGAACTGCCCCGCGCCGCCCGTCTGCTTCTTGTGCCGGTAGTAGTCGGAGTGGACGCGGGTAATGGTCTCCCGGTAGGGGACTTTGGGGGTAGAGGTCTCCACGCCGACGCCGAAGCGGTTCTCCATCCGCCGGACGGCAATCTCCACGTGCGCCTCGCCCATGCCTTCCAGAATGGTCTCCCGGGTACCCGGCTCCTGCCGCCAGCGCAGGGTCGGGTCCTCCTCGCAGATGCGGGTGAGGGTGGGGGCCATCTTGGCCTGGTCGGCCTTGCTCTTGGGACGGACGGCGACGGCGAAGAGCGGATGCGGGAAGACGGGGCCGGGGATTTTCACCGCGTGGCCCCGGTCGCAGAGGGTGTCGCCGGTGACGGTCTCGGAGAGTTTGGCGACCGCGCCGATATCGCCCGCGTGCAGGCGCGGGACGGCGATCTGCTCCTTGCCCCGCATCACGTAGAGGGTGCCCAGCCGCTCTTCGGTGTTGGCCCGGCTGTTCCAGACCCGTATGTCCGATTCCAGCATTCCGCCGTAAATCCGAAAATAGGTCAGTTTGCCCACATAGGGGTCGGCGGCGGTCTTGAAGACCAGCGCGGCCAGAGGGGCCGTGTCGCTGGGCTCAATCTCTTCTTCCTCACCGGTGGGCCCCTCGGCCTTCTCCGGACCCCGGTCGGCGGGGGACGGGGCATAGGCGACCAGCACGTCCAGCAGAGCCCGCGTGCCGATGTTCTCCGTCGCGGCGGTCACCAGGACCGGCACCACGCTCCCTTTCAGGATCGCCGCCCGCAGGCCGCGCCGGATTTCCTCTTCCGTCAGTTCCTCGCCCTCCAGGTACTTCATGATGAGTTCATCGTCGCCCTCCGCGGCGGCCTCCACCAACTGGACCCGCGCCTCCTCGGCCTGGGCCTTCATATCGGCGGGGATGTCGGCGACCTTTGCCTCGGGGCCCATCAGCGCCCGCATCCGGACCAGGTCCACCACCCCGGCGAAACTGGCCTGCGCGCCAATGGGGAGTTGCAGGGGGACGAAATTGCGCCGGAACGCGTCCCGCAGCGACTGCAGGGTGTGGGCGAAGTCGGCGTTCTCCCGGTTCATCTTGTTGACCACCACCATCCGGGGCAGGTGGTACTGGTCGGCGTAGTTCCAGACCAGTTCGGTGCCGACCTCCACCCCGCCCACGGGGTCCACCAGCACCAGCGCCAGGTCGGCGACGCGGATGCCGCTGATGACCTCGCCGATGAAGTCCAGGTAGCCCGGGGTGTCCAGGACGTTCAGTTTGCACCCCTCCCACTCCACCGGGATCATGGCCATGCTCAGGGAGATGCGCCGTCGGATTTCCTCCTCGTCAAAATCGGAGACAGTGGTGCCGTCCTCCACCCGCCCCATACGGTTGATGGCGCCACTGGCGAAGAGCATTGCCTCGGCCAGGGACGTCTTGCCACTGCTGCCGTGGCCCAGCAGAACCAGGTTGCGAATATTTGGGGTCGTGTACTCCTTCAACTCAACCTCCTGACAGGGATTCGTTACTCACAGGCCGACTGTCCACAAGTCGGTTGGCAATTTTGCGCGGGCAGTAACCATTCGGGTTTCCTCACCCCATCCCCGCCGCCTGCGGCGGGCGGCGAAGCCGCTGGGGGAGGGATGAGGCGGAACAGGTATCGCGGGTATTCTAACGGAAAACAGCGAAACTGTCAATCCGGGTCACTACCTACCCAATCGGCTTGCAATGGAGCGCACGCTGTCCGCCTGCATGCAGGCCTGGCGGCCTGCGCTACAGGGGCATGCCTTCGCCGCGTCTCCGACAGTGCTTGCCCGGAGGCCCCCTGGTAATCACCAATCCGGTGTTAAGTCTCTTAAAATCGTACCGGGGGCAGAAACCCAAAGTCCTGAAAAACCGTACCTCCAGAGTGCCATAACGGCTGACGCTTGCTGCGCTCACTGGCTTTTATTAACCCCTCACCCCCCTTGATCCCCCCTCTCCCCTTGGCCTTGCGGCCAGGAGAGAGGAGGGATTAAGGAGGGGTT
>Ga0272447_1000833_pt1 | contig 21480 bp, 15 predicted proteins | sample YNPCB0133_FD_194589 | JGI IMG/M metagenome (GOLD analysis project Ga0272447, IMG submission 194589) | Hot spring microbial mat communities from Yellowstone National Park, WY, United States - YNP-CB-013-3 | ecosystem: Environmental > Aquatic > Thermal springs > Hot (42-90C) > Sediment | place... | reverse complement strand
GACCGGGATAGCCGACGCCATAGGGAACAGCATTCAGGGGATCGCGGTGCTGGCCGGAGCCGTGGGCGCCGTCCTGGTGGCTTCTGGAGCCATAATAAGGTTCCTTCCCGGGTCGAGCGCCGACCTCCGCCAGACCGCGACGAGGATGATCGAGGGCGGCGTGATCCTCCTAGCGATAGTGGGGACAGGCGCCCTCATCCTCGGAGGAGCCAACTGGCTCGGCCAGAATTTAGCTGGAAGCTTCGGGGCCGAGGCCGGTAGCACGCCCGGGAACCTGAACCCCTGGACCAAGTAGGAGGTGGCTCCGATGAAGCGGCTCCCCCAAAACCACCATTTTTTCCATCAAGCTCACGGGGGTGACTCGTAGTTGTCGATGAGCCCTGAGCAGGCGCCACAGCTCAACTGCCCCCCCATGACGACGACCAACGTGAGCTTCATTCTTGACCCGCGCGACGCCCTCCCCCTGATGGGTGTCTTCGCCGCGGTTGGCTGGGCCGTCGGGGTGATCGTCTCGGTCCTACCGGGGGTCAGCGCCTCGACGCGGGCCCACGCGGCCGCGGTGAGGGATCACGCCCTGATAGCCGCCTTCCTCGCAGGGGTCGCGGGAGCGATAGGCAGGGCCGCAGACTGGGTCCTGAGGGACGTGATAGGTGGAGGGCTAAACGTAACCACCACATCCCACTGGACGGCCTACGACTTCTTCCTCCACAGCGCGATAATCTCGGGCCTAATCATAGCCGCGATAGGGGCGCTCTCAACCGTAGCGGTAATACCACTGATAGGGCCATTCCTAGCCTTCTTCGCAGGAGTCGTCCTGGGACCAAGCACACTCATACTGACTACGATACTAGTTGTCAGCGCCCTACAGGCCGCGACGCTCCTAGTCGCGCTACAGGCCATACCGATAGTCTATCCCGCAGGCTTCGCCCTCATGGCGGCCCCAGGCAGGATAGCCAAGGGCCTAGGAGCATTCCTCATCTCCCTAAGCCTGGTGATGTACGTGATGGCTCCGGTAATACCCTTCGTGATGGCCAGCATCGTCTCCCAGTCCTTCGCCGGAGAGAGCAAGGTGGGGTCCGACCCCATACAGATGCTGACAAGGGTATGCGAGACGGCCAAGATGCAGTTCAACCCTCAGGACGTTGTCTGGTCGCTTCTAAACCCAAAACAATACTACACCGACCTGTTCGCTTGGCTCCTGACGGTCCTGGCGGGAGCGCTCCTCGTGGCCCTCTCGATAGCGCTTGCCAGGGCCCTATCCCACTCGATAGGGGGTGTGAGCGCGAGCATATGATCCAGCTAGCCCCTACGATGGTTGAGGCCCTTGGGGTCTACTCGGTAGCCGCGGCCGTGGCGATGGTCAGCATGGCGGCCGGAGCGATCCTCTCCCAGCTACCGAGCAGGAAGATGAAGGGAGAGGGCAGGAGCCTCATGAGGGCCGCCTTCATAGGAGTATTCCTAATCTCCTCCATAATGGCAGCCGACTTCCTCATCAGCTACGTGACTAGGCTGGCGGGGATGCCCGACTGGCCCTCCCTCCTGGCCCGGGCGAGGGCCTTCCACGACTCCGGAATGCTGACGCTACAGGTCACGGGCGCCTTCGCCATGGTCTTCGGGATGGCCCTCGCAGTCCTAGACATCCTCCTAAGATTCACCCTTATCGGGACCCTAATAGCTCACCTCGTCTTCGCCGTCGCCTTCTCCGTCCTCCTAGTCTTCGCAGTCATAGGAATCTTCCTAGCCCTGGGCGGGGCGATGCTGATGCTGGCCGCCGGGATAGCGGGATACGCCTACATCTTCGTGGCCGCGGGAGTGGCGATGGTCAGCCTGAAGTATCTGAGGCCGCTGGCGATAAGCCTGGTAGTCTTCGGCCTAGCCCTCTACTACGGAGTCCCCCTAGTCCTAGGATACTCCCACCCAGTAGCGGTGGCGCCCCTCGACGACGAGGCCAGGGCCGCGGTGGTCCTAAGCCTGACCAACGCCTCCGTCCCAGCAAGGCTCGTCGTCTCGACACACGACGGAGACATACCACTATTCTTCGGCTACGCCAAGATGAACAGCACCGTCACGGTCAGGGACGTCCCCCTGAACTCCACCCTCATAGCCAACATCACGGGTAGCCGCAGACCTGGTAGGGGAGACGTATCCTACAACTTCACCTACGGCAGGTTCCACAACGAGACCTACGAGATAAGGGCCGTCGTCCTCGGACCGGGCCAGCAGCCCCGAGCCATCATAACACCCCACGAGACCTGGAGCCAGCTATACAGGAACACATCGGTAATATATATCTGGTATAGGGGCCTCCTACTGCCGGGGCCGAGCGCCGAGGAGCAGAGATCTATCAGGAGAACTTTAGACCAGTCCCCCACCCTCCTCACACCCATCACTAACCCCGGAGAGGGGACCGACCCGCTCTCCGCCATGGCCTCCGGCCTAAGGATGCTCGTGGACGCCCTCCGGGGGAAGACGGAGACAGACTACTTCAGGCTGGTCTTCGAGAGGGGGCCGCTGATAACGATCAGGGCGCCGACCTCCAGGCCCCTAAACTACAACGTCACCTCCATGGTCCTCTACGACGAGGAAAAGTACCGGACGTGGACCGAGCTCGGTAGGCAGCACCCCTACGGAAACCCATACCAGGTCGAGAGGGTGTATAGGCACAACTACACTGTCCCTAGGAGGAGCTACGAGTGCTGGTTGGAGAGGACAGAGGAGAGGTACGACCCCGTCACCAACACGACATACGCGGTCCCCATATACAAGGCCAGGGCAGTATACACCTACGGAAGCCTGGAGCCCCTCTCGATAGCCCGCTACAACGAGACTCCCGTGGAGGTTGTGAGCCTCGGGGCGTGGGACGACTTCGGATACCTGAGGTTCTGGAGGCCGAGCACGAACGGGTCGGGGGAGCCCCCCTCCTCGGACAGCTACGTGACCTACCGCCTGGACGAGGGCTCCGCCACCTACCCACTAGGCAAGCAACTGATACTGGGGACGGCCCCGCTGATCCTAAAGATGAACGTCGAGGCGAACAGGACAGCAGAATGGCCCCGGACACTCGGAGAGATGGCCGACCAGGTCCGTGGAAACGTTGGTAGGCAGGAGGGATACGAGAGGGTGATAGAGGAGCCTAACCAGACCGTCGTCCTCCACCCCGACGGCCCAGGCTTCCTAGAGCTAAGGGTGATACACGTTAGGCAGGTGGAGAGGGAGGAGGAGTACCGATGCCCATCGATGCCCCTCAGGCTCAACGGGACGGCGAGGGTAACTCTCACGAGCCCCAACGCCCCGGCCTGGGACCCCTACGCGGCCGGAGCCTTCAACTGGACGGAGTATAGTAGGGCCGCCAGCTACTCCCTACTAGACGACGGCCCGGTCCCGACCCTCAGCGGCCCCCAGCCGATGGACCCGAGGGCCTTCCACAACATGTATGAGGAGGACCCGAGGGACGCCCACTCCCGAAGCAGCGGCGTCTCGGCCAGGGGACTGATGCCCGGCCTAACCGGCTCAGCCCTGGAGCTCCTGAAGAGCATCATAGGGATAACGATAGTCGTCGTAGGCGCCGACGCCGTCTCGGGGCTAGTCGGCGGCGCAAGCCTCTCCTCCGCCTTCGTCCAGACCTTCAGCGCCTCGACGGTAGCCTCGGCCCTCTCGCGCCTGAGGCCACTAGCATTCTTCGGGGGAAACCCGATCCTGAAGCGCGTCGAGGACGCGCCATCGAGGGCTTGGAGGAGCCTGGAGAAGAACCTCCTCAGACACGCCAGGGACCAGATAGAGCAGAGGAAGATGAGGGCCTTCGCCTCCGGGGACCGCGCAACTCTTAGGAGGGTCGCGGCCTTCCAGGAGAGCTACAGGAGATACGTTGGGATCAGCAGGCTCCAGCCCTTGGCTAGGCTCTGGAAGGCGACTCCTCCGGGATGGATAGACGTGGCGCTCTCCAGGGTGAGGGGAGGGAGGTACAGCCTGGTTGGCAGATACGACGCGGCCCTCTCTCAGGCAAGGGACCAGCTCTCCCGCAGGATAAGCGCGCTGCTGCCGGAGGAGGGGGCTAGGCTGGGACACGTTTGGAGCCTATCGGGTGGAAAGTGGGTCTTCAGGGGAGAGGCTAGAGAGGCCCTTAGGAGCCTCAAGGAGAGGCATGGCTGGAAGGGCGTCGTCGCCTCGCTGGCGCTCTCCGACGGTAGGAAGGCAGTCCTCACCTCGCTCACGGGTCTACCGACGAAGATCTCCAGGAGCTTCCTGGCCTTCGGCCTCGACGCGCCGATGGCGAAGAGGCGGGTGGGGATAGAGCACCTGGAGGTCAGGGGCAGGAGGATACCCTACCTCAGCACCGACAGGGCCAGCCTCATAGGGACCACGGTCAGCGAGGCCGCTGCGAGCAAGAGGGTCCTAGGAGGGGAGGGCGGATCGTCGGCCACATCCCCGCAGCAGGGGGCGCCAGCGCCATCCCCCACTCCTCCGGACGTGTTTGAGGCGAGGGCCGGAGCCGAGCCCCCAAGCGGAGCGGCTAGCGCCTCCTCCTCGGAGCCGAGAGGCTCCAGCCTAGGCGAGGTGGCTGGGCTGAGGCCACACACCCTGGAGGCTGACTACAGGGATGGCTACGTCATCAGGAGGGAGGACGGGACGGAGATCAGGCTCTCGGAGAATCTTAGGGTCGGGAGGCGCAGCCTCTCCGACTACGTTCCGGAGCCAGCGGATAGAGGCGAGAGAGAGACCTACTGGAGGATAGAGAGTGCAGGGTTCGAGAGGCGCGACTCCTGGGACGGCCTATGGGGAGAGAGGAGGGGTGAGAAGAAGAGGTGAGGAGGAGGGCTGAGAGGCAGTTGGGACTGATGGCGATGGTGAGCCTACTCCTATCCCTCTCGATCTTCCTAACGAGCCCCCAGTGGGGGCTGGCGGTGGCGGCACTGCTGGGAGCACTCCTACTTGCGGCTTACCTAGCCCTGAGGAGGTGGGGTGAGGCGCCTTGATATGGCTTGTCCAGGTAGGGGTAGCCGCAATAGTATTCCTGATAGGGATACTCCTAGCGGGCAACATCGGTGGTGGCTGGATCACCGTCCTGCTCTTCGCCGCCCCAGCCTTCGCGAGCCTGATCTTCGTCAGGAGGTCCGACACCTCGATGCTTAGGGGGAGGCCACGCGCGGCCAGCCTCTTCGCCGCGGCCCTGTGGGACCTCGAATCCGTCAGGCACCTAGGGGACATAGACCTGCTGAGGCTGAGGGGAGGAAGGTTCGTCGCCGTCGGCGCGCTTAGGGTCGTGGACTCCGCCGAGAACTTCGACTCCTCGCCACACCAGGCCCTAGTCTCCCTGGCCGCCAGGATGGGCGACATCCTCGCGACCCTGGGCGGCGTAGAGGTTAGGATAGAGGTCTCCAAGTCGCCCAACCCTTCAAAGGCGATAGGAAGGGAGCCCGTCTTCAGGTACGTCGTAACTGGGGAGTCGAGGACGGAGCGCGTCGTGGAGGTCGTGAGGCAGGCGATGAAGGCCCTCTCGGAGAGGATGGCCGCGGCCGGAGTAGCCCTGAGGCCGTGCAGGTGCTCTGGAGGGAGATGCGAGATAACCGGCCTCACACAGACCGACGCACCCCGGCTCAGCTTCACCAGAGCCCCCGCAATCCTCGTAGCCTCCACCTCCCTCATAGCCCTGGTGGCCGCTCCGGTGCTGGCGCCCAACGTCATGGGGCTCGCGGCGGCCGCGGCCCTAAGCCCACTCGTCGGAGGGTTCCTGGCCCTGAGGGCTGTCTCGGCCCTCTCTAGGGGAGGGAGCCACGCGCCCCCCGTCCCCGACGGGCACTACGAGAGGGGGAGGATAAGGATGGGCGACTCCTGGTACAGCTTCGCAACCCTCAGGAAGATAACCCACTCCGACAGGTTCGTGGAGCCGGAGGACGTCTACAGGTTCCTGGAGACGCTGAACAGCAGCTTCCTCTACCAGTCCAGCGGATACATCGTAGGCCTGACGCTCAGGAGGATTGAGGAGTCCAGCTACTCTCTAAGGGAGAGCTTCAAGATGGACATGAGCTACTACGACTACGAGACCGGAGGAGGACTCTCAAGAGCCCTGAAGGCGAAGAGGCACCAAACCCACCTGGAGAGGCTTAGGATGGGGGAGAGGCCCTTCGAGATGCTGGGAGTCTTCGTCCTGAAGACGCAGGTAGAAGGCTTGGAGGCAGTAAGGGTCGAGGAGGACAGCTTCAGGGGAAGGCTTGAGAGCCTGGGATTCAAGGTGGGGTACGTGAGGGGGCCGAGGGGCATAGCGCGCTGCATAAGGAGCCTATACGTCCCGACCGAGGGCGTCTCGATCCCGGTCCTTGAGCCTCCCACGCTGGTCGAGGTGAAGGCCTTAACGCTCGACTTCTCCTGGCTCAGCCCCCTAGCCCTCGACAGGTCCCCACCCCTCGTGAGGGATGGCGTCCTCCTAGGAGTGGACAAGAGGGGCAGGCCGATCCTCTGGCACCCACTAGCAGTCAAGAACGCCCACATGGCCGTCTTCGGACCGATGGGCTCCGGAAAGTCCACGCTGGCCAGGACGCTGATCATCAGGGCCATGAGGTACTTCAGGGAGAGGCACGGATACCAGCCCCTATTCCTGATAGTCGATCCCGCCGGTGAGTACCGCTCAGTCGCGAGGGAGCGCGGAGAGATAGTAGATATGGTTGGGAGGAAGGTGAACCCGCTGCTCCTGGAGGGAGCTAGCCCCCACGAGAGGGCGAGATTCGTGGCCGAGATGATGAGGTACCTGAAGGGGCTTAGAGGGGAGGAGACGAGCGTCTTGAAAGAGGCTATCCTGGAGTGCTACGCCAGGAGCGGGATAGATGCTAACGACCCCTCGACTTGGTCCAAGGCCCTCGACAGGGACGTGACCGTCTCGAGGGTCTACGGCATACTCGTTGAGAGGCTGAGGGCTAGCCTAGGAGGCCCGATGGAGCCCGTCTACAGGAGCGTCGTGGACAAGCTGAGAGACGTGGCTGAGGGGGCCAGGAGCTTCAGCAGGACCGACCTGACTGTGGACGAGCTGTTCTCTAGGGGAGGGATACTATGCCTAAGCTTCAGGGACATATATGGACAGGTTAGCGAGGACCTACAGCGCGTCATAGTCTGGACCGTTCTCCAGCAGTTGAGGGACAGGCTGCTGGCGATGGATGTCCAGGAGGAGCTTAGAGTCATGGTCGTGATGGACGAGGCCCACCGGTTCATCAGGGTCGGAGAGATCGTGGAGGGAGGCGTTAGGGTCCCGGTCGAGCCGCCCCTAAGCCTACACCTAAGGGACACCAGGAAGTTCGGAGCGAGCTACGTCATGATCACGCACAAGCCGGAGGACATGCCTTCGGGGACCGTCGAGCTCGTGGGCACCACGATAGCGCTGGGGTACCCCGACCACAACTACGCCAAGGTCGTCCAGGAGATGATGGGCCTGACGCCGAGCCAGGTGGACCAGCTCCTCTCATCCGCCAGGGGGCAGGGCTTCATGAAGACGTCGGACGACCCGAGGCCACTGTTCCTAACCGTGCTGCCTGAGAGGGGAGCGCTGGTTAGGGACGCCCTCAGGGACAGGATGGCCCTGCTGGGGCTGGCCGAGGAGCCAGCTCCGATAGAGACTCCCGCGCCCGAGAAGGCTGGAGCCGCGGCGAGCGTGGCCGTCGAGACTCCCAAGCGAGCAGCGCCGGTGATGGAGGCGCGGGCAGAGATTCCGACAGAGCCTAAGGTCGTAGCGGACGCTCCGGCAGCCCCAATCGAGATCGTCGCCGAGCAAGCCCGTGAGGAGGCTAGTCCTAGGGAGGTGCTGGTGGAGGCTCCGGCACAGACTCCTGTGGCTAGAGTGGTGGAGCGGCCCGAGGCTCCAGCAGCCGCTCCGGTGGAGGAGGTCGAGAGCCGCTTCAAGCCTGAACCCGCCGCTCCGCTTGAGCAGAGGCCCGTGATCAGGGTTAGGATAGTTGCTCGGCCTACGGCTCCAGCCCGCCTAAGCTCCGCCTCGACCGTCACGATCCAGCCCCGCTATAGGCCGATGGTTAGGGGAGGTGGGTCTGCGTGAGGACGCTCCTCGCCCTTCTCCTGATCGCGCTCTCATCTGCGATAGTTGCGGCACAAGCCCAGCCAATCCAGCCCGAGATCTACTGGAGGGTCGTCGTCGAGCCGAGGCCGGGAGGAGAGGCGGTCGTAGCCTTCTTCCTCGGGACCCTGAGGGGCGGCGAGCCGAGCCCGCTCCCCGACGCCTCCTACTCCGCCCGCGCCCTTATAGGCGGCAGGAGCGTCGAGCTGCCCGTCACGGTGTCTGGAGGGATAGCCTACGCCAAGGTCCCCGTCCCGCTCGAAGACATCCTCGGAGGAAGCATAGCCCTGAACCTCTCGGCCAGCTCGGAGAGCTACTTCGTCAGGTCTTCGAGGCAGGTCGCTCTGAGCTACGGCCCCGACCACACGGCGATGGCCGTCCTGGCGCTCGCCCTCGCTCCTTCCGTCCTAGCAGTCGCGATAGCCCTGAGGGGGAGGAGGTGGTAGAAGGGTGATCCTTGAGGCCCTGGAGGGTTTCCTCGCCTCGGTCCCGCTCTTCGCTCCCGCGGCCGCGCTCAGGGGGAACGGCTACGCAGCCCTCATACTGGGGCTGGTAACGGGAATAGTCACGGTAGCACTGGCCACAAGGAGGAAGGTCCTCTCCATCACCAACGTCGAGTCCGGAGGATCAAGCGTCGGCGCCCTGATCTTCGCGCGGCTGATGAGCTGCGTTGGGATACTCCTGCCGATGATCCTCGCTCAGGGAGCTGCTGGGGGGATAGAGAGCGCTGGCAGGCTCACGATAGGAAACCTAGCCCTCATGAGCCTAGGGGCGATGGCGCCCGACATAGTTGCGGCCCAGATGATGTCTAGCAGGGGTAGGAGGGGCCTAGCGCTCCTGCTCCTGATGAACGTCCCCGTCACGGGAGTGGTTTGGCCCCACATAGCGCTCTCCACATACCTCCTAGCATCTAGGGCTAGGTGGATGCCTGGCAGGGGGATAGAGATAGGGACCGTCAGGGCCTCGATAACTCACGGAATCAGGACGCTCAGGGGTAGGGACGAGGACATAAGGTCCATGGAGACCGACTGGTTCGTGGACGACAGGTTCGGCCCCTTCAAGTTCGTCTGGAGCCCTAGGCAGGAGAACGGGGAGCACAACCCCCACGTAGTCGTGGCCGGAAAGAGCGGCGCCGGTAAGAGCACCTTCCTCTACCACCTCATACTCTGGCTCCTAGCTAACGGCTGCGGGGTAACGGTGATAGACATGACGGGCCAGTACGTGAAGTACGCCAGGTGGCTGAGGACCAGCGACTCTAGGGAGCTCCACGGGGCTCTGAACCTTGATGGGGATAGGGCGCGGGAGGAGCTGCCGGCCGGGATGCCACAGGTAAGGACAATACCGATAGTGATAAGGGGATTCGAGATAATAGGCGAGGAGGACTCGATCCCTGAGATAGTTTCGAGCCAGCTAACCTACAGCCTAAGCCTAGTAGACAGGATGGCGCTAGGATCGAACCAGCAGTACTTCCTCTCAGAGGCGGTCTCAAGGGCCTCCCTTAGGGCCTCTAGGGAGGGCAGGGCCATGAGGCTCTCAGACGTTGTTTCTGAGCTGGACGACCTGATGGGGGTGGAGCTGATGGACTCCATGGGCAGGATAGTCGAGAGGGACACCTACGAGGCGATAAGCAGCCTGAGGAGGAGGCTAAGCCTCCTAAGCCTCTACGTCGAGCCAGACGGCGAGCCCGCGAGGGCGATGGAGATAGTGGCGAGGGGTTGCGGTAGGAGCCACCCCGAGAAGCCTGGGAGGGGCGAGCGCTGCGAGTGGGGCGAGCTGGTAGTCGTGGACCTCTCCCCAATACCCGACGAGGAGGTCAGGGTGATAGCGGCTGAGCTCGTCCTGAAGAAGATCTTCTGGACCGTGAAGAGGAGGTTCTACGGCCACATGGCCCAGAGGCACCCTTGGTTCCTCGTGGTTGACGAGGCCTGGAAGCTCCTCTCGCCGGGCATAGAGACGACCCATAGGACAGTCCTAGTGGACTTCTTCAGGGAGGCAAGGAACTACGGCATAGGAATAGTAGCCCTCACACAGCACCTGACTGACCTAGGTAAGGAGGCTTACAACGCAAGTCTCCAGGTCTTCCTAGCCGTCACCGAGCCCTCCGAGGTCGAGAAGCTTGCCAAGAGGATAACTGCTAGGGGCGCTGAGCAGCTTGAGGAGGTCCTGATGAGGCTGAAGCCACACCAGAGCGTAGTTAGGGTCGATGTCCCGATAGAGAGGATAGCCAGGGTTAGCAGGTACAGGGGGGCGGCAGTCGAGTGGGTAGTGGCCGAGCTCAGGAGGCTCTACATACCCGAGGAAAGGATGAGGAGGATCAACGAGGAGTACGTGAAGTACTACCAGAGGAACTGCGAGAAGGCGGTTGCGTCCCGTAGGGAGAGGAACAGATTACCTCCGCCGCCCGCCGCCGCGGTGGCCCAGCAGGCATCCCAGCAGACGACTATTCAGCGCCAGGAGGCCCCAAAGGCCGCTCCCCGAGAGCTCGCTAGGATCAGGGTCTCCTTGAGGAGCCCAGCTCAGCAGGCCCCAGCCCAAGCCCCGAGAGCGGGGAGCGGCCGCGACCCGCTGGAGGAGCTCTCAAAAGCGCTAGGGGTCGAGAGGGAATTGGCGGTGGCTGTAGCCCTCGCCGCGGCAAACAAGTGGCTCGTAGTACATAGAGGACGAGGTAGGAGTTTCTCATTAGAGGTTTCGAGGCTCCCTGAACCCTTCGCTAAAGCTCTAGGGGCACGTAGCCTCATCGATCCCTCCACCAGAATCTTCAGGGCAAACTTCCTTAAAGCCGTCTCAAAGGTAGAGGAGGACCAGCAACTTTTGAATCTGGCCTCCGCCGTGGCGCGTATGAGCTGCCCCTCATGCCTAGCCTACCCGGCTGGCTCTTCACACGTATGTGGGGGTGTGGATAGGTGAGTAGCGACGAGACGATCGAGGAGAGGGAGTGGGCCGTTAGCTACGAGGCCGCCGTCAGGGAGGAGGCGCTGAGGAGGGAGGTCCTTAGGGATGAGGCGGTTAAGGAGGCTGCGAGGGCTGAGGAGTACAGGAGGGCTGCCCAGAGGAGGCGGAGGGCCGCGGAACCCTACAGGGATAGGGGGCTCGCTAGGGCTCTGAAGAGGCTCCTAAAGTGGATCGTCTGGGGTGAGATTTGATGAGGGCTCTCCTAGTGCTTGTCACCGTCCTCCTGCTGGCCGCGGCTGCTCCCGGCTCTCCAGCAGAGCCCTCCGCCAGGGCCAGCTACACCCTCCTAGGCCTAGGCTCAGACCTCTACGGGGTCCACTACGACCCGTCGGGCTGGATGCTACTAGCCGGCCAGAGCGGCCTGATAGCCTACGCCGAGGAGTCGGGCGGAGCCTGGAGGTACAGGATAGTCTCCTACGGAGGCTCGGACCTCAGGTCCATCGCCTGGTCCGGCGACTCTGGTCTGGTGGTTGGGAGGGAGAGGGCGGTCCTCGTCGAGAGGCACGGCAAAGACCTCACCGTGAGGGACGTGCCGTTCTTGAGGGCTAGTTACGAGTTGGCCGCGTGGAGCATGGACAAGAGCTTCCTAGTCCTGGTAACTCCCGAGGGAAGGGTCTTCGCCTACAGGCCCGGGGAGCCAGCGGCCTATGAGGTCCCAATACCGTCGGGTGGAGCCGTGAGGCTCGTCGTCGAGCCCTCCAGCAGGGTGGAGGGAGCATCCTACGCCCTCGCGGTCGCTGAGTGGGAGTCGGAGGGCCAGAAGACCTACAGGGTCCTCTCAATAGGCTTCGGGGGCGCCAGGGAGGTTGGCGACGACTCTCCCGAGCCCCTCAGGAGCCTCTCACGCCTCATCCTAGACGCCCTCGGCAAGTACCCAGGAATCAGGGGCCGCGCCATCCTCATACCCTCCGAAGGAGGCCTGGGAAGCCTAGTACTATTCAGCGGAAACATAGTCGAGGTGTACGGAGGATCTAGGATAGCCCTGGCCTTCGAGGTTCTGGGCGCGGCCGGGAGCGGCGGGAGGGTCGTGGCGGTCGGAAGGGGAGGAGGAGTCGCGATGATAGACGTGGGGTCGGGCGATGTGAGGTACGTCAGCATACCCTCCAGCGAGAGGGTCTTCTTCATCGACGCCGAGACTGCGGCCGTAACCTCCGTAACCTCGCCGAGAGGGCTTTTCCTCTACAGCTTCCCGACGGGATCTGTGGAGTACATACCGATGCCGAGCAGGCCCACCAGCCTCCTCCCGTCCGAGGGGCTAGTGGCCGACGAGGGCGGAAGGATATTCAGGCTTATAAGGCCAGCCCCATGGAAGGGCGGGCTGTCGCTCGTCGCCACCCTAGACTCGGGATACGTGGCTGAGATGGCTAGGCTGGGAGGGCAGGTCATGCTCCTAGTCGCTGGGACCAAGCCGGAGAAGACTAGGCTGATGCTGCTGGGGCAGTCGGGTCTCAGGACGCTCCCCGAGGCCAGCAAGCTCCAGGACGCCGAGCTCGTGAGGGCCGCCTCCCTCGGAGAAGCGGCGGTCCTGGCGGGGCCTGGAGGAATATTCTACGTCTCGCGCGAGGGCCAGCCTATAAGGCTGGGCGGCTCCGAGGCCGGTGCTACCGCCGCCTCCTGGCACCCGGATGGATGCGTCTGCCTAGTAACCGGTAGGGGAGGCAGGCTCTTCGGCGTCCTCGACGGCCAGCTACTCCCGATACCGGCGGAGACCTCTAGGGACCTTCTCTCGGCGGCCTGGGGCGAAGGCTACGCCCTCGTAGGGGGCTCGGGGGTCCTATACCTCTTCGACGGCCACGGACTCCTGGAGCTTGAGGCGCCCTACGTGACATCCTGGCAAAGCATAGCGTACAGGGGCGCGGGAGAGTTCCTAGCCTCCACACCCCTAGGGCTCATACTGGTCAAGGCGTCCTACGCGCCCTCGAAGCCCCTGGACTATGTGGTTCTAGACCGATCACCAACAGCCAGGGGAGAGCAGAGGGTCACGATAGTAGCAATCGCTCACGAAAGGGTTGGGATAAGGAACGTCAGGCCCGAGGGCCCCGCAGCCTTGACGGACTGGAGCGGGCCGAGGAGCCTCTCTCCGGGGTGCCCAGCGACGTTAACGGTCACGCTTAAGCCCATGGGCGACAGGTCCATGGGATCGACCGTCTGGCTCTACATAGACACCGATGAGGGCTCCCCGATAGAGATAGCTACGCTGGAGCTTTCGGCGCAAAGCAAGGCCCAGCAACCCGCCGCCGAGCCCCTAGTCATGCCTGTCCTCCTAGTTATAGGAGCAGTCGCGGCTGTAGCTGTGGTCGTGGTTAGGCGCGTCAGGAGGAGGCCAAGCCATGTGGAGGAGGGGCGTAGCGGGCCGGGAGAAGAGCCGAGGGGCGAAGAGGAGGAGAGGCGCGGCCGCGGAGACCTTGAGGGAGACTACTGGGGGAGTGGAGGTGCGTGGGACTGAGGATCCCGTTTAGGCTGATACTCCTGGTATCAATCGTAGCGCTTGTGGCGCTCACGTGGCAGCTATGGATGAGCCTAATCCTCATAGCGGTAGTGCTCCTGGCAGCCCTCCTGATCTTCTCCATGTTCGTCCCGGGCCTTGGCTGGCTCGTCAGGCTCCTGCTTCTGGGGATACCGGTGGCGGTCCTCTCCTGGATCTTCAGGGGCGTCGCGAGGCTGCTCCGGGGAGGAGTAGCCGGTGGCCGGAGGGGCCGCGGCCCCTCGCTGAGCCTGTTCGGCGGCAGGAGCCTGAAGGGGCTCTCGGTAGAGTCGGTGGAGGGCGGCCTCCTAGTCGTCGGGGACTACAGGGCAGCGGTGAGGGAGGTGGTGGACGCGCTCTACAGGGCGGGCCGGAGGGTGATAGTCGTGGGTGGAGTGGGTCTAGTCCCCGACTCTGTCAGGGTCGAGGACCTGAGGGTAGTACTCCTACAGAGGACATACCTGAACGCGCTCAGGCTGCCGGAGGAGAGGAGCGAGAGGAGGGACGCGGTGGAGAAGGTCGCGGCGGCCCTGACGGTCTCGGAGGGGCTGGACGCGGCTGAGGTCGGGATGCTCGTCAGCTTCATCGAGAGGGTCTCAAGGTCGGGAGGCCTGACGGAGGACGACGTGGAGAGGCTTAGGACCGAGTACGGTCCAGGGGTCGCGGCCAGGCTTAGGGACGCGGTAGAGGTGCTGGTGACGAGCTTCAGCGCGCCAGCTCCGTCCCTGGACAAGCTGCTGGAGGGGGGCTGGAAAATACTTGTGCTTGAGACCTACGGCCTCCCCAAGACCCACAAGCTCTTCGTCACGCTCTACTCCGCCTACAACCTGAGGAGGCTGCTCCGGGAGGGCGGCAGCGTCGTCGTCCTCACGGACGTGGAGCTCATCCTCCCCAACATAAACGCTCTCCCCTACGACGCGAGGCACACGTGGCTGACGATCCACAGCGACCTGATGTCCCTCGCATCGTCTGGCCTCGTGATGGCTACCTCCAGCCCACACGTAGCTCCGGAGCTACTGGAGACTGTCAAGGGAATCCTCCTAGTCTCGGCACCGTCTAGGGTGGTCAGGGAGGTGAGGTCCCTTGCAGGAGTAGAGATAGACGAGTCACAGCCAATCCTCGTGAGGAGGGAGCGCACGGGCTACGCGGCCTACAGGGTTGGCTTGAGAAACGTCCCGCCTGTCTCGAAGGAGAAGGCGAGGACCTCCGCCCTAGGATACTACCAGAAGGTGAGGGCGGAGGCGAGCGAGGCGTTCCGCGGAACGGTCCTGTTCGCGGACTTCGGGGACCACGCGGAGGAGGCATACAGGATCCTGAGGGCCGTGAGGTACGTGAGGGGCGGAGCCGAGGAGGTCTCCAGGGAGACCTCGACTCCACCGAGGCTCATCCGGGAGCTACTGGAGAAGGGATACATAGTCGAGAGGGAGGGCCTCCTCTCGCTGGCGCAGCTTGGGGAGGAGGCGCTGGCCGACTTCGAGGCGAAGGCTAGGGGCAGGAGGGCCGTCGCGGCTAGGGCGCCGCCGGCCCAGTCCACGCTTGAGCCGGAGCAGGCTGGGGAGGATCAGGCCCGACCACCGGTCCAGATAGGGATAGGCGCATACGTCTCCAGGCCCGAGGTCCTGCCAGCCGACCTAGGCGAAGTCTACAGGCTCCTAAGCGACTCCAAGGCCGCGCTCGCTAGGGGAGACTTCCTAAAGTCCACGAGGCTGGCGTACAAGGCGCTCCACGAGCTCCTGAGGAGGGTCTCGGGGGCGGATAAGGGCAGGCTCCCCGACCTGGCGAAGCAGGCCTCGGCCAGGGGAGTCATAGTTACGGAGCAGGAGGCAAAGAGGGCCGTAGGGACGATAGCGAGGGTCGGGAGGCTCCAGAAGAAGATCGAGCAGGGCCTGGCCCTTGAGAGGGATGAGGAGGAGGCGGCTAGGGCCGATGCCGAGTTCCTCGTGAGCGTGGTTGAGAGGGCGCTGGCTGCGCTTGAGGGCTCTCCGTCACCGGAGGAGGTTGAGGGTGGTGAGGGTGATGAGGAGCCTAGTGACTCTGGGGCCGTTTGAGGACGTGGTGGGCTCTCCCGGGGGAGTCCAGCTCTTCCGGGGGAGGAGCGTGATAGGCTTCGCAGCTACGGCGATAACTAGGGCAATGTACGACGGGCAGCACTTCTACGTCACCTGCGCCGTAGTGAGGCCGAGGCTGTTCGCTAGATACATTGTCCAGCCGAGCCAGAGGTCTAGGCCGCTCCCAAGCCTATGGGACTGGCTATGCGTCGTCCACGGGCCACAGCCAAGCAGGAGCGAGGGGACGTGCAGGACCTGCGGAAAGGCATGCTTCCTCAGGATTATATGGCGAGACCCAGACGCCGTCGAGCAGATAATAGGGCCGGTGAGCGTCTACGCCGGGAGGATAACCTACGGCCCAGCCAACAGGATCTTCGAGCCCGGGGAGGTAACCGACGTATACATCGACGGAAGGGGAAACGTATACGCCAAGGTCCTGCTCTACGAGCCCCTGGAGGTCGAGGCCCCTCCGGACCTGACGCCCGCCGAGGTCGCCGAGCTGGTCTGGACGCCGCCCCAAGAGGTCGTCCTCGGGATAAGGAGGTGAAGCGTTTGAGGAAGCTGCAACCCAGGCGCTTCATGATCGGGCCGCTCCTCCTGAGGAGGGTTGGCGGGAGCGTCAGGGCCCTAATGCTTGAGACGGGCCGGGAGCTGACCCTCCCGATGCGGGAGGTCGTAAGGGCCTACAGGTCTCCCCGCGGAGGGTTCGCCCTCCTCCTGGAGACGGGCCGCGTGGACTACTTCAGGTGGCACGCCGCCGACCATAGCGTGGCTGGCAGGAGGATGGCCGCTGTGGGCGACTGGGTCTGCCCCTCCTGCGGAGGCTCCCTATACAGGGACAGGTGCGGCGGCTGCGGCGCCCAGGCTAGGCCAAGGATCCTGTGGGTGGATGGGGATGCCGTCCAGCTCCTCCTGCCGGTGGAGCAGGGGCCTAGGGGCCCCCTCTTCGGGGGCAGAAGCCTATCGCCTTGGGAGGTAGTCGAGGTATACGCGGACCTCTCGGGCAACCAGCTAGCCAAGGTCCTCGTGGTGGGTGGAGAGGGAGAAGGCGCCGCGCAACCGAGCCAGCTCCTGAGGATCTCTCCGGGCTGGTTCAGGAGGCCGCTCCTGGAGGTGGAAGCGTGAGGGTCAGGGACCTGGACGTGAGCGAGGGGTTCGTGGAGGCGCTGGAGGCCCTAGGTATAGAGGAGCTCTACCCACCGCAGAGCGACGCAATAGGTGCCGGACTCCTGGAGGGCAGGAGCCTCCTAGTCACCACACCTACTGCGAGTGGGAAGACGTTGCTGGCGGCCCTAGCAGCGGACAGGTGGCTCCTGGAGGGGAGGAAGGTGGTCTACCTCACGCCCCTTAGGGCCCTCGCCTACGAGAAGGCCGAGTACCTGGAGTCCCTGCTAGGCGCCAAGACCGTGACAGCCTCGGGGGACTACGACGAGGAGGCCACATACCTCGGGAGGTACGAGGTGATAGTGGCGACCTACGAGAAGATGGACTCGGCCATAAGGCACGGCGCTCCTTGGATAGGCCGCGTCGGGCTGCTGGTGGTCGATGAGGCGCACCTCCTAGCCGACCAGTCCAGGGGCGCAACGGTGGAGGTGCTGCTGGCCAGGTTGCAGGAGCTCCTACCGGCCGACAGCCAGAGGCTACTCCTCAGCGCCACGATAACCAACGCCGAGCAGATAGCCTCCTGCTTCGGCCTAGGCCTCGTCAAGAGCTCCTGGAGGCCGACGAGGTTGGTCGAGGCCGTCTACGACGCCAGGAGCTCAAGCCTCGTGAGGCCGGACGGGTCTAGGGAGAGGGTCCCGGTCCTCGACGCGGACCCCTCCGTGAGCCTCGCCCTATGGGCCTGGGGGAGCGGCGGCCAGGCGATGATATACGCGTCGGCTAGGAGGGTTGCGGAGGCGCTAGCCGAGCACGCGGCCCAGACGATCTATAGGAGGGGCTTCCTAGCCACCCAGGAGCTCAGGGCCCTGGCCTCCGAGCTTGGGGGGACGGAGCTGGACGAGAGGATCAGGAACCTGATGATCAGGGGAGCAGCTTTCCACCACGCCGGGCTCTCGCCCCAGCAGAGGAGGGTGGTGGAGGCCGCCTTCAGGTCCAGGCTCCTCCCCATCATAGTCGCGACGCCCACGCTGGCCGCCGGAGTCAACATCCCCGCCAGACTCGTGGTGATTCCGGACGTGAGGAGGGGCGCCGAGGACCTGAGCGTGATGGACTACAAGCAGCTCGCGGGCAGGGCTGGCAGGCCGGGATTCGACGAGGAGGGCCTAGCCGTCATAGTCTCGAAGTCTCCCGCAAAGACGTGGGAGCTGATGGAGAGGTACGTGAGGGCTGAGCCGGAGCCAGTAGGCTCAAGGCTCCTCGACCTCAGGAGCCTCAGGTTCCACCTACTCGGCCTAATCTCCAGCGGTGTCCAGGAGGTCTCAAGGATAGGCAGCTTCATGCAGGCAACCCTAGCGGCGAGGCAGCTCGGCTCCGAGGCGATGTTCAGGGCCGTGAAGGACTCCATCGCATGGCTAGAGGCTGCTGGGATGGTGAAGAGGTGGGGGCCGTCGAGGATCGTCCCGACCAAGATAGGTAGGAGGGTCGCGGAGCTGTACATCATGCCCGAGACGGCCCTGACGATGCTGAGGGAGATGAGGGGGAGGCTTGCGAGGGAGGGGGACCCGGAGCTCTGGGACCTATACGCCCTCTACGCCATATGCAGCACGCCCGACATCCCGGAGGTTACGGGCCTACAGGCCCCGATAATGGAGGAGGGGGTCCCCGAGGATCTTTCCAGCAGGGGCTCCATCAACGCGCTCCTAAGGGCCCTCGTCCTGAGGGCATGGATAACCGAGGAGAGCGAGAACCAGATATACCTGAGGTACAACGCTGCTCCAGGCGACCTGCACGTCCTGGCCGAGGCCGCGTCCTGGATAGCGAGGGCGGCTGGCCAGCTCGCCCTAGTCACGGGTAGGGACGGGCTCTACAGGAGGCTTGAGGAGCTGTCAAAGAGGCTTGAGAGCGGGGTCAGGCCCGAGCTCCTCCCCCTAGCCGCGATACCCGGCGTCGGCAGGGTCAGGGCGCGGGTCCTATACAACGCTGGGCTCAGGAGGCCCGAGGACATCGCCTCAGCCGGTGAGGAGGCGCTGGCTAGGCTGCCGACGATAGGTGGGGAGACGGCCAGAAGGATATCGCACTACATAAATAATCTTAGGAGGGGTGGATGACCGATGGAGCACGAAATAAAGGCCCTCATAGAGAGGTACTATGCGAGCACGGGGATAGAGGCCCTAGACGAGCTGATCCTCGGCTGGAGGAGGGGAGGCGTCTCGCTCCTCTATGGGAATTTTAAATCTGGGAAGACGACGCTTGCGACCTTCGCCTCCGTCGTGGCTATGTCTGCGGGGAAGCATGCCCTATACGTCGATACGGAGAACGCGATGACGCCGATCCGCGTCTACATGCTGGCGAAGGCGATGAGGGAGAAGGGCCTCATATCCTCCTCGCCCGACATCTCGGCCCTCTTCCACCTCTACAATGTTTCGAGCCTCGCGGAGCAGCACGACGTTGTGATGAACGAGGTTAGCGAGAAGCTCAGCAGCATGAACGTCGGCCTAGTCGTGATCGATAGCGTCGCGAACTTCTTCCATAGTAGGGTCCTACAGGCGCCGAGGGAGTACGTCGCAGCGGTGGCGCGCGAGGTGATGGGGAAGATAAGCACAGAGGTCTCCCACCTCCAGACAATTTGTGGCAGGAGGGAGATACCGGTCATAGTCACGACCTGGAACGCGAGCAAGGCGGGGTACGCCCTGGCGCAGTGGCAGAAGCAGAGGCTCGTAAGCGAGATCAGGAAGGGCAGGGCGAGCAGGGAGGAGATAATCGCCAACCTGGAGACCCTCCTAGGGGCGGACTACATGACAGACTTCATAGGCGGCCAGTTCCTAGGATACAGGGCGCACATCCTCCTGAGGCTCTTCAGGCTCGCTGGCCCGAGGAGGTTCGCATACCTAGCGGCGCACAGGGACAGGCCCGACGGCTACGGGCTATACATGACCGTCACCGAGGCCGGGCTCCTCCCCGAGCCGGGCGCGAAGCCCCTTAGGGTGGACCAGATACTCTACGGGAGTCTCGAGGAGGAGGAGAGGAGGGAGGTCGAGAGGGAGGTGGGTGCGGGGCCCGCCCAGCCGGAGCAGGTGGAGCCGGGTCCGGCCGAGGAGCCCTCTTCGGAGAGGGGACGGGGGAGGTCGGGGCGGCGTGGCAGGCGTACTGATATACGGCCCACCTAAGTCGGGCAAGACCCTCCTGGCCCTCTACTACGCCAGCAGGGCCGGTAGGCCACTACTACTCGACCTAGACCACTCACCCCCACTCGTGGCCCACGGAGTACCTAGGATAGAGGGCGACCAGCGGAGGTTCCTGGAGAGCCTCCACAGGGCCCTCAAGCTTGCATCAGTCCTTAGCCTAGGCAGCGTAGTTGTGGACTCACTCGCGGGGCCCCTAGACTTCCTGGGGCCGGCTGAGGTCGCCAGCGTCCTGCGTAGCCTGAGAACACACCTGACCCTCGTGGTAACCAGCCCGATATACCTCTCAGCCGGGCTGGAGTCCGTCAAGGCGTCGCTCGACAGGGCGTCGGGCGAGCTCGTCGCCGCTGGCCCCGGAGTCATGCTACGGATCCCGATCCAAAGGCTGGTATCAAACTTGTGGGAGGTGCTCCATCGTGGGTCTCTTGGACAGGTTGAGGAGGCGGAGGCCTGAGCCGGAGGCGCCGCCACCGGCTCCCGCCCCGCGTCACCAGCCTAGGGAGTGGAGGCCCCTCAAGGCCCCAATCAGGTATGAGGGGAGCAATTTCAGGATGGTGGAGGGCTTGGACGACGTTAAGGCCGCGTTGGACCTAGCGATGAGGAAGCAGCACGAGACTAGGGTCAGTGGGGAGGACAGGAGGCTCCACATACTCCTCGCTGGCCCGCCGGGAGTCTCCAAGAGCCTGCTGCTGATGGAGGCGGAGAAGGAGATCCCTAGGGAGAGGAGGGTCTTCGTCCTGGGAAGCCAGGTCTCGAAGGCCGGTTTAAGGAACAGGCTCCTCTCAAGCCCAGCAACCATAGACTTCGTACTGATAGACGAGCTGGACAAGATGGGTAGGGAGGACTACGACGTGCTGCTCTCCGTCATGGAGACCGGCAGGATTAGCGTCCTGAAGGCCGGGCTCTCCGCTGACGCCCGCGTATTGGCGACGGTCCTAGCCACAGCGAACTACCTAGAGAGGATACCAGTCGAGTTGTTGGATAGATTCCTAATACTATACGTAGAGAGCTATGATAGCCAGGACTTCGTCAGGGTCGCCACACGCCTACTCAGGGAGAGGGGGTCCCTACCACCCGGCGAGGCGTCGGCCCTCGCCGCGACGCTCTGGGACAGCGGCTTCAGGAGCATTAGGGACGTGGTGAGGGTCGCCAACGCGGCCCGAGGAGACCCCGAGAAGGCCTACCAGCTAATAGAGATCATGAGGGCTAGGAGCCCCCCAAGCGAGCTCGTCAGGTCACGTGGGTGGAGGCCGAGGAGATGACGGCGGAGACCACTTTCAGCGCACCGTCTCTATATGTATTTTACCATGAATGACTAATAGTAAGGTAACGGTCAATGAGTAATGCGAGGACAACCCTCCAAAGGAGGCAAGGCCTCGAGGCACAGACCCACAAGATAGACAGGCCCATCCACCTCGCACATCCCCTTATAAAGGAGGGCCACCAGATGATTTATACGAGTCCAGAAGGAATCCTATCGATGAGACAGGCAAACACAGTTGATGGGGGCCGGGTTGAGGACCCAAGAAGATGTATACGGCCTCCCTCCGACGGGCTTCAAATTTTAAGCCGGTCAGAGACCGCTGATAGGCTTCAAATTTTAAGCCGGTCAGAGACCGCTGATAGGCTTCAAATTTTAAGCCGGTCAGAGACCGCTGATAGGCTTCAAATTTTAAGCCG
>Ga0272447_1000832_pt1 | contig 21484 bp, 19 predicted proteins | sample YNPCB0133_FD_194589 | JGI IMG/M metagenome (GOLD analysis project Ga0272447, IMG submission 194589) | Hot spring microbial mat communities from Yellowstone National Park, WY, United States - YNP-CB-013-3 | ecosystem: Environmental > Aquatic > Thermal springs > Hot (42-90C) > Sediment | place... | reverse complement strand
CGCAGAATACTCCCATACGCCCACAACCGCGACCGCAACTCATCGCGCCCGATAGTCCGGTTCGCATAGGCGCGCCAGGCGCCAAGGATCAGGCGCACCATGCCAGCGCGGATGATCGCCGCGTGGAGATCGGCAATGCGCGCGCTGTAGTGCTTGCGAAAGAAGCGTAACCGACTGGCATACAGCGCCACCAGCATCTGGGCGCGAAACTGACCGGTCGCAGCGCCGCCGACGTGCACCACCTGCGCGCGAGGTTCCTGCCAGATAGCCCATCCCGCGCGCCGGGCGCGATAACACCAGTCTATCTCCTCGGCATACATAAAGTACTCCTCATCGAGCATGCCAATCTGATCGATCACCGCACAGCGGACGAGCATACACGCGCCGAGGGGATGATCGATCGGGAACGGCGCAGCGCCGGATTGCTCCTGCGGGTAGCGACCATGCCACCAGGAGTTGTAGAGGCGTCCAGGCAACACCTCACCTGGTGGAAAAAGATCGAGCACCGTCATCAGCAGCGTCGGAAAGCGAAACGCTGCAGCCTGAATGGTTCCATCCGGATTCAGCAACCGTGGAGCAACGATACCGACACGGGGATGCGCATCGAGAAAAGCGACCAGCGTCTCGATAGCGCCCTCGCCCACCACCGTATCGGGGTTGAGCGCCAGCACATACTCAAGCGTCGGATACAGATCGCGCACCGTGCGAATCGCCAGATTGGTCGCAGCAGCAAACCCCAGATTACGCCCGGCATCGATAAGTGTCACCCAGGGGAAGCGACGACGCACCAGCGCTGCGCTGCCATCACGCGACGCATTGTCTACCACAACGACGTGGAACGGCAAAGAACACGTCGTGAGCGACTCAAGGCACGCAGCGAGGAGATCGCGCGTGTTGAACGAAACTATTGCCACACCGACCCTTTTCATCGCGGCGCGTAGTGTAGCAGGGGAAAGCACCGCGTGCAAGTGGTGCGTGTTGAAACTTACGAACTGACCAGTTTCAGCGGCGGCGACGTTATGCGCCGCTTGCGCGCATGCGGCACAGCGCTACCCCCAATCATTTATCTGCCCATCCGACCTGCCGGTTATCGCGCGATTGCATACGGTCAGCGGCTACCTGCAAAAACCGGTGGACGCCGACGCGCTGCGCGAGGTGCTTGATCTTGATTAGGCAACCGCAGGTACGTAGCGCCGGACCGACCCTCTGGCGCATTCAGGAAAAGCGCCAGTAGGCCAGACAGCATCTCGCATGCGAGCATCCTGGAAGTGCAGGCTTTCTCACCCGCGCCTGGGTCTGAACAACAGATCCTCGCACACGGGAATTGTTACATGCGGGCAAGCGACAGGTTGAGTGCGGGCGCTTCCTTCACCTCGCGTTGGGGAGAGCAGAGCAGACATCCGCCTGCACATTCCCGCACCCAATTCTACCATCATTGCACAGACGTTCGGTTCACTTCCGAATATTCCCCAAAGATGAGTACAGCCAGAACCGGTAATCGCCAACTGTCGAACCCTCTGGATATGCAATGAGAAGTGTGAATGATCGACAGGTTTTGCCAGGACGCGATTCAGCGCATATCCCAGAGTCCCAAGGCAAGAGCAATCACCCCTGTCATAACAAGGACAGCAATCCAGATAAGGTCCGTATTGATCCAGGCCAGGCGCAGGATCTCCAGCCCTGCAGTCCAGTATACCACCAGCGCTGCAACAGCCATGGCTATGAACATTCCGGCAGTGTGCACCACAACGGCAAGGACTGCTACCGGGAGTGAGTCTCCCAAAGCCAAAGCGTGGTGCATGTGGTGCATATGGTTGGAGTGCAGGTGCTCTGCAGGGGTCATAGCCACGAGAAGAGGCGCCACCATAAGACTGGCGCCGTGGGAAGTGGCCATCAGGAAAGACCAGGAAGCGAGGTCCCACAGACTGGCACGGAACCGCGTTCGCGGGTGCCGGAAGCGGACCAGCAGGCGCCAACCACTGAACAGCAGAAGGACGATACCGGTGAGCACCAGAAGCATGCCGGTTGGCAGAGTGCGGCCCAGGAGAGTAGTGATGAAAGCTGCAACAGCGATTGCGGCTGCGTGACCGGCAGCGATGGGTCCCAGCGCCTGCACCACGGCTCCGGTGCGCCGTTCCTGCAGACCCAGTGCAACGGCAAACAACCAACCCATGGCAGGGTTAAGACCATGGAAGAAACCAAGGGCGACGAGAGACATCCAGATCCAGGTATTGGTCTGGTCCAAAAGACACCTCCTTTGGGATTTTTTGCGATCTCACGATGCAAGAGCAGGCGCTCTTATGGGAAGCAGTAGGAGTCGCTGGAAGCATCGCCGCCCTGTAGTCGAACCTGGTGCGCCCGCTGGTCGCCAAAATCCACGAAGAAGTTGGGGTCGAACTGCATTGCTCCTTCCGTATTGACGTCCACCTTCACCATCCAGCCGCGAATGCCATCCGGATAGAACTGAGCATCCCACGGGAGGTACAGCGAGTTGGTAAAGTAGACGCGCCGACCATCGCGACTCACCTCTACCATCTGCGGTCCCCCGTTGAGCGGTCCTGAAGCTGCGGGGTGCCCGGCACGACGTACAATACCGCCGATCTGGAGCGTACCGGTCAGCCTGGGATTGAAGGGATCGGAAACATCATACTGCCGTAACTCCCCCGTACCCCAGCAGGAGACGTACAGGAAACGGTCGTCCACGCTGAGATCAATATCGGTGACGAGAGGCGGAACAGCCTTGAAGGGCTTGAGGATGTCAGGGAGCTGGTCTTCGGCAGCCGGTTCGGCGGGGATCTCGATCACCTTCTGGAGGCTCCATGCACCGTTGCGCCGATGCCACAACCAGATAGACGAAGAGAGGTCTTTGAGGCTGACCACGCTGTTGAGGAAGCCGTAGGCTCTGGTGGGATCGTGGGCTGGTCGGAGTTCAAGCGCCATCTGATGTTCGGAGCCGAGGTCTAGAGTCTGAATATGGCGGCGTCGGTGGAGATCCCAGATGTGTATCCGGTGTCCATACTTGCCAGCCAGCAGTTCCTCACCCAGCACGCCGTGTTCCACCATTCTGGGAGTGCCCCATTCGCTGGTAATGAGCGTATCATAGCCGAGGTGCCACCAGAAGTCATAGTGAAGGTACTGGTCGCCACGGTCGATCTCCCAGCGTCCCAGTACATCGAACGTGTCGTGGTCGAGGATGAAAATGCCTCCAGGACCATCGCCCTCCGGCGTGCCAAGGGCTGAGATGTAAATACCGTCTGGCCCGCAGTGCACGGTATGCGGCCGGGCATAGGAGGTGCGCTCAAACACATCGATTGGCTCGATGACTTTCACCACTTTTGGTTGAGCAGGATCAGGCTTTGTATCGAGGATAGTAATGTGTGAACTGCGAATGTCCGGCACCACCAGGTAGCGCCGCTCCACGTGGGGATGTGGCGCATTCGGACAAAGCATTGAACTGCAGGCGTTCCAGCCAAAGTGGTGAAGCTCCCCACCTGCGTAAGGCATCTCAGCGGCTCCGACGACCTTTCCGAAGGTGCTCGACTGCGGATCGACATCCACAACGCACATGGCATCGGGGCGACCATCGCCTATGGGATTCAAACGCACTACGTAGGCTAACTTTTCTGGCGGGGCCTTCATTGCCATTCGCGGCGAAGGATAGAACGTCGGGTCTGGACGCCAGACAGACATGGTAATACCTCCTTTCTGAGGACAGAGCCTGATGTTGCGGAGATGGAGTTATAGAGGAGAAGTAAGGGATAACCTGCTACCATCATACTCTGTCGCCAGCGAAGAGTCAAGCAGGAGACATATATTGCCGTCGATATGTTTTCTATCCAAAATCGCCGCTTCCGGCGACGGAAGATAAACTCCTCTTTGTTTTGACCTATTTGAAGCACAAGCCAATCCAGGCAATGCACGGACAGATCTTTCAAATGAGCCGGTCAAACGTCAGCAAATGGGTGCATCTTTTGCATGGCGCGCCCAATCACGCGCTTGCACGGCAGCATCTCCTGCCAGTGCACCATGCAGACGAACTAGCGCGGCTATTGAAAGAAAAGCCGCCACCTTCGACGGCTCCGCCCCCCCTTTATCTATGATGCCGTAGAACGTCTCATTCATCGTCTGAGCGATAAAATTGACCGAGAATTGTACTACATCAGCAATAAGACCTTTTCTGTAACGCAGCGTGGCGACCTGCGCAAAACCGCGACCGTGCAGGAGCACGGGGTATTGTCAACCCTCTCTCGTTTTGCTCGCGCTATAGAGCCGGTCAGCGAGATCCGTTATCTCCTATCTCCAAACGCAACGCAAGTCGTTCGATCCAGGCAGCAGGGATGTCTCGCGCACCATAAGTACGCTCCTGCCACCTGCCCGCATACCGCAGCCGTTGTGTCTGCGTCGTCGCCCAGATTTGCCGCCATAAGAACCGCTTCCGCAAAAGTGCGGGAACTAAAGAAACACCACATCGTCGCTTCCAGACTGTCCACCACATACCCGGAGCCGCGAATATCTTTTTCCGACTTTTCAAGGTAGGCGCCATGGGCAATCGCAACGATCTTCTCCGATCCCACGAATGTCTGCCTGTCCCCTAGGCAACCTCAACCTTCGATTGGTCAGATAATGCCCGGCATATGATCCGCGCCAGGAGACGACAGGCATCCAGGCACTCCGCCGCCCCGTGAGTGGTGCGGGAACTCTCCGCTGCATATCGTTCTGCTGCGTCCAGGTCTGGGAAGAAGAACATCGGAGTCGGCGCCAGCCGCATAATGCAGCCATTACTGGCTAAGTGCGGATCGTCTGCTCCGGCAAAGGGATCTCCTGTTTGGCGAAACCAGCGCAGTGCAGAGGATGTGGTATTGCCTATGTCAAAACACGTCCCCGTGCTGCTCAAATAACCCGTCTCAGCCCACGCGCAATAACGCATCATTTGATCATGGGCATCAAACCCGTTGCACTCCACCAGGCTGGTTGCCAGGCACAGCGCCATGGACGTATCGTCGGTCCACTGCCCCGCCTAGAGATGGAAAGGACCTCCGCCGACCATATCCGTCAGCGGCGCGAAACTTCCGCGGGGACGGAACTCAACGGTCGTGCCAATCGCATCCCCAACGGCAAGGCCAAGAAAACAACCACGAAAACGGTCTTGTTGATCCATAGGCGTCCTCCTTGCGTACTCCCAGACGGGCTCGGTCTGTGCATCAACTGCACACGGAGCAGGCGCAACGAGTCGGCTGAATGCGCGGGGTGGGCGGGGTGCATCCCCCATAACTATCATGCATGCAGAATTATAGACCTGCCTGCGTTCCAGGATCACACGCATCCTGCCCGCACGCGCGCAAGGTGCGTGCGATCCCGGCGATCAACCGTTCTGCGCTTTGTTGCAAATTGAAAAACATGCAGTCCGAAGAAGAAAACCGGTCATTGCTTCCAGGAACGCCGCCCCGGAGAGCCTTCTTGTCCCGTCAACCTTCCGCCTGCACGCTGCGCCACAGATCCGCCAGCAGATTGACGAACACCGCTGGCGCTTCGATATTCGGCGAATGCCCAACGCCCGGAATGACCATCAACTGCGCGCCGAGCGCCTCGGCAGCGCGCGCTGCCACCGGTTGCGTCACCAGAATATCGTTCTCGCCTGCAATAACCAGCTTCGGGCACGCAATGGAACGCAGTGTGTTGCCCGGCGCCCACGCCGCCAGCGCATTGATCGCGCCAAGCGCTGCCTCGATCCGCTGCTCGTGCCCTTCGGCAACCAACCGGCTCCAGAACGCATCATCGGGAGCGGTTGGCGCGAGCGCCTTCAGCGCCATCGCAAACAGGTCGAAGTTCGCCTTCAGCATCTGTTGACGTTCCGGCGAATTGGCTTCCGCAGGCATGCCATCGACCCACGGCGGCGCAACCGCGATCAGCGACCGCACTCGATCCCCATGGTCGAGCGCCAGTTGCAGCGCCACTCCGGCACCGAGCGAATGCCCCACCAGGTGGAAACGATCCACACCCAACGCATCGGCAAACATCAGCGTGTCCTGAGCCAGCGCCGTCAAACTGTAGTCGTGATCCGGTCCTTCCGTCTTCCCCCGTCCACGCATATCGGGGGCAATCCCGCGATACCCGGACGGCAATAGGTTCAACGTCGGCTCCCACCAACCACACGTCGCCCAGTTGCCGTGCAGGAGCAGCACCGGCTCACCGGCGCCATGTTCGATGTAGTGAACGTTCAGGTCGCCCGCCGTCACGAAAGGCATGGTGACACCTCCAGTTGCTTAAATCTTGCGCTCCATCCCCTTCCAGTACTCGTCCCGCATGACCCGCTTGAGCGTTTTTCCCGCTGCACTGCGCGGGAAGTCGTCCATAATCACCACCTGCGACACCTTCTGATATTCGGCTCCGACACGCGCGTTGATCCATTCGCGCAACTCTTCCGCCGATACCAGACCGGGCGACTTGAGAATGACTGCAGCCAGCGGCGTTTCGCCCCATTTCTCGCTCGGCACGCCAAAAACCGCTGCCTCACGTACGGCAGGATGTTGAACGACGATCTCTTCGATGTCGCGCGGAAAGACATTGATCCCTCCAGAAATGATCATGTCTTTCTTCCGATCAACCAGATAGAGAAACCCATCCGCATCGACATACCCCATGTCGCCGCTGTGCAACCAGCCATTGATCACCGCCTGCGCTGTCAGATCGGGGCGTTTGTAGTAGCCAGCCATCATCAACGGACCCCGACCGCAGATTTCGCCGACTTCGCCGGGCGGCAGTTCGCGCCCCTGATCGTCAATGATTTTGATCTCCATAAACGGAGGCGGAACTCCAACTGACCCCAGCTTTTCGCCACGGTGGTACTTGTCGAGAATGGTCATGAACCCTTCGGTCAATCCGTACAATTCGTAGAGCCGGTTGGGGAAGCGCCGTTCCAGCTCAAGTTTGTGTTCCATATGCAATGGCGCCCCAACTGAGCCAATCATCTCGATCGATGGCATGTGACGCTCGTCAAAGTCGGGTTCGTTGAGCAAAGCGACGATCTGCGACGGAACCATTTTGATGTGCGTCACCTTCTCGCGAATTGCGATTTCGATCAACTGTCGCGTATTGAATGCTGGCATCAGGATATAGGTGGCACCTAGATAGAACGCTGGCATAAAGGTCAAGAATGCGCCGTTGAAAACAAGCGCGCCTGCGTGCAGAATGACGCTTTCCGGCGTGATGCGGTACGACGACGCGAAAATCGTTCCATATCCGGCGCGCACGCCATGTGTGAGAACGATCCCCTTCGGCAAACCGGTCGTGCCGCTGCTGTACATGATGTTGTATGGATCATCACTGCGCAGTTCAATCCCCGTCGGATCATCTTCCGACATTGGTGCAACCAGCGCGTGATAATCGCGATACTCCGGACGATCCGGTGCATCAGTGATCAAAAACCGTGCTGGATCTATAGGAAGGTCGCTACGGATGGCATCGATTACTGGCGCGTGTGCCGCATCGGTCACTACCGCCGCGGCGTCCGAGTCGCGCAGCAGGGTCGCCAGCCCCTGTTCGCGCAGCAGCGTGCTCATCGGTACCACCACCAGTCCAGTCTTCGCTGCCGCCCAGTAGACTTCGAGCAACTCCATGCAGTTTGGCAGCACAGTTGCGATCTTGTCGCCTTTGGTCAAACCCAGATCCAACAGCGCGTGTGCGACTTTGTTGACCCGTGCGTTGAACTCCCGATACGTGAGCCGCGCATCGCCAATGATCACAGCGGTGTGACTCGAGCGATACCGCGCATGACGTGAAAGCAATCCACCAATGTGCATAGTGCCTCCGCACTCCCTGTTCAACCTTGAACTGTCTCTGATCAGCCCTCAATCTTCAACATCGCCCGCAACGCGCGCTTATCGACTTTTCCCGCACCAGTGCGCGGCAATGCATCGACAACAATAATGCGCTTCGGGATTTTGTACCGCGCCAGTCGATCACGGCAGTAGTCGATAAGTTGCCGATCGATGTCCTGCGCTGTATGCCGGAATGCTTCGCGCAGCACAACCACTGCCCACCCTACCTCAACCCACGTTGGGTCAGGCGCTCCGATCAGCGCCACCTCCGCCACTGCTGGATGTCCCGCCAGCACCGCTTCGACTTCAGCTGGATAGATGTTCTCGCCGCCCGAAATAATCACATCCTTCAGGCGTCCGACGATGGTGTAACATCCTTCTTCGTCCCGCCGGGCAAGATCGCCAGTGCGCAACCATCCGTCAACAATCGTCGCTGCGGTTTCAACCGGTCGTCGCCAGTACCCGGCACAGACGTGAGCGCCGCGGATGTGCAACTCGCCGACTTCGCCAGCCGCGCACACGTCACCGCGTTCGTTCACCAGACGCAGATCGATATGCGGCAGTGGGTACCCGACAGCACCAGCTTTACGTTCGATGTCCTCGTCGGGCAGCCAGAAGGTGTTTGGTCCTGCTTCTGTCAATCCATAGCCAGTGCGGAATGGCACCCCACGCCGACGGAAGGTTTCAAACACTGGCGGCGGGCACGGCGCGCCGCCGCTGATCATCCAGCGCACCCGCGAGAAATCCGCCGTCTCCCAGCGCGGATGCTGCTGCAACGCCAGAAACATTGTTGGCACACCAAAGTAGATGGTTACTCCCTGGCGCTCGATCAGATCGAACACCTGATCCGGGTCGAACTGCCGGCATACAATGGACGTACCGCCGATATACGCCAGCGGCGCAGTGAAGACGTTCAGACCACCAGTGTGAAATAGCGGCGCGTTGAGAATGGTTACATCATCAGGGCGCAGCCCCCACCCAGCAACAGTATTGACCGCGTTGAAGAAAATGTTGCCGTGCGTCAGGATCGCACCTTTCGGCAGCCCGGTCGTGCCGCCGGTGTAGCAGATCACCCAGGGATCGTCTGCCATCAGATCAACAGCAGGGAAGGGGTCATCCGCGAATGCGTCACGCTCATCGAACGCCACATCATTAGGGTCTGCACGCCGGGTGGCGTCAAGCGCGACGCCGCGTACCGTAGAGCGCAATGCACGTACCTGATCGACGAACTCAGGTCCGTAGATCAGCAGTGTCGGTTCGGCGTCGGCGATCAATCCTGCCAGTTCCACTGGGGTGAGACGCCAGTTGAGGTTCTGGAGAATCGCGCCGAGTTTCCCACAGGCAAACCAGATATCCAGATAGGCGACACAATTCATCGCCAGCACTGCCACCCTATCACCGCGCTGCACACCGAACTGCTCGGCAAGAAACCGCGCAGTGCGGCTGACATTCGCGTTCCACTGGCGGAAGGTGATTGGTCGCAGTCCATCGGCAGTATCCAGCAGCGCGACCTTATGCGGCGTCAGATCGGCTCGCCGCGCCAGCCAATCGCCAATCAACATCGCGCCCTCCTTGCATCGTTGCATGACCCGGCTGCGCCGGATGACAAATGTTCATCACCCGGCTGATCGCTCAAAAACCGCCATAGCTCGCGCCACAATAGAGTCGGTCGTGAAACCGTACTGCTGGAACAATACCTGATACGGCGCCGACGCGCCAAACGTTTCGATGCTAACGCAATCCCCATGGTCACCAACCCAGCGTTCCCATCCCTGTGACACACCCGCTTCGATTGCCAGCCGCGCACGAACCGACGGTGGCAACACAGCATCTCGATACTCCTGCGGTTGCAGCGCAAACAGTTCCCACGATGGAAAACTGACCACCCGCGCTGCCACACCGCGCGCAGCCAGCACCGTCTGCGCTGATAGCGCGAGCGCCACTTCCGAGCCGCTCGCCATCAGAATGATCTGGGGTGCGCTGCCATCGGCGTCGCGCAGGACATACGCACCACGCCGCACACCCTCGGCTGACGCCGCCGGGCGGTCGAAAACTGGCAACTTCTGCCGGCTCAGGATCAGCGCCGTAGGACCATCGCTGCGCTCCAGGGCAACCTGCCAGGCGACTACGGTCTCATTCGCATCGGCAGGGCGAATAACCCACAGATTGGGAATGGCGCGCAATGCCGCCAGATGCTCGACCGGTTGATGAGTAGGACCATCCTCCCCCAGTCCGATGCTATCGTGGGTGAACACATAGATCACGGGATGGTGCGAGAGCGCCGCAAGACGGATAGCGCCGCGCATGTAATCCGAAAATACCAGGAACGTCCCACCGTATGGTTTGACCCCCCCATGCGCCGCCATGCCATTCAGGATTGCGCCCATCCCATGCTCGCGCACACCGAACCAGATCACACGCTCGTTGCGCGTGATCGCCTGGAAACTCTTCGTTGTCGTGTATGGCGTTTTTGTGCTTTCCGAAAGATCGGCGGAACCGCCGATCATCCAGGGAATTGCGCGATACAGCGCCTGGATCGTTTTACCCGACGCATCGCGGGTCGCCAGATCGCCATCTGCCGGATCGAATGTCGGCAACTGCGCCTCCCAGCCGTCCGGCAACGTCCCTGCTAGCGCCTGACGCAACTGCTGCGCTTCGGCGGGATACGCAACCGCATATGCCTCAAAGCGCGCCTGCCAGTCGGCGCGCAGCGCAGCTCCGCGTTCAAGCGCCGAGCGCATATACGAACGAACCTCGTCAGGGACAAAGAACGTCGTATCTGGATCCCATCCCAGCGCCTGTTTTGTGGCGCGCACCCCATCGATGCCGAGCGGACTACCGTGCACCCGGTGCGTGCCTGCCAGCGGACTGCCATAGCCAATCGTAGTGCGCACTGCAATCAGGGAGGGGCGATCACGCACTGCCTGTGCCGCGCGGATCGCCGCCTCGATAGCATCCAGGTCGTTACCGTCGTCAACACGCGCTGTATGCCATCCATATGCCTCAAAGCGCAGCAACACATCTTCCGTGAATGTCAGGTCGGTCGGACCATCGAGCGAAATACGATTATCGTCATAGAGATAGATCAGTTTCCCCAACTTTAAGTGCCCTGCCAGCGACGCCGCTTCCGCAGCCACGCCCTCCATCAGATCACCATCACTGACAATCGCGTATGTATAGTGATCGAACAGGGTGTATCCGGGGCGATTGTATGTCGCCGCCAAGAACGCCTCTGCGATTGCCATACCCACGCCATTGCCAAAACCCTGCCCCAGCGGACCTGTGCTCACCTCGACACCTGGCGTCACGTGGCGTTCCGGATGACCCGGCGTCTTTGATCCCCACTGTCGGAACCGCCGCAATTCGTCGAGTGAGAGATCGTAGCCAGTCAGATGCAGTAGACTGTAGAGCAACATCGAACCATGACCGGCGGAGAGAACGAAACGATCACGGTCAGGCCAGGATGGATCAGCCGGATCGAACCGCAGAAAACGGGTCCAGAGCACATACGCCATCGGCGCTGCACCTAGCGGCATGCCCGGATGCCCGGAATTGGCAGCCTGCACAGCATCGATTGACAATGTGCGAATCGTGTTGATGGCAAGCCAGTCGAGATCGGTGTATGTTGATGTCATGATCGCCTTTCCTAAAAGCCGGCCACGATGCTGTCCAGACGTCACTTCACTTCCCCTGTTGCCAAGCCTTCCAATCCGCCAGGAAGCGTTCAATGCCAATATCGGTCAACGGATGACGCATACTCTGTTCAAGCACCTTGAACGGGCATGTCGCGATATCGGCGCCTGCCAGCGCAGCCTCGACGATATGCCGCGGATGGCGGATGGAAGCCGCGAGCACCAGCGTCGTAATCTTATGCTGGCGATAGATCTGCACAATTTCACGGATCAGGCTCATACCATCGACACCCACATCATCGACGCGCCCTACGAACGGGCTGATAATGAATGCACCAGCGCGCGCAGCCAGGAGCGCCTGAATTGCGTTAAAGCAGAGCGTGACATTGCAACGAATGCCCTCGCGCGCCAGACGCGACACTGCCTTCAAACCTTCGGTCGTACTCGGCACTTTGACGACAACATTTGGGTGCCAGGAGGCGAATTCGCGCCCCTCGCGCACCATGCCATCAGCATCGAGCGCCGTCGTTTCGGCGCTAATGGGACCATCCACCAGGCTTGCAATCTCCTGGATCGTCGCCTTGAAATCGGCGCCCTTCTCCTTTGCCATCAGCGACGGGTTCGTAGTCACGCCGCTGAGCACGCCCCAACTCGCAGCAGTGCGAATTTCGTCCAGATTGGCTGTGTCGAGATAGATCTGCACGGTCTACTCCTTCTGAGTCATATGCGGATAGAAATGAAGCGCCCCATCCTGCAACCAGGCGAATGTCTCTACCTGAACGCCAGGAAGCGATAGCATCTTGTGCGTTGAACGTGCAGACATGTCGCCGGGGAAACGACTGTATGCCTTTAGGGGAGATTATAGCATGCGCCCGCAGGATAGGTACTAGTGCAAAATAGTCCTTGAAGATGTACGATTTTTGTGCTATCTTACCGTGTGCACATAATTATTTGGCCGTTATGTAAGGTTGGTGGAATGTGAAAGAACCCCTCGATTCCTTCCTGGCCACAGTCCACGACGAGTCGCAGCCCTCTCCGCGCAATCATGTTCGCGTTCATCACCCTGCTGCCGAATCGGTGTCTGAGACAATCGATCACATCTTCGAACGCACCGATGGAGATCCCTTCGATCAGACCATTGACGCTTTTCATGCCGACCATGAGCATGAAGAAGACGAAGTGCTGGATCGCGACTTCGATGCCGACGTTGAAAGCACGGGCATCGATGATCCGGTTCGCGTGTATCTCCGTGAAATCGGGCGGGTGAACCTGCTCACTGCTCAAGAAGAGATCATGCTGGCGCAGCAGGTGGAACGCGGCGAGCAGGCGAGCGAACGATTGCAGAAAGGTGACTACGCCCCTTCAGAACGCCTCCAGCTTCATCGGTGGGTACAGGAAGGGCAGGCTGCACGCGAGCGTCTTATCCAGGCAAACCTGCGCCTGGTCGTTTCGATCGCAAAGAAATATCTTGGTCGTGGGATGTCGCTGCTCGACCTGATCCAGGAAGGCAACATCGGGCTGATGCGCGCAACTGAGAAGTTCGATTATCGCAAAGGGTATAAGTTTTCTACGTATGCTACGTGGTGGATCCGCCAAGCGATCACGCGAGTCATCGCTGATCAGAGTCGCACCATCCGCCTGCCAGTCCACGTCGGCGAAACGATCAACCGCGTGATGCGCACCAGCAATCGCATTCAGCAGACCACCGGGCGCGATCCGACGCCGGACGAGATCGCTCTCGAACTCGGTATTCCGGTCGAGAAGGTCCGTCGGGTGCTCGAAGCGGCACGCCAGACGATCTCGCTCGAAACGCCAATTGGAACTGAGGGCGATACAGTGCTGGCTGACTTTATCGAAGATGGTAAAGGCGTCACTCCGATAGATAGTGCATCTCACCACATCCTGCGTGAGCAGATTGATAACGCCCTCGAAAAATTGCCCGAACGCGAACGCCGCATTATCCAGTTGCGCTATGGCTTGCACGACGGTCACTACCGCACGCTAGAAGAGGTGGGACGCGAATTCGGCATCACGCGCGAACGCATCCGGCAGATCGAAGCGCGCGCGCTGCGCAAATTGCGCCATCCCCACTATGGGCGCGGTCTGCGGGGTTATCTGGAGTGAGTGCTGCAACGGCAAGAGGTGTGACCGGGTGGCGCAATCCGCCTGACTTCTTGCCGTTTGTTCTTTTCCCATGTATGCGATCGAAACCTGGGACTCGACTTGCGCTTTCGGCGACCGTATCGCAGTCGAGCGCCTGACGCTCACTGCGCCACGCGGAGCAGTGCTCGGTTTCCTGGGATCGAACGGCGCCGGCAAGACGACGACAGTGCGTATGCTCGCAGCGCTGATCGCCCCGACATCCGGCAGCGCTGTTGTAGCCAGGTATCGCCTCGGTGAAGAAGACCATGCTATTCGCCGCAATGTAGGGCTGCTGACCGAAAGCCCGGGGTTGTACGAGCGGCTCAGCATGCGCCAGAACCTCAATTCTCTGCGCGGCTCTATGACCTCAATGCCGCCCATGCTGAAGCGCAAACAGAGCGGTACCTGCGCATGCTTGGTCTGTGGGATCGCCGCGACGATCCGGTGGGCAGTTTCTCGAAAGGAATGCGACAGAAATTAGCTATTGCACGCGCGTTGTTGCACGAACCGGCGATTATCTTTCTTGACGGACCAACTGCCGGTCTTGACCCGGAAGCTGCTCGCACAGTGCACGAGTTCATTAAGGAATTGTGTGCTGAGGGGCGCACAATCTTTCTTGCCACGCACAACCTGCCGGAAGCCGACGAGTTGTGCGATACGATCGCCGTGTTTCGCACCCGCTTGCTGCGCATCGGCGCGCCCAACACACTCCGCGCCGAACTCTTTGGTAGCGGCACGCGCATCCGCATTGCAGGTGATGCGACAATGTTTCTCGATGTGGTGCGTGCACTGCCGTTCGTGCGTGCCGCCGCCGTCAGCGGCGACACGCTCACTCTTTCACTCGACAATCCCGACGAACAGAACCCGATCCTGGTGCAGGCGCTGACCGAGGCAGGCGCTGCGATCCGGTACGTCGAACCATGTGAACACTCGCTCGAAGACGTGTACCTGCACCTGTTGCGCGAAGCAGAATCGATGTGGCGGCCACATGCGTAAAGCGCTCGTGATTCTCCACAAAGAATAGCTCGAACTGCGTAGTGAGCGGACTCTCCTGATGACGGTCATTGCGCTACCGCTGCTGCTGACCATTCTGCCAATCGTCGCACTTTACTAGCACGCCCGACGAAGATACCAGCCAGCTCGGCGCTGTCATTGCCGATCCATCATTCGCCAGTCTATCGGAGCAGGAGGTAGGGCAGGCGTTGATGGGCAAACAGTTCGGGTTGATGTTTCTCATCATGCCGCTCTTCGTTCCCACTACAATCGCGTCGTACAGTATCGTCGGCGAGAAGGTGCGCCGCGCGCTGGAGCCGCTCCCTGCTGCGCCGGTGCATACCTGGGAACTGCTCCTGGGGAAATGCCTGGCGTCCCTCATTCCATCGCTGATCATCACCTGGGGCGCTGCGGCGGTCTTCGTTCTAGCACTGCGGCTGATCGTCCTTAGCGATCGCGTCTATCAGGTGATCCTGGGCGGCGGATGGTGGATCCTCCTGCTGCTCGGATCACCATCGCTGGCGCTGATCATGGTGGCAGCCACGGTCGCTATTTCGGGTCGAGTTAACGTCCGCGCGCGGCACAGTAGGTATCGGCGGTAGTAGTTGTTCCGCTCCTGGCGCTGTTCATCGCTCAGTTACTCGGCGTTGTGGTGCTGACACCGTTGCTGGCGCTGATTGCAAGCATAGCGCTGGCATTCCTGGCAATATTCGCCTTCGCTAGTGCCATCTTCCTCTTCGAACGTGAAAACATCTTAACCAAATGGGCGTCCTGAGCGCACTTTCCCTCTTTACGAGTGACGCAAGAGCCGCTATACTGCACACAGTACGGTTGAACATGGTACTACTATGCGACTCATACGCCGAATTGCCGAACGAGCACACGAAGACAACGCCCATCCCCGGCGCATTCTGATCGCGGACGATGATCCGTCGATTGCCACATTGATTCAGGTGACGCTGAAGGATCCTCGCTACGAGATCGTAGCAGTCAAGAATGGTCTGGAGGCACTCAAAGCATTCAACGAATCGAAGTTCGACGTGGTCATTCTTGACGTGATGATGCCGTATGTCGATGGGTTCGAGGCATGCCAGCGCATTCGCGAGCGTTCCGATGTGCCGATCATCATCCTGACCGCCCGCGATGGCACCGACGATATTGTGCATGGCTTCGAACTCGGCGCTGACGACTATATTACCAAACCGTTCAAAACTGCCGAGTTGATTGCGCGCGTCGATGCCATCCTGCGCCGCGTTGAAGGGTACAAACACCGCGTTGCGCCGCCGGTCGTGCGCGTGGGAGAGATCGAAATCGATGAACCGCGCCACCGGGTCACCGTGCGCGGCAAAGAAGTCAACCTGACGCCGATGGAGTTCGAACTGCTCTACTTCCTTGCCGCCAACGCCGGGCATGTGTTCGACCGCGAAACCCTCTTCCGCGAAGTCTGGGGGTATGACTACGTCGGCGAAACGAACCTGGTCGACGTGTGTGTGCGCCGGTTGCGCGAAAAAGTGGAAGCCGAGCCATCGCGCCCGCGAATGATCTTGACGGTGCGTGGAGTCGGGTACAAGATGGCAGAAGCCTGAGCTGCTTACCCGCGCTGTTATGCACCGCGTAGCGGGCTGAACAGAGCGTAGCGTCCTTTCGTGTCTGATAGCAATTTCTTCCTGTTTTCTCTTAACTAGAATATTTGAGCGATATCATATCGCGCAACTGTTGCCGCGGCGCCCTGGTCACGCGCCGATCATAAAACTTTATTCACATCGTGTTCATCTGTTTGCCAACACAGCGATATATTGTAGTAATCGAACGCTGGCAGCGTGAGCGTTCCAGTACTTTGGTCATCGTTCCTTATCACTGTTTCACTGGTTATGATGAAGTCGGGCATGAGGCTAACAATCCATCAGACATCGTAGCAGGAGGGGTCTCATGCGATCCTGGAAAAGACTCAGCGCGCCTGTCACAAGCGCTCTACTGATCACACTGCTCACGCTGTTTGCACCAGCCCGGTCGGTGATGACGCAATCATCACTGACGTTTACACAGACAAAACTTCTCGCTGCGGATGCTGCGCAGTACGATTACTTTGGTTTATCGGTTGCAGTCAAGGGTGATACAGCGATCGTTGGCGCCTACGGAAAGTCGGATCTTGCACGGAATGCTGGCGCCGCTTATGTGTTCACCCGCAACGCCGGATCGTGGACGCAGCAGGCGCGCCTGGGAACATCGACTCCTCTGATCGACGCATACCTCGGCGCAACTGTGGCTACCAACGGGTCGTACACGGCGGCTGGCGCGCCGTATGCGAGCGTTGGCGCACAGAATGACGGCGTGGTGTATCTCTTCTCCAACGCTACCTGGCAGCAGCAGACGATCCTTCTCCCCAACGATCCCGACTTGCTGTCACAGTTTGGCAGTGCGCTTGCAATCAACAACAACACTCTTTTTGTCGGAGCGCCGATGCACGACTCCTTCGGCGTCAACGCCGGTGCAGTTTATGTATTTGCCTTTGATGGTCTCTCCTGGGTGCAGCGGCAAAAGTTGATCGGCGCTGACACCGTTCCCGGTGATCGTTTTGGCAGCGCACTGGCGCTAAACGATAACTGGCTGGCGGTGAGCGCACCACTCCACAGTTCACCTGGAGGTCCAGGGGGCGCAGTGTACCTTTTTCAGTTTGACGGCGTCTCCTGGGTACAACGGTACAAAGTAGGGGCGCCCGATACCATCGCAGGTGATCGCTTCGGCAGCGCACTAGCGCTGGACGACGGCTGGCTGGCGGTGAGCGCACCGCTGCACCGCTTCGTTGGGAGTGCCAGCGGCGCTGTCTACCTTTTTGAGTTCAACGGAACAGCCTGGGCACAGCGGCAAAAGCTCGTCGCCAGCGATACCGCTGGCAGCGATCAGTTCGGCAGCGCGCTAGCGCTCGAAAACCGGCGACTCGTCGTTGGTGCGCCATTGCACAATTCAAACGGTCCCGCGAGCGGTGCCGTTTACATCTTCGAGCGTGCCACAACTACGTGGATTGAGCGCGCAAAACTGATCGGCAGCGACACAAATGCTGGCGACAGATTGGGCGGATCAATCAGTATTGACGGTAATACCATTCTCGTGGGCGCCTACGGCGATACAGCCGCCGGTCCAGCAACAGGCGCAGCATATGTGTTCGCTGAAGTGACAGGTTCAGGAGTGACGAACATTCCCTCGCCGTCGCCGACCTTCACCAGCACACCCTCGGCCACGCCATCCCTTACTCCGTCAGCGACGCCGTCTTTCACCAGCACGCCCTCGGCTACGCCATCCCTTACTCCGTCAGCGACGCCGTCTTTCACCAGCACGCCCTCGGCCACGCCATCCCTTACTCCGTCAGCGACGCCGTCTTTCACCAGCACGCCCTCGGCCACACCGTCTCGCACCCCGTCGCCGTCGCCGTCTAATACTCCCTTGCCGTCGCCGACTTTCACCAGCACGCCCTCGGCCACACCGTCTCGTACCCCGTCGCCGTCGCCGTCTAATACTCCCTTGCCGTCGCCGACTTTCACCAGCACGCCCTCGGCTACGCCATCCCTTACTCCGTCAGCGACGCCGACTTTCACCAGCACGCCCTCGGCTACGCCATCCCTTACTCCGTCAGCGACGCCGACTTTCACCAGCACGCCCTTGGCCACACCGTCCCGCACCCCGTCGCCGTCGCCGTCTAATACTCCCTTGCCGTCGCCGACTTTCACCAGCACGCCCTTGGCCACACCGTCCCGCACCCCGTCGCCGTCGCCGTCTAATACTCCCTTGCCGTCGCCGACTTTCACCAGCACGCCCTCGGCTACGCCATCCCTTACTCCATCAGCGACGCCGACTTTCACCAGCACGCCCTCGGCCACACCGTCCCGCACCCCGTCGCCGTCGCCGACTTTCACCAGCACGCCCTCGGCCACACCGTCCCGCACCCCGTCGCCGTCGCCGACTTTCACCAGCACGCCCTCGGCTACGCCATCCCTTACTCCGTCAGCGACGCCGACTTTCACTAGCACACCCTCGGCCACGCCATCCCTTACTCCATCAGCGACGCCGACTTTCACCAGCACGCCCTCGGCCACACCGTCCCGCACCCCGTCGCCGTCGCCGTCCTTTACTCCAATAGCAACAGTGACGGTTTCGCCAGGAACGGGAACTCCTCGCCCGATCCTTATGTGTGTTGCGCGGCGTTCACCTGCAAGTTATGTCGCTATCTTTGGATACGAGATGGAAGGGACAGCGCCAGTGCACGTGCCAGTGGGCGGAGAAAACCGGTTCAACCGCTATCGGGAAGACCTCGGTCAACCAACGACGTTTGAGCCAGGCACGCGGCGACCAGCATTCGCAGTAGTCTTCGACGGCCTGCCACTAACATGGTCGCTGGCAGGGCGACAGGTAACGGCATGGGCGAATTATCCGATTCGCTGCAGTAGCGATGCTGTTGTGCGTATTCAACCCCTACTGGAGTGCACGCTGCCAGACGGCGGTGGCAAGACGGTCGCGTGGTTCGGGTATCGGAATGACAATGCGTTCAATGTCGCCGTGCCTGTCCGGCTGCAAAACTTCTTCTTCCCAGCGCCGAGCCAGCGCGGGCAGCCGGTTGTCTTCGCACCTGGCAGACATCGGTGTGTTTTTGAAACTAGGTTCTCACGTGGTGCGCTGGTATGGTTCCTGGACGGACGAACAGCAGTAGCAACCGGTTCGCCCATACAAATGTGTCGGTTTAACTGACTCTGCAACGATACCACCAGACCAGCGCGATCATGAGACCCGATAGAGCAGCCAGGAGAGCGGTGATAACGTTACTGAAAGTTACGAAGACCAGTAACGCTGCTAGAGGCACAATCATCAGCAAGAGGGTGCCAGGCGCTTCGGGCAGCGGAAAGGGCGTCTCATCTGCGACTGAACGTTCGGTCTGAAGCGTGCCATAGCGCGGTCTGATACTGCCATCTCCCTCTCCGCCTTCAAAAGCCTCTGGGGGCAATGGCGCCCCCGGAATAGGACATTCCCGCGCCTCGACGAGAAAATGCGCACGCCAGTCGCGCCCATCGCGGCGACTCTCAAACAGGTGGTATGCTGCACGCTGAAGATAGGCAGGATGACCGGCGCTGAGATGGCTCAGCAATCGCAATTCAGCAGGTGTGAAACTGATGCCGGTTCCTTCAAGATAGGTTTCTGCGAAGAGACGAACTTCTGCTGGCGCGAAAGCGCCCAGGCGAACACTGGCAAACCGCTCGCTGAGCAACGGCATCTCCCCTGCCAACGCCACGACCAGGATCAACTGCCCGCCACGCGCAATGCGCGCCAGCGTATTGAGCAGCGTGTCACCCCATCCTGCTTCTAACGCGCGATGAGCGTCATCAAGGCAGAGGAGTACCGGCGTCTCCATCTCAAGCAGCGCAACTTCTAAAGCTGCAGACGTTGCGCCTGGAATCCCTAATGCCTGAAGAATGGTCTCATAGACATCCTCTGGAGTTGCCGCCTCGTGAAGCGCCAGGTAGAACGATGGCAGCAGTGGTTCTTCGAGATGTACCGCAGCTGATGCAGTGATATGCGTGAGCAGCGATGATTTGCCGATGCCTGGCGGACCGGTGACCATGACCGGTCGACGCGCTTCGATTGCATCGAAGATCAGCGACAATTCGCGCCAGCGCCCGGCAAAACGGGCAGCGTCAACGATACGCGTGCGCTGGATGAATGGATTCTCCAGGTGTGGTGTGTCGTTGTCGGATGTTGCGCCAGAAGTCACCGGATTCTCTCTTCCCGCACTTTCGATCCACGAGGGGATACAGGCGCAGCTACCGGTTCTCAGAACCGTCGTACCTGTCCTGCCCGTAGCGACATAGTGATTGAACTACGCGCATGCCAGAGGCGCGGTCGTTATGCATGCCTGACGTGCGCGATTCCGGCTGTTGACTGTTCTACACCTCTCTCTGGGCAGCATTGAACATGTGGTCGATCTGAAGAAAAGAGCACTTAAACATCATAATACCACGCGCTCCTTTTTTCTTCAGTAGCGACTCTGTCGCATTTTTTTCCATCAAAGCGACCAGGTCTGCGCCTGCACCTGCGGGTATAATGCAGGCGAAACGCAGTACATCATCGCTCCGGCATCTGGAGGTATCAATGTCGCACTCCGTCTCGCCCGACGCCCACCGCCTGGTCGCCGATGCTATCGCTGCTATTCGCCTCGGCGACAAAGCGCGCGGTCAGAAGCTTCTCACGCAGGCGCTGCGCACTAATCCCATCACGAAGTCACCTGGTTGTGGATGGCGTCGCTCGTCGAAACTCCCGAGCGGCGGCGTGAATGCCTGGAACGCGCGCTGGCGATCAACCCGAACAACGAAGCCGCGCGGTGTGCACTCCGGGCGCTGTCTGACTCGCAGTCGCTGCACGTGACGTCGCAGCATCACGCAGGCGCGCCAGATCAGACACTTCGCCCATCGCCGACTTCTGTCTACGAGCAGGTTCAGACTGCAACGCAAGCGAATGGAGCACAGGACAATCAGGCACGCCACTGCCCGCACTGCGGCGCGCCGCTGGAGGCGACCGCCACGTTCTGCGCGTTTTGCAAGAGTCCGGTGGCGCTGCCTTCAGCTTCTGATGCTCCATCATTTCCGAAACGCGCGTCCTTGACCAATGAGGAGCGGAAGCAACTTGAGACCAGTAAAGATACACGAAATAGGAGAAGACCATCTTTCTTTGACGACTTCATCAGTTTCTGTTTTTTTGTGTCCGCTCCTCCAGTCTTCTTCACCATATTTTCATTAGACTTCATCAAGGTTTAATGGTATACTATTTTCATACGAACTGAAATGGAGGGAGACGCGATGTGCAAGTATCGATCCATCATCGAAAACCCGGAGAAATTACGTTCTATGACCGGACTGA
>Ga0272447_1000830_pt1 | contig 21510 bp, 17 predicted proteins | sample YNPCB0133_FD_194589 | JGI IMG/M metagenome (GOLD analysis project Ga0272447, IMG submission 194589) | Hot spring microbial mat communities from Yellowstone National Park, WY, United States - YNP-CB-013-3 | ecosystem: Environmental > Aquatic > Thermal springs > Hot (42-90C) > Sediment | place... | reverse complement strand
CCTGGATCCGGCCCCCGTCCACCTCGCTCAAATACTCCACATCTGTTTCAAAAAGAACGTGCAGGAGGTGAACGAGGAATACGTCGCTCCCCTCATCCCTCCTAGGCGGAGGTGGTCGAGGAAGGGCGAGAACGGCGTCGTCCTCTGCGTCGGGGGCAGCAGGCTCTACCACGGCGCTCCGGCCCTGATGGCGATGGCCGCTTACAGGACCGGTGTGGACTTGGTCTACCTGGCGGTCCCCGAGGTCCACGAGAGGCCCATCAGGTCGATGGCACCGGAGCTGATAGTCATTCCGATGGTCGACGCCAAGCTCACCAAGCGCGTAGCCGATCAGGTCCTGAAGTGGCTTCCGGGACGCCCTAACTCCGCCGCTATCGGGCCCGGCCTCTCGATCGCCAAGGTCGTCGCACTCCAGTACCTCGTCGGCCAGCTACTCTCCGACGGCGTCCCGGTCGTCCTCGACGCCTCTGCCCTGATCCCCGAGGTCCTCGAGGTGGTCAGGGGGAAGAGGGTCGTCCTCACGCCTCACGCGGGCGAATTCGCGAGGTTGTTCGGGAAACATCCGGGCAACTCCGTGGAAGAGAGGGTCAGGTCGGCGCAGGAGGCCGCAAGGTCCAACGAAGTGGTGGTGCTCCTGAAGGGGCCTGTCGACGTGATCACTGACGGCGAGCGCGTCCTGATCAACAGAAGGGGAACACCTGCCATGACCGTGGGAGGGACCGGTGACGTCCTGACCGGCATCGTGGCCGGCCTGCTCGCGAAGGGGATGGAGCCGCTAGAGGCTGCCGCCGCTGGAGCCTTCATCAACTGTGTGGCAGGTGAGATCGCTGAGCGCGATTTGGGCCTTCACGTGCTTCCCTCCGACCTGATCGCAAGGATACCCGTCGTGATGAAGTCCTTCGACCGCGTCATCGATTGACGTATCATCTTGACGAAACGCCTATTACATGTTGAGATTGTATGTGCTCGATGAATGAGCTGACAGGAGAGGAGATCGTCAAGCGTATTGTCAGCGACAAAGGAGCGCTAAAGGATCTGATCTATCACATCGTCTCCGATCCCGATATGAGGGTGGCCGTGATATCGGCAGTCCTTTCAGAGGTGGCGACGAAGCAGGACGTCAGGGACGTTCGTCAGGAGATGAATCAATTGAGGACGGAGATGAGCCAGTTGAGGCAAGAGATGAATCAATTGAGGGCAGAGATGGACGCGCGATTCAATGAGGTGAGGCGAGAGATGAACCAGCTGAGGACGGAGATTAACGGTTTGAGGCGAGAGATCAACGATCTGAGGAGGGAGATGAGGAGCCTCATCAGGTGGACCATCACAGCAATACTCATCGTCTGGGGATCTACGGTACTTCCTGTGATGATGAGGTTAGCCGGAATAATCTGATCGAGAGGACATGGGTGCGGCCGCCGGGATTTGAACCCGGGATCTGCGGGCCGGGGCCCCGCCGTCCTACCAGGCTAGACGACGGCCGCCGATCCTGACTCTCCGATCCGTCCCCAAAAACTTTAACGCGACATCTCCACTTATCGGCCCTTCACACCTGTACCGGTAATTAGATCGCCTTGACGCGTCGCAGGGGATGGGAGAAGTCCAGAGGCCCTTCCACAGCATGCCGGTAGAGGAAGTGGTAAGGGCACTGGGGGTCGACCCATCGAGGGGCCTCAGCGCGGAGGAGGTCGAGCGGCGCAGGAGGACCTATGGACCCAACAGGATCGTAGAGGTCAAGAGGCCCAGCCCCTTCCTCCTCTTCCTGAACCAGTACAGGAGCGTCCTGGTGATGATCTTGCTGGCTGCGACTGTCGTCAGCGCGGCCCTCGGCGATGTGATAGAGGCGGCGGTTATAGGCGTCATCCTCCTCTTCATCGGCTTCATGGGGTTCCTGCAGGAGTACAGGGCCGAGAGGGCGCTGGAGAGGCTGAGGGAGCTGACGGCTCCGCGGTGCAGGGTCCTGAGGGACGGAGAGGTCGTCGTGGTGCCCTCGGAGGACCTCGTGCCGGGTGACGTCCTCGTCCTAGGAGAGGGCGACGTAGTGGCCGCCGACGGCAGGGTGATCGAGTCCTCGGGGCTTCGCGTCGACGAGTCGCCCCTCACAGGCGAATCCGCACCGGTCGACAAGAGGACAGAGCCCCTTCCGGAGGAGACGCCGATGGCAGATAGGACCAACTGCGTCTACGCTGGGACCCTTGTTGTTTCCGGAAAGGGTAAGGCGGTCGTCACGGCCACCGGCAGATCGACTGAGCTGGGCAAGATCGCCGAGTATACGGGCCAGGTCAGGGAGGAGAGGACGCCCCTCGAGGCGAGGATGGAGGACCTCGGAAAGAAGTTCGGCATCCTGGCGCTGGTGATAATAGCGACGCTCTTCGCGGCCGAGTTCGTAGAATCGGTCCTTGCAGGCGACGCATCCCTAGACTTCCTCATCGAGGTCTTCCTCTTCAGCGTGGCCCTCGCTGTCGCTGCCGTCCCCGAGGCCCTGCCAGCGATAGTCACCGCGTCGCTCGCCATAGGAGCCTGGACGCTCGCCAAGCACGGCGCCCTCGTCAGGAAACTCTCGGCCGTCGAGAGCCTCGGGTCGACGCAGGTCATGTGCTTCGATAAGACCGGCACCCTCACCAGGGGCGAGCAGACGGTGAGGGCCCTCTACATTGACAGGAAGGTCCTCCGCGTCGAGGAGCAACCATCCGCCGACGGCTCCCAACCTTCCTGGCCCTCCACGCCGACCTTCGAGAACCTGCTGAGGGCGATCGTCCTCTGCAACGACGCCCGCCTCTCCTCAGGCGGCAAGCGGCACTTCTCCGGCGACCCGACAGAGGTCGCGCTCCTTCAGCTGGCAGCGAAGGCTGGAGTCGATCCGGAAAGTCTCAGGTCGAGGTTCCAGAGGGTCGCGGAAAGGCCCTTCTCCAGCGACAGGATGCTGATGTCGACCGTCAACCTCGTCGACGGCAAGCGAGTCTCGCACGTGAAGGGGGCTGCAGAGGTGGTCTTGGCAAGATGTGACCGCATCATGCTCGAAGGAGAAGTGAGGCCGCTCGGCGAACAGGAGAGGATTGAGGTCCTGCAGGTCAACGAGCAGCTCGCGTCGGAGGGGATGAGGGTTCTCGCGGTCGCCGTCAAGGAGCTGAGGGGTGAGGAAGATCCCGAGAGCGGCCTGACCTTCTTGGGGCTGGTTGGTCTGATCGATCCGCCGAGGCCCGGTGCCGTCGAGGCCATAGCTTCGGCCAAGTCGGCAGGCGTCGTGCCCGTCATGATAACCGGAGACCACAGACTGACTGCCGTCTCGATCGCGAGGGAATGCGGGATAGATGTGGACATGGTCCTGACGGGAAAGGAGCTGGAGCGGATGAGTGCCGACGAGCTGGCTGAGGTCGTGGAGCGCGTCAGAGTCTACGCGAGGACCACTCCCTCCCAGAAGCTGAAGATCGTCGAGGCCTGGAAGAAGAAGGACTACGTCGTGGCGATGACCGGTGACGGCGTCAACGACGCTCCGGCCCTGAAGCGGGCCGACATAGGAGTCGCGATGGGCATAAGGGGCACCGAGGTAGCCAAGGAGGCTTCCGACATAATCCTGACTGACGACAGCCTGCCGACGCTGGTCAAGGCGATCGAGCTCGGGCGCTGGATCTTCGACAACATCAAGAAGTACCTGGCCTACCTCCTACAGGCTAACCTCGTCGAGATAGTCGTCCTCTCGGTCACCACGCTCGTGATCCTCAGGGCCCTCGGGTACTCCGGCGAGGAGTCGCTTGCTCTGCTTCCCGTCCACATACTCTACATCAACTTGGCGACCGATGGCCTCCCTGCCCTAGCGCTGGGCGTCAGCCCTCCAGACCCGGACCTGATGAAGAGGCCGCCGCCGAAGAGGGGAGAGGGCGTCCTGAGCCGTGATGTGATCGAGTTCCTGGTAAGGGCCGTCATCGTCGAGTCGCCGCTCCTCATAGCAGCCTTTTACCTGGCGTTGCCGATGGGCATAGAGGCCGCTAGGACGAGGCTCTTCCTGCTGTTCATCGCCATCGAGCTTGTGGTGGCCCTCAACTGCAGGTCCCTCAGGCACTCCGTGCTGAAGGTGAGGCCCCACAAGTGGCTCGTGCTTGCGGTCCTCTGGGAGCTGCTGTTGATCACGCTGCTCGTCTCGCATCCCGTGACCCGCGCGCTCCTCCACCTCACGGTCCCGACGGTCGACGACGTGCTCTGGTGCGTCGCGGGCGGGCTTGCCACTTTCGCCAGCATCGAGGCCCTCAAGCACATCAGTTCCAGGTCCGAATCGTTCATTAGCGGGTCAACCGATCTACGATCCGGGATGAAGTGAGCGGGTATTCCTGACCCCACGGGATGAGGAGTGATACCCGATCTGACCAACGCTTATGAGTTGGAGGGGCAGGGTAGAAGTGCAAGGGGTGCCTGTATTGTCGAACGCGAACACCAACGTTCTCACATTGGACGACTTCGACCTCGAGGGGAAGACCGTCTTCGTCAGGGCCGACATGAACAGCTCCATCGACCCCATGACGGGCAGGGTGATGGACACCTCGAGGATAGCGGAGGCCGCCGTTACGCTCAGGGACCTCGTCAGGTCTAAGGTAGTCGTCGCGTCGCACCAGGGCAGGGTCGGAGGTTACGATTACGTCTCCCTCGAGCAGCACGCCAGGATCCTCGAGGAGTACCTCGGGAGGCCTGTGAAGTTCGTGGACGACGTGATGGGGAGGGCTGCGCTGCAGGAGATCAGGTCACTCAGGGAGGGCGAGGTCTTAGTGCTCGACAACCTGAGGTTCGCCGCTGAGGAGAACTTCGAGTTCACGATCGAGGAGGCCATGAGGACCCACTTCGTCCGCAGGTTATCGACGGTGATAGACTTCTGCGTGCTCGACGCTTTCCCCACAGCCCACAGGGCACACCCCTCGATAGTCGGGTTCGCGAAGGTGAAGCCGACCCTGGCAGGGAGGCTGGTGATGAAGGAGCTGAAGTCGCTGAGGAAGATCCAGTCGGTCATGAAGGCGCCCTTCGTCACGGTCCTCGGAGGTGCCAAGGTCAGGGACAGGCTCGAGGCGATGGAGGCCCTGATACAGGGAGGGAAGGCCGACAAGATCCTGCTGACAGGGTTGATCGCGCTCGTCTTCCTCAAGGCCGTCGGCAAGATCAAGGGGAAGCTCAACGTCCAGAACGAGGACCAGATGGTCGAGAAGGCCCGCTCGATCTACCAGAAGTACGACGACCGTTTCGAGCTGCCGGAGGACTTGGCGATCGAGAGGAACGGCGAGCGCGTCGAGCTTCCTGTAAGCTCCGTCGAGGATCCGACCCTGGTCAAGGACATCGGTCACGCCACGGTGAGGAAGTACGTGAGGCTGATCAAGAGCGCAGGGACCGTCTTCGTCAGCGGCCCTCCGGGGGTCTTCGAGGACGATCGCTTCTCGTTCGGGACCTATGAAATACTCCAGGCTACTGCCAGCTCCTTCGGGATAACGATCGTCAGCGGAGGCCATCTGAACGCCGCCCTCCAGAAGCTCGGAATAAGGGACTGGATCGATTACGTCAGCACAGCAGGAGGGGCCCTCGTCATGTACCTGGCCGGCAAGAAGATGCCGATGTTCGAGGCGCTGAGCGTCTCCTACGAGACATGGTCAAAAGATAGCAGGAGGGCCGGTGGTTCGTGAGGAGGGTCTTCGTCAACGGTTACGGCGTCATAGGCCGGAGGGTCGCGGAGGCCATAGCGCGGCAGCACGACATGGAGCTGGTGGGGATAGGGAAGACGAAGCCGGACTACAAGGCCAGGCTCGCGGCCTCGAGGGGCTACAGGATCTACGTCCCCTCAGAGAAGGAGGCCCAGTCCTTCGCAGCCCAAGGCATCGAGGTGGCAGGTCTGACAGCGGACGCGGTTAAGGGTGCAGACCTGACCGTCGACGCTACGCCCGACGGAACCGGTGCGAAGAACCTGGCGCTCTACAGGGAGCTCGGCAAACCGGCGATCTTCCAGGGAGGCGAGGAGCCCGAGGTCGGGGAGGTCTCCTTCGTCTCCGAGTGCAACTACGACGAGGCGAGGGGCAAGAGGTACGTGAGGGTCGTCTCCTGTAACACTACAGGCCTCTGCAGGGTGATCAACGCGCTGATCAGAGGCGTGGGCCTCAGCTCGGCCAGAGTCGTGATAGCGAGGAGGGCCGCTGACCCCGAGGAGGTCTCGAAGGGTCCGATAAACGCGATCGTCCTAGACCCGGTCGAGGTGCCGTCTCACCACGCTGAGGACGTGAAGACCGTCATCAAGGGTTTCGACGTCGTGACGATGGCCTTGAAGGTCCCCAACACTCAGGTCCACATCCACTCCTTCATCGGCCGCGTACGAGGTGAGAGCGTGACGAAGGATCAGGTGATAGAGGCCCTCGCTTCTTCGAGGAGGATACTTCTGCTCGAGTCCAAGCTCGGCTTCAAGTCGACCGCTAACCTGATTGAGCTGGCCAGGGAAGCGGGGAGACCGAGGGGCGATCTGTACGAGGTTGTCGTCTGGAGGGACTCGATCAACGTCTCGGGGAACGAAGTGATGTTCTTCATGGGAGTCCACCAGGAGGCGATCGTAGTGCCGGAGAACGTCGATGCCGTCAGGGCTATGCTCACCGACTTGAGTCAGAGGGAGAGCTCATCGATGACCGATGCCTCCCTCGGGATCCCTCTCAAGCTCTGATCCCTTTTCTGTCACAATTTACCACCGGCAGGTTTCACGTTGTTGCAGCGTCCGTTGCAAAGGTAGCTGTCAAAATCAAGTGTTAAAATCAAGTGGGACAACAGCAATCTCGGGTTGGAGCGATACGACCTCGCCGTGATAGGTGCAGGGATCTTCGGACTCGCATCGGCATATCACTACGTCAGGCGAGCTGGGGGTAAGGTGGTGGTCATCGATTCGCTCAGCGGTCCCGGTCAGGGCAACACGGGCAGGAGCGTCGGAGGTTACAGGAAGGGCATCTTCACCTCGAACCTCAACCGTCTCCTTTCGGAATCGACCGTCGCCTTCTTCGAGGACCTTCAGAGGTCAGGCGTCGACCTGGGGATGCACCCGATCGGTTACCTGATATTGCTGGACGCGGAGGGGTTGGAGCGGAACTCCCATGCGATCGAGGCCTTCGTGAAGAAGGGGAACGCCAAGTTGCTGGAGGCGGACGAGCTGAGCTCTATGGTGCCATGGATGAGGCTGAAGTTCGGCGGCGACGAGGAGGCCCAGCTTCTGGGGCTCAGGGACGTCGAGGCCGCGGTCTTCTCGCCGAGCTCCGGTTACCTGGACGTGGAGAAGCTGGTCTCATACTACCACAGGGACCTCCTGGACAGAGGAGTGGAGTTCAGGTTCGGGACCACCGTCAAGCGCTTGAGGCTCAGCCCGGTGACCAGCATAGGTCATCCCAGGGAGCCCCTTGCATGGCAGGCGAAGAAGGTGGGGGCCCTTGAGACCGATCGCGGCGAGATCTCCGCAGAGAACGTCGTCGTAGCAGCAGGTGCTTGGGTCAACGATCTCCTCGATCCTCTGGGGATAGACTCGCACGTCAAGCCTAAGAAGAGGCAGGTCTTCTCGGTCGAGGCCAAAGGCGAGCTCTCCAAGTTCTTCGAGGTCGAGGGCTTCAACGGATACCGCTCCATGCCGATGACGTTCATCCCGAGGGGACCCTACGTCGCACCCCGAGTGAGGGAGAGGGCCCTCTGGCTCGGGTACAGCGACGACCTCGGCAGGCCCTGGGGAATCGACTTCATGCCCGAAGAGCACTTCTACTACGACGACATCTATCCGATGGTCAGCAAGTTGTTCCCGGCCTTCAGGGACGTCAGGCCCAGCAGCATGTGGGCCGGGTGCTACTCGATCAACACGATAGACGAGAACCCCATAGTCTTCAGGGTGATGAACCTCGTCGTCGCGACAGGGGGTAGCGGTTCCGGCGTGATGAAGGCCGACGCTATCGGGAGAGCGGTCACTTCGCTCCTGCTAGGAGAGGAGGAGACCGTGCTCTACACGGGAGAGAGGCTTCCCGTATCTTGGCTCGGTGTGAGAGGGAGGAGGGCGGAGCCAGAATCGTTCGTCTTCTGAGCCCACAAATTCTCAAGGATTGCAGTAGTGCTGTAATCGTTGTTTCATGGTTGTTGATTGGTGGACAGATACCTTAAGAGGCCGTAGTATAAATCTCAACGCCCACCTCTCTCGCAGCTTTTATCGCAGCTTCCTCAGCATATGGGGTCACCATGATCAGTCTGTCAGGCTTGATGCCCGTCTTCCTCTCGTACAGTTGTGCCTTCCTCAAGAAAGCTGCTACCTTCGACTTGTCGACACTAGAAGATATCTCGATCAGCATAGTCTTTCCATCCTTGATTGCTATGTCAACCTCTATAACGCTGCTGAAACCGTAAACTAACCCCTCCTCATCTCTTGTGACCCATCTCTCGACCTTCACACCGAACTCCTTCTCGAGGATTCCTCTCAATCCCTCCCTGAAGGCGTCTTCGGCCATGATGCCCCATCTAGCACCGAGTGCTGAGATGAGATTCTCCAGCCGTGTGATGCGTTTGTCCATGAGCTCGAACCCTCTCATCATGTCCTCGCGTAGCCTCACGAGTTCTTGCTCGATTCTCGCGAACCTCTCCTCGTGTTTCTCGAACATCTTCATCATGTCCTCCCTGAGCTTATTCATGTCCTCCCTCAGTTTCTCGATCTCCTGCCAGATCCTCCTGACCTCGTCCTCGTGTCGGTCCAATCTCTTCAAAATTTCCTCGAGTCCAATTAGACCTGCCACCGCGTACCTGAACTCCTCGTCCTCCTTCAACATCCTCAGGATTCTGGACTTCAGCCTGTCCTTAGCGGCCAACCCACAGAAATGTCAGATTACACGGGATTTAACTGCTTGCAGTGTGAGCAACTCATAGCCACCAGACCGCTTCTTAAAATGAGTACCGATGCCGCAGATGCAGGACAGCCATCCAAACTCCTTCGGGAAAAAGCGTTGAAAAGGGCTTAGCCGTTCGGTCTCAGAGGTTCTTCAGGTAGGGCAGCTGGTCGATCCAGGGCAGCTCGCTCTTCAGCCTCTCCAAGGACTTCCTGATCTCCTCTTCCGGGTACTCGAAGGGCTGGAGCCTCCCCTCGAAGTAGTCCAAGTAGGCCTGGAGGTCGAAGTACCCGTGGCCGCAGAGGTTGAAGAGTATCACCTTCTCCTCTCCTGTCCTCTTGCACCTCAGCGCCTCGTCTATCACGTACTTGATCGTGTGGGACGGTTCGGGTGCCGGCACGATCCCCTCGGTCCTTGCGAAGATCGAAGCGGCCTCGAAGACCTCGACCTGGTTGTAGGCGTGGGGCTCGATGTAGCCCTTCTTCAGCAGCAGGCAGAGCGTCGGTGCGTCTCCGTGGTACCTCAGACCTCCGGCGTGGATCGGGGCCGGTATGAAGTCGGAACCGAGCGTGTACATCGGCAGGAGCGGCGTCATCTTCGCCGTGTCACCGAAGTCGTAGGTGTAGATCCCCTTGGTCATCGTGGGGCAGGCCGTGGGCTCCGTAGCGACGAACTTCGTCTTCTTCGGTGCCTTCTTCGATACGTAGACGTCGTAGTAGAACGGCCAGAAGAGTCCTGAGAAGGAGCTCCCTCCTCCGACGCAGCCAGCCACGACATCGGGGTACTCGTCGATCATCTCCATCTGCCTCTTCGCCTCTAGGCCCTGGACCGTCTGGTGCATCAGGACGTGGTTCAGGACCGATCCGAGCGAATACCTCGTGTTGTCGTGTGTGACCGCGTCCTCAAGCGCCTCGCTGATGGCAATCCCAAGGCTGCCAGGATGGTTTGGATCCTTCTCGTAGAGCGATCTGCCGAAGTTGGTTTTGTTGCTAGGGCTCGGGTAGATCTCGGCTCCCCATGACCTCATCAGTATGGCCCTGTAGGGCTTCTGGTTGTAGGAGGCCCTGACCATGTAGACCGTGCACTTCAGGCCGAAGAGCATCGTCGCGAAGGCCAGCGAAGAGCCCCACTGACCTGCGCCGGTCTCCGTGGTGAGCCTCTCGATCCCCTCCTTCATGTTGTAGTAGGCCTGGGCGACGGCGGTGTTGGGCTTGTGGGATCCCGGAGGACTCACGCCCTCGAACTTGTAGTAGATCCTCGCAGGGGTCTTCAGGTACTGCTCGAGCCTCCTGGCCCTGTAGAGCGGCGTAGGCCTCCACAACCTGTAGACCTCCCTAACCTCTTCGGGGATCGGTATCCACCTCTCCTGACTCATCTCCTGCCTGATCAGCTCCTTGGCGAAGACCCTCTCGAGCTCCTGCAGCTTCACCGGCTCCCTCGTCGCCGGGTTGATCGGTGGAGGAAGGGGAGCTGGGAGGTCGGGAAGGATGTTGTACCACTCCTTCGGTATCCCGTCCTCATCGAGCAGGACCTTCCGGTTGTTGGAGTTGTTCGGCATAGCGACTCCACTGTGCTGGTGGTGGGTATATTTGGATTTAGCGGACATCGTTTTCAGCAGGACCACTTTTCGGACCGGGGATGGGGTCGGTCTGCGTCACCGGCGATTACGTGCTGACGATGGACCCGCGCATGCCTTTGGTCAGGAACGGAGGCGTGGTGTTGGAGGACGGAGAGGTCGTCTCGGTGGGACGGGCTGAGGAGGTGATCGAAGCCCACAGGCCCGAGCTGGTGGTAGGTGGAAGGTGGAGGCTTGTCATGCCTGGATTGATCGACGCCCACGTCCACACGAGGGAGAGGCTTGCGGCCTTCCTCTTCCCGGACACGGTCACGTCCGAGGAGTGGATGAGGAGGTACGCGATGCCCTACCACGCTTCGCTCGACGAGGAAGGCGAGAGGGTCTCCGTTGAGCTGCAGCTGGCCACGATGGCGCTTCAGGGAGTATCGCTCTACGTCGAGGCCGGTTACGTCCACCTCCGGTCCCACCTAGAGGCCCTCGGGCGCATCGGGCTCAGGGCCGTCCTCTGCCCCTGGCTCTGGGATCTATCGGAGTTCCACAGGACAGTGGTCGATGACGTGAGGAGGGTCGCGGACGAGTTGGAAAGGGCCGCCGGCGAACTGGGCGGGAGGGTTTACTGCGGGCTGGCTCCGATATCGGCGGCTACGTGTTCTCAGGAGCTGATCAGGGAGGCGAAGGGCGTCGCTGACGAGAGGGGCTGGAAGCTCTACATCCATGCGGCCTCAACGACCTCCGAGGTCGAGCACGTCAGGTCGAGGACAGGGCTGACGCCGATCGGCTACCTCGATTCGCTCGGTGTCCTGGACGAGAACACCGTGCTCGTACACGCGGTCTACTTGGACAGCGATGACGTCGGAAGGGTCATCAGGAGCAGGGCGGGCGTTGTGTCATGTCCTCTCTCTGGAGCCCTGAAGGGGAAGGGCCTGTCGCGCAGCTCTAGGTTCCCTGACCTCCTGAGGGCCGGTGCGAGGATCTGCGTGGGAACCGACGGCGCTCCCTCCTCGAGGTCCTTCAGCCCGCTGAGGGCGGCGTCCTTCTTGGCTATGCTGTTGAAGGACGTCACTTCGGACCCCTCGCTCCTCAGCGCCCACGACGTGATATCCCTCGCCACAACACGGGCCTCCGAGGTGATAGGTGTGGGAGGCGTCGGCAGGATAACGGTTGGAGGGCCAGCGGACATCGCGGTCTTCGACCTGCGGAGCTCCCCCAGCCTCCTCCCGCTCGGCGATCCCCTTCAAGCCCTCGCATACGGCGACGTGGGCTCCACCGTAGAGCACCTGATCGTCAACGGCCGGTTCGTCGTCCGCGACAGGGTCCTGGTGGGCGTCGATCTCGAGGCGCTGCTGGAGAGGGCTAGCCTTCTTGCTGAAGGGCTGGAGGACGAGCTCCGGGACCTCAGACCCCGAGGTAGCGGGACTTGACGTCGTCGTTCGCCATCAGCTCCGCCGACATCCCCTCCATCACGACCGATCCGCTCTCGATGACGTAGGTCCTGTCGGAGACCGACATGGCCAGGTAGGCGTCCTGCTCCACCACCAGAACCGGTATCCCCTCCCTCTCCCTGATCTCCTTCACCTTCTCGAAGACGGTGACCTTCATGATAGGCGCCAGCCCAACGCTCGGCTCGTCGAGCATGAGCAGGCGCGGCCTCGACATCAGGGCCCTCGCTATGGCCACCATTTGCTGCTCGCCGCCGCTGAGGGTTCCAGCCATCTGCCGCCATCTCTCCTTGATGAACGGGAAGATCTCGAAGACCTTCTCGAGGTCCTTCCTGATGCCGTCCTTGTCGTTCCTGAGGTAGGCGCCGACCATGACGTTCTCTCCGACCGTCATCTCGGGGAAGAGCCTCCTCCTCTCTGGGCAGAGGACCAGTCCCCTCCTGACCCTCTCGTGGACCGGAAGCGATGTGACCTCCTCACGCATGTACGTGATCCTCCCTGAAACGGGCCGGACGAGTCCGGCGATCGTGAGCAGGAGCGTGGTCTTCCCCGCACCGTTCGGACCGATGATCGAGACGACCTCGTCCTCCCTAACCTCGATCGAGACGCCGTGAAGCACCTCCGACCCTCCGTACCCAGCCTTAAGGTCCTCGACCTTCAGGACCGCCATCCGCAGAGCGTAGAAGCAACTCGCCTTTATACCGTGATCCGAGCTGACATCGCTTCCCTCCCCGATCTCGATGTGCGCCTTAAGATCCGCCCGAAGATCTGTAGTCTGGATTGGAAGGAGAGCTCGTATGCCTCGGGATCGAGTCCTCGGCCCACACCTTCGGGGTCGGGATAGTCACGTCCTCGGGCAGGATACTCGCCAACGAGTCATCGGTCTACAGGCCCCGCGACTCGGGGATACATCCGAGGGAAGCGGCACAGCACCACGCCGACGTCGCCCACTCGGTCCTCGGCAGAGCCCTCGAGGTTGCAGGGTTGAGGTTGAAGGAAATCGACGTGATAGCCTTCACCGCCGGCCCCGGGCTCGGTCCGTGTTTGAGGACCGGTGCGACTGTGGCAAGGGCCCTGGCTTACAGGCTCGGCAGACCGCTCGTCGCGGTCAACCACGGCGTAGCGCACATCGAGATCGGAAGGCTCTCCACCGGCTTCGAGGACCCGATAGTGCTTTACGTCGCCGGAGGGAACACGCTGGTCACCACCCACAGCGCTGGGAGGTACAGGATATTGGGGGAGACGCTCGACATCGCCGCTGGCAACTGCCTCGACGCCTTCGGGATCAAGGTGGGCATCGGCCCGATGCCGGCACCCGAGCAGCTCGCATCGCGCGGTGAGAGGTACGTTCCGCTGCCGATGAGGGTGAAGGGCATGGACGTCTCCTTCAGCGGCCTCCTGACGAGGGCCCTTGCGCTGGCGAGGTCGGGACAGTACAGGATCGAAGACCTCTGCCTCTCGCTGACAGAAGCGGTCTACTCGATGCTGGTCGAGGTCCTCGAGAGGGCCGTGGCGCTGACGGGGAAGAGGGAGGTGCTCGTGGTCGGAGGTCTCGCGAGGAGCAGGAGGCTGAGCCAGATGGTCTCCGAGATGGTCAAGCTCCACGGTGCGTCCTTCAAGCAGATCCCTGACGAGCTCCTCGGCGACAACGGTGCGATGATAGCGTGGACCGGTTTGCTGATGTTAGAGCACGGGATGACCGTTCCGATAGAGGAGAGCAGGGTGAGGCCCAGGTTCAGGATCGACGAGGTGGAGGTTCCGTGGATGAGGGGCCGTTCGAAGAGCTGAAAGTCCTCCAGATCGGTGCTGAGGCCGTCGTCAGGCTCGTGAGGTGGGGAGGGTTCCTGTTAGTGGCGAAGACGAGGGTCCCCAAGCCCTACCGGAGGCCTGAGGTCGACCTCCAGGTCAGGACCGAGAGGACCGAGAGGGAGGCGAGGGTCATGCACAGGGCGAAGAGGTCCGGCGTCCCCTGCCCCGCTGTCGTCCACCTCGAGCTCTCCACATCGACGATCTACATGCAGTACGTGGTCGGCGAGGACCTCAGGTCTCTCCTCAGGAGGGCCGACGAAAGGGTGAGGGCTGTGGCGAGGGCCCTCGGCAACTGCGTGGCTCGCCTCCACTCCGCAGACCTCTACCACGGAGACCTAGTTCCCTCGAACGTGATCGTCCAGTCTGGAAGGCCGTACCTGATCGACTTCGGCCTCTCGGGCCACTCCCAGGACGTAGAGGAGCACGCGACGGACTACCACCTCTTGGACAGGAGCCTCCGCTCAGGGTTCCCCGACCTCGCTGACGTCTTCATGGAGGCCTTCAGGTCAGGGTACGAGGAGGTCGCAGGGTCAGTCAGGACGAGGGAGGTCCTCGAGAGGGTGGAGGAGATCAGGGCGAGGGGGAGGTACGTGGAGCGTGTGGAGGACTGAGCCGCGTTACCGGCGAAGGTTGAAGACCCTGCGGTGACCCCTCTGGGCGATGTCGGAGGAGTTCAGGAAGGCCCTCAGGACCATAACTTACGGTCTCTACGTCGTCACCAGCAAGTCGGGCGGAGAGCTGGCCGCTGCAGCCGTCAACTTCCTGACGCAGACCAGCTTCAACCCGCCTCTTGTCGTCGTTGCCCTGAAGAGGGACAGCGGCCTCCAAAGGGCTGTCGAGAGCTCCAGGACCTTCGCCGTCAACGTCCTCGCCGGTGACCAGAAGTCGCTGGCCGCAGACTTCTTCAAGCCCGTCAAGGTCGAGGGCAACTCGCTCAACGGCCATCCCTTCACCCTCTCGAGGACGCTAGGACTGCCGATACTGGAGGAGTGCCCGGCTTGGTTCGAGTGCCAGGTCGTCGAGAAGGTCGATCAGGGCGACCACGTCATCTACGTAGGGAGGGTCGTGGACGGTGCGGTCGTCAGGCAGGTGCCGAGGTACCTCGTCATGTGGGACACCGGCTGGTACTACGGCGGCTGAGGTCGGGTTTGGTCCTGCGCTTTGTCACCACCAACGACGGCAAGTGGCGCGAGGTCTCAGCCCTCCTCGCAAAGCACGGAATCGCGGTCGAGAGGATCAACGCGAAGGTCCTGGAAGTCCAGTCGGACGACCTTGCAGAGATCGCTAGGATCTCAGCCCTCGACGCCTACAGATCCTTCGGAGGGGAGCTCTTCGTGGAGGACGCAGGGCTCTTCGTCGACGCGCTGAACGGTTTCCCCGGGCCTTATTCTTCCTACGCCTACAGGACCATCGGCGTCAGGGGTCTCCTGAGGTTGATGGAGGGAGTGGAGCGGAGGGCAGCGGTCTTCAGGTCAGCCGTCGCATACGTCGATCGGGAGGGAAGTGTGAACGTCTTCGTCGGCGAGGTCAGGGGCTTCATCGCTACTGAGCCGAGGGGGACAAAGGGCTTCGGCTTCGACCCTGTCTTCGTCCCTCTGGGATCTGAGAGGACCTTCGCCGAGATGGACGTCGAGGAGAAGAACAGGTACTCCCACAGGGCAAGGGCGGTTGGGGAGCTCGTCAAACACCTGTCGGCCAGGCAGCACTCAAAGTGCTAGATCCGTCTCCTTAAGCGCCATCCCTGTGACGTAGAGCCCGTCCTCCATCGGCGTCACGAAGATCTTGTCGGAGTAGATCAGCGATAGGCCGTTCAGGAATTCGTGGGCCTCCTTCGGCGTCATCAGCAGGTTGTTCTCGAGGAGCAGGAAAGAGGTAGCGATCTCCAGCGTCCTGACGTTAACGGGCTCCTTCCCCTCCCTCGAGAGCTGACGGTAGGCGGTGAGAAGCGCCTGCAGCGACGCGCTCCTCTGAGGCGCCTTCACGTACCTCAGGTACGCAGGTGCCACGTTGGCGAAGAGCTGGTCCGGTAAGGACGAAGGCGGGAAGCCCAGGGTCTTACGGATGGTAGGGGCGTTGGCCTTTGCGAATTCGGAGAGCGCATACCTCCCTCTCCTGACCTTGGTGAGCAGGTCGAGGTCGACAAGCCACTCTAGCCTCGGCGGGGCCACGTGCCTGTACTTGGCGTAGAGGGGGGACCTGATCCACTCGGACTTCCTCCCATAGCTCTCCCTCATCTCCTTGAACTTCTGAGCTTCCTCCAGCTTCTGGAGTAGTTCGGCCCTCTTCCTCTTGCCGGCGGAGCTGATCATCGTCCTCAGCACCTCCGGGTAGACCTCCTCCATCAGGAAGATCATCGCCTCGTTCCGCGTGAACTCCCCCCTCTCCATCGCGAACTCGATCAGCCTCTTCGTCATGAGGTGGTCCTGCTGGAGGATCACGAAGAGCATCAGGAACTTCTCGACCTGGTTCAGCGAGACCAGCTCCCTGTGGCTCAGCTTCACGTCTCCCCTCACATAGGCCGCGAACTTCGCCGACGACCTCATCGCCATGTATATCCTGCCCCACGTCCCGAGCCCTCCGGTCCTCTCGCTGCTGACGAAGCCCAGGTCCCTCGCCAGCGTCACGTAGTTCCTCGCCGTCACAGGATTCCTGACGTAGCCTGTTACCCTCTCCTCACCGCGTTCGGCCGCCTGCGCGTTCTGGACGAGACTGTGGAGCAGGGCCGCTATGTACTCGAGCGTGGTCTCCCCTCCCATCGCCGCGACTATGGCCGTGATGGGCCTGAGGTAACCGAGCCTGCAGACCTCTCCGTGCGTCTCTATTAGCAACCCCTCACCCCTTCCTCAGCTCCAGCACTACCTCCCGCTTCACGCCCTGCGTCCTCTCGAGGTACATCAGGTACTTCCTCTCCTTCGGTATCTCGTCGTAGACTATCCTGACCGGCTCGAACCCCACCTTCTCCGCGACTGGGAGGAGCAGCTGGGCCATGTCGACGAGGACTCCCTTCAGCCTCACTATCCCGAGGACGAGGACGCAGTGCCCTCCGCTCCTCAGGACCCTGTGCATCTCCCCGAGCGCCTCCTCCATGAAGCCGAGGAACCTGGGGACCGAGCTGGTGTGGAAGAGCCTCTTCGCGACCTCCCTGTAGTCGTGCCCGAGGAACCAGAGCCTCAGCCAGTTGTCCCACGCGTAGGTCTGCATGCTGAAGTAGGGAGGCGACGTGACGATCAGGTCGACTGAACCGTCTCCCAGCGGCAACCTCCTCGCGTCGGTGTTGAAGGCCGCTCCCTTGACTTCAGGCAGCCCGTCCTGAAGGACCCTCCTCGCCCTCGTGAGGATGCAGTCGGGCACGTTCCGTTCGGGCTTCTTCAGGCCCAGTTCCTTGACCGAGCGCTTGACGTATCCGGGAGACATCGAGAACGAGTGTGAGCACTTGACCGAGAGGGAGTCACTGGAAGAGCCGTGGAGGATCCCCAGCATCACCGCCTTCACGAACCACTCCACGTCCGTCTCGGGCCTTTCTAGGAGCTCCCTGACCGCGAGTATCTGCCTGAGGGTCCGTTTGCTGTAGAAGACCTCCACCTCCTCCGGCGCGTCGGAAGACCTGTAGCCCTCGATGAAGCTCCTGTTCCTCTCGACCCATGACCTCACGTCCTCGAACCCCACAGGCCTGACCTTGGCCCTCGTGAGGACGTAGGCCTCCGGTGCGAGGTCGTTCCCTATTCCCACCCGGCCTCCGAGGCAGGCCTCCAGCGGCGCCGTCCCCTTCCCCGAGAACGGGTCCAATACCCTGCTTCCCCTGACCGAGTAGCGTTCCACGTACCACCTCGCCAGCGCCGGCGGAAACGACCCTGTCCGTGAACACAGCGAATGGAGGGAGTGGCTTGACCTGTGGTCTTTCCAGCTCCCCTCCAACTCGTAGCTCGAGACGTACTCGACGAGCCGCTGCATCTGCACTCGAGGTCATTTGGCCATGGAACTGTTATAACGGTGATAGATTCTGCACTATGAAACCATATTATGATAGCTCCTCAGATGATATACGAGGATTCCCTGCGGATCACGTAGCACTATGCAAGGAATTCGATGGACATGTTGTCGCACCTCTTGCGATATGACTGGGGCAATTCATTTCTTGGCGCGCCTGATCGAGTATATTGCGAGGGATGCGAGGGCGGCGGCCGTCGCTCCTCCGATCGCACCGATCTCGAGAGGCGAAAGGGTCGCGTCCATTACGTAGAGGTAGGGGACCTCGAACGAGACCGCTCCCGATGTCAGCTTCGTCTCCGAGTGCTCCCTGACCCTGACCTCGACGGAGTAGGGCACCAGGGCCTCAGGCAGCCTAGTGAAGGTGACGGTCCCTGTCCTGTCTGTCGTGCCCGTGTTGTACAACGTCCCTCCCTTGAGCACCCTGACCTGTGCGCCGGGAAGCGGTGTACCGAGGAGGTCCTTCACGCTGACCGAGATCTTGACGGTCCTGACCGTTATCGTTACGACCTCGCCCCTGTGATCGAAGCCGCCTGAGCCTAGCACCGCACCGGCTCCTCCGATCAGCCTGTAGCTGTAGTTCCCGAACGGGAAGGGGATATCGCTCTCGAAGCGGCCGTTCCGCAGCTGCACCGTCACCTCCTGCCCTCCGCCAGCCAGCCTCATGTTGCCCGAGAAGGGAGCGCCGTAGTCCCAGCTCACAGCAACCCTCAGCCTGCCTAGCGGGAGGCGTAATTCCTCCCTTCCTGAGAGAGAACCGGTCCTCTCGGTCAGCCTCAGCACCTCGATGCTCGCGTTCAGGAACTTGTACGTTAACGACAGCTCGAGGTCCATCCCTGGGACGAAGTCCATCGTCATCGAACCTCCGGACCCGGACGCCTCAAGCCCCTCAGCCCTCAGCCTCCAGCCGACCTCGACTGGGTTCCCCTCGGCATCGAGGAACCTCAGCCTCAGCCCGTAAACCCGTGCCTCGATCCGCTCGTCGACGTCATCGCTCACCGCCAGAGTGCCCCTGAAGACCTCGAGGCCCATGAACCTCACCGACAGCCCATAAACGCCCTCCCGAACTGCGGCGAGCTCCAAGGACCCCTCCTTCAGCTGGAACTCCGCGCCGTCCACCACGACAGTACCGTTCGGCAGCGGCCTTCCGTCGACCGCATGGACCCCGAGCCTCACCCTGTAGACCTGAACCCTCACCGTCACAGCCCCTCCGTCTCCAGGACGCGCTGTCTCCTCGACAGTCACGCTACCTCCGAGAGATGTCGCGACGCTCACCCGAAGGACGTAATCGGTCACAGGGATCTGTTTCAGCTCGAGCCTTCCGTCTGGGGTCTTGACCGTGAGCAGCGTTTCTCCGGTCACCTTCATCGATACGACGACGTCGGCCTGCAGCGGCCTTCCCCTTCCGTCGACGACGGATACGCTCAGGTCGTCGAGCCTCGCCACGGCTTTGACCCTCGGCTCCCTGAAACCGTACGTCGGATGGTAACCCACGTAGATGTGCGTGCTGAAGACCTCGACCCTCAGCCTTTCTACCGATACCGAGTAGTTGCCCCTCGATATCAGCGGGAACTCCGCGAGCCCTTCACCCGAGGTCTTTGCCGAGACCGGGACCGACGCCTTCGCGTAGATCACCTCTATCGGCTTGAGCGACACGTCGGCGCCCTCAACGGGCCTCCCCTTCTGGTCGACCACAGAGACCCTGACTGTGTACAGCTCTGTCCTGAGGACATCAGAGGCCGCAAGGTCCCTCGCGTCCATGTCCGTCACCAGCACCGGTATCTCCTCCACGACCGCCGGCGTCCTGAAGAGGACGTAGACCCTGTAGCTGTACTGGTCCGGTAGCCTGTTGATCGCGACCTTCCCGTCCCTGTCGGCCTGGAGCTCGAGCGAGAAGGGGTAGATGTGGGCCTGGAACCTGAGCCTCGCCTGCGGTAATGGTCTCTTCCCTTCGCTGTCGGTGACTAGGAGCTCGAAGGTCCTGAAGGGTTTGATCTCGACGGACCCCGTGACGGTAACCTCCCTCAGGCCGAAGGGCCCTCCGAACGTGTAGACGTCTCGTGTTACGATGGCGTCTATCTCGACGACGGGGACAGATGCGACGAGGAGTTCCGAAGCCAAATCCTTCGGGACCTTGAAGTTGAAGCTCAGGTCGATCCTGAAGCCCGAGGTGGAGCCTGTGACGACGTATGCCAGCACGTCAAACGGCGGCAGCGTCCTCCCCACGGTCACCTCCGAGTTGTAGGACCTTCCGTAGCCGGGCCATGGGAACCATATGCGGGCCTTGAGGACCTGAGCGTTGCTTCCTCGGCAGTAGTCGTAGACGAAGACGGTCAGGTTGAAGTAGACTTTGCTTCCGATCAGCTGGCTGGAGTTCTCGGCTATCAGATAGCTCCCGATCAGTCCGATGGACTTCAGCTCCTCGAGCCTTCCTTTGATGACTTCGATCTGTCCCTCCTCTACGTTCCTGACGAAGCTGTACCTCTTGTAGTCGAGCACCGCCCTCTGCTCCCTCCTGACGCACTCCGTGTTGAGGATCGAGACCCTGACCGTTCCCTCCTCTCCTGGGTAGAGGGTTCCGGTGACGTTGGCCCTGAAGCTCCAGCTGGGCTGTGCGTAGGCGCTTTCGGAGATCACAGAGATCGAAAGGAGCGCTACTGCAGCGAGCGTCAGGACGAGGGCGAGGAAGGCACCGCCGTGCTGAGGTGAACGATCCATGACGTCCTTCATCCTCCGAAGCGCCTGAGCAGCAGCGACGCGACCGCAGCGTCCTGCACCGCTATCCCCACGCTCTTGAAGACGGTAACCTCCTCTTCGCCCTCCCTCCCCTTCTTCAGCCCAGCCACGACCTCTCCGATCTCGCCCTTGACGTCCTCCCACCTCATCAGCCCCTTCGCCACCGCCTGTATCACGTCACCCGCCTCCTCCTTAGCAGCCTCGAGCGAGTCGACGTAGACCTTCGACGATGCGACCAGATCAGCGCTGAGCTCAGCCATGTCGGGGGTGAACGCGCCGATCGCCGAGAAGTGCGTCCCGGGCCTCACCCACTCCCTCCTGACGAAGGGCGTCTTCGACGTTGTGGCGGTGATGACCACGTCGCTCCTCCTCACCAGCTCCTCCACCGTCTCTGTCACCTTCACGTCCTGACCCAGCTCCCTTGACATCTCCGCCGCGAACTCCTCGGCCCTCTGCCGGACGATGTCGTACGCCCTCACGACGGTGCACCTCATGACCTCCACAGCGGCCCTCAGCTGCCACCTCGCCTGGTATCCGCACCCGATTATGCCGAGCTCCTCCGAGTCCCTCCGGGCCAAATACTTGATCGAGACAGCGGTAGCAGCACCAGTCCTCATCCCCGTCGCCACCCTCGCCTCCGCGAGGATCTTGGGCTCACCGGTCCTCGGGTCGGAGATCAGCATGGCCGCGAAGATCGTCGGCAGTCCCCTCGACGGGTTATCGGGGTAAACTGTGACGTACTTGACGCTGTAGACCTCGAGCTCAGGTACCTGACAGGGCATGAGGAGGATCGTGCCGTTGTGCTCGGGGACGTCCGTCCTCACCCTCTGGGGCATCCTGACCTTCCGGAGGCTGTAGAGCGCGAAGCCCCTCTCGACCGCCTCTATCACCTCCCTCATGCTGAGCGCGGAGGCGACCTCCTCGTCCGTGACGAACCTCATCGTCCTTGAGCGTCAGATCCGTTTAATATCATTTTGAAGGGAATCGAACGGAGTCCTCAGCGCCTCGAGAACCTGACCGCCTCCCTCACCAGCGCCTCGTGGAAGACGGTGTTCCCGGAGAGCTCCGGGTGGAAGGTGGTGCCGTAAATCGACTCCTGCCTGACGGCAAC
>Ga0272447_1000828_pt1 | contig 21550 bp, 18 predicted proteins | sample YNPCB0133_FD_194589 | JGI IMG/M metagenome (GOLD analysis project Ga0272447, IMG submission 194589) | Hot spring microbial mat communities from Yellowstone National Park, WY, United States - YNP-CB-013-3 | ecosystem: Environmental > Aquatic > Thermal springs > Hot (42-90C) > Sediment | place... | reverse complement strand
GCGCTGCACTTCACCGGAGCGTCGCACAAGGTATAGAACCCTCCTGCAGGCAGACATGGCAATCACGGGATTTTTGTCGTCACCACCCAGAGAGACCTGACGGAGATAGGTGTACTCGTGAATGTTTTTCGGGTTCCACCGGAAACACATCAACTCGTTGGCGGTATTGGCAAGAAGAATCTTGTCGCCATCCACAGCCACCGCCTGGCTCGCCGTTCCCCATCCCCACGCTTTATGCTCGTCGCGACCACCGTATTGTTTGAGCAGGTCTCGATTGACATCACCGTCCTTGTAGATTCCCGTGCAGCGCCCGGCTTCATCCCACAGGGAGGCAGTGATGACCGCTCCATCGGGGGTCACCTCTATCTCGTCGATGTAATTTTGCACCCATCGCCCCTGTCCGTTCGGTCCGGAGCCTTCAAAGGTATTGCCCACCCAGTTTGTGACATACTGCAGCACTGTCTCTTTGGCATCCTGTGCGCGGGTGGCTGCGGCGATAAGCACGTAGGCAGCGGTGAATGCCAGCAGGATGCGCGCTCGTATCGGTAACCCGCGTTGTGCCCGAAGTGACATTGTTCATGCCTCCTTCGTCGGTAGGTACCGTCGCAACAGATGAGTTCTCACGGGCGCAAGGGATGGCAGAATGCGGATAATCCTCTCACTCGGCTTCCGTTGAGACAACAGGGGTAGCAACAATCGTTCTACCATCGCTGTGGCGAGGTTGCGCAGGTCCAAGTCCTGAAAAGCATACGCGGCGCCGAACGACAAGAACAACCCTTCGTAGCTCTGGCCGCACACCGCAAAGTCTCCCGGCTTCTCGCCAATGAATAGACCGCGGCGGAACAGCGCTCTCTCGATGCCATACCATGCGTTGTTGCCTGCACCGATAACGCTTGCGGTGGGGCGCAACGACTCGGGCAGGGAGAACCACAAGTCCACAATCCGTTCGGCATCTTCAGGTTCCACAACACAATGCTCGTAGTAAACAGGAGGTACCTCTGCGCCAATCAGGCTGTGCATGGCTTCCAGATAGCCTTTAAGCAACATGCGGGCAAACTCGCGGTCTGCAACGTAGCCCATGTAAGCGATACGCTGGTGCCCGATGCTACGCAGGTGCTCGACAGCGGCTGCCATCATCCGCTCGTGGTCAAAATCCACCTGATACCAGTCCGGGTGTTCCCTTTCAAAACGCCCCTTCAGGACGACGGGCACAGGAAGCGCAGCGATGTTTTCTGCCAGCGGCTCAATGTGTTGCTCATCCCCCCAAAGAACTACCGCATCGCACATACTTGTGGAAGAGACCGTCTGCAGCGCCTTCTGCGCCTGCACTGTATCGGAGAAGACCATCACTTGCAGAGTGTATCCATGCGCCGACAGGGCCGTGGCAATCGCGTCGATAGGAAGCGCCGCAATCGGTTCGTAAATCAGCAACACGTTATGTGTCTTTCCGCTGCGCAGCGCGCGGGCCGCATGATGGGGACGGTAACCGCGCACAATAGCCTCACGGATGATGCTCTGGCGTGTCTCCTCCGATGCCCACACGCCGGGGCGGTTGTTCAGCACCCCCGACACCAAACTGGGCGATACGCCCAGCGATTCTGCTATCTCTTTCAGAGTGACTTTGCGCATCGAGAACACCTTATATGTATCGTTTTATATGTAACGATACATATCTTACAACACCACGGTCTCTTTGTCAAGAGGATTACGGGGAGTGCGGTTGGACACCGCAGGAGCGTTATCAGATACCGAAGGTGTTTGGGAATGCAAAAAGGGGTCGTATGGGAATACTCGGAGAGCCGAGGTTACCGGAATGTCCGTGTGGATGTGTTTGCGCGGTTTGTGTTGCGGAAAATGGTGGAGATGTTGCAGGTGATGAGGGAGAAGGGCTTGTGGTGTGTATTGTTGCAGTGGTGGCACAGGTTCATTTTCGAACAACCTCCACCACCCCTTGACAAATCACGAGTTTGAGGGCATAATATATAGCGGTTGCTGCGGGGTCGTTCAGCGGCAGGACGCCTGGCTCTGGACCAGGTAACGGTGGTTCGAATCCATCCCCCGCAGCCAATTTTTATGCCACCCCCAGCAGTAGGTCTATTACCAGCTGGTCTAGTTTCTCGTAGGGCAGTCCCTTCTTGCCCAGCGCGTCGATGTCAAACTGTTTCTGACGCAGAGCCTGCGCATTCTGTGGAGAGTAACAGCTCATCAGGCTCTCCAGCTCGGCGTCGCGAGGCTGAATTTGGGATAACAGCTCCTGAATGACAGGATGCTCGTTAAACTGCCTCGCTTTCTCCTTCAGGATGAGGTAAGTACGCATACATCCCTTGGCGAACTCCCAAACGCCATCCTCGTCTTCGGTGCGGTAGGCGTGCGCGTCGAAGTGTCGCGGACCGTCGTAGCCGTGGTCCTCCAGCAGTTTCACCAGGAAGAACGCCCCCTTGATGTCCTCCGAACCGAAGCGCAGGTCTTGGTCAAAGCGGGTCAGTTTCTGCGCGTTCAGGTCGATATGGAACAACTTGCCCGCTTCCAGCGCCTGTCCCACCGCGTGGGTGAAGTTCAAGCCCGCCATGTGCTCGTGCGCCACTTCGGGGTTGACGCCCACCATATCGGGGTCATCCAGTGTCTGGATGAACGCCAGCATCGCGCCTACGTTGGGCAGGAAGATATCGCCGCGAGGCTCGTTGGGCTTGGGCTCCATCGCGAAGCGCAGCGTATACTTCTGATGCTTTACATAGTGGATGAGGAAGTTGATGCACTCGCGGTACCGCTTGATGGCGTCGGTGGGGTCTTTGGATGCGTCGCACTCGGTGCCTTCGCGTCCACCCCAGAAGACGTATATCTCCGCCCCCAGCTCCACCGCGAGGTCTATCGCCTGCATAGATTTCTGTCGGGCATAGGCACGCACCTTCGGGTCGTTCGAGGTGAACGCTCCGTCCTTGAACACGGGGTGGTAGAACAGGTTGGTCGTGCCCATGACCAGCTTCATGCCGTAATCGTCCAGCGCTTTCTTAAACTCATTGACGATGCGGTCGCGTTCGGCAGGGGTGGCGTCGATGGGCACGAGGTCGTTATCGTGCAGGTTCACGCCATACGCGCCCAGCTCCGACAGTTTCTGCACTGCACGGATGGGCGTGACCGCGTCGCGCACCACATCGCCGAAGGGGTCGCGCCCGCGGTTGCCCACCGTCCACAGTCCAAAGGTGAACTTATGCTCTTTACGAGGAGTATAGGCATCCATCGGTTCGCACCTCCTTTTGGGTAGCCAACGGGTTATTCGTGAACACATGCCGCTACTCCTGTTTCCATATGGATGAGCATCAGCTGCGAAGTATGTAAATAGCCAGTGGATTTCGCCGAGCGTGCTGTACAACTAGCTGAACGCCTTTTTTCTCCGGACGATATACGCCTTTCGGACGCAGCGAAGTCACTGGCTCTCATATACTTGGAAACGGGCAACTATATGGAGGCGGAACCTCTTCTCAAAAGGGTCATAGAGGTTGAAAAGCAAGTGCTTGGGGAGGAGCATATCGATTACGCAATCTCACTACATAATCTCGCCTTGCTCTACCAGTACACGAGCCGATTCCAAGAGGCAGAGGCGCTTTTCTTAGAAGCCTTATCAATAATACACAACGCTGTTGGTGACGAGAACCCAGTCTACGCGACAACTTTGGACTGTCTCGGATGCTTATACAACGAAGCCTATCGCTATGAGGACGCTGAGAGGGTCTTGTCAGCAGCTCTCTCTATCCGAAAGCGACTGTTTGGCGAAGAACACGAAATGTATGCGAATTCGCTGAACAACCTTGCAACAGTTTATTTAGGTATGGGAGGCCATGCAGACGCAAAAATCCTCCTCGAGGAGACTGTTCAAATTGTGGAGCGTACACTCGGTCAAGAACATCCAGTTGTTGCGACGGTGTTGGGCAACCTCGCTGCAACCTACAATAAATTAGGACAACTTGAAGATGCGGAACGGATGTATCTCCGCGCACTTGCTCTAGCTGAGCGAACTGACTACCATTATCGAAACACTGCATTAAATAACCTTGCAGCTTTTTACATCGAGACAAACCAAAATGAGCGGGCGGAACCTTTTCTCAGGCAGGTATTGGACGTTATCCGAGAGTTAGCTGGAGAGCAGAATCTGGAGTATGCGGTTGCTTTGCACAATCTCGCTCATTGTTACGCAGATATGGAGAGGTATGAGGAAGCTGAACGTCTATCATCACAAGCACTAAACATCATTAGCCAGCTTGCCGGCGACCACAACCCGGAGTATGCTCGTGTGTTGGGCACCTTAGCAAAGGTCAAATGGGCGACAGGACAGATTGACCAGGCAGAGAACTTTTTCTTACAATCAATCAGCATACTAAGGGAGGCGGTTGGAATAGAAAACGATGCGTACGGTATGGAGCTGTATAATCTCGCCAGCATGTATGTGGATTGTGAGAGATATGACGAGGCACAATCTCTCTTTGTTCAGGCGCTCGCCGCATTCAAAGAAACCTTAGGGGAAGAACACCCCTACTACAAGGCCACAGCAGACGCATTAGATGAGCTATTCCAACGGAAGACGACCCCCAAAGAAAACCCGTAGCAAAACCTTATCCGAATGTTACCAAACGTTCTTCGCGAACGGATTCTCCGCAACGCCAACTCGATCTCACTGCTCCTCATGATATACTCTAACTGATGTCTCTACCTGAACCCTTTTTGCAACGTCTGCGTCGGATCGTGCCACCGGAGCGGTTCGAGGAGTGCGTGCGCACCTTCCGCGAGCCACCAGCTGTCGGGGCACGGGTGAACGCCCTACTGGCGGAGCGCGGGGCGGTGCTGGCGGACCTACGCACAGCCGGCTTTGAGGTGCATCCCGTTCGCTGGTATCCCGATGGCTTCTGGGTTCCCCCATCTCAGCGCGAGGCGTTGCTCAGTTCCCGCTGGGTGCAAGAGGCATTGGTGTATGTGCAGAACCTTGCCAGCATGATACCCCCGCTCGTGTTGGCGCCACAGCCGAAGGAGGATGTCCTGGACCTCTGCGCTGCTCCGGGTGGCAAAACCCTTCAGCTGGCGGCGATGATGCAGAACGAAGGGCATTTAGTGGCAGTAGAAGCGGTACGGGCACGTTTTTTCAAACTGCGCGAGAACCTGCAACGGCACGGCGCGGGCTTCGTGCAGACCGTTCAGGCAGAGGGCGAATGGGTTTGGAAGCGATGGAAGGGACGCTTCGACGCGGTACTGCTGGATGCTCCCTGCTCCAGCGAGGCGCGCTTCCGCGAGAACGAACCCGACACCTATCGCTATTGGAGCCTGAAAAAAGTCGCCGACATGGTGCGCAAGCAGAAGTCGTTGATATACTCTGCCATCCAGTGCTTAAAGCCCGGAGGCAGGTTAGTGTACTGCACCTGCACCTTCGCGCCAGAAGAGAACGAGGGGATTATGGCCCACGCGCTGAAAAAGTTCGGGGAGGCGGTAGAGGTGCTACCCCTGCCGTTACAGGTGGAGGGGATGGTGCCTGCACTCAGCGAATGGGATGGACGTGTCTTTCCCGACGCGCTGTGCCATGCCCGACGGATACTCCCCGCTTCTCAGTTGGAAGGCTTCTTTGTGTGTTTGATGCGTAAGAAGGAGGATACCGATGACACCCCGTGAGGTGATACACCGCAACCTAGAGCGTGACCATCCGCCGCGAATCGGTATGGACTTCGACGGCGGCAGAATGAACGACTTCTGCTTTGCCGCTTTCTCGCCCTCCGAGACGTGGCAGCAGAAACGGTGGGTCGAGGGTGAGGTGGAATACTTCACCGATGAGTGGGGCAACATCTGGTATCGTTCAGTATCGGGTGGGCAACGTGGAGAGGTGTTTCAGCCCGCGCTGGACGACTGGGCGAAGCTGAAGGACTACCAGCTGCCCGACATGGACAACCCCAAACGCTACGAAAGCGTGCGTCAGCGATTCGCCCAGGAGACCGAACGCTACCGCGTGGGGTTCCTGCCCGGCTTTCCCTTCGCCATATGCCGCTACCTACGCAAGATGGAAAACTACTTTGCCGATTTGGTGCTGGAGCGTGACCACATCGACGAGCTGCACGAGCGTGTTACTGCGCTGCTAGAGCGCATCATCGCTTTGTATGCGGAGGCAGGGGCAGATGCGGTGATGTTTGCCGAGGACTGGGGCGTGCAGGACCGCCTGTTGATTCATCCGTCGATGTGGCGTGAAGCATTTAAGCCGCTATACGCCCGCCTGTGCGCCAAGGCACGCGCCTGCGGTGTCAAGGTGATAATGCACTCTTGTGGATACGTATGGGATATTCTGGAGGATGTCGCGCAGGTCGGGGTCTGTTGCATGCAGTTCGACCAGCCTGCCTTGTATGGGCTGGAGCGGTTAGCAGCGAGATTGCGCGAACTTAACCTGTGCTTGTACGCGCCTGTGGACATCCAGCGTGTACTGCCCACTGGCAACAGGGAGCTGATCGAGCGCGAGGCACACCGCATGGTGGAGCTGTTTCAGGGAGGCTTTATCGCCAAAAACTACCCTGACCTTCGCGGCATCGGTGTCGCGCCAGAGTGGGACGATTGGGCATATCAGGTATTCTTAAAATATGCGTGTACCGATAGCGTGGGGTGACTACCTGCCGATAGCGTGGCGGGCGATACTGGACCATCGCCTGCGCTCGTTGCTCACCATGTTGGGTGTGATTATCGGCGTCGCCTCTGTGCTGCTGCTGATCGCTATTGTGCAGGGCGTGAAGACAGAAGTGACTAAGCAGATCGACCAGTTCGGGGCGAATCTGCTGTTTGTGGTGCCAGGGCGGGTGGATGCCTCACAGCCGTTCAACCCGATGAGCATCCTTGGCATTAGCACGCTAACTCCAGAGGATGTGCAGGTGGTGCGGAGGGTTCCGGGTGTCAAGCGGGCAGTGCCAGTGATGTTTATCGCTGGGGGCGCACGGCACGGCAATCGCTGGGCAGCGACCGCCATCGTTCTGGCAACCGAAAGCACATGGCACTCCATCCGCAGCACTCCGTTGGCAGAGGGCAGGTTCTTCAGCCCTGCAGAAGAAGGCGAGCGTGTCTGTGTGCTGGCGCATGGCGTGAAACAGGAGCTGTTTGGCGATGTGCCAGCGGTGGGCCAAGAGGTCGTGGTGAACCGCGTGCCGTTTCGCGTGGTCGGCGTGCTGCAATCCGACGATTCGAGCAGCATGTTTGGTAACGCAGGCTGGGACTATCTTATCTATCTACCGCTTCGCGCTGCGCAGGAAGCTATGCAGTCGCAACAGATACACCGCATCGTGGTGCAGGCGGTCGCTGGGGTGGAACCCGAAAGCCTCATTGAGCAGGTAAAAACTGTTATCCGCCAGAGCCACCTGGGCAACGAGGACTTCACCGTAATGACCCAGAAAGACCTGCTCAAGCTCATCTATACCCTGTTGAATCTGCTGCAGATTGCGCTGGTTGGCATCAGCAGTATCTCGCTGATTGTGGGTGGGGTGGGGATTATGAACATCATGCTGGTGTCGGTGACGGAGCGCACGCGGGAAATCGGTATCCGCAAGGCGGCGGGCGCACGCCAGCGCGACATCTTCTGGCAGTTTCTCACAGAGGCGGTCATTCTATCGCTGTCGGGCGGGGTACTGGGCATCGTGTTAGCAGCAGTGGTGGCGGATGTGCTTCGGCACACTACCGTGTTGAAGCCAGAAATCACCGTTGGAGCAGTTGCGCTGGCGTTCGGGGTGAGTGTGTTGGTGGGGATTGTGTTTGGTGTAGCTCCCGCCATCCGCGCCGCGAGGAAAGAGCCGATAGAGGCGTTAAGGTATGAATAATTCTAACTTATTTCCTCTCCGCCTTCGCCCAAAGGCAGAAGGCATACCCGAATTCTTGCCTGCTCGATGACCACAGTGGCTCCGCGGCTGAGAGCGTCTTCGATGGAGGGCAGACTCGCCAGAATGAGAGCCGATTGACGCTCTGGTCTTCGTTCAGTAATCCGCCTCAGGAGAATCGTCGAAGTTCAAGCCAATTGCCCAAGCGCCAGCAACGTACCGAAGTCAGTGTCGGCAGATATCAACACACGCCCCCGCTGGCGGCACGCCCGAGTATTGTTGCGTTATCGGCTGCCTGAATACCGTAATCACGCACATGAACAGCGTCATTTACTGCCTGTCGCAACCTTTCTGCAAGCCGCGGAGACAGTGCATTGTCCACCAGAAACTTCATGCCGGTATCACTACAGGCAGCTCACGCTCCTGAAGTGCCTCCGCCGCGTAGCGTAACGCCTCCTGAATGTCCTCCAGCTCCAGGTCAGGGTAGGCCTCTAGGATTTCAGCAACGCTCATGCCGTCCGCAACCATCGCCACTATTGTCGCGACGGGAATGCGTAGGCCACGAATACACGGCACTTCGCCCATCTGTCTGGCGTCTATGGTGATACGAGAGCACTTCATCGCTCTAAACCGCGTCTATTGGGGGCTCATTCACACAATAATGGCTGCCCGGGATGGATTCGAACCACCACAAACGGCTCCAAAGGCCGCTGTCCTGCCATTAGACGACCGGGCAGCACCAACTAATATTATGCCGTTCAGCACGCATGTTGTCAAGGGGGCACGTGACCATCCTTGACAACGCTTTCCCGCTGGCGTAGTATAATGCGTGGGCAGGAGGTGTACATGAGCGGGCTGCAACGAAGCGTTGTTTGGATGCTGCTGCTTTTGGGTGGTGCCGTCGCTGCTGCGCAACCCCTTCGCCAACCCCACAGCGTTGCCGTCTCCCCAAACGGCACGCTTTTCGTCGCGACGGTGGACGACACTGCGCTCAAAGTGGTCTCGCCGTCGGGACGCATCTTGGCACGGCTTGCCCCGCGCGGCACTGGCGAACAGGAGGTGCAGTTCCCGCAGCGGGTGTTGCTGGTAGGAGAGGAGGTCTGGATATTGGACGCGCCCGCGAAACGCATTCAGGTCTATCGCGCACGTCCGCCCTACCGCTACCTGCGCACAGTGCCGCTGCTGGTCGAGGAGGGTCAAGAGGTCCTTGACCTTGCCCGCGACGCCACTGGACGGCTTTTCCTGCTAACCCGCCCCGACAATCTCGTGCGGGTGTTGACCCCAGAGGCGCGGCAGGTTACTGCCTTTGCGGGCGTGGGGGAGGCGCCCCACCAGCTGGTCAACCCTACCAGTATCACTGTGGACCAGCGTGGGCGTATCCTGATTACCGATACTGATCGGCGCACCAATCGCCACCGCGTCAAGATTTTTCGCTACTCTGCCCTCCGCGGCGGAGCCCAGCTGGTAAAGGACGTGCCTGCCTGGCTGGACCCACAACAGGTGTGTGTCAACTCGCGCGGACATCTGGTCACGCTGGGGTCGTTGGGCTATTACGAAGACGGCGGCGCGATACGTATCATCACCGAACGAGGCGACCGTGTGGCGCACACGGGGCTGTTCTCGCTGGGAGGCATGGGTAAGGCGGGCGCAATCGCGCTGCTGCCCGACGATCGGGTTGTGCTGGCAGATGCAGCCAACAACCGTTTGGTTATCCTGCCACCCGACCTGAGCGAACCTGACCCAGTAGTTACCCTGCAGCCAAGGGAGGCTACCATCCGCTGGCGTAGCCCAACCCCTGTCACCGAAGCCACCGTCTGGTATGGCACCGACGAGGGCAACCCTGATTCTTGGCGCAAGCAGGTGGTACGCTGGCAGGGGGCGCGACGCGAGATGCTGGTGCGCCTGCGAGGAATACCTTCTTCTACGCGCATCTTCTATCGTTTCTCGCCTGCCCTACCCACCGTTGGTAAGGGCGAGGCAAACATGTCGAAGGTCTACTCGTTCCTGAGTGCGCCGCCCGCTGGAAAAATGCATGTGCTGACACTGAACCTGCTGACGGTGGTGTATCTCCGGGCGGATGTGGATGGCACCCTGCACACCCTGCGCCGCGAGCAGATAGGCGATAAGGTGCAGAAGGAGTTCGAGAAGTGTCGCGAGTGGTACTTCCGCAACACTCACTTTCGCCTGAACCTAAACCTAAAGGATTATCTCTATCTGGAGGAGCCAACCGTGCGCGTGCAGAGGGGATGGATTGCTCCCGAGACCGTGCGTGAACACGTACGCCCGATTCTGGAAGCACAGGACAAGCATCTAGAGGATTACGATAGCATCATCGCGATATGGCTGTCACCAGGCTACGATGCCAGCAAGCCCGACCAGCTGGGCGAGGTGGGGGGAGGGGGACTAACCACCTTCGGATACTCCACCTTCGCCATTAGCGGTAAGCTGGCGTGGTTGCTGTGTCATGAGTACAGCCACCAGCTGGACGCCTTCTTCGACCGCAGCGGCGTGCAGAAGTTCTGGCTGAACCATCCAGACCCCACCATCCACCCAGGCAGATACGGGCAACACTGGGACGTGAACGCCTTCATCTGCCGTAAATGGAACCTCAACGACTGGTTTCAGATGCGCTTTGGCACGGTGTGGGAAGTGAACGATGTCAACGGCAACGGCATCCCCGATGAGGACTCGCGCCTGCCACTGGACGAACGGCGAATGGGCAGGGTTGCGCGTCCAGGCAACGCCCGCTCAGACGACCTGCGCCGCGCTATGGCTGGCATCTTCTTCGGCTACCGATTGGACACTGGTATGCCCGACGGTCTAGGTTACCGCGAGGAGGGGGCAACTTGGCGATTGCCGCGCGAGGCAGTTCTGCTCATCCCCTATGGAAGCCTGCAGGCAACGGCGAGCCAGCGGTTTCGCTACGCCCGCGCCCAAAACCGCTTTCTGGAGGCGGACATCTTCGCGGCATGGAACGAACGGGAGCTGCAGTTCGGAATCGCCTGTCCCGAAACCTGCGATGTCGAGATAGACATTGATGCCCACAACGACGGCTGGTTCACAGGGAACGACAACGTGAATGTGCGCTTTCGCACGCGCGGACTGGATAAGCCTGAAATCACTGCCCGAATCTGGGACGGCGCACTTGGCGCATGGACACCAGCAAGGCAACCCCGTGGCGAGGTTTCTCTGATGCCCGATGGACGAAAGCTTTACCGAATCGACATCCCAGCAGGCACCCTGCGCTGGCGATTAAACTCGGTAATAGGGGTGCGAATTGCGCTGACAGGGGAGAAAGGTTGGGTCTCTGCCTTCGAGCCGTGGGTGCTGATGCAGACGAGGCTGGTGCGCGCGGCGCCGTGAATCGAGATGGCATCGCCAATCGTTTTCGAAACCCGGCAGTTGAGCGTTCCACCTGCTGTGCGAGGAGAGGTATCGTTAACGCTGCGGCGAGGGGAGCGGCTTTGCCTGTACGGCTACAGCGGCGCGGGAAAGACCGTCCTGCTGCGAGCATTACTGGGGCTAAGACCCCGTCGCGGTGAGGTCGTGTGGCACATTTTGCCCGCTAGTGTGGGCTATGCTGCACAACACCCCCGCTTGTTTCCCCGCGCCACGGTGATTCAACAGGTAATCTGGTGTGCCGCGCTGCACGCGATACCGCTGTCGGTGCATGGCAGCCGTATCCACGAGCTGCTGGAACAGTGGGGACTGCAGACGCATCGGCGGCGGCAGGTGCGACACCTGTCCGCAGGGGAACAGGTACGGCTGGAGCTATGCTGCGCGATGGCGGTCGCATCGCAGCTGCTGGTGGTGGACGGTTTGCTGGAACAGCTTGACGAGCGTAGCCGAGCGAGGTTCTGGGAGGAGGTAGACGCTCGATGTGCTCGCCGCGAGCTTGCCCTGCTTTATGCGACGCACTCCGCCCGCGAGGCAGAGCTGGCAGACCAGGTGCTTATGCTGCACGAGGGCAGGGTGCTTGCGCTGGATACGCCGGAACACCTGAGGACGGATGCTGAGGTGGAGCCTATCCGTCTGGAGCCGACATCGGGTTCCGAGCAAGCCAGGTTGCAGGCAGTGTGGCAGCAGGACGGCGAGACACACCTGATTATCCAGCGCACCCCCACGATGGAAGATGTGCTACAAGCCCTGATACGACGGGGAGGGCTAAGATGAGGGCACTGCTTCGGCTGTGGGCAATGTGCGTGTGGTTAACGGTAAGTAGTCCGCTTTACTGGGTGTTGGTGGCACTGGCTGTATGGTTGCTGTGGAGGTATTCGCTGTCGCCGTGGACGTGGGCTGTGACGGGTGGCGGGACGGTAGCCCTGACGCTGCTGGCTTCGGCGTTTTTAGAGTCTGGCAGGTCGTTGCGGGAGCGGGCGCGGCTGGCACAGGCAAACCTTGCAGTGCTTTCGGCGCTGGGGGCAACGTTCCTGTGTCTCTGGCTGGTGACGTGTCTGCTGGGGCTATCATTACTCGAAATTGGCAAGTAAGGCGGTGAGATGGGGTTGCTACTGCGTGATCTCTTCCTTGCCCAGATCCTGCGGTGGGATGGAACGTCCGACCAGCCCCGCCAGCGCGACAATCGTCAATAGGTAGGGTAGAGCGAGCAGCAATTCCGATGGCACCCGCACGCCAAAAAGGGTTTCTCCCTGCAGGCGTTGCTGGAGGGCGTCCAGAAAACCAAAGCCCAATGCGGCAGCCGCTGCCCCTAAGGGCGTCCACCTGCCGAAAATGACCGCTGCTAATGCAATGAACCCCTTGCCCGCGCTCATGCCTTCTGTGAACACGTTGAGCTGGCTGAGCGACAGATACGTTCCAGCCAGCGCGGCAAGGCAACCACTCAGGATAACACAAGTGTAGCGGGTGGTCAGCACGTTGATGCCTGCGAGCCGACTTTTGCGCGCGCTTTCGCCCGCCGCACGCACCCGCAGTCCCCACATGGTGTGATATAGCAACCCGTGCAGCACGAGCGGCAGTAACAGCATAATGATTACAAACGGGCTCTGGTGGGTCAGCAAGCCACCGAGTACAGGAACTGGCTCTAGCCAACCCAGATGCCATTCGGGGACGCCGCTGGCTCCGGGCGGACGTTCGAAGAACCGCCGCAGCAGGAAAACGGTCAGCCCTGCGGCGAGGAGGTTCACCGCCATGCCACTTACCACGTGGTCTGCGCGGAACCGTTGCGTCAGTAGGGCATGAAGTCCACCAAGCAGCGCGCCCACCGCCACGCCGCACAGTACCCCCAACCAGCCGTTGCCCAGCACCACAGCCGCTGCCCAACCCACGAATGCCCCCAGTAACATCTTCCCTTCCAGCCCGATGTTCACCACGCCGCTGCGCTCAGATAGAACACCGCCCATCGCAGCCAGCGCCAGAGGAGTGGATAGACGCAGCGCACTACGGAACAGCTCCATGTCGAAAATCTCGCCCATCAGCTCGCCCTCCGTCGGAAGCGCATCGCGGCTAAGAACAGGATAACTACCGCCTGCAACACGATAGTAATCTCGCGCGGGACGGCGGGTGTAGTCACTGACTGCATATATACTGCGCCGTTTTTCATCGCGCCGAGAACCACAGCCGCCAACACCGCGCCTAAGGGATGGTTGTTGCCCAGCAGCGCGACCGCTATCCCGTCGAAGCCGTAGCCTGGCGAGAACTGGTCATAATAGCGATGATGAACGCCCAGCACTTCCACCGCGCCCCCCAAGCCGCCAATAGCCCCGCTAAGCGCCATGCTGCCCCAGACTACACGCGAGACCCGCACCCCCGCAGCACGCGCGGCTTCCGCATTGGCGCCCGTCGCCCGCAGCTCAAAGCCCCACACAGTGCGCGTCAAGAGATACCACAGCGCCAGCGCAGTAGATAGGGCAATCAGCAATCCCACACTCAAACGAGTGCCTTCCACTAGCACGGGCAACCACGCGCTCGGCAACGCTTCGGGAGTCTGGGGCGACATGGAGTTGGGGTCTTTCCACACTTTCGTCACCAGATACTGGGTCAGGTAGATGGCAATGTAGTTCATCATGATGGTCGTGATGACTTCGTGCGCGCCGCGCCACGCCTTCAGCATTCCAGGTATCCAGCCCCACAGCCCCCCAACAAACGCGCCTGCCAACAAAGCCAACAGGACATGTAAGGGCGCAGGCAACCCAGAGACTGCAAAACCCACCCACGCCGCTGCCAGCGCGCCCATCAGCAGCTGCCCTTCCACGCCGATGTTAAACTGTCCTGCCAACAGACCAACCGCCACCGCCAGCCCTGTGAACAGCAGGGGCGTCGCGTTCAACAGGCTTTCAGACAGCGCACCCGGCGCTGCTACCGCCCCCTCCCACCACGCGGCAAGCGCAGGTAACGGCGGGCTACCCGCTAGCGCGATGACTATCGCTGCCACCGCAACCGCCAGTGCAAACACCGCTAAAGGCAGTGTCACTGCACGCCAGCGTTCCTTCATCTTGCGCTCCCTGTTGCTGCACCCACCATCAGCGCACCGATATGCTCGCGGCGACGCTGCTCTCCCTCCACCACGTCGACCAACCGTCCGTCGAACAGCACTCCCACTCGGTCGCACAGCGTGAGTAACTCATCGAGGTCAAACGATACGACCAGTGCTGCCGCCCCGTGCTGGCATGCTTCTCGAATCGCGTGATGCACGGCACGGGTGCTGGCGGCGTCCAGTCCGCGCGTCGGCTGGGCTGCGATGAGCAGGACAGGCGGCTGCATAAGCGCGCGCCCCACCACCACTTTCTGCTGATTACCTCCCGACAGGGCATTAAAGGGTGCGTCGGGCGCAGGCGCACGCACGGCAAACCGCGCGATGATCTTCGCAGCGAACTCCTTCATGCGGGCAAACGACAGCGAAAGTCGCCCACCGAAATCGCCGAGTCGGTGTAGCCCCAGCGCGGCGTTCTCCGCCACCGACCACTCTAAAATCGCCCCCCGCAGGTGACGGTCCTCCGCGATGTAGCGCACACCGCGCCGCAGGCGCGCCGATGTCGGCAGAGTGGTCACCTCCTCTCCGTCTAGCCAGATACGCCCCTGAGCGGGAGCAGCCAACCCCACTAGCGCGTCAATCAGCTCCGCCTGCCCGCTACCGTCCACGCCTGCCACTCCGAACACCTCGCCCGGATATACCTCGAACGAGACTCCCTTCAGCCCAGAGCGACCGCGCACCGGTGGGACAGTCAGGTTCTCCACACGCAGACGGGGTGTCTCGCGCAGGCGATTACCCAACAGCATCTCCTCCTCTGGCAACACGCCTGCCTCGCCCACGATTAACCTCGCCAGGGTGCGCGCATCGACCTGCGGGGGCGCGCCCGGCTTGTCTCGCACTGGCATCGTCGCCACCTTCTGCCCTGCACGCAGCACCGTCACCTCGTCGGCGTGCTGCAGCACCTCCTGCAGCTTGTGGGTGACCAGCAGCACCGTGCGTCCCTCTTCCGTAAAGCGGTGCAGCAGACCGAAAAACGCCTCCGCATCGGCGGGGGGAAGCACAGCGGTAGGTTCATCGAAGATAAGCACACGTGCATCGCGCAGAAGTAGTTTCAGGATCTCCACCTTCTGCTGCTGGGACACTGAAAGGGAACCTGCCAGCGCATCCCAGTCCGCCTGCAGACCGATGACCTTCGCCAATTGCTCGGCACGTGCCCTTACCTGTGCCCGAGAGAGCCGCGCGAGAGCAACCCCCTCACCGCGCAGCATCAGGTTCTCTAGCACGCTCATGCGCGGGATCAACGCATAATGCTGGCTCACCATGCCTACACCTGCCTGTAGCGCTTCCGCTGGCGAACGAAAGCGTACAGGGTGTCCATACAATGACACCGTACCGCTATCGGGGGGGAACACGCCGTAAAGGATGTTCATCAAGGTAGTCTTTCCCGCGCCGTTCTCCCCGACAATAGCGTGTATGGTACCCTGCTGCACCTCAAGCGTGATATCCTTATTCGCTTGCACTGTGCCAAAACGCTTGCTAATGCCTTCCATGCGCACCGCTATGGGCATGTCCTGATTCATCCCTGCGAGTCTTGCTCCATCCGGATGGCTCTGGCGATGCTAGGGTCGGTGCAGCGGACCTCCTGCGTCGTCGGTTTGAGATGCGAAGTGGAACGTAGCGTGTCGAGAAGCGCCTCGTACTCCTGGTCATTGAGCGGTAACTTCACCGCGTTGCCCCGCCTTGAGGACAGTATCATAGCGTTTGCCAGCTCGAGACTGTGCAGGGCGTCCTCACCAGGGGCGACGAGTTGCGTCTCTTGTCCGAGTACCACCTGAGCAAAGTTGCGAATGACCGCCTCGTGTCCCTCTTCGGCTTCTGGCACACTCAATGCCACCTCCTGCGCGAGTGGCTGTTCCCACATATCCGTCGATTCCTGCATGTAGTGTGCAAGGGGAGGAGCCATTTCGGTTACGGTAACGTGTTCCCCGTCGACAATCACCTTACCGCCTTCGCCCACCACCTCGAGGCGGCGGGTCGGGGGCATCTCGTTCACGCTGACGTACACATAACCATGCGCCCCGTTTGGATACTCTAGCAGTGCGAACGCCTCGTCCTCGACCTCAATCCGATGATAACGGGTGCGCGTCTGCGCGAATACCTGCCGCGGTGTGCCCGCTAGCCAACACAGTAGGTCTAAGTGATGCGGCGCTTGATTTATCAACACACCGCCCCCCTCGCCTACCCACGTCCCGCGCCATGCAGCGGAATCGTAGTAAGCCTGATTGCGGCACCAAGTGGCTATCAGATGCACGCGCACTAAGTTTCCAACGATGCCCGCCTCCACCGCTCTTTTAGCAACACGGAAGGGTCTCAGAGTGCGCATTTGCAGCATCACTCCGAGCAGACAGCCGTGCTGTTTTGCGGATGACACCATGCGCCGCGCCTCAGCGATGCTGACTGCCAACGGCTTCTCGCACAGCACGTGTACTCCGTTTTGGAAAGCCGCTTCTGCTACCTCCGCATGAAGCGGATGCGGGGTAGCCACCAGTATGGCATCGACTTGTCCGCTGCCCAGTATCTCGCGGTAGTCGGTGAAGCCAGGTACGCCAAACTGCTGCGCTACCTGCCTCGTGCGCGCCTCGGAAGCCGCACAAACCGCGACTAGCTCGGTCTGCTCGATGCGTTGGATGAGCGTAGCGTGCGCAACGCCCATCCCTCCTACCCCGATGACCGCGAAGCGCACCCGTTGCATGGGTTGACGTTGCCTCGTTAGCGGACGATGTTGGGGTCGGTTACCCGTTGTCCGATCACCTTGCGCTTGGGCTTGGAGCTCGCTCTAAGCTCCTTGAGCAGGCTATCGTATTCGGAGCGGTCTACGGGTAGGGAGACCGTCTTGCCGCGCTTACTGGAAAGGATAACCGCGCTTGCCAACTCTACACACCAGATACCCTCCTCGCCTGGCGCCAGCAGGGGCTCCCCGTGGAGGATAGCGCGGGCGAAGTTGCGCGTGATTTGGGCATGTCCGGCAGGCATCTCGTCCACTTCCACGTCCACTGGCTCTACCTTCGGGCTCGCCCACATGTCGCTGGCGCTTCTGGTGAACTCGCGCAGCGGAGGTTCTACCCGTCGGATGCTAACCTGTCCGTCCTGAATGCGGATAGTGCCACGGTCCCCCACGATTTCGAAACGGGTGCCTCCAGGCGCCTCGTTGGTAGTCGTGTAAAGGTAGCCGTGTGCGCCGTTCGCATACTCCAGCAGCGCAAACGCCTCGTCTTCCACCTCGATATCGTGCATCCGAGTGCGTGTGGTGGCAGTTACTTTCGCGGGCAGCCCAGCCAGCCAGCAGAACATATCGAGCGCGTGCGGTGCCTGATTCACCAGCACTCCGCCGCCCTCACCCACCCAAGTCGCCCGCCATTCGGCGGAGTCGTAGTATGCCTGATTGCGATACCATGCCGACACCATCTCGGTGCGCTGTATCTCGCCCACAATGCCCTGCTCAATCGCGGCACGGGCGATTCGGTAATGGCGCTCGGTGCGCATCTGGAACATCACCGCGAACACCTTCCCCGCGCGCCGCGCCGCTTCTATCATCTGGTCCGCTTCTACTGGATTAATTGCCATCGGCTTTTCGGTCAGCACGTGCAAGCCCTTGCTGAAGGCGTACTGTGCCACTTCTGGATGTACTGGATGTGGAGTGGCTATCAACACCGCATCTACCAAACCGCTGTCAATGCACTCTCGATAATCCGTGAAGAAAGGCACTCCATACTGCTCGCCAACGCCTTTTGCCACGCTTAGGTCAACGTCCGCCACTGCCGCTAGCTGCACCTCTTCCACTTCTTGAGCCAGTTTAGCATGGGCAGAACCCATCCCTCCGATTCCAATGATGCCTAAGCGAACCTTATCCATCTCTCTCTGCTCAACCTCCGCAATGCCCGTTCTTGCCGTAACAGATTCTTGCCGATACACACTTCTCCCTCCAACAGATCAGCGTATGGTACAATACCGATTGGGGTGAGGGTGCGTGAACATCTGGTTGATGATGATAATCTTCTTCGTGCTGACTTTCGGAGTGATAGCCTTAGCGATGTTTCTGGAACACGTGCAGAAGATGGCAACGCTGAGGGCACAGGGGAAAAGCAGTGAATATGAACACTTGAAGCATCAGTTAGCAGCGCTGACGCAACAGGTTGCTGAATTGCGCCAGATGCACACAGACTACGCGCTAGGCATTGACAGCCACCTGCAGCACTTGGACTATCGCCTATCTTCCCTAGAGAACCGCATTGAGCAGTTAGAGCAACAGCAGGTTCCTCGTTAAGTCGCCATAAGGGCTATGCCGCTTGTTCTTCTTGCGTGCTTAGCGACGGGCGCACGCAGTTTCTTCCTGCGCGCTTGGCTTCGTAGAGGGCTGCATCGGCGACTTCGATGATCTCTGTCGCAGACAGCATATATGGCATGTATTCCGCGACACCGAAGCTGGCAGTAATCTGGCGATAGGGATTTGGCTGCGCGGCGATTGCCTGACGCATCTGCTCCGCGATGTAGATGGCTTCCTCCAGCGAGTAGTCTGGTAGCAGCACTGCGAGCTCTTCCCCACCGTAGCGCGCCACCAAGCCGCCTGATGGGGCGTGCTGTTGCATTACCTGCGCCACCAGCCGCAATACCTCGTCCCCCGCACGATGCCCGTAGGTGTCGTTGAAACGCTTGAAGTGGTCGATGTCCGCCAAGATGAACGAGAAAGTAGCCTGTGTTCGCCGCGCCTGCAAAAATAGCTGGGAAAGGGCGTCCTGCATGGCACGGTGGTTTAGCAGTCCAGTCAGCGCGTCTGTATAAGCCAGCCCCGCAAGCCGTTCGTTAAGCAGTCGAAGTTGATTCTCTTGCTCTACACGCTCAGTGATATCCACACTAGCACAGATGCCTGCCACAATCTCCCCAGAGGAACCGTGTAGGGGGAACAGACTACGCAACACATATCGGGTAGAGCCGTCCTTGCGGCGGTCAATGCCCTCCGCAGTGACGTTCTGTTCGCCTTGCATCACGCGTCGAATGAGGTCTGCTATCGCTTTCTCGCCTTCGGCAGTGGCGATGGTATCGTAGATCGATTTCCTCTGCAGCACTTCGTAGGCTTTCCACCCGTACAGCTGTTCGGCAGCGCGGTTCCACTCGTAGATGGTACCGTCAGCATCAAACGTAAAACAGGCAACGGGCACATTATCGAATAGCTCGCGGAAGCGCAGGTTCGCCTGTTGTATCATCTCTTGCGACATCTCCAAAGCCCTCGTGCGCAGCTCAAGTGCCTCCTTCTGTTCCGCTAGTTCGCGGTTGGCTTCGCGAAGCTGGTGTTCCATCTCGAGGATGCGGCGAGCAACGCTTAAACGGGAGGCGAGTTCCGCACGGTCGAGCGGCTTGGAAAGAAAATCGTCCGCGCCCGCTTCGATAGCATGTAGCCGGTCTTCCTTCGTATCACGAGAAGTCAGAAGGATGAAGTAGGTGTAGCCCCTGTCTTGCTGCGTACGAATCCGTCGACACAGTTCGATGCCGTCGATGCCTGGCATCATCCAGTCTGAGATAATTAGCGGGAAGCCCTGCTTCTGATAGAGGTGCCACGCTTCTGCGCCATCCTCGACGGCGAAGACCGTGTAGCCCATCTCTTCCATAGCTCTTTTTAGAATCATGCGGGAAATCCCGTCATCCTCAGCGACTAACGCCCTCATGCGGCTAACTCCTGATCACCTGTTTGCGCTTTCTCAAAAATCTTCACGAAGTGTTGTAATTTGTCTTCAGACAGGTATTGCTGCACGTTGCCCTGCGCAATCGCCTGCTCTAGGCGATTGCAAGCCTCTTCTACCTCTTTAACGCCTGCGGCAAGGCTTAGCCGTTTGAGCGATAGCAGCAGCTGGCGTGCGTAGTTGACGTCGCCTGCTTGAAGGCTGTAGCTCATCTCTGCGACTAGCCAGCGCGCCTCACGAACGAATCGATTTGGGTCCTGCTGCTTACTCAGCGGCGCGTGGGCACGCCGACGCATTGGATTCCACTTTTCAATCATCTCTGCTAGCAGCTCGATTTTTACGGGTTTGCTGAGATAATCGTCCATTCCCGCGTTGAGACACCGTTCGCGGTCACCTTCCATCGCGTGCGCCGTCATCGCGATAATCGGCAGGTGCTTACTACTGCCTTCCTCCCGCTCTCGGATGAGGCGCGTTGCCTCAATGCCGTCCATCTCTGGCATTTGGATGTCCATCAGCACAAGGTCGTAGGCGTAGGATGCCGTTTTTTCCACTGCCTCTCGTCCGTTGGCGGCCACATCCACCGAACATCCCAATCGCTTCAACATGTGCAACGCGAGTTTACGATTGACTTCATTGTCTTCCACCAATAGCACACGCACGCCGGAGGTGCGCCGTTCGGGTGACGGTGCGGCGGCTGGTGTTGACGACGTGTCGACACCTACCGCTTCGCACAGGGCGTTGTATAGCTGCGAGCGGCGTACTGGCTTGGTCAGGAAGACATCGACGCCTGACGGACGAACTGCATCGCGCGGAAGCGACCCTACCGACGACAGCAAAATCAACCGACATCCCGCCAGCGACTCATGCTCGCGGATGCGCCGAGCTATCTCCAGACCATGTACCTCGGGCATTTGGTAGTCCAAAATCACCACATCGAAGGGGGCAGGAACAGTTGCGGTAAGCAGCTCTAGGGCCTGCTTTGCATCAGTTGCCTCCTGCACCTGGCACCCCCACGATTGCAAGTGTTCCCGAACGATACGGCGGTTCGTCGCGTTATCGTCCACCACCAACACGCGCAGACTGGCGATTTTCTGGTCAAAGGTGGGTTGGTGCTTGTGAGGCACGCTCTGCGTTTTGGGAAGGGGCAGTTCCACCCAGAAGGTGCTGCCCTTGCCAAGCTCGCTCTGAACGCCAATGCTGCCGTCCATCAGCTCGGCTAGCTGACGGCAGATAGTAAGACCCAGCCCCGTGCCACCATACTTACGGGTTACCGAGCCATCTGCCTGGGTAAAGCTCTCGAAGATGGTCGTTTGCTGCTCTGGTGCGATGCCGATCCCAGTATCCTTGACCGAGAGGCGCATCCTTGCCATCGAGTCGGTCTCGTATACGACCTCCGCGCTGATGATAATCTCTCCGCGCTCGGTGAACTTGACCGCATTGGAGGTCAAGTTGCTGAGTATCTGCTTAATGCGTATGGGGTCTCCCCGCAGGGCGGTAGGCACGTCGGGCGGCACCACCGTCATCAGCTCGATGCCCTTGGCATGAGCGGCAGGAGCGAAGTTCGC
>Ga0272447_1000827_pt1 | contig 21567 bp, 26 predicted proteins | sample YNPCB0133_FD_194589 | JGI IMG/M metagenome (GOLD analysis project Ga0272447, IMG submission 194589) | Hot spring microbial mat communities from Yellowstone National Park, WY, United States - YNP-CB-013-3 | ecosystem: Environmental > Aquatic > Thermal springs > Hot (42-90C) > Sediment | place... | reverse complement strand
GGGGCGACCAGTGGTGGAGTGGCGGTGACCGTCTGGGTTCGGCGCGGGTGCACACCGACGAAACTGGCGGTTGGGTGACCTACATCGGTTACTTCACCGCCTTTGGGGAGCGGCTGGACGCCGGTTTTCGCACGGCATACACCTTCGCTGGCGACTGGGGCTACCGCGATGATGGCGATGCGGGGTTGTTGCACGTAGGTGCGCGCTACTATGAGCCGGCGGTAGGCAGGTGGACGAGCGCGGACAAGTGGCTGGGCGACCTGTATCGCCCACTGTCCCTGAACCGGTATCTGTATTGCGAAGATGACCCGGTCAATTATGTGGATCCGACTGGGAATATCCCGCAGTGGGTCAAAGACTGGGCGAAAACGGCATGGGAGTGGACAAAAGAACATGCGTCCGACATTGGCAAGGGCATCGGCGTAGTAGTAGGGACTCTCATCGGCATCAAACTTGCTGAGGAGATTTACATTGTTTATGTGGACTGGGACACCTCCAATCGTATGCGCGACATGCTTGAAGACTGGAAGCCAAAACACCCAGATAAAGTGGATTGGGACCTCATCAACAGGGTTCGCAATCAGCACATTCAAGACGCCATGAGGAATGTCGGGCAAGCGGTGGGCGACGTGGCCGAGCGGATCTATAAGGTCCGACCATCCCGGTAAGGAAAGAGAGGCGACAGCGGTCGTATGGGAAGACATCCACGCGCTTGGATGACCACAGGTGGTTGCGGAACGACCTTTGCTGTAGCAAACCTGCTGTTATTTGTGGTGCTGATGTATTGGGCATGGCGCTACGGCATCAACCACTACCTGTGTGTCGCAGCGGTTAGCGGCGACCTCAATACAGCGGAGACGATGCTGCGCTTGGGAGCTTCTCCGAATTACCGTTTACCGAATGGAGACACCTCTTTGACTTTGGCAGCCCGTGCTGGTCATCCTTTGATTGTTCTCAGTTTGCTTAGCGCTGGTGCTGACGTCAATCTACCAAGAAGCAATGGAGAAACCCCATTGTTTGTCGCAGTAGAGGGAGGGCACCTGGCGGTTGCCCGCATCTTACTGGAAAACCGTGCAGATGTAAATCGCGCCAACCGTAGTGGTGTGACGCCTCTGATGATTGCAAGCCGGGATGGTAGGGTAGAGATGGTGCAATTACTACTTGCTTACAGGGCAGACCCCACCTTGAGAGACCAGCGCGGCTTTGATGCATTCCACTTTGTAAAAAGTAAGGAGGGGCAGCAATACCAGCAGATAGAACAGGTGTTGAGAGAGGCGCTTGGTACGCAGGGGAAGAAATGACGGCGAGGCGGGGCTGTCGCATGTCGGTGCGCGCTACTATGAGCCAGCGGTAGGTCGGTGGACGAGCGCGGACAAGTGGCTGGGCGACCTGTATCGCCCACTGTCCCTGAACCGGTATCTGTATTGCGAGGATGACCCGGTCAACGCGGTAGACCCAAGTGGGTATTGGCCAAAGTGGGTGGAAGACGCTTGGAAGTCAGCCAAAGACTTCGCCTACGAATATGGCGATGTCGCAAAGAAAATAGTGTATGGTGTTTTGATAGTCCCTGCGGTAGTGCACTTGGCTGTTGATATACGGAACAGTCTTCTCAACGCCGAGACGAGGCAAAATATGCTCAGGACCTACCGTGATTGGAAGCTGGGAAGAGGTCTTGATGATTGGGGGCCCGCAGACGAATTGATGAACAGAATATCCCCAGGGGATGTTGCGAACATCCGTGACCTTGCACGCCGCTCGTGGGATATAATTTACCAGTAACGAAAAGGGCTCGGGAGAAACATCGCGTAGCCCCAGAGGAGGTGGAGGTAGTGATGGTCAAACGTGTCATTCTGGTCATCTTGGTGTTATTGGGTGTCATTGTCGTATGTTTCTTCACCGGTCGCGTCACAGAAAAGTTTCGCATTCTTCGGGCGTGGCTTGCGGATGATTCGCCTGCTATTAGTTCGAGACTAGGCACTACCCAGTTGTCATCTTTAAGCAATGCCGTGCTCAGCGCAATGGTTCCACGCCATCGGTCTTCCCAAGACACAGCAGGAGGGTTCTCCGTTTGGATATACTTGAATCGCTCTCTTTCGTCCACAATGCCTATCCCCCAAATTGCGCAAAAGAGGATTATCTTTGTGTACTACCACTGGATGCCACTGGAGGACACCGAGGTACCCGACAAAGCCTTTCGCATGATAGTTGGTGTGAAGGCGGGGCAAGAGACAAGTAGAGAAAAAAAGCTGGCTGTGAACATAATAGATGGCATAAATACGGAACAAGTGGTCGTTACTGCCAGCCCTTATGACGTTGCTTTAGGAGTGCCTCCGCTACTGTATAGCAATCACTGGCATAAGCACGGACCGTGGTTCCGGCTGCAAGGGAAAGAGGTGAGGCAGACTGTGGCTATCGAGAGTCTTATTTGGTTTGGTATGAGACACGATTGGGGGACGGATGGCGAGGTCGTTGGTTACACCATCACTCCTTCACCGGTAGCGTACCGTTTCCGAAAAGACGACCAATCCCGCAGGTCGGGGTTCGCAGCAGCTTTTTTGCCGGGGGCTATCCCTAGAAGGGGAGCGCAGTGTACCATCTTTTTTGCCGATGGCAGGCGGCATTCATTTCGTTTTGATGCCAAAGGACAGGTAGTATCCGGGCAGAAGCCGCTAGAAGGATTATTCATCCAGCGCATGGACATCCGTAAGCTACTACGGTCTGAGAGTGGGGGTATTTCAGAGGGCCATATTGGCGAGATGATCACGCCACTTGTCAACAGGTGCCTGACGGTGATACGATTAGGAGTTACGCAGTTGAAAGGCTGCTCGAAAGTTTATAGCCTAAAGAGACAACTTCTGTCATTCTGAGCGAAGCGAAGAATCTCTCTTGTGGCTCTGAGATGCTTCGCTTGCGCTCAGCATGACATAAACTTGTCTCCGCAGTCGTTGAAAAATGCATGGCCCGTCAGGTGCCCATCGCAACTGCGTAAGTCCTAACGATAATAGTGGAACGTCGGGGCGGCGCGGTCACTGGTGTCTACAGTTACGGCAACGCTCTGGTTGCCCGCAACGGGGAGGTTGTGCTCTCGGATGGACTGGGTACCACGCGGGCGACGGTGAACGGCGTTCAGGCGATAACCAGTACGTTGACAACCGAAGCCTTCGGCAACGCGGTGGCGCAGTGGGGCGGCAGTGCCAACCCGTATCGCTTTGCGGGGGCATGGGGCTACCGCGACGACGGCGCTACGGCGTTGATGCACATCGGGGCACACTACTACGACCCGTAGGCAGGGCGGTTCATCTCGCGGAAGGCGTTTCAGTCTGATGGAAGATGCCATGGTATAATGTAGTTACCACCTCTACTGGGCGAAGGACAAGGACATGCAAAGGCTATCTCCAGACGAGCGAGAACGTCTGCTGCAACAAATCGATACGCTTATCTGCAGCTTGCAGAAGCTGCGCGCCCAGCTGGTCGCCGAACCGCCCTTGCGTGCAAGCCGAGTAGCTAACCTTTTCGGTAGGCTGGGCAGCGGGTCGTGGCAAGAGTACGACCCCGACTCCGACTGGGAGAGGTTTACTTGGTGAGCCAGCTGCTTCGCGATTTTGCAGGTGGTAACATCTACTTGGATACCATGTTGCCGTATGCCCTGCTGCGCGGCATCGACGAACAGGTCAGGCTCTTCTTCGAACGCATAGAGGCAGGAGAGATTCAGGCGTACACTTCCGTGCTGACGTTTGATGAACTTGCCTACCGCCTGATACTGGCACTGGTTGGGGAACGCTACGGAGGTTCGCCGCTTGAGGTATTGCGCGAGCAGGAGGTAACCGTACTGCGGGAGATTGTTCCACCCGTGCGCATGGCGTTGGAAGAACTCAGCCGGTTACCCAACTTCCATGTGGTGGAGGTCGCTGTGGATGACCTGTTCGTGATGACCGAAAGCATGGAGCGCTACCAATTACGCCCGCGTGATGCGTTGCACTATGCGGTCATGGTTCGGCTTGGGTGCCTACATGTAGCGAGTACGGATAGGCACTTTGACCGCATCCCCCATCTGACTCGCTACGTACCCTGACCTGCCTATCCCCTGCCCCGCAGGTAGGTCGGTTCATCAGTCGAAGTGCAGTGCCGAGCGAGCATCTACACTGCGAGCTTGAGCTAGTCCACCACCGAGATCCGACAGGGCGTGCGGAGCTCGCTATCGACCCCAAAACGGGTTGGATGGTGTGCATCTTTGACAAGTGGCAAGCACCCTCCATTGGATGGGGTGGAACAGACTTCGGTGTTGGACAGGGGGTGTCGTGGGCTTCGCGTAGAATACAAGGCTAGCACACACGATGGTGGTGAGCATAGAGGTAGGTCGTTTCACTTAGCGGGGGAGGTGAAGGCTCCTCCACGAACTTAGCCGCCACATCAAGGTAGCGGTTCACCAGATTTGCTACCGCTGCTCATGTGGGCAGGCACGCATCGGTCAACCCAGGGGGCGAAACCGACTAGGGAGGCATTGTGTGATGCGGTTGCGCAACGAGGAAGCGTTTCTATCTTACCTTGCTCCAGAAAAGCAGACTCAGGCTCAAAAGTTGTCAGTAATGCTATCCGCCCTAATGAATGTGTAGGAAGACTTTCAAGACTGTGTTGGAGCGCAGGGGCTTTCGTTTTCAAGTGCAGGCTTAACGGCAACAGCCACCTTGCTTATACGGTGTGTAGATAGCAGTATCAAGGTTTTCCTGACATCAAATAACATGTAAAAGGCTATCAAGCGAAGAAAACGGCAACATGTATGCATTGAGCGTCAAAAGTGTTGGAGACTTTGAACAGCGCCACTTGCCAGCTTGTTCATGACGGTGATAGGATGATAGTGGAGCAACAGGGGCGGCGTGATCGCTGCCGTATATAGCCACAGCAACGCGCTAATTGCCCGCAACAGGAGAGCGCGGGCGATGGGGAACAGCCTTCAGGCACTGACCAGCACGTTGGCAACCGAAGCCTTTGGCAACACGGTAGCGTAGTGGGGCAGCAGTGCCGTTCCATACCTGGCGGCTGTGTTTGCGATTTGTCCCTGTTTGGCATCAACTAGGGTATACTCCTGATAAACACTTGAGAAAGGAGACGACGTAGTGCGCTGTTTGCTCGATCTCACTGGTGAAACGCATACTGAGGATTCCCTTTATCAGCAGCTGCGGTTTCCCCCTGCTCCACCCGACCGTCCTTCCGTGTTTCTAAACATGGTTAGCACCTTAGACGGAAAAATCACGCTGGGAGAGGTAGGGGATTCTGCCGCCGGATTGGGCAGCCCGATGGATCAGACACTGATGAAACGGATTCAGCGCAACGCGCAGGCAGTGCTGATTGGAGCCAGCACGTTGCGCGTGGGACACATCACTTATCCTGATACCTTGTGGCGGGCAGTGGTAACCGGTAGCGGGAACCTACCCACCGACTCGCGCTTCTTCCGAGAAGCACCAGGCAAAGCCATTGTGTTTACTACTGAACGAGCGCCCGAACAAAAACGCAGGGAGTGGCAGGAGGTTGCCCGAGTGGTGGTGTGTGGTGTGGAGAAGGTAAACCTTCTCCAGGCGTTGTCCTTTTTGCGGAATCAGTTGGGGATAGAGCGGCTGCTGTGCGAAGGAGGCGGCGCGCTGAACTACGAAATGTTTGCCGCGGGGCTGATAGACCAGTGGTTCCTGACGCTTGCCCCGAAGGTCAAGGGCGGGCAACACATCCCCACTACGGTGGAGGGCGATGGACTGCCGCGGGAGCAGGTGGTACAGATGGAACTCATTTCGGTGTATGAACACAACGGGGAGCTGTATCTGCGCTATCGGCGTGCGAGGTGAACGGCGATGTCCCCCGCGGAGTTTCGCCGACTGGTGCAAGAGGCGATGGACTCTTTGCCCGAAGACATCCTGCGCCACCTGAAGAACGTAGAAGTATTGGTGGAGTGGACTCCGCTTCCCGAACAGCGGCGCAGGGCAGGACTGCGGGCACGAGAAGAACTTTTCGGGCTATACGAGGGAGTACCTTTGACCGAACGCGGCGTCACTTCCGGCGAACCCGTTTTCCCCGACCGTATCACTATCTTCCAGCGCCCTATCGAGCGCTACTACCGCACACCGGAGCGGATTCGCGATGCCATCCGTCGAACCCTAATTCACGAAATCGCGCACCATTTCGGCATCAGCGACGGACGCCTGCGCGAGCTGGAAGCGTACTAAAAGCGCATTTACCGAAAAAGACTGTTTGAGGGAGCGCCATGATTATCTGGATTTGCACCGACATGGAAGGCTTGGCGGGCATCGACCGCTGGGAGCAGTGTTACCATCCCGACGACAACGCCCCAGAGTACCTTTACGGACGCGAGCAGCTCACCGAAGAGGTGAACGCTGCCGTCGCAGGCTGTTTTGACGCTGGGGCGACGGAGGTGCGCGTGATCGACGGGCATGGGCGCAACCGCAACAGGGGTTTTCTACAGGAGAAGCTCGACCCGCGCGTCAAACAGGTGTGGTTCAGCAGCTTGAACCCCTTGCGTCTGGAGGGGCTGGACGACACCGTCCACGCGGTAGCAATGATCGGGCAACATGCGATGGCTGGCACTCTGAACGGCTTTATCGACCACACGCAGGTGCCCAAGGAGATTTGCCGGTTTACAATCAACGGCGTGGAGCATGGCGAGATGAGCCAGCTCGCACTATACGCGGGCGCGTATGGCGTGCCGCTGGTGTATGTGTCGGGCGATGAGGCGTTGTGCGAAGAAGCGCGTCGACTGTTCCCGCACGTGCGTTGTACTCCCACCAAGCGCGGCACCGGCTGGGCGACTTGTGAACTGTACACACCCGATGAAGTGCGTGCCCGCATCCGCCGCGACATCGCTGAAGCCATCCGAAACGCCGACCGCCGCAACGCCTGGCGGCTACCGACACCGATAGAGGTAGCGGTGGAATGGGCATACAGTGGACTGGCAGATGAACGCGCCCGTTTCGCTGGAGTGCAGCGCGTGGACGCCCGTACGGTGGCATGGAAAATCTACGACCCGCGCGACATCTACATGCTCCCCAGTGAAGCGTGGCAACCCGGTACCGCCTACAAAGAGGGGTGAAGGCGATGCGATTGTCCGCGATGTTGTCTCTGTGCCTTGTGCTACCGTTGCTGTCGGCTGCGCAGCCAGAGGTGGTGCGGGTGACAGATAGTGCGCAGCTTCGACAGGCGGTGCGCCACGCCCGTCCAGGCACGACCGTTCTGCTTGCGCCTGGAGAGTACACTGGTGGACTGTACTTTGAAAACGTGCGTGGTGAACCGGGCAGACCCATCACTATCGCTGCGCAAGACGCGCAAAAACCACCTGTCATTCGTGGCGGCGGTACGGGGTTACACATCAGCAAGGCGGCCTACTTGGAGCTGCGTGGATTGGTCATCACAGGGGCGCGGTATAACGGCTTGAACATCGACGACGGCGGACAGGTTGATTCTCCGACACACCACATCGTGCTGAAACATATCGTTGTGCGCGACATCGGTCCCGAAGGCAATTGCGATGGCATCAAACTGTCTGGCGTGACCGACTTCCGCGTGGAGGGCTGTATGGTGGAGCGATGGGGAGACGGCGGTCAGGGCATCGATATGGTGGGCTGTCATCGCGGGGTCATCGAGCAATGCACCCTCCGCTTCACTGACGACAAAGGGTATGGCGTGCAAGCCAAAGGCGGTAGCAGCGATATTGCGGTACGGCGGTGCCGCTTCGAGCGCGCAGGTGCACGCGCCATGCAGATTGGGGGCAGTACAGGACTGCAGTACTTCCGACCGCCGCTCAAATCGGGTGGGGAACACGCAGAGGCGCGCAATATCACGGTGGAGGGCTGTCTCTTTATCGGTTCCACGGCGGCGGTGAGCTTTGTGGGCGTAGACGGCGCGACTGTGCGTTACAACACCATTTACCGTCCCAGACGCTGGGCGATTCGCATCCTGCAGGAGACGCGCGAGGCGGGCTTCGTGCCCTGCCGTAACGGACGCTTTACCGACAACCTCGTGGTCTTCCGTGCAGAGGAATGGTTCGAGGGAGGGGTCAACATCGGTCCGGCAACTGCACCGCACACCTTCACCTTTGCCCGCAACTGGTGGTATTGTGAAAATGCGCCAGAGCGAAGCAGACCAGCGCTGCCAGTGTCTGAAAAAGCGGGAGTATACGGTGTAAATCCCCGCCTGCGCGCGCCACAAAACGGCGACTTGTTAGTAGATGAGGATAGCCCCGCCCGCTGGGTGGGGGCGCACGCTTTACCGTCAGAGAACCAACCTACTCTCCAATAAACTTTGCGTGAAGACGAAGTTGATAACTTGCCATAATTTAATGGCAACGGAGATAAGACAGGAGGCAAACTGTCGTGATGCAACAGACCACTTCTTGCGCACGCTGGCAAGCAGATGTCTTGTCTAGCGCCCGCATCCAGCGCCTTCTAAACGAACTGCAATACGCCATCCAGCATACCGACCAGGACACGCTGACCAGGTGGGCACTCCAGAGCGTGAAAATCTTCGGACTGGCTGTTAAAAGGCGTGTGGTAAACGTATACACCTTTGCAAAAAGGGTGGTTACCACGCTGGCTCGCGAGGCAAAAGAGGTCTATGTCGCCACTGATCAAGGTCAACTCGCCGAGCACGCTCAGAGGAAGTTGCAAGACCTCTCAGCGGCGTTACGGCGCACCGGCGCGGGCATCGCCCAAAACGTGCAGGCGGTTGCCCAACGCATCATGGCTAATCCCCGAGAAGCGGCACCAGAATTGGCAGCAGCTGTGTTGGGATTCCTTGCAGGCTCGGGCGGCTTCGATGCTAATGGCGGTATCCCCGATAAAGACATCGCCGTTGGCGGCATTGGAAGCCATCGCTCCGTATTCACCCACTCTCTACTGACAGGAACGGTGCTGGAGACGGCGGTTTTCTCGCTTGCCCTGCTGGTCAATGCTGTTTACCAGAACCTACCAGAAGAGCATGACCCCTTCTGGGACAGGATAGTGGCAGAGATGAACCGCATGTCGATTGCTTTCGTAGCGGGCGCGTGTGCTGGGTTGGCGTATCATCTGCTGGCAGACGCCACCTGGCAAGCAGGCAAGCCTTATGCAGACCTGCCCTTCACGATGCCGATGGAAGGGCATCAGCTGCTCATGGGAAGCAGTGCGGTCGCTGAAGCTCTGAGAGCGGGTGAGTTAGCTAACCAGAAGGGCAAGAAATCTGTGCCGAGTCGTTCATAACAGTTTGCGCGTAGGGATGTTGCCCGCCGCGCTCTGATCTATCATGAAGGTGTGATGAGGAATAGCCAAACACAGCCCGATAGCGACAGGTTATACACCTTGAGCGCTGCAATGCTTCGCACAGGAATCTTGATGAGCGTGCTATTACTCACGGCAGGCATCGTGCTGGCGCTCTGGTACAAAAGCCGAGTCGATGCCCACTCCCACTCTCTCGTCACTGCCTGGCATCGCCTGCTGCGTGCGGAACCGTCGGGCTTTCTGGAGGTCGGTCTCCAAGTGGTCATCCTCACTCCTGGGGTCACCTCGTTGGTGATATGCCTGTACGCCATCGTTCGAAAACAGCGTTCCTTGTTGATACCCTCTTTGTTGGTCATGGGAGGACTGGTGCTGAGTCTATGGCTGGGTATCGCACGGTAACCTTGCCTGCGTTCGCCAAGGTGAATCTCACGCTAGACGTACGGGAACGCCTGCCCGACGGATATCACTTGGTGCAGACGGTCATACAGCAAATCAGTCTGGCGGACGAGGTCTCGGTGCGTCTCAGCGATGACGAGGGCATCTCGCTGGAGTGTTCGGAGCCTTCCATCCCCACTGGCTCCAACAACCTCGCATGGCGGGCAGCAGAAGCGTTTTTCGGGCGGCTTGGCGAGGTGCCGCGTGTGCATATCAGCCTACTCAAACGAATCCCTGCGCAGGCAGGATTGGGCGGAGGTAGCAGCAACGCGGCGGCTGTTTTGCGTGCGCTGAACATCCTGTACGGTAAGCCTTTTTCTGTGCGCGAGTTGCAGCCGATCGCACGGTCGCTAGGGTCTGACGTGTCTTTTTTCCTACACGGTGGCACGGCACTGGTACAGGGGATTGGGGAACAGGTGACGCCCCTGCCGACGCCTGCCGTCTACCCACTTGTGGTTGCTGTGCCACCCATCTCGATCTCCACCGCATGGGCATACGGTCGAATCGACGCGGAGCGCACCGCAGCAGGGCTGGTGGAGCTGCCGCCGCCGCGCACGCCAGCGATGGCTCATGTGTTGCAGGAAGGGCGTAGCTGGCTGCCGCTACTGCACAACGACTTTGAGGAAGTGGTGATGCCGGAGTTCCCTGAGGTTCACACAGTGAAGTTGTACATGATGTCGCACGGTGCCTTGGCGGCGGTACTATGTGGCAGTGGTTCTGGGGTAATGGGCGTGTATACGGAAGAACATGAGGCACACCGCGTCTTGCTGCAGCTGCGGCGTAGGGGTAACCGAGCGTGGCTGTGTCGCTTCAGCTGGCAGTAACAAAAAAGTGGGGGTGCGCTGGGCAACGCACCCCCAGTGGGCGGGAGGGGTCAGGCTGCTTTGGGCTGGGGTTTGCGGGCTAAGACCTCAAACTTGGGCTTGTAGTCTGGACACTTGTAGGACTTGGAATACTCTTTCGGGTTCTCCGCCTCGCTGACGAAAATCTGTGCCCCTGTCACACCACACCGCTCGTAGGTGCGGTCGTAGTTACCGCAGTCGTAGCAGCGACGCAGTACCGTCCAGCACACGCTGCACCGCAGGCTACCGATCAGCTCCACACGCCCGCACAAGGGGCAGTGGATGTATACCTCGCGGAAGCCATACTCTTTGTTCTGCAGGGCTGTCCGCACCCGCTGATTGAACTGCTCCAGCTCGTGCTGCAGCTCGCCCGTAGTCGCGAGTAGCTGGTTCATCTGTTGCGTGTTGATGAACTCAATCACCCGCTCGTCTAGCAGGTCAGACACCGCAGAGCAAGCTTTTTGCAAGTTCTTCAGGTGCTGCTCAGCCGTCTGCGGTTTGTAGGGTCGTTGCCGCTCACGGCGCGCTCCCAAATGCTTGAGCATCTCTTCGGTAACATGCAGCGGGACGCGCAGGAACGCCTCTTTTTTGTTCGGGTATTCCAGAATGGCGTTGACAATCTTCTCTAGGTCACCAATGGAGAGCTTCTCGCTGCGCACTTTCTCCACGAGGCGCAGCTGGGTGCTAACCTCTTTGTTCAGCGGCAACAGGACACGCGCGTGCCCCTCCGTAAACGCCCCGCCATTGCCGTTTTGCGACGGCGGCTTCATCAGCTCCTGCTGTATCACTTGCGGAAGCTCAAGCAGTTCCAGATGGCGTCGAAGTGTGGTTTCGCTGACGCCCAACGTGCGTGCTACCTGCTCCCAGCTCATCATGGTCAGCAGCCGCTGGATAGCCTGCGCCCGCTCGATGGGGTTCAGGTCTTCACGCTGGAAGTTCTCCAAAAGCGCGTCTGCAGCGGCTTCCTCATCACTCAGCTCACGGATGATGGCAGGGATTTCGGTCAGTCCAGCCATCTGCGCAGCGCGGTAGCGACGCTCGCCCATGACAATCTCATAGCGTCCGTCAGCGGCGGGGCGAACCACAATCGGCTCTAGCACGCCACGTTCCTTGATGGACTGGGCTAGCTCCTGTAAGGTCTCCTCATAAAAGGTCTGGCGAGGCTGATTCTTCCCGGTGATAATCTGTTCCAGCGGTATCATCTGCATGTCTGGCATGTCAGGAAGTCCCTCCCTGCATCTCTTCACAGATTTCGTTCCACACCATTGGCAGCGACAAGCCCGTAACTGTACGGTTTTCCCCCACAACCCTCTGCTCCGCACCAAACTTGACCGATAATTAGGTCGGGAGAGAGTGAGGCGATGCCAATGCAACCTACTGCTGTGCTGGATACTCTTCTGATGTGCGGAGTGCCCGTGCTACAGTGGCACGGTGCTATCGACGAAAGCGCAGTGAGGCATTGCCAGCAGGTAATCGATTCGCTGGTACGCAACGGCTATCGTGAGCTGGTGTTGAACCTGCAGGTGGCTCGCGTCAAAACCCCCCGTCAGCTGCAACGGTTCCTAAATATGCTCGACGGCATCTTGCCCGCACGCGTGCAGGTGGAGGTGGTGTTGCCTGCGGGGAGCAACCCGTCACGAACACCGAAGCGATGGCATAAGGCACCGTCGGTCACCCTCGCGCTGAGCCATCTTACCCGACTGCCAGCGGCAAGCTTGCAGTCGTTACAGATTACCCACGTTAGCTGGCTTGACCATCAGGGATGAGGAGTGAAAAACGCATGGAGCAGAAACAGCCAACCGATTTGAAAGTGGTACGGATCATCGACCCCGCGTTATGCGTGGAGTGTCGATTCGCATATATCGCCACCGTAGAACTTCTGGACGGCAGCCTTAAAGAGATGCTCTACTGCCGGCGCTTAGACTGTGACAACTGGGACTATTCGGATTGGGATGAGGAGGAGTGGAAGGCGCTATGGAGGGAGTAGACGGCGTAACAGTCGCCAGCGCCTTGGAGCAGCCAGAGGCGCACCGCTCCTTGATGACAGTGAGACTATTGTGCCAGCTGCAGCGAGAATGCGCGGAACAGACACTGCTCGCACTGGCAGCGTTGGAACGTTATGAACAAGAACTACTGCAGACGCTTCTTCATGAACATCGCAGTCACTTCAGGACGGCAGTCACGAGCCACTTGCAGCACCGCTTCGGAGGATAAATCACTCGGCGGGCTTCGCTCATGCTGACGTTCAGGGCCCTATCTCGTCTAGTATCCGAAGCACTTTGCGGACGGGGTCGGCATCGGCGGTTACCGAACGCCCTACGACCAGATAATCTGCCCCCGCTTGCACTGCCTGCGAAGGCGTAGCGACACGTTTCTGGTCGCCTAAGGTGTCCTCTCGTAGACGGATGCCTGGTGTGACCACTAGAAACTCCTTTCCCAGCTGCCTGCGAAGGAAGCGCGCCTCTTGAGCCGACGCCACCACACCGTCAATGCCTGCGGCTTTCGCCAGCGTCGCCAAATGCACCACCTGCTTTCGCACTCCGCGTCGTGTGCCCACCTGTTCACGAAGGTCTTGCTCGGACAGGCTGGTCAGTACCGTGACCGCTATCAGAAGGGGTCGGTCAGGGGATGCGTGCGCCGCCTCCACTGCCGCTTCCATCATCGCCCGTCCCCCAGAGGCGTGTAGGTTGACCATCCAAACCCCCATTCTAGCGATAGCCCGTACCGCGCCTGCTACGGTGTTGGGGATATCGTGCAGCTTGGCATCGTAGAAGATGCGCTGTGCGCCTGCCGCGCGCAGATGGTCGAAGATGCTAAACCCTGCCGCATGAACCAACTCCAACCCTACCTTGAAGCCGCCGACGTATGGAGCCAGTTGTCGCACCCACGCCACCGCTTGCTGGGGGTCAGAAGTGTCCAGCGCAATCAAAACTCGCTCTCTGGCTCGCATCGCCGAACCGTGCCCACGATATCTTTCACATCCTTCTCGCCCTGCTCACGGAGATACTGCTCGATACCCTCCAGCACCTCCACACTCACCTGCGGGTTGACGTAGTTCGCTGTACCCACCGCTACCGCCGACGCCCCTGCCAGCAGGAACTCGATAGCGTCCGTCGCGTTCATGATGCCTCCCATCCCGATGATGGGCACCTTCACCGCCTGCGCAACTTTCCAGACCATATACAGCGCCAGCGGCTTGATGGCGGGACCAGATAGCCCACCTGTCACGTTCGCCAGCTTGAAGCGGCGCGTTTTGGCGTCGATGGCAGTACCTACGAAGGTATTGACCAAACTGAGGATGTCTGCGCCGCCCTCGACTGCCGCCTGCGCAGTGACGGTGATGTCGGTGACATTCGGGGAAAGTTTCACAATCAGCGGCAGGCGGGTACGCTTGCGCACGCGAGAGACCACATCGTAAGTGGCTTCTGGGTCTACGCCGAACTCAATGCCGCCGCGTGCCTGATTGGGACAGGAGATATTTAGCTCTAGCGCATGGACGCCCTCTACATCGTCCAGTCGCTCCGCCAGCTGCTCGAACTCCTCGCGGACGTCCGCTGCGATGTTCACGATGACGGCGCATCGGTACTGCCGCAAGAAGGGCAGTTTCTCGCGGATGAACGCCTCCACGCCCACGTTCTGCAGTCCGATGGCGTTCAGGCATCCCGCCGCTGTCTCCACCATACGGGGCATGGGGTTGCCTGCGCGGGGATGCAGGGTCGTGCCTTTCACCATGATACCACCTAAACGGTTCAAATCCACTAAGTCGGCATACTCGCTGCCGTAGCCGAAGGTACCCGACGCCACTAGCACTGGGTTGTGCAGTCTGAGGGGCCCCAGTTGCACTGCCAGATTGACCTCGTTCACCGCCACAGCACCTCCCGCGCGTCAAAGATGGGGCCGTCCACACACGCCCGCTTGTAGTCATAGCCGTCAGCATTACGCACCTTGACGGCACACCCTAAGCAAACTCCCAGCCCGCACGGCATTACCGTTTCCACCGACACTTGGCAGGGCAGGTCGCGGTGCTGGGCGAATTGCGCAACTGCCTCCAGCATCGCTGTCGGGCCACATGTGTAGATTCGGCACCATTCCTGGGAAATCGCCCCTTGTTCATGTAACCGCTGTAGCACATCGGTTACGTTTCCACGCTCCCCTGCGCTACCGTCTTCCGTAACCGCGTGGTAGCAGATACCCAGACCGGTAAAGTGAGGTTCGCATACCAGCAGGTCTGCTCGGCGCGCGCCGTTCACCACAACGATTTGCTCAGGCGGTGCGCCTTTCTGCACCAGCTCCTCCGCCAGCAGATACATCGGCGGCGCGCCCACGCCCCCTGCCACCAAGACGTGCTGAAACTCCTGCATCGGCTCCGCTACGATGAAACGGTTGCCCAGCGGACCCACCACATATACGCGGTCGCCTAGCTGCTTACGGGCAAGCAGCTGCGTGAAAACACCGCGCACCAAGTAGATGACCGAGAAGCTGTCCCGTTCGGGAAACCGGCGGAACACGCTGAAGGGACGCCCAAACAGCGGTTCATACCCGTGTTGCACACGTATCTGCACGAACTGCCCTGGCTGCGCCTGATGGGCAATCGTCGGGCAACGGATTTCTATCTCATACTGGTTGGTCGCTACTGGACGGTTGGCTATCACCTCATACTCGCCTGCACAGCGCATATAGCACCTCGTTCCCAATCTTCCTGTGCATTTCCGTCTTAGGCTTTGCGAATCCTGCAAACATGGGGTTGCCTAAGACTGAGGTCTCCACCTTGCCACACAGGACAACGCAGGGGCGATGTCGCTTCTGTATGTAACAAGAAGGTCGCACCCCGTCGGGAGGCACAGCGATGAGAACGCCAGACACGGAGGCGGTCTATCTGGTAGGGACGGAAAAGGCACGCTAGCACAGGATTCCCGACTCGAACAGCGAATCGGAATAAGAGAGGTGACACACTTCGTGAGAGGGAGGGTAGTACAGATGTTTCACGTCGTGGCAGCGCTGGCGATAACCGCGCTGCTTGTGCTGACTTCGGTGCTTGCCAGCTGGGCGCAGGCGTTGCAGGCGGGGGCAGCGCGAGTCAAGATAACTCCAGACAACCTGCCATATTTGGCAGGTTACGCGGCGAACCGACGTGCGCAAGAGATACACGATGACGTGTACGCCAGCGCGGTAGTGATTCAGGCGGGAAATACCAAGCTCGCAATTGTCTCGTGCGACCTGATAGGATTGCTCCGACCGGCAGTGCAGGAGATTCGCAGCAAAGTGACCTCTGTTCCCGCTGAGAACATCATCATCGCTGCTACCCACACGCACAGCGGACCCGACTCGATCGGCCTTTGGGGACAGCCCGAGCAGGGCATCTCGGGCGTGGACAAGGAGTGGTATGCCCAGATGAAGCAGAAGGTGGCGCAAGCCATCGAAGAGGCGGCGAAGAACCTGCAGCCAGCTGTGCTGAGAGTGGGTCGCACCACCGATGTGCGCGGTGTCTCTGTGAACACGCGCGTGCGCCAGATTCTGGACACCGAGCTGGTGGTCCTTCAGCTGCGCAACGCCAACGACAACAAGACCATCGCGACCATCGTGAATTACGCCGTACATCCCGAGCTGATGAACATCCGCTCGCTGACCTCCGACATCGTGCATTACATGCGCCAAACGATTGAGAACGCGGAAGGCGGTATTGTGCTCTTCCTAAACGGCGCGCTAGGTGGGATGGTGACCACCGACTCGCCAGGCAACGACTGGAGGGAATGCGAACGCGTGGGCAACACGTTGGGACAGGCTGCGCTGGCTGCGCTGCGAAACGCCACAACCATCCGAGAAGCGACGGCTGCCATCCAGCGGGAAGAGGTCAGTATTCCATTGGAAAACGAGCGGTTTAAACAGGCGGCGCAGGCGGGACTGTTCCCCGAACCGATGCTGCAGAATGACCAGGTAACCACCGAGGTAATGCACGTCACGTTGGGCCCGATAGAGATGGTAACGATTCCGGGCGAGGCTTTACCTAACATCGGCCTCCAGCTCAAGAGGCACATGAAGGGCACTTTCAAGATGGTGCTGGGTTTAGCCAACGATGAGCTGGGCTACATCCTTTCCGAAGCCGACTATGGGTTGGATATTTATCGTTACGAGACCAGCATGAGCGTAGGCGAGAAGGCGGGGCGTGTTGTTACCGACGCGCTACTCGCTATGATTCAGAAGGCTGCTCCTGCCGTGGCAACCGCGCCTACCTCACCAGTAGCCGCTTTCTTCGACCAGCTGCCCTTGCGCTTCCGCTCGGAGCGGGCGCAGGGGATACCCAAGGTGCTATATCGCTTCAATATCACGGGCGAAGGTGGGGGCGTCTGGGAAGTGCTCATTCAAGACGGACGGTGCACCATCCGACGCGGCGTATCGGCTGAGCAGGCGGACGTTACCGTTACCACCAACGTACAGACCTTTCTGGATGTAGTGAGCGGTAAGATGCTTGCAGAACAAGCATATATGAGCGGGCAACTACTGGTAGATGGTGACCTGTTCCTCGCGCAGCGGATTGCCGATTTCTTCGAGCTCTAAGCTATGAAAAAAGGCAGGACGCGGCGCCCGACGTTGCCCACCGGCTCTTCCGACGTCCTGCCTAATGCATCGGCTGCGTGGCGCGTAGCCGTTTCTATCATAGGGGAAAGCTTTGGGCGTGTGAGCTGTGAAAAATACGGTTTTTTCGGTTAGGAGTTTCGCAGTTGAAAGACTGTTGGTGAGAAGGAGTGGGACCCTTCGCGAACGCTCAGGGTGATGAGGGAAAAGTATGATGCAAAACGCCACCGTCATCCACAACGTGGTAAAAATACACGCCCAACCCTGCGGCGACAGCGAGCAGGTATCGCAAACCCTGTTGGGGCATACCGTCTCGGTGATGGAAGCAGTCGACGGCTGGGTGCGCATCCGAACCGATGACCATTACGAAGGCTGGGTGCGTGCCTCTCAGCTGCGCTTGCTCTCGGAAAACGAAGCGTATCCGAAACAGAGGTACGCATATCGGGTGAACGCGATATGGTGCTTTGTGCGCGAGCAACCCGACCCCAATGCCCTCCAAGTCACTATCGCGCCGATGGGCGCGTGGCTGGAAGGAGAAGAGTGGTGCGGCGACTGGCTGCAGGTGCGCTTGCCTGATACCCGCCACGGATGGGTTGCGGCACAAGACCTCACCCCGCAATGGGTGATGGTCACACGGGCAGGTGCGCTGCGCGTAGAAGGGATGGTCATCGAGCGTGGAGAGGCGATACAACCCTATCGCGTGCCGCGCTTGGGCTGGCAGAACGCGCTGGTATACACGGCGAAAAGACTGCTTGGCGTGCCGTACCTGTGGGGCGGCAGTAGCCCGTTCGGGCTGGACTGCTCCGGATTTGTGCAGCTGGTGTACCGAATGTGCGGTTTGGTGTTACCGCGCGACGCCGACCTGCAAGCAGCGTTCCCTCGCATGACGGAAGTCGCTCTGCCAAAACATCAGCCGGGTGACCTCGTTTTCTTCGCCAGCGGCGATGACCCCCACCAGCGCGTCATCACCCATGTGGGGATGATCATCGACGGGGAACACTTCATCCACTCCTCAGGGGGTGTTGGCGTCAATATCACTCGGCTCGATGACCCCTACTACCACCCCATCCTGTGGGGGATTCGGCGGGTAACAGACGGCTAGTTAGCGTACGCCCGTCCATTGGTCCAGCTGCCGCGCCCATGGGTTCTGCTCGATCCACCTGCTGAGAGAGACCCGCTCGGCTGCGATATGTAACGCCACCAGCATCAACACGATAACCCCCTGCGCCCATAGCGGCAATCCCGCCACCAGCGATACTCCCAGCACGCCACCCAGCAGGTTTGAACCCACGTCGCCCATCATTGCCTCGCCTGCGGCGTCGCGCCGCCGCATCAGTAGCGCAGCTGCCATCATAAAGCCCAGCATCGCCGCGGTCAGCGACTGCCCTGTGCGCAACAGGTAGACAACCACTGCCACCGCCAACACCAGAAACACCGACACTGCCCGACCAGGGCGCATATCGAACAGATTCATCCCATTTGCCATCAATGCAATCAGCAATGCGCCAAGCACTCGTTCCCATCCGTCCTGAAGCAACCACGCGATGACTGTCGCAATCGCCAGCCCACCTACTGCCTTTAGTACGCCAGTGGTCACTTTGCCCTGCCGCAAGGCGCGTAGATGTCCACGTAAGCCTTTCACCTCAGCGCTGCCCCACAGGTCGTCGATTAACCCCACCAATCCGAAGCCGAAGGTGGCGCACAAGAACGCTAGCGACAGAGCGCGGGTTTCAGGGGCTGCTACCCACGCCAGCTCTGCGTACAGCACCGTGCCGAACGCCCACCAGATAACGCCATAGCCGCACGGGATCGAAACCCCGCGATAGTTCGTCTTGAACCAGCCCCAACGGCGACAAAGATGCGGAAAAAGGGCTATGCCGCCCAACAAAACTATGAACGGGGTTACCACAAACAACAGGATGCCAATTAGCCTTCCGATGTCCATAGCCGAACCTGCCGCAACCCAGCACCAGCCAGCACCACGTGCCAGCCCTGACGCGCCCGATGCACAAAGCCACGCCAGCTCCGCCCTGTGTGCCGATGAGTCATGGCTACCTCCACTTCCCGCACCCGCGCCCCGAAGCGCATCAGATCGGCAGTCATCCCTACTTCTACCCCAAACCCTGCTGCCAGTGCACGCAGCTGTCGTAAAACGCCCCAACGCACCGCGCGCTGCCCGCTAAGCGGCGCACGAAACCGTACCCCCGTCTGACGCTGTAGTAGCCATCGTGCCAGCCGGGTGACCAAGGCAAACCCGCCGCGACGCCCCGCTGGCGGCAGCACACCAACCGACATGTCCGCGCCGCCCTGCGCAACCGCTTGCAGCAATTGAACGCCCTCAGCCGCGCTCTCTCCTACATCGGCGTCCACCAGCAGCACGATGTCTTCGTCCGACGGGCTTTGAGCAGCGACCCACAGGAAGCCATTGGCTAGCGCACGCGCTTTGTCGCCGTCTCCGCGACGCACTAGTACAGTCGCACCTGCCTCGCGTGCGCGTTCAGCGGTGTCATCGGTGCAGGCATCGGCAACTACCACTACCTGCTTTGCCAACCCACGCAACGCCTGTACCGTCTGTGCTACCGTTGCAGCCTCGTTGTGGGCGGGGACTATTGCGAACACATGGCTCATTTGGTTTCCAGCAGCTCGTTAGGCAGCACTCGCTCTGCGCTCTCCTTCACCCCGTAAGCCGCTGGCTCGGAATCGAAGAGATACGGTAGCACAATCTGCCCCAGTGCGGTATCGATGCAATCCACACTGGCGACCTCCATTTCCCGATAGACTACCACATGCGACTCAGCGCAGTCGCGCCGCTCGGCTGCCACCACCCCGATGCCAACTGTTAGCCACTGTCGAATCAAGGGGCGGTCAATCTCTACAGGGCGCGGGCTAGCAGGTGACATACTGCCACCGACGACGACTACGTAGCGACAGGGCAGAGTATATTCACCAGAAGTTCGTACAAGCCCCGCGCGGCGCAGCACCTCCACCGCTTGGTCATATCCGAACAGCGCCACCCCGTTCGCCAACGCCTTCACCACCGCGGTGAAGTCTTCTGGAAGATTCGGTTTCAACGCGCGCAGCTCGCGGATAAGGCGCTTTCGCTCGGTCTCTTCCAATTCCAGCCAGCGACTGGTCACCACCGTGATGGAGACCACTTCGGCTCCTGCATCACGCAGGGCTTTGAGCGCATCGCCCAGCGCACGGTCGTCGTCGCCCGTCTGCACCACTGCGACACGGCGCCCCTTCAAGCGTTGCTTGACCAGCTGGGGTGCAAGGTCGCGCATCGCCTGCTCCATGCGCTCGAAATCGCGCCGGTTGCGGTCGCTCTCGGCAGAGATACGGGCAAGGTCTTCCTGAATGCGCTTGATAAGCCGTTGCTGCGTCTCGACCGGCGCTGTATTCAGAAACAGCCCTCCAATCAGCATCCCGACCGACAGCGCGAGAAACACCGCCGCTAAGCTGACCAGATGGTAGCGGACATCGGCGAACATCCCTTTCCCCCGTTAAAAATGCAAACGCAAACGCAGCCACACGTAAACCAGCCGCATTAGGTCGCGTCCCACCGGCGATAGCAAAAACGCCACCAACACTGGCATCAGCGCCGCGACAAACAGCCAGCCAAACTCGCGCAAGGCAAACCGTTGCGGATAGAGCTGGCTCACCCCTTTAGCGTCCACTAGGCGGTCGCCAACGCGCAGTCGTGTTAGAAAAGTACTAGACATGCCGCGGCGCCCCTTTTCGAGAAACTCTACTAGGCTGAAGTGCGTGCCTACCGCCACAATCACCTGCGCTCCCTTCTCGTATGCTAGCAGCATTGCGATGTCCTCGCTGGTGCCTGCCGTACGCCACACTGTGTGCGGCAAGCCCATGCGCTGAACCCGCTCTAGCCCTGGCGAAACGCGGTCAGCAGTGGTATATTGATGCACAACCAGCTCCGCGCCGCACCGGAGTGCGCGGTCACTAACGCTATCCATATCCCCCACGATGATGTCGGGTCGGAAACCCATCTCCAACAATGCATCCGCGCCACCATCCACGCCAATTAGCACTGGACGCCTCTCGCGCAGATAGTTTCGGATGGCGTGAAGGTCCTGCTGAAATCGTTCCCCACGCACGACCACCACCGCATGGCGCCCTGCTATCGGGGTGCGGATATCTGGTACATCCAACACATCTAACAGCGATTCGCTCTCTTCCTGCAGATATTGCAGCGTGTTCTGAGCGAAGGCGCGTAGCTCGCTCTTTAACCGCTGTTGCGCTTGGGCAAGCAGCTGTTGCACGCGCCCCTCGTCCAGAGCCTCCAAAGGGAAGGCACGGTCAGGCAGATGGTGCAGGCGCAGCGTATTCTGGACGATGCTACCAGCTCCGCCTTCTTGCACCGCCTCCGCAAGGTCACCCTCGCGACACTCGTACAACGGAACGCCTGCGCGCAGCAGCACGCCCGGTCCCAAGTTTGGATACCG
>Ga0272447_1000825_pt1 | contig 21603 bp, 14 predicted proteins | sample YNPCB0133_FD_194589 | JGI IMG/M metagenome (GOLD analysis project Ga0272447, IMG submission 194589) | Hot spring microbial mat communities from Yellowstone National Park, WY, United States - YNP-CB-013-3 | ecosystem: Environmental > Aquatic > Thermal springs > Hot (42-90C) > Sediment | place... | reverse complement strand
TTTCCGAGAAAATAACCCAGACGGAAAGGATTGCGGGTGGGTCAGCGGGCTTGCAGGAGGATTGGATCAGGGGTTGGCGATACGCAGGAGGATTTTGCCGCCTTTGGCGGGTTGTTGGGCATGTTCGACAGCGGCGTGGACTTCTTCGAGAGGATAGACAGCGGCGATGGTGGATTGGAGGATACCTTGGTCCACGAGTCGGCGGACGGAGCGGAAGAAGCGGAGCAGGCGGAGAAGAGGTTGCTGTCGTAGCCAGCGGGCCAGCCAGAAACCTTCGAGCCGTAGGCCGGTGCTGATGAGGAGGCGTGGCGCGATCTGGAGCGGGGCATCGGCGAGAGAGCCGTAGATGAGGCAGCGGGCACCGGGAGCCAGTGTGGTCAGGAGGTCGGAGCCGAGCTGACCGCCGACGGGGTCGAGGGCGTAGCGGATACCGTGAGGTACCACCCGGGCCATTTGTTCGGCGAGGGGTCCTTCCGAGATGACCAGGACGGCATGGGCACCGAGCCGGAGCAGTTCATCCCGTTGTTCGGGCCGACGGATGATGTTGAGGGTGCGGAAGCCGAAGTGTCGGCCGAGGCGGATGATCATTTTGCCGACTTCGCTGGCCGCGGCGGTTTGCACCAACCATTCGCCGGCAGGCACCTGCAGAACATAGCGGACCATAGCCAAAGCGGTGGCGGGGTTGACAAAGAAGGTGGCAGCCTGCTCGTCGGACCAGTGGGGAGGGACGGGAAGGACCTGACGGGCGGAAGCAATGGTATATTCTGCCCAGGTGCCCAGTCGGGGTCCGAGGATGGCAACACGGCGACCCAGGCGTAAGCGGGCCAGCAGACCACCCCCGTGGGACTCGACGATACCGACCCCTTCAAATCCTGGGACGGCAGGAAGCGTCGGTTGCACGCTGTAGCGACCGGAGATGTACATCAGGTCCGAAGGGTTGATCGGTGCGGCGAGCATCCGGATGAGGACTTCGCCCCGTTGCAAAGGGGGAAGGGGTACGTCGTCTTGCAGGCGGAGCACTTCCTGGGGCGGACCGGTACGCTCGAAGACCACTTGCTTCACACATTTGTCCTCCTGGGTGACCGGGTTGGGGGTGGATGTCCAACAGTCGGCTGCCCGTGGAGCGCCTGAACAGTGGGTATCCAGCGAAAACTTACCATCTGCTATATTGAGGGCATGGAGACGGTGCCATTCTTCGAGCGTTTCTGGCAAGACATTGCTGGCTGGGCAGTGCTGCTGGATGTAATCGTCACCGTTTTGACCCTGGTGTGGGTGTTGCATTTGAAACGGGAGACGATGTCGGCGATTGCCTGGAGTTTGACAGTTGTTCTGGTGCCGTTTTTGGGGGCACTCCTGTTTTTCCTGTTTGGTTACCAGTGGGTAGCCCGGCCCTTGCGACGCAAGCAGCGACGGTTACGGTTGTTCAAGCAGTTGTGTGTCTGGTCGTCGGAGGCCAGCGTACCGGTGCCGCGGCGGTGGCAGATGCTGGCCCGACTGGCGGAACATACCGAAGGGTTCCCGGTGACGGCGGGAAACGCGGTGGAATTCTATCACGAGGGAAAAGCTCTCTACGCTGCGCTTGTGGAGGCAATCGAGTCAGCCCGGCATCACATTCACATGCAATTTTTTATTTTCCGCCCCGATGCGTGCGGGCAGCAGATGATCGAAGCCTTGTGTGCCGCGGCACGGCGGGGAGTGATCGTCCGTTTCCTCTACGATTCGATGGGAGCCCATGATCTGTCCCGACGGCTGTTGCGGCAGTTACGCCGTGCTGGGGGTCGGCATGCCCCCTTTTTGCCACTGCTCAACCCGTTTTACCGGCTGCGGGTGAATCTGCGGAACCACCGCAAGATTGTCGTAGTGGATGGACGGGTGGCGTTTGTGGGTGGTTTCAATATCGGCCGGGAATATCTCGGACTGGATCGGCGCTATGGTCAGTGGCGGGACACCCACCTGCGTCTGGAAGGTCCCGCGGTAGCCGGGTTGCAGCGGGTTTTCCTGGAGGACTGGCACTTTGCCAGCAATGAAGCGGTGGGTGGCGAGGAATACTATCCTCGTTGGACGAAGCCGCAGGGGGAGGTTCTAGCCCAGGTTGTCGCTTCGGGTCCGGATTCGGAGTACAAGGCTATCCGCGAGACTTATTTTGCAGCGATTGTGCGGGCCCGCAAGCGTGTGTGGTTGGCCAGCCCGTACTATGTGCCGGATACCGGCCTGCAGGATGCCCTTTGTCTGGCCGCCCGAAGCGGGGTGGATGTGCGCTTGCTCATCCTGTTTCGGCCTGACAAGTGGCTGCCATTTCTGGCGGCCCGCTTCTACTGGGGCGATCTGCTGGCAGCGGGGGGTAAGATCTATCAGTACCTGCCGGGGATGATGCATTCCAAATATCTGCTGGTGGATGGAGAGTGGGCCAGTGTCGGTACGGCTAATTTTGACAACCGCAGCCTGTTTCTCAATTTTGAAGTGAATTGCCAGTTTTTTGACCGCAGGGTGGTCCAGAGCTTGGAGGAGCGGTTTTTAGCGGATTTGAGTCAATCGATCCAGGTCGATCCGCAGGTGTTTGCCCAGCGGCCGTGGATGAGCCGGATCTTTGAAAACGGCGCCCGCCTGTTTTCGCCCGTGTTGTGATTCCCGGCAGGATTATGAAGGAAACAACGCCTCAGGGGGGCGGGAGAGTTGTCGGCGCCGAGGCTGCAGGGCCAACAATACCGCTGATACGGGCCTTAGGTTTGACCAGATCGATGAGAATCGGATCGCGAGTCACCACTTCGCGGATATTGCCGGCGGCATCACGTGCAGTGACTTTCAGATAGACCCGCGGAGGCAAGCCAGCGGGAACACGCCAGGCGTAGCTACCGGTGTTGGCAATCCACTGCCCGGGGGAAGAACCGCTGGACGTACTGGCAGACGCGTGCTGGACCTCGCTCGTGCTGGTAACCACGGGCTGCCAAGGTCCGTTGGGCTTGTCACTCCATTGCAACAGGATCGGATTGGCCCCCCAATGTTTATCGACCGCTTTCCATTGCAACAGCAGGGTGTGAGGCTGTTGGGGATCACCCACCGGGGGATAGACCTCAACCTGCGGTGGAGTAACATCCACAATGACCCGCAAATCCGGGGCATCGCCGCTTACCGGTTCCCGTTCGCTCAAGCCGGCGCCACTGATCGGGACGATCCGGAAGCCGTAACTCCCCTCCGGTTGAGGATTAGAAGGGAGATTCAGGTTGACGCGCACGGTGGACCCTTGCGGTTCGTGCTGGCTCCATTTGATCCAGGTGCGGCCATCATCCCGCGTGACCCACAGATCCAGGCGGCTCAGTCCGGACGGGCCTCGGGCTTCCACTTCGTAGGCCAGGTCGAAGGCCAGGTAGTTGATCACGGTGGCACGCGTCTCCTCCACATGGGGTGTCCCCGAGACAGCCTGAGAGGACCAGGTGGGCATCGGACCAACTGGTGCAGAGGAGGCAGATAAGGCTGGTAAAGGCGACGCAGGGCGGGACTCCACGGTGGGCAAAGGCCGTTCACTGCTACTGCTTGCCGTGGTCGCCGAGGTAGTCGCTACCGGCGGAGAAAGGGGGAGTGGGCTTGAGGAAGTATGCGTTGTGGGTGGAGAAGAGGGGACTGGACCTGAGCCTGAGGGTTGAGCCGGTGGATGATTCGGCATGATCCCAGCCGGGGGTTGCGGCAGAAAGGCTGGGGGCGGAACAGGCATAGTTGGTGCCATCGGAGCATAAGATGGTTCATCCCCGGGCTTGGGTGCTGTTGGCGGTGCCGGGGCCAGTGGTGCTGGTGGAGGAAACGCCGCTAACTCGGAGGATGGGCTGCCCTGGGAAGAAGCCGGTGTGATCGAACCTGTACCTGTTTGTCCAGCCGTGGAAACCGCCGTGGTCCGGGAATTCTCTACAGCAGGAAGGACTTGTACAGCTTCCCCTTTGTGACCCACCAAGTCGTATGCGGTGACGCGAACTTCCACGGCCTGCGACCCACTCCAGGGAAAGCGTACCCCGTGATATACCCCAGGTGCCAACCGCACTTCCTGCCAGGCCAACTCGGAACCGACCGGCCGGACATGAACTTGCGTCTTTTCTCGGGCAGGGTAGGTATCCTCGATCTGCCACTCGGCGATGATTTCCTCCCCTTGACGTTGCAAACGGGTGAATCGGACACGTGGGGGAGTCGTGTCGATGAGCACCTTCAGGTCCGGAGGCGTGCGTGTCAAATCCGCAGGAACCTGCCGACCCTGCATATCTTCCTCCACCATGATGAACCAGTACAAACCATCTTCTTTAGCATGAAAGATGAAGTGATCCTGATCGGGGGAAACCGCTGCCTCCTGGTACCAGGTGTTTTCGCCATTGCGGGCGACGAATAATTTCATCTGCCGGATATGGCGGCGGTCCTTTTCATACTTGATGGGCAGCTTCAGCGTACGGGCGTTGAGCGGGATGTAATCTCCACCTGGAGAAGCGCTGGGTGTCTGGGCCACACTCCACCCCATCAGAATGACCAGTGTGTATGACATCGTCCCCCCTTCCTGCGGACGAGCGGGTTCCTCGCTTCCTTCAGCCAGGCCAAGCGCACACAAACGCCTCTCTTGCTTTGTATCGGCCGAGCATCCTGTAAAATTGAATCGGGTTGATGCAAAACATCGGTCGCACGGAAAAAAGGGACTGTGGGGCCTGATGTTCGATACGCCCTGAGAAACCACGAAATCTCCCTCAAGTATGGAGGATGGGATGCTGCCGGAAGGTGAACTGCGGGCCGTGCTGGAGGCGGTTCAGCGGGGTTTGTTGAGTGTAGAGGCCGCCGTGCATCGTCTGAGCCAGCCAGCGGTGGCGGAGCTGGGGTATGCCACCTTGGACCTGCACCGTGCGCAGCGGTGTGGCTTTCCCGAGGTCGTTTTTGCCGAGGGGAAAACCAAAGAATGGATCGAAGGGGCAATCCGGCGATTGCGGGCTGCGGGGCAGGATTGCTTTGTGACACGGGTCAATGAAGAGCAGGCGCGGCATCTGGCCACATGTTTCCCAGATGCGGAGCAGGATCGCCTGGCCCGGACATTCTGGTGGCCGGCAGAAGGAGCACGGCCAACGCCGCAAGGGCACGTCTGCGTAGTGACGGCGGGAACTAGTGATCTGCCGGTCGCCCAGGAAGCCCTGGTCACCGCCCGGGTCATGGGAGCCCATGTGGAGATGATCGTGGATGTTGGCGTCGCGGGGATTCACCGCATTTTGCGCCACCGGGAACGTTTGGCCCAGGCCGACGCGGTTGTCGTGGTGGCCGGTATGGATGGCGCTCTACCCAGTGTCGTCGGTGGACTGGTCCCTTGTCCTGTGATTGCCTGTCCCACCAGCGTCGGCTACGGGGCTTCCTTCGGTGGTCTGGCAGCTCTGCTCACTATGCTGAATAGCTGTGCAGCAGGTGTGGCGGTTGTCAACATCGACGCTGGTTTCAAAGCCGGGGATATTGCCGCCCGCATTGCTCGTCGTGCAGCCGGTACAACTTCTACTTCAGTAACTTCCCTGCAGGCCCAGGCGAAAGCCGAATGTTCACCCTGAATAAACCCCCTTAGCAGGGTATTCCCGATCCTCAGGGTGTTCCCGGCGGCGGTGTGGGAGGTAGAACAGGCACATTCCCCGTGCTACCCGGCGGAGGCGGAGGCAGAGGACCCGGTTCTTGCAAGCCGACCGGTGCAGGTGACCCCGGAGCCGAGGATAGAGGCGTAGCAGGTGCCCAGTTGCTCATGGCCGGCGTGGAAGCCGAGGGCCAGCTACTACCCCCTGCAGACAGAGACAAATCCTGGGGCGGCGGCAGCGGGGCTTGCGAACCACCCGTCGATATCAAACCGCCTCCCGAGTTGCTGGCGGGGGACGCTGGAAGCCGACGTGTCCCCGACGTCAAGTTTGCCCCAGTTGTTCCTGAGCCTGTGCCCGATCGGGAATCCAGGCCGCTATTCGGTGTGGTGGTCGACAGGGAATGGGCAGACGGGCCGGGAGGAAGCGTTGGTGTGCCGGGTAAGCCTACCGTCGGATTAGATGTTGGCATAACCTTCCTTTCCAAGGTTCCACGTCGGCACAGCTCACATTCAATGGTGCGACACCCTGCCGTCATCAACAACACCATGCCGCTGAGACTGGCGGCGATGCTCAACCCGCGAAGCGGAAAGCCCGCCCCGTACCTGCGCCATCCTTGGCCCATCATGATTACCCCCCTGTATGGGTGTGCCTGGAGTGGATATCATTCGCTCCCTGCGATATCGACTACTCCGCATGGGGCGGGCATAGCAGCGCAGAGAGAGGATTGCAAGAGGGACCCGTTATTGTTCAAGGCCGTTCGGTGTTTGAACCTGGATAACTTCAGGTTGGCATCCGTCCCATAATTTAGGGCGAAGGTTTTCCCAGTTGGAAACAACAGATGGTTGGAAGCAATCACCAGCCCAGGTTATTGTTTGGGTGCAGGAGCAGGGGCGGGAGCCGGCGCGGGAGGAGGTGCTGGTGCGGCCTCACCCGCTTGACGCGGACCACCACCGGGAATGTTCTCGACCGATGCCATACTGGCGAGTTCCCGAGGCAGCGGATGGGCCGGGTCGGGTGCGAAATACTGGGGATAGTGCTGCAAGTACCTCCCGCTTGGCAGAGTCATGCCGCCGTACCACGTTTGACACCCCGTGGCCACTCCTAGCAGCCATGCCACACCGCCTGTTTTCCGGAGCCAACGCCTGATCTGTTCTCTACTCATGCCCCCCTCCTTGCCGCAACCGCCATAGCGGTCTGCCACTGCCTGCTGTGCTGTCACAGTCCATACTGTTGGCGCCAGTGGTATCGACTGCAACAGTAGCAGGACTTAAAGGGATTTTTCCGGAAAAGATCCGCCCGAGGAGCACCAGTCGAGTCCGACTTATGGAGCACCCGATGAGTTCAAGCAGAAAGTCTGGAATCAGGGGAGCCTCTACGGTTGGGAAGCCCGGCTGCGACTCGGCACACAAGGAGGAACCATCCCGGAACTTCTAAGGGGAAGGAGCCAAAACCCCTACCGAAAGGTCGAGGGGAATCGATGGGAAACGAATGTCCCCTGTTGACCAGGCTGCCATTGGCTTCTAGCATGGCATCCGCATGGACATTGCCGTCGCGGCATCTGAAAAGCCGCAGGGGAAAGGCGAGGATCGACCATGGGAGCACTGCGACAGATGGAGCGGTCGGCGTTGGAATTGCACTGGGGGGAGAATCACCCCCTTCCCCGACGTTGGGTGGCCGTGCCGGGCTTTCCCCATCGGTCGGTCGTCCGCTCTTCCCGTACTTGCAGTCTCGCTTCGGAGCACCCCTGGGACTTCTCCGCAGCGATGACTCGGCTCTGTGCCGACATCGTGACCCGCTGCCCCGAACTGTCCCACATCCGAATGGAACATGTGCTGATCACCTTTACACCCAGTCGCAGCCGTAGCCGTTATGGTCTGCAAGCCCGGGTCACGCCCTTGCGGTTCCGCCATGGGGCACTCACCCGCCGCCAAGGCGGCTGCGAATACCAGGTCCAGCGCTTCTTCGTTGACCAACGCGAAATCCTTTACCTGATCACCTTTTGCCTTCCCCGCTTTCTAGATCAGAGCTTCGCCGACAAAATCACCACGGTGTTTCACGAGTTGTATCACATCAATCCGGCCTTCGATGGGGATTTGCGACGGCACACCGGACGTTACTGTTTGCATACCCATTCCAAGGCCTCCTACGACGCCCACATGTACCGCCTGGCCCAGGAATATCTTCGGGGGCATCGGCAGCCCCAAGTCTATGAGTTCCTCCGCTACGATGCCCGGAAGTTGTCGGAACAGCACGGGGGAATTGTGGCAGCTATCGTGCCCCGTCCCAAAATCCTGCCCATCGGTTGGACGACGCTGCGGACAGCTGCCCGTAACCGTCATCCGCTCTCACCGGACCGCTCTCCCCAGCACAAGCTTTGACGACTGGATCTCACTCCCGCCGAACCAGCTCACTGGTCACATCCGGACAAGCGTTGACGACTCTTATCTGCCCCACACCAATCGGTCGCTCCCGGACAAACGACAATACCCCTATCTCAACCGCCTTGATAAAACCCTTTTCTGGATCACTCCGTGAGGTCGGCTGTTCATTCAGGACAAGCCGAGATACTCGGGCACTTTGCGGCGGAGGAGTTGAATCTCCTGTGGGGTTTCCCCTAGATATTTGAGCAGTTGCAGGTCCTCTTTATTGACCACACCACCATGGAACAGCCAGGCGTGGACCCGCAGCAGCTTGTAGAGTTTGACCACTTTGCGGTCGCTGATGAAAATCCGATCTTCATGGATGAGGGTGCGGACCAGGCGGCGGAACTCGCTCAGCACTTCCGGGGGGAAGAAGCGAGTGCGGTCGTTGGTCCACTCGTCGCTGCGGAAATCCCGTCGGAAGTCGCTGAACTGGTACATGAAATAGCGATGGGCTTTGAGAAAATCTTCTAAAGTAGCATGTCCCTGACACCATGGCCTCTGGTTGAGCATCCTCCAGGCTTCGTTGCGCAGACCCAGGTCGATCAGTTCCGCGAATGCTTCTGCGTGGACGGAGCGGCTCTCTACCTTCAGGACGAAGCGATCCTTAAGCGCCGCCAACTCCCCATGCTCCGGAATCTCGTTGGTGGCCGCGAACAAAATACGCAGGGGAACCGGTTCCGGACGACCTTCCTGGTAGAACTTGCGTTCATTGAGAATGGTCAGCAGAATATTCAAAATGGCGGAGTTGGACTTGAAAATCTCGTCGAGGAACGCGATGCGGGCCGTCGGCAGTTTTCCTTCCTTGCGACGAATATACCGCCCTTCGCGCAGCTCCCGGATGTCAATGGCCCCCAGGATTTCGCTCGGCTCGGTGAAACGCGTCAGCATGTACTCGAAGTAATCCTCGTCGGGGACCCCTAAAGCGTCCTTGAATTTGATCACCAGGTCGGACTTGGCCGTGCCCGGAGGACCGATGAGCAGCAGCGGTTCCTGAGCGATGGCTGCCACGCACATCAATTCGATGATTTCCTGCTTGTGCACGAAAAAGTGGCCCAGCGACTCGCAAAAGCGACGGATGCGCTGACGAATCTCTTCCGCTTGCTCTTGCAGTTCCTCATAACTCCACTGCTCCTCGGTCTCGGGGGCAGGGCTGATGGAAGTAGGAGTTTTGGCGCTGCGGTTCAGGTCAGCAGATCGGTTCATGTCTGTGGGTCCTCAGGATCGGTAGCCGTCTCTCCGTCCGGTGGGCGTAGGGTTGATGGGGGAGGTTGACCTTGGCAACGGGATGCAGCTTGTCCGAACCATCGTCGGATACTGCATCGGACCGTCAACGTCTGGCCCAGGAAGTGATGACACTTCCACAATACCGTTTTATTCAGGGGTAATGGCACTCCCAGGAAAAGACGGTCCGGCTGGGAGGAAACCATAAGCCTGGTACATGTTTGAGCCGGGATACGGTGAAATTGTAAGCAATTTGAGGAGGACACAACAAGGTCAGCAGCCTAGGGGGCAGGAGGTGTCAGAGCGGGGAAGCGGCTCCCCTGTGAGGATCAGTTCCCGATGTGAGGACCGAGGATCAATCCCCCATGGTATAAAAGACAGCCGGGGTAGCGACGGTGGGGAGATGGTTGATCTGTTCGACAGCGGCAAGGAAGTGACCCGTGGAAGCATAATGGGTGACGATGACCAGGGGAACCGGTTCGTCATCCCCTTCGGGAGCTTCGTGCTGCACGACACTGGAGATGCTGATGGTGTGTTGGGCGAGGATGCGGGCAATGTCGGCGAGGACGCCGGGTTTGTCGGCGACGAGGAGGCGGAGGTAGAAGCGGCTTTGGACTTGTTCTGCAGGATCGAGGACAAAGCCGCGGTCAGCACGCGACCAAAGCCGGGCAGCAGCGAAGGTGCGTTGGGCACGACCCACTGCCAGGTCGATCAGATCGGCGAGCACGGAACTGGTGGTCGGGCCCCGACCGGCCCCTGGTCCTTGATAAAGGGTTTCTCCCACGATGTCGCCATAGACCGCGATGGCGTTGTAGGCTCCCCGAACCTGGGCCAACAGGTCGGTTTGACGGAGCAGGACGGGAGCGACGTGGAGGGCCACGCCGCGCGGTGCCTCGGGGTGCTGGGGGTCGCTGCGGGTCCAGGCTTCGGCCAGGAGCTTGATCGTATAACCCAGTTCCTGGGCAAAGCGAATGTCCATGGGGTGCAGCCGATCGATGCCCTGGCGGGTAATATCCTGAGGACGTGCGATGACGCCGAAGGCGATCTGGGCGAGGATGGCCAGTTTGTGGGCGGCGTCGGAGCCATCGACATCGAGGGTGGGGTCGGCCTCGGCGTAACCGTGTGCCTGAGCCTCCTGCAGAGCCTGCGTATAGGCCAGGCTCCGTTCGGCCATGGCCGTGAGAATGTAATTGCTGGTTCCGTTGAGAATTCCCTGGATGGCGGTGATCTGATTGGCTGCCAGGCTTTCTCCTAAGGCACGGATGATGGGGATTCCTCCGGCCACGGCAGCCTCGAAACAGATGGTGCGTTCCGCGCGTCGGGCCGCTTCAAAGATGTCCGGTCCGGCTTCGGCAAGGAGGGCCTTGTTGGCTGTGACCACATGTTTGCCCGCTGCCAGAGCGGACAGAACGACATCCCGGGCCACTGTCGTCCCGCCGATCAGCTCTACCACCACTTGGACCGCTGCATCCTGGAGCACCGAGGCGAAATTGTCCGTGAGCAACTCGCGGGGCACAAACGGCTCGCGGGGCTTGTGCCGGTCCCGCACGACGATGTGCCGCAGCTGCAGGGGTCGGCCCGCACGCTGGGCCAGACGATCCCGATGTCGCAGCAATGCTTCGACGACGCCCCCTCCAACGGTCCCGCATCCCACCACGGCAATGCCCATCGCCTCGCTCATACACTCGTCTCCTCCCACTCCACTTCAGTTCGTCGCGTTTATTATCGCGGTCCTACCGAGGACGCGGCCACAATCCATACCAGCCCCCAAGCGTGAGCCCTTCCCCCCGGTGCTGCTTGCCTGGTCTTCCGTCTTCGGTTGCCACAAAAGAGGAAAGAGGCCGGCTTTTCTTATGCAAGGTGCAAGGCGATGGCCTGAGTTGGGGGAAAGCGGAGTGAGCAAGGAGCCGCCCTCACCCAGGCTCGAGGTGGAGTAGAGAACCCGGGGAACAACAGCCATGAATTTTGGGACTGCTCATCCCGCGCTGGAAATGGAATGCTAGCATAACATCAGACATCCAGGGACGAGTTCCCACGGCGGTCCGGCCTGGGATTCGTTCCTGACCACTCCAGAACAGCACCAGTCATGGGAGGGATCATGGAGCCGCAGGCGGAAAAGTTTTTTCATCGGTTGTTGCAAACTCCCAGTCCATCCGGTTTTGAACAACCCATCCAGGAAGTTGTGCGGGAGTATGCCCGTGGTTTTGCCGATGAGGTACGCACGGATGTCCACGGTAATGTTTATGCCATCCGGTATGCTCAGGGGCGGCCAGACCGAGCAGTGCGCGTGATGCTGGCCGGTCACTGCGACCAGATCGGCCTGATGGTTCAGCATATTGACAATGAAGGTTTTCTGTACGTCCAGCCGATCGGCGGCTGGGATATGCAAATCCTCTTAGGACAATCCTTGACGGTCTGGACACGACAAGGACCGATCCGCGGTGTGGTCGCGCGACGGGCGGTCCATCTGCTCAAGCCCGACGAAAAGAACAAAGTCCCGGACTTCCCCGACATCTGGCTGGACATCGGAGCACGGAACCGGGCGGAGGCGGAAGAGTGGGTCCGCATCGGGGATCCGGTGACGTTCGCCTTGAACTGGTATCCGCTGCGCAACGATCTACTGGCTGGCCCCGGGATGGATGACAAAGTCGGCCTGTGGGTCTGCCTGGAAACGCTCCGACTGCTCCGGAATCGCCCCCTGCAGGTGGACGTTTACGCCGTCTCGACTGTGGCGGAGGAGATCGGCCTGCGGGGGGCGACGACGGCTGCCTACACCGTGCAACCGACGGTCGGGATCGCGGTGGATGTTTGTCATGCCACGGACACTCCCGGCAATGACCGCAAAACCCAAGGGGAAATCCGTTGTGGTGGCGGACCGGTGGTCTTTCGGGGGCCCAACATCAATCCCCGGGTCTTCGAACGTCTGGAAGCCACAGCCCAACGCCTGGAGCTGACCATTCAGGTGCGGGGTGTTCCTCGTGCGACGGGCACAGATGCCAACGCGATCCAGATCAGCCGACACGGGGTGGCTTGTGGCCTCATCGGTATTCCCAATCGCTACATGCATAGCCCCGTGGAAGTCGTCCATCGGATGGACCTGATCCAAGCATCCCGACTCCTCGCCGAATTCTGCGCCGAGTTGACTCCCGACCTCGATTGGACGCCGTAAGTCACCACCGTGATCCGTGCCTGATGGTTGACGGTGGCGCTGAGGAGAGGTGCAGGTGCTTTGGCTACTGCCTGGGAAGCGGCACCGTTTCGATAAACGGGAAGCGACATCGTTTCCACACAACCAGACTCGGTCGACTACGGACGGGGCATCAGCGAACAAAACATCACTCAACATCACTCACGAGAACACGAGAGTTACGCTGAGGCGATGGTTATGGCAACGGAAGTGGAAAATCGGCCGGTAACACCTGCCGCCGCAGGTTCGATGCGATCGGAACCACGCATCTCGGAGCGCTTGCTGCTGATGCTGATGATGGTGGTGGCCGGCGCGAGCGCATCATTTACAGCTCGCAACTCGGATGTGTGGTTGCATCGAGCGACAGGTCGCCTCCTGGCTCAGGGTCAGTATCGCTTCGGCACGGACCCTTTCGGTCAGGACACGGAGGGGCGTTACTGGGCCAACCATGCCTGGCTTTACGACTGGGGATTGTACACTCTGTGGGAGCGAGGAGGGGAAACAACGGTGATGGCCATAAAAGCGGGGTTGGTCACCCTGCTGGCTCTGCTCTTGTGGCAGATCAGCCGGCGTTGGGCGGGGGCATGGCTGACGGCGGCCCTGACTCTGCTCGCCGTTGTGACCATGAGTCCTCGGCTGCTCCTGCAACCGATGCTTCTGTCCCTGTTGGGTCTGGCAGCGGTGCTCTGGTGCTGTCAGCGATCGGGCCGTTGGCTGTGGGGCATTCCCCTGCTGACGGCGGTGTGGGTGAATCTGGATGGTTGGTTTTTCCTGGCTCCCTTGGCCTTGCTGTTGGAAGTGATATGTCCACGACCCGCGGGAGAGGGGAAACGACCCTGGGGAGTGTTGGCCGCGACTGGGATCGCCAGTCTGTGCAGTCCTCATCACTGGCATGCCTGGACCTGGCCGGTGGAACTATCGCCGGCCGTTTGGTGGTACGGTCGGCCGCGTGATCCCCGTCTGGCGGGGGTGTTCGCCACACCTTGGTCCGGCTGGATGCTCAGCCGAGGGGATATTCCCTGGTCCGGCCTGGCATTGCTCCTGTTGCTGATGTTGTGGCTTCTGGCAGTGATTTCCACATTCCGCCGCCGACAATGGAGCGTCACCTTATGGCTAGGATTGCTGCTATGTCCTCTGGCTGTGTGGCAGGCCCGCCTGGTGCCTCTCTGGACGGTGGCGGCCATTCCCCTGATTGCCCAGTACCTGGGTCGGCTCCTCGTGGCCTGGCAGTCTGCCCGCGGCCCGTTCTGGCTGACGGCCTGGGCAGGACTGACCGGCGTGGTCCTGCTAATTCCCGGCGGAGCTCTAGGGCGTTGGCTGGGAGATCGCGAGGACCTGAGTTGGCGGATTTATGAGCATCCGAGCTTACGCTACCTGGCGGAAGCGGTGCACCAGTGGTATGCCAGCCACCCCGACGCCCCTCCCGTATTCACGACCCACCCAGATGTCGCGCATTATCTGGCCTGGTTCGCACCGGATGTACGCAGCAGTTATGATTCGCGCCTGACCCTCTTCGCGGATCGCGCGACGTGGGTGCGCCAAGGGGCGGGCCAGCTCGGCCTCATACCTGTGCCAACTCCACCCGACGCCGCGGAGCGGACAGCGCTCTGGGCAGGCATGGCGGCAGTGCTCTACGATCCCGATCGTGGTCGCTGGAGTGCGGCTTTGGAGCATGTGTATCGCTCTGGCGACCAGTGGCGGCCTATTCAGGTTGCGGGGAACGCTCTGCTCTTGCTCCGAGCCCCCGCCCGTGCCGAGGACTGGCTGAGTTTGCTGCGACGGGATTGGCAGGATCCGCAGTTGCAACCAAGTGGTGATGGTCCCATGTCGCTACCTCTGCCGCAACCCTGGTGGCGCTGGAGGTGGCAAGAGGGTCGTAAGGGTTCCTGGCAGGCTGACGCCGCTAGTGTTTATCTGCGGTTGCAGGAATTGATGCCGGCAGAGGCAACCGATCCTCGTGCCGCCCTGTTGGCCTTGCGGGCCGCTCGGAAGGGTCTGGAAGGCGACCCCGCCGACGCCCTGGCCTGGCTTCTGGCTGGCCGGGCTATCGATCTCCTGCAGCGGCATCCCTGGGAAAGTGCTTCCCCTTTTCCGCCGCTGCAACAATTGCGGCAGGTTCAGTACCGCGCTGCCCTGGTGCAAGCCGTCCGCCATCAGTCCGAACTGCTGGCCGCTCAGGAAGCCCTCATCTTTTCCTTGCTGGAGCTATCCGCCTGGGACATCGCCTGGGATCATGCCCAGAAGGTGCTGCATCTGCACAAGCGAACAGGGCCGCTCGCCGGAGAAACCGTTTCCACGTATCAGCAGCGCTGTGCCCAGTGGCAGGAACTGGCAGCTCAGATTGAGCGACAGCTTCGAGATAATGAGAACCGCTTCGTCCTGCGCAGCAGCGGACTGGCTGGTCAGCCTTTGGCCCGTGCGCGTCTGGCCGCTCAGTTGGGGTTGTACGAAACCGCCTTGGAGATTCTGCAAAGCTCCTCCGCCGAACTGTACGGACCGGAAGGCGTGGTCTTCCTGCTGGAGTTGCTGGTGCAAACCGGGCGTGTCGCCGAAGCCCGCATTTTGCTGGACCGGGACGAACTGCGTCGGCAACCTTTGTCGTTGGGCCTTTATGAGGTGCCCCTGGCCATGGCATCCCGGCAACCGTCTCCCCCACGAACTTATCAGTTGCCGGCGTACCTCTGGTTCGATCTGGTCACAGCGGCAGCGGCAGGACATTACCGACAGGCACAGCAGACCATTGAGAGCATCCGCCGCTTCGTGCAGGAAGAGGGGGAACGTTTGTTTCCGGCGTCCCTGCCCATAGCTTGGGCTCAGGCGGTGGGGAGTGAAGTGGGTCTGGCGGCTCCGCTAAGCGGTTTGCCTGCCTTCCGCTGGCTCGGACATTGGAAAACCACCCGCCTGACTCAAACTTACGAACGTTCCCTCACCCTGCGCATCGCCGGCGGCGACTTCGCCTTACTCAGTGCCCTGCTTGCTCTGGAAAGCGGAGAGTTCCCTCTGGCCCGACGTGTTTTCTCCGAAGCTGTCCGCGGTTATCATGAGGGTGGAGCCCACGGCCCGGATTATTCTGGCCTGCGCCTGGCGGAACGTTACCAGAAGTTGCTGCCGTAGAACCAACGAAATTTATCCTGGTGTCATTTTTGCTGGTAGCCCTCGTAGGAGCCATCCCATGGACCACTATCATTCCCCTGGAACCTGTCGGGTACTCGTCATGCTCCTTTTGCTGGCGGGATGCCAAGGTTCTACCGAACCACTGCCTTCGCCCTCTTCGCCGGTCCCGACGGCCTCTTCGAGTGATCCACCCGCGGACCTGGAGCAGCGCATCCAGCAATTCTGTGGTGTGACCTGTCATGCGTATCCCCCGCCGGACACTTTTCCCCGGGAACATTGGCGGATGGAGGTAGAGCGGGCTTACGGCTTTTTTGAGCGTTCGGGCTTAGCGATCACTCCGCCGCGGATGGCCGATGTGATCCGCTACTATCAGGAGCGGGCACCGGAGCAATTGCCCCCCTTGGCCGTGACCTATGCTCGTGAGCCACTGCCGATCCGGTGGGAACGTCTGCTGATACCCCGTGTGGAAGGTGGGCGAGCGATGATTTCGCATGTACAGGCGGTGAAGCTGCCTCGCGGACCTTCGACGCCAGAGCAACGGGCTGCTGCCCCCACCGAGTTGCTGGTCTGTGACATGCAGGGGGGACGCATCCTGCTCTATCGCCCCTCCGAACCTCAATCCCCTTGGCAATTGCTAGCCACCGTTCGTAACCCCGCGCGAGCCACCGTTATCGATCTCGACGGCGATCAGATCCTCGACCTGCTGGTTGCTGATCTCGGTAGTTTCCCCCCAACCGATCATCGTTGCGGCCGCGTCGTCTGGCTGCGGGGACAAGCCGATGGCACCTTCCAGCCTTACACCCTTCTGGAAAACGTGGGGCGTGTCGCCGATGTCCGGGCTGCTCCGTTCCGTCAATCGGACCGCCTCGATCTTATCGTCGCCGTTTTCGGCCTCCATGAAGTCGGTGAAGTGCTTCTGCTTGAGAACCACACGAGCGATTGGAGTCAGCCCCGCTTCGTTCCCCGGCAGCTCGATCGTCGCACCGGAGCCATCCATGTACCCATCGCTGATCTGGATGGTGACGGTCGCCCCGACTTCGTCACTGTCTTCGCTCAGGAACACGAAACCATTGTCGCCTTTCTCAATGAGGGAAACGGACAGTTCCGTAAAAAAACCCTCTACTCCGCTCCCCACCCCGGCTGGGGCAGCAGTGGCATCGAATTAGTGGACCTCAACGGTGATGGCCGGCTGGACATTCTCTACACCAATGGCGACATCCTGGACGAACCCTATCTCTGGAAGCCATATCACGGGCTCGGCTGGCTGGAAAACCTCGGCGATCTCCGCTTCCGTTACCACCGCATCGCGGATATGTATGGAGTGCATCATGCCGTGGCCGGTCCGATCTGTGGAGGTCCGCTCCCCGACATCCTCGCCGTCAGCTTCCTGCCTGCAGACAAGTTCCGCGACCGGCAGCAGAAACAGGCCGATGCCGTCGTCCTGTTCCGCCAGACCGCCCCGGGTCAGTTTGAACGACATGTGCTGCTCCAGAGCGACTGCGACGCAGTCAGTTGTTGTCTCGCGGATCTGACCGGTCAGGGGCATCTCGACCTGATCGTCGGCAATTACAGCCACCCCCACAATCAACAGCCCCTCTGGATCTGGCGTCAGGTCGGACCAGATCGGTGAGGCCAAATACCACCCCTGGCGCTGGAAGGCCGGACGCCTGGATCCTGGCATCGGTTCGGCCCAGATCTGCCTAGATCGCTGAGGTCCCCTTCCATTGGACAATCCAGGAGATGTATGATCTCGCATTCACCTTTATTCCCTGCCGTGGAGGGATAGCAATCGGAAAAGCCGGTATGGGGAAGGCGGAAGAAGGGAAACTCGGATGGCGGAAGGGGCCTTGCCGGAAGCAAGTCCGCCTCAGGTGGGAACACGACCGGATTCTGACTTTTTCCGGTGCTTAGGGTACGTTGGATGGCGCTTGCAGGAAGGCCCGGTGGAAGGCAGCCCGGCTTGCGTCGCCGCGGCGCTCGTAGAGTTGCACCAACGCGGCATGAGCCTTGAGGAACTGAGGGTCCAGACTCAGGGCTGACTTGAGCCAGTTCTCCGCCGCGCCTTCCTGTCCGTTTTGCAGCAGCAGCATAGCCATTTCGTAATGCAAAGCAGGGTTGAGGGGCTGTTCCGGCAAGAGGCGTGTCTGTAATTCGCTCAGACGGGCCTGGCGTTCACGCAAGGATTCCACTACGGCCAGTTGCTGGCGAGCGGCCTCGGTCTCTCCCATTTGCTGCAGGGCCTGGAAGAGCAACTGTTGCGCCAGATAATCGGTGGGACGTTGGCGAACGACTTCCCGTAAGTCCGACACCGCCCGGGCCAGGTCAGGTCCCTGCTGCCGACTCAGAGCGATCTGAGCTTGCGTCCGTAAGCAGAGAGGGTGATGCGGGTCTTGCGTCAGGGCGACCTGGAGGAGTTGTTCGGCTAGTTCCTGCTGACCCAGCATGTTGTAGCAGCGGGCCAGGTGGGCGTACAACGTTGGGTCGTTGTGCCATTTCTGGCGCAGGATTTCCAGATGTTCCGCAGCTTCCTGATAGGCACTCAGGGCGATGAGGGCTTCCGCCAGTTTCCAGCGTGTCAGTTCCCGGTCCGGAGCCAGTTGCAAGACCCGTTTGTAATCTTCTACTCCCCGGCTGACACCTTGACCCGCAATGTACGTTTGCCCACGCAGTTCCAAGGCCCGAATGTGGTCCGGCTCCTTTTTGAGCCAGTGGTTGAGCACACTCATGGCGTCGGGCAGGCGGGAGAGCCGGAGATAACCGACGACCAAGGCTTCCCAGATCAGCGGTCGCATCTCAGGCAGGCGGTCTGCTTGCTTTTGCAGATATTCTTCCGTCTCCAAGACGTTGCCGGCACTGGCTTCGAGCAGGGCCCAATGCAAGGCGGTCAGGTTATCGGCACCTCCACGCAGACGTTGGGCAGTATGCAGATGATACCGAGCCGTGTCATAGTCTTCTAACTGGCGTAAAGCCTGGGCGTAAAGCAGATGGGTAGCACTCAGGCGGGACCAGGGCCACAGTTGCCGGCAAAAGTCCAGGGATTGTCGGGCCTGTCCCGGTCGCCAGGCTGCTAGTTCCTTGCGGGCCTGATAATACTGCCAAGCTGCTCCCGCTTGCACCGCGCTTACCGTTACCACCCCGAGCAACACAGCCCAACGGAGGATCCTGCGTTTCCAGTGGTTCCGAGACGGAGGGGCGTGACCGGCAGGAACCGGCTCGGTCGGCAGTCTCTGCGGAGAACTGCTTTCTGGGGCGAGGATCGCTGTGCCGCCTGGTGGGGAGTCTTTGGAGATGTCCGGGGTTTCACCCGGGGCAGGTGATTCGTTTGTGCGGGTTTGTTCCTGGGTCATCGTCCACCCTCCGGACCTTGTCGGGCCAGGGCACGATGTCGAGCCGCCAACGCTGGTTGGCCGGTCTCCTCGTAATAGACCATGAGAACGCGATGGGTGGGCGTATGCTGGGGGTCGATCCGCAAGGCGGAGTGGAACCAGCGCAGGGCTTCCGTGATCTGACCGGCACGCAAGGCGATCATGCCGATCTCGTGGTGGATCGCCGCATTGTTTGGTTCCCTTTGCAGCGGTCCTTCGATCAACGCTTTGATCCGTTCTCCGTCCGCTTCCAGTTGCTGGATCATCTTCCGTTGTTCCGCGGCTTCCGTTTCTCGACCATGTTGGGAGAGAACTGTGGCGTACTGATGCCGGATGGCCAGATCGCCAGGGTCCAAGCGGACCGCCTCGGCCAGGTAGCGGATAGCTTCCTGGGGCTGTTCTTGGAACAGGGCGACTTTGCCCCGTTCGGCCAAGGCCGGGGGATAGTGGGGATGCTCCGTCAACACGGCATCGAGAGTCGCTTGGGCTTCGTCGAGGCGACCGAGCAATATCAGGGTTTTGGCCCAGAGTACTTGTAGTTCCCGCGGCGGAGGTTGCCAGCGGGTGAGCAGGACGCGGACATGTGGCTCCGCCTCTTCACCATGACGGGTTTGCACCAAGAGTTGGGCCAGGCGTTGGCGGGCTTCATCATGCTCCGGGTCGAGTTCCACCAATCGGCGGTAGTATTCCTTGGCGCCTTCGAGGTCATCCCGCTGTTCCTGCAGGCGGGCAAACAGATACAACGCCCAGGGGTCTTCCGGGCTTTCGGCTAGCCAATCGGTCAGGTACTGTCCCGCCTCACCCCAGCGGAAGCGGGCCAGCAAGCCGCTGATCCACGCCTCTTTGATCTGTCGGCTGTTGGCATCCTGGTGTTGCAATCGCTCTCGCAACCGAGGGGCAACGGCATCCACCTCTCCCCGTGCCGCTTGCAAGAGTAAGCGTTCGAGCACCAGCGGTTCTTCATCTCCGTAAAGTTGCCAATAGTGATCCAGGAGCGTCTCGGCACTTTCCAGGTGACCGCTGCGACGGGCAATCTGAGCGCTCAACAGCAGCACTTCCCGCTGATCCGGCCGACGCTGGACACACCAGTCCAAAGCCCGGATAGCAGCCTGAGTATGTCCCCGTTCGGCTTCTTGGCGGGCCTGAGCGAATCTAGTACGGAATTGCCATTCATCCCATACGGCCCAACCACCGCCAGCCAGACCGGCCAACAGGAGTGCTGCAATCAGCACCCGCTGCCACCCTCGGGTCCGCCGCCGGCACGGCCCCACTCCTGGCGTAGCCTCACAGGATAACGGGGAGGAGCTTGCTATCTTGTTCTCGCGGGAATTCGAGACCGGGACACACGAGGCCGAGGAGGAAGGGGCAGACGGGGTCGGCATGTCTTCTGCAGCCACGATCCTTTCCGACCCACCTGATGCCGAGGTGCCCACCTGGTTCGCGCACGATTCATCCGGAGGAGCCATGCCTTACCCTGCCGAATGGGGGGCGGCGGACGTTTATAACAGATCAATCGCTGAGATTGATGTCATAGGTTTGGTTGCCGCCGCGAAAATCAAACTTCAAACCGGATTGCTCCGGGTCCGCGTACTTGCGGGGAATTGGCACATATCGGTCCAGTTGACCTCCCGGTGTTGCCATTTTATACCCGTAATCCGCCGGATTGCCAGGAAGATTCCATTTCGGAGGCAAGTACTCCTTCGGTGGACCTTCCTTGGACACCCCTTTGAACGGTACTCCTTTCGTTTCCCCCTGCGGCTTGAGAGATTCCGTTTCCACCGTGACTTTGTAACTCCCGCCGGTGATCTTGGGAATCTGATAACTGCCGTCTTCCTGGATCGGAGCAGAAAATGTCTGGCCACCGCTCGAGTTAATGAAGGCGACGTAGCCACCTTTGAGCGGCTGACCCTTGTAGGTCACCTTGCCACTCACCGAACCCGTGGGTGGCGAACAGGCCAGAATGCTAAAGGTCAACAAAGCAGCCCCTACTAGCCCCCGACACATGGAGGGTAAGGTGTCCAATTTCATAGGCTTACTCCCCTTGATCCTATTGCGACTAAGGAAAGAAAACGGACGAATCGGCTTCTCGGGTAAACCAACCCAAGCGGAGCGGCGACTCGGCCTAGTCACTCAACACTGAGGTCCACCAGCAGAATAAGTCAGATAAATAAGGTCTGGGCCGTCTGGCCTGTCCCTGGTTTGGCCTTTTCCATGGGTTTGGTGCAAAAAGGGAGGGTAGCACCACGGCTTCCCTCCCCTTCAAAAAAGCGTATTCGGTTCGCACCAGTGGATTAGATTACCAGTCGTTGCCGAGTTGGTCACCTTGGTTGGGAGTCAGAGCTGCCCACCAAGTCAAGCCGGAAACCCGCTGCGACACAAACCGCACACTCCCATCCCCCAACGCCGTCTGGATCCCCCCAACATGCGGCGAACTGGCCCGACCGCCATCGCAGATCCCTATTCCATTGGAGGTTGGCGGCTGAATCTGCGGGGCCGAGGCTGCTCCCGTCGGCGTGCCGCCCAAGTCTGGGGAGGAAAACACCGGTCCCCAGTCCGGCCAATAATTCACGGCGTAATTTCCTGAATTGCAACGGGCCAATTTCTCACTGAAGAAGATGGTGTTGGAGGTACCGTCGGTGATGGCGGCCGGGTAGCGGGTGTAGCCTAAACCCCAACCGGGATACACATGACGGAACACCCGACCGTTGACTCCATAGCTGGAA